>WNGK01006035.1_pt1 | contig 16339 bp, 13 predicted proteins | sample 5400601 | NCBI WGS metagenome assembly WNGK01 (sample SAMN13153376, study PRJNA577476) | soil metagenome | isolation source: 60 cm soil or saprolite under Garry oak tree replicate 1 | place: USA:California | collected 2016-06-15
CTTGAAGTGCGCCGCCGCGCCGGTAAAATTGCCAATCTAGTAGAAAGCGTCGAAAATGGCTCGCGTCCTCATGTCGGCTCGCTCGGCATAGGCCACACGCGCTGGGCCACCCATGGGCGCCCCAACGACACGAATGCCCATCCTCATTCCGATTGCACAGGCATCTTGACGGTGGTGCATAACGGCATCATCGAGAACTACGCCGAACTGCGCTCGGAATTAGAGCGTGAGGGGCACATCTTTCGCAGCGAGACGGACACGGAGGTGTTATCGCACCTGGTTGAACGCTATTACTTCGGCGAGCAGGCGCCTGGGACAAGCACTAGGCCCCCACATCCGCACCACACTGCCCCTTGTCCCTACACACAAGGGGAGGGGGCACCCAGGACAAGCACAAGGCCCCCGCATCCGCACCACACTGCCCCTTGTCCCTACACGCAAGGGGAGGCAATGCATGACCTTGAACAGTCTGTGCGTCTCGCTTTGCAGTGCGTTACGGGCGCGTATGCCATTGCCGTTGTCAGTTCCGAACAGCCCACCCTACTGGTTGGAGCGCGTTTAGGAGGCGGGCCGCTCATAGTGGGCGTTGGCGAGGGCGAACAATACCTGTCATCGGATATCCCCGCCATCCTCAAACATACGCGCCGCGTACTGATTCTGGATGAGGGCGAAATCGTCGCGCTGCGGCCAGAAGGCGTCTCGATTACAAAACTCGATGGCACGCCCGCACCGCGGGAACCCCTGACCATCGAATGGGACGCGGAGGCAGCCGAGAAGGGAGGCTATCCTCATTTTGTACTCAAGGAAATTCATGAGCAGCCGGAGGCGATGCGGCGGGCGCTGACCGGTCGCATACGCGATGGGCAACTACGCCTGACCGAACTGGAACAGCTGCGGCAGGCACTCGACAAGATACAGCGCATCGTGATTGTGGCCTGCGGCACCTCGTATCACGCGGGTATCATCGCCAAATACGTGATCGAGCAGTGGGCGCGTATTCCCGTCGAGACCGTGACCGCCGCCGAGTTCCGTTATGCTAACCCGATTGTTGGACCCCATACGCTGTGCATTGCGGTGACGCAATCGGGCGAGACGGCGGATACACTGGTCGGCATTCGCCAGGCGCGCGAGCAGGGCGCGCCGGTCATTGCCATTACGAATGTGGTCGCCAGCGCCATTACGCGCCTCGCTGATGCGGTGCTGTACCTGCAAGCTGGCCCAGAAATCGGCGTGGTGGCAACCAAGACCTTCGTGACCTCTGTGGCAGTGCTGTACCTGCTGGGCTTATACCTGGGCCAGCTGCGCCAACGTATTACAGATGAAGAGGTGAGCAGTATCCTGGAGGCGTTGGAGCGCATCCCCGACCAGGTACAGCAGATTTTGAACGCGGCCGCCAGTCCCGAAGATGTGATCGAGCCACTGGCAAAACGCCTGTCCCACGCCAGCAGCATGATGTTCATCGGGCGCGGCGTCGGCTATCCCACCGCACTAGAAGGCGCGCTCAAACTGAAAGAGATTTCCTACATTCACGCCGAAGGCCTGCCTGCAGGTGAGTTGAAGCACGGCTCGATTGCTTTGCTTGACCCTGATACTCCGCTCATTGCAGTAGCGACGGCTTCGCATGTGTATGAGAAGGTTGTGAGCAATATGCAGGAGGTACGCGCCCGCGATGCTCGTGTGATAGTTGTGGCGACCGAGGGTGATAAAGGGATCAAGAGGCATGCCGATGATGTGCTCTACGTGCCGGAGACGATCGAGGCGCTGAGTCCGCTGCTGGCGATTATCCCGCTGCAGTTGTTCGCCTATCACGCGGCGGTGGCGAGAGGGTGCAATGTGGATCAGCCGAGGAACCTGGCGAAGTCGGTGACGGTGGAGTAAAAGGGGGCTTGTCCGCACATGTGTGTAGGCATGGAATTAAGTTGTCCCTTGTGGAATTAAGTTGTCCTTTTCCAGCGTTTGCGGAATTAAGTTGTCCCTCGTGGAATTAAGTTGTCCTTTTTAATGAGGATGGCTGTAGACAACAAACAAAGTTGTAAACCAAAAGCTCTGGCGATCACCGATCCTCTTGGGTGGTCGCCAGGTCTTATTACTCATAAATACTAAAATTCGTCCACAGGTTTATGCCTCAGGGGGAACTCCGCTAAGGCTCTTTACTTATGGTGTTTTATACTTGCGGCCCACAAATAATAACCAATGGCGCTAGTTTACAATGAGAACTCAGCAATGCTCATCTGGAAAGGATCAGCATGAGGATGCAGCCGATGATAAAGCGTCAACATCACATTGAACATAGCAACAACCGCAGCCAAGCGTGCTTGGATGTAGACAGAGAAGCGATGATGGATGCGCTTGAGATCGCACACGACGGTCACCATCGACAAGGCGGTCTCTACGCACATGCGTTCATTCCAGGTGCCTTTGGCACACAGCTTGCAGTTGCCGGGAATCCCATCGACACTGCGAAAGCCATAATCGGCCAGGACTCTACTCTGCCCGTTCACCTGCTCAATGATAGGATGAAAATGTTGATCATGCACGTTCATAGTCGCCCAGTCCCACGCCACCACCTGCCCTTGTTCGTTGAGCAGCCAGCAGAGCTTGATGCCCACGCTCCAGCGCCCCTTATCCTTCCCTTTCTTTCCGACTTGTTGAGCACTGCGCCCTTGCCGAATGGGAAAGAGCAGTTCAATGGGATAGCTATCGTGACGGTGAAGAAACTGGGGGCAGCCAGCAGTCTATCACACCAGTCCTGATGGGTCTTGAGTACACGTGCCAGACGGGTACGCTCTGGCACGCCTGCGAATAGGTCGGCATAGTCGCGACTGAGCCAGCGGTAAAACGCACGGAAATGGTCGCCTTTGAGAGCGAACAGGATGCCAATCGTGATCAGTTCGCTCGGATTGAGCTTGGCTTGCGAATGCTTGGGCATGTTTTTCATCTCATCATCCACAAGACAGAAAATCTGGATGATTATGTTTACGGTTGTCATGAGGACCTCCCCTTCATTTCGACTCGAAACCGCCGGCGTATCAGCGAACAGAGGGAAAGAAAGGGGTCATCATGAAGAGTGAGCAGAAGTAGGGCTCAGCTCGGTTTCTCGCTGCCCAACGGCTGTGTGTTGCCAGATGCCCCAAGTGATGCCTCCAAGGCTGATTGTGAAGAGGATCGTGCCAAGCAGTTCTGGGATGAATGGCAATGGTGGAGCAAAGGCCAGGATCAGGCCAGCGAGCGCATAGGTGAGTGCAGACCACTTTGGCAGCCTTCCAGAGCGCCATACAGCCACACTTATGATCAGGGCAGCGAGGCTGAAGAGGATCGCCTGCGAGAGCAGCACCACCATGAATGAGGTGCCAAAGGTGACAGCAACCTCGATGACATGTGGTTGCCCCTGGAGATAGAGGGTGCCAATCGTTGGAAAGATAAAGGCAAACGCGCCGACGACTGCAATGAGGAGAGCATCAGTGACAATCGTCAGGATCATCCCAACCAGGACCAGCCGCTCAAGGGAACCGCTGGCCAGGAAAGCATAGAGGGTGAAGATCCCAAAGATCTGCAACATCAGACTCATCAGAAAGAAAATAGCCCCCAGAAAGAACGTGGGAGAGGTGACCCAGTGGGCAAACCCTGCGGGGTTGGCAGATGGATCAACGAATGGCCCGCGAAGGATGGTGGCGATGACTCCCTAGAACAGATCAGGGTTGAGGGCGCAGCTTGCACTCGGCGTACTCTTTATTCTATCATACATATTGTATGATAGAATAAAGAGAGGAGAAGTCAATGAGTCCACGTCCATATCACCTGGGCAAGCGTGAAGAGGAGGTCACCCAGACACGCGAACGCCTCCTTCAGGCGGCTCGCAGCCTCTTAGAACAAGCAGGCTTCCACCGGCTGAGCCTTGAACGTGTGGCCAAGCAGGCCAATGTCTCACGTCTCACGGTCTACTACCAGTTTGGCTCCAAACTGGGTCTACTCGAAGCCGTTGTGGAAGATGCCATCCAACGGGCAGGGATGGCTCAACTCCTCCAGGCGATAGATCTGCCCGATCCCGCCAAGGCACTGCGGGCTAGCATCCAGGCAGGATGTCATTTCTGGGCGACGGAGCACGCCTTGTTTCGGCGCGTGATCGGGTTAGCTGCTGTCGATCCCGAGACCCGTCAGATTGTCGACGCGCGAGAGGCAACACGACGATCGGTACTGGGACATCTGATCGAGCGGCTGGACAACCAGAAACGATTGCGATCTGACTGCTCGCCTCAGAAGGCACTCGATGTCCTCTGGCTCCTGACGAGCTTCGGAACCTTCGACGACCTGTTCTCCGGCTGCGGGCGTTCCGTTGAAGAGATTGTTATTATGCTTCTCGATTTGATCCAATGCGTGCTCGCTGAACCTCTCACGGTATGATCCCGCTCACTTTGCCAAGCAGCCGTAGAGTTCCTGGGGAGGGAAACAAGTAGAATGAGAGGAAAATACCTCTTCATCGGTAAGTTGAATTTCTCTCCTTTAGAACAGCCTTCATGACCTCCTAACTAGCACCAGTGGTTAATAAATACTTTCCTCGGCTCCTCTTTTCCGCTCCAAGTTCGGATTGTATCCCAAATTGCGAAATGAGATCCAACTTCGTGAAGTTCACGAAATCCGGACAAGCCCCCATCTTGTATAAGCATTTGTTGTGCACAAGAAACTTATCCGTAATTTACTTGAAATCTACCACAGAACCTTTATCAAAGATTAGTTGGTATTAAATAATACAATTGATTTATTTTAGTAATTGTTGCTTACCATCTTACTTTATCCGAATTCATATCAAATATTCCCATTTCATGGCGTATCATAAGTTTCTTCAATCTTTTCCACTTGCAAGAAATAATAAACTCGTGTATAATAAAAAAATCAACTGGTGGCTTGTATCTGTAAGATTCTCATTAATGGGCGGAGATGAGCAAACAATCTACGACGCTTGCCGTACTTACAGCTGAAGATGTGCATATCCTTCAACGAAGTTTGGACGCGTTCCAGGCTGTGTTAAGCGTAACGCAACAGCCTATTCCTAGTCGGCTTGACCAGCTACGTCGCCAACTTCGGCAATGGGAGGGCGAGGAATATGCGACCTGGCCTGAACGTGATACCATGTCGGCGAGAGAGGTCGCATCCCGCCTCGATGTGACGATGCAGCAGGTGTACCAACTTGGGGCGAAGAGGCGCCTTGTTGTTGCGGAGAGAGGGCGGCGTGGACGTGGTCACAGCACCCTTTACACCACGGAGTCAGTGAGACGGTATGCAGAAAACCGACCTCATCCGGGTCGCCGATCTCAATCTTATTCAAGTGGGGAGTCTTTGTAATGCGGTACAAGAATGATCCTAGCGCTCGGCTAGGGGTTATTGAACTTTTTGCAGGTGCTGCTGGCTTGGCTCAAGGATTCCTTCGCTCAGGCCACTATGAAGTTCTCGCCCTCTTCGATATTCTCGAAGCGGCCAAACAATCTTATCAGAAACGTTATCCAGACTCGGTTTATGAATGTTGTGACGTGCTGGATCTCGACGAAAGAGACATCCAAAAGGCGGTTTCCATGCAACGTATTTATGGGGTGCTTGGGGGACCGCCATGTCAGGGCTTCAGTCTAGCGGGTTCGAAGAACCCGAAACATGACAAAAACTCGTTGGTAGGACGTTATGTTCACCTAGTCAAACAATTACGCCCTGACTTTCTCCTGATGGAGAATGTGCCTCAGCTTCTCTATCATGAGCAATTCGCCAATTTGCAATCGGAGCTAGAGCGCGACTATTACCTCGCCCATACCATCATAAACGCGGCGCAGTATGGCGTTCCGCAGACACGACATCGGCTGTTTGTATTAGCGTACCGAAGGGATTGGGGAGTCGTACCAACATGGCCAAAGCCAACGCATGGTCAGCTCGGGCAATTCGTCTACAGCTACCGTAGTAAACATCTCTTGCAGCTTTCGCAACAGTCCTCGAATGAAATTTTGGGAACAGACCCTGTGACAGCACGCGTACTGGCGCAGCAACAAAATGCCACCTTCACCTGTTTAGAGGCAGATTTACATCCCCTTGTCACTGTTCAAGATGCGATCTCTGATCTCTATCCGCTCAGGGAACGAGCAGAGAGAATGCCTTATCCAAACTTGCCGCAGACGCTCTATCAACGTTTTCTACGCAGCCGATTGACTGAAGTGACCAATCACATCGCGCGCGTACATACTGGTAAACCGCTACAGATCATCAAGGCGATGCCTGAGGGCGGAGATCTTGGGGATATTGATCGTTCACTCTGGCCGAAGAAGCATTACTCTCAAGCGTACGGTCGTCTACATCGCCTTGGCTTGGCGCGGACGCTTACAACGTTCTTCCAGAACGCTGGCAGCGGCCGATTTTATCACTTCGAAGAAGAGCGTACCCTGACTGTACGAGAAGCGGCACGATTGCAAGGATTCGATGATCAGTTTGAGTTCAGCGGATCGCTAGACGCGCAAATGCAACTTGTAGGCAACGCTGTGCCGTTACCGCTTGCTGAAGCGCTCGGACGACATATTTATAGTCAGATAGGCGCGCAGCTTCTCAAGAAAGATGGTCATAAAACAAACGTAAACCGACTTTCTCTTGCCCACTCTCAGTAAAAGAAAAAGATATTTAGCGCTAGAAGACCTTCTATTTTTTAGCCTGCATGGCTCAGTTCTCACAGTAAACGGTCCGTTGTGGGATTTTCTGCGTCTGTCCATCAATTTGTTCCTCTTCGCTGTCACCTACCGATGGACTTTTTCTCATATACTTGCAATTTGGCGTTCTAAAGGAGTTTCTTGCTCTGAACAGCCAATTCAACGGCTCTGGATAAATTCCTTTTCCCCTCTTGACAAATGTTCAGGTACAGTATATTCTATTTGTAACCGAATTTTGTGACAGGTTACAAACAAGAAGGGAGCGTGGCGTCACCGATGATTGAGAACTTTTATCGTGAAGAGGAAGAAGGCGGTGGAGATGTCCAATCATCTCCATCTTCGATAGGGAAAGTCATCAGTCTTCCAACGCAACAATCGCCTAATTTTCTGGGCATTCATGTGCGGCTTCATCATTCTACTCCAAGCCTCCCTCCAGGAGCGTGGGTAAGCGTTTCCTCGTTGAACGCTGCCGAGCAGTCATGCCTTATTCTTGGCCGGGTTTTAAATACCTGGGAACACAATCCACATGAGGATGCACAGGGATCGACCGTCGCTGAAGTGCTGCCTTTCATAACGACGTACGCTCCTGAAGGCGAGTCCACAGTCATTTTCCGTGTTGCCGAGGTGGAGTTGATGGAGGAGGCGTTGCTCGATGCCAGCGGCGGCATTGCATGTATTAATGAGGTGAGTACGTTGCCCAGAGCTGGCTCTCCTGTCTTCACTGCGGATCAACGCGTGGTCTCCGATGCCCTCGGGCTCGAAAGCGACGCTGATTTGGGCTTCGAGATAGGCAAGCTTCGAGACTCTGTTGGCACTACTATAGCAGCCATCTTAAAACGTGATACCGTGCAGCGCCATATGCTGATCTGCGGCGGTATAGGTTCAGGGAAAAGCTATCTCCGGGGCGTGTTAGCTGAAGAGCTTCACATGCAAGGAGTGCCGCAGATCAATATTGATCCCAACGGTGAAATGCTGGAGGCAACTGAACAACTCGGGGGCGTCAATCTGGTGCCTGGTAAAAAGGGCTTTACGTTGCCATTAAGCTCACTCACGCCTGATGATGTAATTGACGCCATTCCTGGCATGCGCTCTGGCACCAACTACGAAACGCTCATTCGCTACGCGCATGAGTCCTTGATCAAGGAGCGCACCGTGGCCCTCGGCGAGCGCTTTCACATAGGAGATCTGCTGGATAAGATTAGAGAAGTAGCGCCGGATTTGCACATGCAAACGCCCGCGACGCTGCTTCCAGCCATACAGCGCGCTAGAAGCCTTGAAGACGTTCCATACATCGGCGACGCCTTTGACTGGGAAAAGCATCTCAAGCCTGGCGCCATCATCAATATTGATTGTCGTGGCCTGCTTGTCTCTGATTTGCGTCTTATTGTCGCGTCGGTCGCTCGTGACTTACAGCGCTTAGCGCGTAAGGATGACAACCTATTTGTCGCTTTCAGCATGGATGAATTCCACCTGGCTGCGCCTAATGACGACAAATCGGTGACAACCCAGGTGCTTCGTGAAATCGCCCGCATCGGCCGTCATTATAAGATCGGGCTCATACTCACAACGCAATCGCCCCAAGACGTAGATCGCTCAATTCTAAAGCGACTTCTCACCCGTTTCCTGTTCGCCATTGAACCGGACCAGCTCGATGCTTTGCGAGGGGTGTTTTCCGATGCATCTGAAGCATTAGTGAAGACATTGCCAAAGTTACCCCAGGGGCGCTGCATTATTACCGGGGCAAAAGAGTCGATCCGCCATGCTACTATGGTCGATATTCGCGAGCGGCTGACGGCTCACGGGGGGAAAACGCCAGATATCTGGAATGACTTTGCGAAAAGAGGGTGGACGAAGAAAAGCGTGCTGAAGATCGGGGCAGGTGGGTCTAATGAATAGCCAGGAAGTGGGCAAGCCGGACGTGCTCAAACGCGAAGTGGCAATTATCAACTTGCTGCGCGAGCGAACCGAAGGCGTGGGAGCCCGCGAGATTTACGATGAAGTGACGCTTCGTTTAGGGGATACAATCAGCCGCCCGGCCTATTACAAGCTATTAGGCCGGCTAACAGCGGTGGGCAAAATTGAAGAAGTCGATGAACCAGGAACGCGTCGCTATTTCCTTCCGCAGCAGCTTCATGCAACCAACAGACTCACGCTAGATGACGTTTACGAGATGCTGCCCTTCATTAAATCAACGGAGTCGATGGCGCGCGCTATTGAAGCGCAGCAATATTTTTTGCAGCATCGCGATACCATTATTCGCCGCGCAGCGCAAGCTTTATGTAATGAACCCGCCGTTGAGTTATTTCTTCGATGGATTCATCACTTGGTCGTATCCATTGTCTTTGACTTGATAAGCTTCCAGGCTATCGAAGAAGAAGGTCCGCACATTGGTAAAGCGGTCCTGGCTGATCCTTCGCTGGAGCATCGCTTGAGGGCGCAGTGTGACGCGTTGCGCGAGCTGCTCTATCGCCAATTAAGCATTCCGCACTCCGTTGTCGACCTTCCTGAATGGGACGGGCCTCACGGTTTGAAAGTAACCGGCTCTTTTATCTACGATCCTGATGAGCTGCGCGATGTCCTTGAAAGGAGGGTTTTCGGCGTTGGTGAGAGACGCACGGTACTGGGATCAGTAAGTGTAAAACCTGACGCCCTAAAAGCGGCTTCAAAAGAACTGATCATCTCTGGCAGCGATGGAAGCTTTCATGCGGGAACCCTTGGGATACGCACTGCCCAGGGTTATATAGAAGATGAATCTTTTGTCATAACTTTTAACAACAGCGTCGTTTACGAGCGTTCCTCTGAGCGGTTAGAGGAACAGAGAGGCGCCAAGAAGTTCCTTCACTCCGCCCCGGTCACGCGGGAAACGCTTGATGACCCGACGTATAAGGGCATGGTCCTGGCCCCTTTTATGTTCCCAACGCTGACAGAATCTGATTACGAGCACATGGTACGAGCGGCGACCGATGTTGTGCAAATGCGGGTCGACGATGATATCTTCAATGGAAGAGCGCGCGATTTGGCTACTGGTGAGCAAATCATGGCTCCGCGCGTGCATATTCGCGACGGCACCATTACTCCGCAGGAACGTTACTTCAATCATTACTACCGAATGGATCCCTATGGAGACATCGTGCGCGAGGGTATCCAACACACTCGCAACATCTTACAACGTATTGTGACCGCCCGCGGCGCCCCGCAGATTTATGCCGGCGCTGTGAAATCGACGCAAATTCGTTTGTTTTCTCGTCTGGTCAACTGGTACATAGCAAAAGGCTCGAAACAAACGCTTGGCGAGGCTATAGAGCCGAATTGGGATGGATCAAGGGCGGAGTTTATCTCCGATATAGATGTCATGACCAATCTCTTTGCATCGTTTCCTGATCCTGGGCAGAAAGATGGATTTTGGGTCTCCTGCGTCGTATTGCGTCAATTTGCCTCCCTCACTGACTTTTTCGATACGCCAGTGGATGACGAAAGCGATTGGTTCCCTACGTTGTGCAAGCATCGCTTAAATGCATTAGATGCCTACGAACGCTTTCGCGGGGGCTTTTTACCCTATCACGCCTTGATAAGCGAGGACGACTTGGCAAACGATTCGTATGTCTACTTACTTGAGCATGCTGATTATGCATCATTTTACGTTGGACATACAGGCGGCAACCCTGCCCCGAAGATCCCTCGGTATGAGTTTCTCTGTTCGCTGCGCAGTACTCCAACGTCCCAAGCTAAGGAGCATGTTGAGCATACTATCCAGCAACTTGTAACGGCATTGTTAACGTGCCACCTGACTCCTGACCGTGATCATAATTTTCTCAGCAAGCTCAGCCTCGTGAAGATGATACCCTTCGTCGTCTATCAAGCGCACGAATTCGCAAAGGTGTTAGGGAAGAGGTTAGAAAGCGATTTTAAATCGGCGGTAGTGAAAAGGCTTGCGGATCGCCGCAAGCAGCGGATTGACGATCGAGATGCAGTCATCAATCCGATCAGTGTGCAACGCTATCTGCAACGTTTTAGCTCAGCACTTCAAGGGTCAGACGACATTGACAGCGATCGCTAGACAGTGAATGCAGCCAGCCTGCTGTTTTAGAGATGATCACATAGTTGAAGCGACGAATAGCTAAGGACTTTTATTTCTAGACTGTGATTGGAGAAGAAGATATGCCGGACGTATACGACCAAACTCAACGCAGCAAAGTGATGCGATCAGTTAAGTCAGAAAATACTAAACCGGAAGTGATCGTGCGACAAATGCTGCATGCTCTGGGATATCGCTTTCGCCTGCATCGGCAAGATTTACCAGGAAAACCAGATATCGTGCTACCGAGACGCCGCAAAATCATTCTCGTTCACGGATGCTTCTGGCACCAGCATCCGAACTGTAAGGACGCTGAAAGGCCACGAAGCAACACTGACTATTGGAATCGCAAACTTGATCGAAACGTCCAGCGGGACCAGGAACACATGTTAGCGCTTCAATCGTCTTCCTGGAACGTCCTTGTGGTCTGGACATGCGAGACGAGAAACAAGAACCAACTACGGCAAAAGCTTGAAGCATTTATGCTCGACCGATGTGAAAGAATGTCAGAATAGCTGATTGAACGGGACAAGGAACAGCGTATGAACGATCTTGTTTTACGGTTGCGCGCGTGGAGCGAATGCCATGAACAGCTTATTTACGAGCATCGCATCGAGCCTGCTCTAGCCCGCACGCTCTGGGTTCCCTATCAACTCCCACCTGGCTATAGCGCACTATACAGCCATCAAGCAGAAGCTGCGCAGGCAGCGCTTAACGGCCAGCACGTTGCGCTCGCGACCCCAACTGCCTCCGGCAAGACGCTAGCTACAGCACTAGCCTATCAGGAAACGCGACGAGTCGAGCCCAACGCGACCTTGCTTTGTCTCGCTCCTACTCGTGCGCTTGTTGAACAGTGGCGCCAGATACTTGCTTCCTGGAATTCAGGCGTTGCCGTTGAATGGTTTACCGGGGATACGCCGACCTCGGATCGAGCGGCGCTCAGAAAGCGCGTGCAGATTCTGGTGACGACGCCTGATATGCTGCATCGCTCCGTCCTTCCCTATCATCCTGGATGGCGCCGCTTTTTGCAAAATCTGCGCGAAGTAATAGTTGATGAGAGTCATACCTACCGTGGCGTTTTTGGCTCGCACATTGCACTGATCCTGCGGCGACTTCAACGGGTCGCCTCCCTCTATAACGATCGCCCTTTCCCATTCCTGCTCGCTACTGCGACTATAGGCAACGCGTCAGAACACGCTGCCACGCTCATTGGACAAGATGTCACGACATTAACGCAGAGCGGAGCGCCACGAGGTGAACGAACCATTGCCTTGTGGCAACCTCCTGAAGAACGCTCTCATAGCGACGAAGCCGCGGCCCTCATGGCCTTTTTTGTCTCGCAGGGCGTCCGAACGCTCCTCTTTGGACAACAACGACAATCAGTCGAGCGCATGGCTTTGCAGGTGCAAGATCATCTTTCCATCCACCTGCGAAATAAAGTTGCTGCCTACCGCGCGGGTTTCCTGGATAGCAAACGCAAGGAGATTCAACGGCGCCTCAGTAGCGGTGAGCTTGTGGGCGTCGTCTCGACGAATGCGCTCGAACTGGGTATAGACATCGGCGAGTTGGATGTGGTCATTCTTGATGGCTTCCCCGGTTCTGTGGCTTCCTTCTGGCAACAAGCAGGACGCGCCGGGCGGGGAACACAACCTTCCCTGGTCATCCTTGTTTTACGACAAAACGCGCTCGACCAATACTTTGCAGCGCATCCTTCTCACTTATTCGAGTCAAATTCAGAACAGGCCGTGGTCGATTTGGGCAACCCCTATATTCTTCCCGACCATTTACGTTGCGCAGCGCATGAGCGACGACTGATCGCATGCGAGCTCTCCTTGTTTGGCGATCAGGCGCAGGCAGACGCCGACCTCCTCGTCAGCAAAGGATATCTCGCCAAAGTAGGCGCGGTCTACGTGAGTCAGGAAGCGGAAAACCCGGCCTATACCATTCCTCTCAGGGATCGTTCACAGCAACTGCGCATGTACACTGAGACGAGAGAACGGCTAGAGGAAATTGGCAGCGATCAAGCAGTCGCGGAATGCTACCCAGGTGCAATTTACCTTTCTCAGGGCACGAGTTATGAGGTGACGAAGCTTGATCTCACCGAGCTGCGCGTTGACTTGAAGCGATTTGAGGGGAACTACTACACGAAACCCATTGGTTTCAAAGAACTCACGCTCCTAGATGAAGAGCCATTGCAAAGGGAAGTGTCCCATGCGACGCTCTTTACTGGCCGCGTGCATATCATCGATCACATCACAGGCTACGGCCATTTTCATAAACGCTTCCACACCAAGCTAGAGGAGAGAGAGCTGGTGACCCCTTTGAATACGGAGCTGGAAACTCAGGCGTTCTGGCTTACCATTGACCGCTGGTTAGAAAAGCGGCTTCTCGAAAGTGGCTTTCATCCGTTAGCGAGCCTACACGCGGCGGAGCACGCCATGATAGCCCTGCTGCCGCTCTACGTGCTCTGCGACCCGCGGGACATGGGGGGAATCTCGTTCAACATGCATCCGCAAGCGGAAAGGCCGCTGCTCTGCATCTACGACGGCTATCAAGGCGGCGTCGGCTATGCGCGACAGGCGTATCAGCAGTTCTTCCTCCTTGCAGCGGCAACGCTGGACCATCTCAAACATTGCCAGTGTCTTTCAGGCTGTCCGGCTTGCGTCCAATCGCCGCGCTGCGGAAGCGGCAACGACGATCTGGACAAAAAAGGGGCAGCGATAGTATTGCAAGCCCTCCTAACAGTGGAAGGAGGCAACGAGTGCGACGCGGAGGGAAATGATGGAACAGACATTTCTTTGTGATTTGTGCCATCTTGAGATTCTATTAGCGGAACGCTGCCGAGATGAAACGATATTTGAGTCGGGCTGGGCGATTTGCACTCGCTGCGAGCCTGAACTCCGTCAACGCCTTGCCTTGTGCATGGCTGGACGACGTATCGATGACCGTCTAACGCAGCAGCGCGTTGATCTACCGCTAGAGACGCAGAAAAAGCAATATCTCCATCAGAATGAGGATGCATGGACTTTTCCTCATATTGCGGGAAGTGTTTATCAACCTGTTAAGAAATATCGAGGCCGTATTGACGCTTATACCGCTTCCTATATGCGATGGCAGAACAAATCGCACGTACTGGCGTGGCTGGACTCCTTTAGTCACCACCATGCACTACGACCAATCTTTCTCGATACCGAAACCACTGGCACTCGCCGTTTCTCAGAAATTATTGAGATATGTATTGTCGATGAGTATGGCCAGACGCTCTTTCGCTCGCTCGTAAACCCCACGACGGGGATCGAGCCGATGGCTTCTGCGGTTCATGGGTTGACCCACAGAGACGTTAAAGACGCTCCTCGATATCCAGAGATAAATGAAGAGGTCATGAGCTATCTGCGCAATCGCATCGTCATTGCCTACAACGCCTCCTTTGATATCCGGCTCTTGAAGCAAACCGCAGACTGTTATGAGCTGGACTTTCCAGCATTACATACAGGATGCCTCATGTACGCTTATGCGAAATACCGGGAGGAATATGTGGAACAGAGCAATGGGCAACAAAGATGCAAGACTCATCCCCTGGAAGAGGCTATAGCATATGAGCGACTCGGCATGCCGCCTTTGCATCGAGCGGAACGAGACGCTCAATGCGTACATCGACTCTTCCAGGAGATGAAAGCGAAGGGCCAATTCAGTACATTACCGTAGCATTGCAGCTTCTACAGAGTAACCAGTTTCTACTTCTGTAGAAGAGTCAGAAGCCTCTGCTTTATCGGCCAGAATTTCTTTATACCTGCCGCTGAAGGTGTACATTTCTTGACATGCTCAATTAACAGCTCGGTGGAGTCAAGGAATGCTATTCCATTTCGGAGGGCAACTAGCATCTAGGAGGAGCTTGTTTCCGAATTTGCCTTACAGAAGAAGAACAAGCATCTAAGGGAGAGCCATTTGCATCCATTGTTGGGAACATTTTTAACGGGAGAGACGATTTCTTGCAAGCCATGGTGCAATGCTGTGTGCTGAAAGATGATCCGTATAAACGCATGTGAAACCGGCGGAGTTCGTCTATGTGAGGAATTGCTCACCGCGTGCGCTTAGGGCATGAGCGGCAGCGTAGATAGGACTATCTCAAGAGCTGGGTATAAAAGAGGCGTTCTTTGCGGCACCGCTGATCTTTCGTCTGCAGGCTTTTTGAACAGAGAAGCGCAACAGGTGAGATTGTGTACTAAGCGCACAGGGGCGTGTACGTGAGGAACAGCTCCTCTTTTCTCCGCCTGCGCAAGAAGGTGTGACGTTTAAAGATGGAGAGACACTATGAGCGAGCTCGAAGAAAGCGAACAGGCGTATTTGGTATCCGAAGACATACGGGGGTTCGAGCGCCTATTCCCGCTGTTGCGTGGGTTGGTTGCAGGCACAGACGAATCTTACTCCTTTGAGCGACTCCGGTTACTTCTCCTCCTCGCACGTTGGTCGGGCGCACCACCCACCATTCGCGAGATGCGTCGCTATCTTCATCTGCCACTGGAGCGGCTCTCTTCGCACATACAACGATTGCGAGCAACGTACTGGTTGACCAATGAGGAACCATCCTACCAACTCTCCACTGCTTTGGTTATTCAAGCTACTTAACAACACCTCTCATGTCACGTGTGAATAATTGCCTCATTGGTCGTAGATTGAGCTCTTTCCCATTCCAACACATCAGCCAGTTGCTCTTGGAATAGAGCGAGGTCGTGTTGGCGTGCCGCTTCATCAGGCATCTCAGTACTTTTCCAGATTAACAAAATTTGTAAGGCTGTCAGTGACTCATCGCTCTTGACTACGTAGCGGGCAACTGTTCCGGGAAAGGTAAGTTCGTCGAGTTTTTGAATCGTCCTCAACTTCTTCACCAATGCAACCTGCTGGCCCGCACGTACCGGGACGCGAATATCGGTCACTAATACTGTTCCCCGACTTCGATAGGTACGCCAGGAAGGAGCCTTCGTTCGCACACGTCCAGAGGGGCTTGGTTTGAACTGTCTGACCGCTTCGATCGGCAGGATCAGGATATGGCCTACTCGTTGCGCAGGGAGACGCCCTGCCCGAATGTACTGATACACTCGTTTGTCTGAGACGCCTAACAGGTCAGCCGCTTCTTTGAGCGAAATATAGCCAGGGAGATTTGGGATATCAACGCTTTCTTTCATGCGAGCATGATAGAGATATCTATACCTAACTGTAAATTTAACTGAGTAGATATATTTGATGAGTAAATTACTAACAGGTAATGCTTATTCATAAGTCTTGAATAAACTGCTATAATCCCTATGGCTCACTGGCTTGAGACGGTGGGAATACGCAGGAAAAGCGATAAAGTGCCCTCTGAGCATAGACATTCAAGGCCCCAAATGCAAGTGAGACATTAGCTGCCTAGTGCCGTCAGGAAGCAAGGGCTGCTACAATCAAGTCGAGCAGAGATGGAGGAAGTAGCCAATGGCAGTACGGTTACGGGTAAAGGAAATTGCCAAACAGAAGGGCATCAGCATGGGAAAACTCCAGAGGGATGCCGATGTGGCATATAACACGGTCAAGCGGATGTATAAAAATCCTTACC
>WNGK01004149.1_pt1 | contig 16333 bp, 12 predicted proteins | sample 5400601 | NCBI WGS metagenome assembly WNGK01 (sample SAMN13153376, study PRJNA577476) | soil metagenome | isolation source: 60 cm soil or saprolite under Garry oak tree replicate 1 | place: USA:California | collected 2016-06-15
GTAACTAGCGCCGTTGGCGCGACGTCTTTGCGTGACGTTCTTCCCTCGACGCCTTTTTTCCTTCATGGGCCTGAGTGGAGTTGAACCACTGACCTCACGCTTATCAGGCGTGCGCTCTAACCACCTGAGCTACAGGCCCGGCTGCTCCCCAACTTAGCGGAGCACCGCTCGGCGCGGTACTCCACTCTCGGCGACCCTCAATGTTTCGGCACCGTGACAGAAGGAAGCTACTATCCGCCATGAAAGACGAAGCAGTCACCTATCCCTTCAGGAGCGTCCTATGCGTCAGGCCTTCATCTTCTTCGTTGTCACCGTGCTGCAAGGAGGCGCGATCAATCTGTCCGATGTCGCTGGCACGTGGAAGGTACGTTCGATGGTCGGGCCGAAAGACAGCGTGGTGGCGACGTCCGTGGTGGTCGCGACCGCTGGCCGCGAGAGCTGGATCATGCGCCTCGAGGCGCGGCCTCCGATTCCGCTGCGCATTGTCGCCGTGGGCGGCGACAGCATCGTCACGGAGTGCGGCCCCTACCCGAGCATTCTCCGGAAGGGCCTGCAGGTCACCGTGCTACGCAACGTGTCGCATTACAAGGGCGGGACCCTGACGGGCACCTTCGAGGCGCACTACTCGTCGGGGGATGTGTTCCGCGGCAAGACGGCCGGCCAGCGCATGGCTCATTGAAGCGTGAAGCGGGAGCACCGCCACGTGCTCCCGCTCGCACCTCCTCGCTCACTCCCAGTCCCGCCTCGGCCCCTTCTTGGGGCGGAACTCCTCGTCCTCGTCGTCGTCGAATTCGTCGTCCAGGTCGTCGTACTCGTCGAGATCGTCCAGCTCCTCCTCGTCAAGCTCGTCCTCGTCCAGCTCGTCGTCGAAGTCCTCGTAGCGACCAGTCCGACGTCTCACGGGACAACATCGTCACCCCCAGCTGAGGTTGTATGTGAACGAGCTATCCGACTGCCCTACGACTCCTCGGCCGCTCGCGCGTTGCGCGCCAGCTTGCGGCGCTCGGTGGCTCCCAGAGCGCGCTTGCGCAAGCGGATGGACGACGGCGTCACTTCGATCAACTCGTCGTCCTCGATGTATTCGAGCGCCAGCTCCAGCGTCACCAGCCGCGGCGGCTCCAGCATGATCATCTCGTCCGACGCGGTCGTCCGCATGTTGGTGAGCTTCTTTTCCTTCGACGGGTTCACGTCCATGTCGCCGGTGCGGGCATTCTCGCCCACGACCATCCCCTCGTACACCGCATCGCCCGGCTTCACAAACATCGTCCCCCGCTCCTGCAAATTGAAGAGCGCGAACGCCACGGCCACGCCCTCCCGATCCGCCACCATCACCCCCCGGCTCCGCCCCGACAGCGGGCCCGCCCACCGACCGTACTCGAAGAAGCGATGGTGCATGACGCCCGTGCCGCGCGTGTCCGTCAGGAACTCCGAGCGGTACCCCAGGAGGCCCCGCGCCGGAATCTTGAACCGCATCCGCACCATCCCCACTCCCGGGTTCTTCATGTCCAAGAGCTCCGCCCGGCGCGGCCCCAGCTTCTCCATCACCACCCCGAGATACCCCTCGGGGCAATCGATCATCAGCTCTTCGTACGGCTCGAGCCGCTCCCCGTTGGGCCCTTCCCGGGGGATGATCCGCGGCCGGCTCACCTGGAACTCGTACCCCTCGCGCCGCATCGTCTCCATCAGGATGCCGAGGTGCAGCTCCCCGCGCCCCGACACGGTGAACGTCTGGGGATCGTCCGTCTCCTCCACCCGCAACGCCACGTTCTTCTCCAGCTCCTTGAACAACCGCTCCCGCAGCTGCCGGCCGGTCACGAACTTGCCCTCGCGCCCCGCGAACGGTGAGTCATTGACCTTGCAGTCCACGGAGATCGTGGGCTCCTCGACCGCGATCCCCGCCAGCCGCTCCAGATAGTCCGGGGCCGTGACCGTCTTCCCGATCTCCACCCCCGCGAGCCCCGCCAGCGCCACGATGTCGCCCGCCGAGGCTTCCTGCACCTCGACCCGCTCCAGCCCGTCGAACGAGAACAGCTTCACGACGCGCGCCTGCTCGTACGGCCCATCCCCCACAGGACCAGGCGCGCCCAGCGAAAGTAACGCCACCGTCTCGCCCACCCGCACCCGACCCCGCTCGATCCGCCCGATCGCGATGCGTCCCAGGTACGACGAATAGTCGAGCGTGGAGACGAGCATCTGGAACGGGCCCGCGGGATCGGCCACGGGGGCCGGGATCGTGTCCAGGATGGTCTGGAACAACGGGTTGAGATCCGTCCCCGGGGTCCCCAGGTCGGCCGTCGCCGTGCCCGCACGGCTCGATGTATAAAGGAAAGGGCAGTTGAACTGCTCCTGTGTGGCCTCCAGGTCGAGGAACAGCTGGAGCACCTCGTCGTGCACCCGCAGCGGCTCCGCGTCCTGCCGGTCGATCTTGTTCACCAGCACGATCGGCTTCAGGCCCAGCGCGAGCGCCTTCCCGGCCACGAAGCGCGTCTGCGGCATCGGCCCCTCGGCGGCATCCACCAGCAGCAGGAACCCGTCCACCATGCGCAGGATGCGCTCTACTTCGCCGCCGAAGTCCGCATGCCCGGGCGTGTCGACGATGTTGATTTTCGTGTCGCCCCAGCGTACGGCCGTGTTCTTCGACAGGATGGTGATGCCCCGCTCGCGCTCCAGCGGGTTCGAGTCCATCACCCGCTCGGTTAGCCGCTCGTTGGCGCGGAACACCCCCGCCTGGCGGAGCATCTGGTCCACCAGCGTGGTCTTCCCATGGTCGACGTGGGCGATGATGGCGATGTTACGGATCTGCAAGGGGCTGCGTTCCTGGTGGTGGCTGGAATTGAGGGGCGCAGTATAGGGGGGTGGTCTGGAAAAGACAAGCAGGAGTATCACACAAAGAGCGGCAACAGGCGGCAAAGGCGGCAGGGGGCGGCAGGTGCGGCACAACCATTGCCGCCCTGTGCCGCCCCTGTCGCCCCTCAGTCACACGTCGGATCCTTTTCCATTTGAACCGTGACGTGCCTGATCCCCATGCCGCCCAGGCGCTGCTGCACGGCCTCGAGCACGCGCTGGTTGTCGCCGGGGTTCTGGACCACGAGGTGGCCGCTCATCGCGATCACGCCGCTCGTGACCGTCCAGACATGCAGGTCGTGTACCGAGGTCACGCCGGGAATGGAGGCGATCCGGTCGTGCACGTCGGCGAGCGGGATGTGGGCCGGTGCGGCCTCCAGCAGAATGTCGGTGCTTTCCTTCACGAGGCGCCAGGCGCTGCCCAGGATCAAGACCGCGATCAATACGGAGATGAGGGGGTCGGCCTTTACCCACCCGGTGGCGAGGATGATCGCGCCGGCGGCGAGCGCGCCCGCCGAGCCGAGCACGTCGCCCACGATATGAAGGTAGGCGCCGCGCTGGTTGAGCGAGTGGTGGTGTCCACGATGCAGGATGGCGGCTCCCGCCCCGTTGGCCACGAGGCTCACCGCCGCGACGCCGAGCAGCAGGGCGCCGTGAACCTCGGACGGCGCCCGAAACCGGTGGTAGGCCTCGACGGCGATGCCGAGCGAGATGGCGAGCAGGGCCGCCCCGTTTACCAGGGCGGCCACGATCTCGAGCCGCAGCAGGCCGAACGTCCGCTCCGCGGTGGCCGGCCGCTGGGCGAGATAGGCGACGGCGAGCGACAGGCCGAGGGCAGCGACGTCGGCCAGCATGTGACCGGCGTCGGCGAGCAGGGCGAGCGAGTGGGCGAGCCATCCCCCCACCGCTTCCACCAGCATCACCGCGGCGGTGATGCCGAGCACCAGCGCCAGCCGCCGGCGGCTCTCCTGCCGCAGCGGCGCACGATGCGTGCATTGCACGTCGATTGGTAGTGTCGCGCTCACGATAGTCCCTAGTCCCCAAGATAATCACGCTCTATGTTCCCGCGTCTATGCCCGGCCCAGTCCCGGAATCGCTCTGGCTGCGGCTGCTCGCGGTCGTGGCCCTGGTGCTCGCGAACGCGTTCTTCGTCGCGGCCGAGTTCGCCCTCGTGGCCGCGCGGCGCACCCGCATCGAGGCGATGGTGCGGCGAGGCGACCGCAAGGCACGCACGGTCCAAGCGGCCCTCCAGGACCTGTACCGCCAGCTGTCGGCCGCGCAGCTCGGCATCACGGTCGCGTCGATCCTGCTCGGCTACGTGTCCGAAGACACCGTCGCGCACCTGTTCCGCGACTGGTTCGCGACGCTGCCGCCGCTGCTCGACTTCCTCACGCGCGGCGGCGTGGCGTCCACCGTCGCGGTGGCCGTCGTGTCGTTCCTGCACGTCGTGTTCGGCGAGCAGGCGCCCAAGGCGTGGGCGATCACCCATCCCGAAAGCACGAGCCGCTGGGTCGCGGCCCCGCTCATCTTCTTCTCCTGGATCACCCGGCCGTTCACCGATCTCCTCAACTGGAGCGCCGGGCGCGTGGGGCGGCTGCTCGGCTTGAAGGGCACCACCGCCGAGCTCGAGCAGATCCACTCGCCGGAAGAGCTGCGCATGCTCGTCGAGCAGAGCCGCAAACGCGGCAAGCTCGACGCCGACGACGCGCGGCTGCTGCAGGGGGTGTTCGAGTTCAGCGAGAAGTCGGCCCGCGAAGTGATGACGCCGCGCACCGAGATGGTCGCGCTGCCGGCGGACCTGACCCTCGAGCAGGCCGCCGACCAGGTCGCCATCGCGGGCCGCTCCCGTTACCCCGTGTACGGCGAGTCGCTCGACGACATCCTCGGCGTGGTGCATGCGAAGGATATCCTGGCGGGTCTCCGCGCGGCCAAAGGCGGGACGCTGCGCGCCGTGCTGCGGCCCGCCATGTTCGTGCCGGGCACGCGTGAAGTGGAAGACGTACTGGCCGACATGAAGCGCCAGAAGATCCACCTCGCGATCGTGCTGGACGAGTTCGGCGGCACGGCCGGACTCGTCACGATGGAGGATTTGCTCGAGGAGATCGTGGGTCCGATTTACGACGAGTACGACCAGCCCAGCGGCGAGCTGCGGGTCGCGCCGCCAGGCGCGGCCCCGGTGATCTCCGGGGCGACGCCGCTGCGCGACGTGAACCGGGTGTTCGCGCTCGAGCTCGACGAGCAGGACTACACCACCATCGGCGGGTTCCTGTTCGGCGCGATCGGCCGCCTCCCCAAGGTCGGCGACCAGGTGGCGGTCAAGGGCGCGGTGTTCGAGATCCTGGAGATGGACGGCCGCCGCGTCGGCAAGGTGCGGGTCGTGCGGCGCACCGTCGGCGCCGAAAATCCCCGCGGGGTGAAGGCCGAGAGCTAGCGGCCGACGCGCGCCAGCTGAGCGGCGAGCTCGAGCGCGGCGCGCATCGACCCGGGGTCCGCGATTCCCCGCCCCGCGATGTCGAGCGCCGTCCCGTGGTCCGGCGCCACGCGCGGGAAGGGGAGGCCGAGCGTGACGTTCACGCCCTTCCCGAACCCTGCCACCTTTACCGCCGTCATCCCCACGTCATGATACGGGGTGAGCACGGCGTCGAACTCACCCTTGAGAGCGCGCACGAACACCGTGTCCGCGGGGAGCGGACCCGCGGCCCCGAGCGCTTTGGCCGCGGGCGCGAGCACGCGCTCGTCCTCGTCGCCGAACAAGCCCGACTCGCCGGCGTGCGGGTTGAGCGCGCACAGCGCGAGCCGCGGCGCACCGATCCCCCACCACTCGCGCAGCGCCCGTTCGGCGATCCGCCCGCACGCCACCACGCGCGCGGTGGTCACCGCGGCGGGGACGTCTTTGAGGGGGATGTGCGTCGTGACCAGCACCACGCGCAGCGGACCGGCGGCGAGCATCATGGCGACGTCCACATCGCCCGCGAGATGAGACAGCAGCTCCGTGAGACCGGGATAGCGGAAGCCGGCGAGGTGGAGGGCGTGCTTGTGCACCGGGCCGGTGACGATGGCGTCGACCTCGCCGGCGAGAGCGAGGCGAACGGCCTGCTCCACCGCCTCGCCGGCGATCCGGCCCGCAGCTTCGGGAAGGAGGGAGGGGGGCGCGCTACCTTCATCGCCGAGCACGGTGATCTCCGCGTCCAGCGGCCCGAGCGCGAGTGCTTTGGCCACCACCTCCGGCCCGATCCCCCGCGGGTCGCCGGGCGTCACGGCGAGGCGGGGACGGTGGGGTCGGCCCACGCCGCTAGAACCGGACGTCGACGTAGGTCGTGCGGCGCAGCAGGTCGAGGTAGTGTTTGACGGCGAGCTGCTGGGCCAGGCCGTCGCGGATGCGGTCCTTCACCTCGTCGAACGACAGCTCGCCCTCGGGGAGACGCTTGACCAGCTCGAACACGACGAACCGTGGTCGCGGGCTCCCGGCGCCCACTGCGAATACGGGCTTCAGGCCCGGCACGGTGTCGCTGCCCACCACCTTCTCGTAGTCGGGTGGCAGCTGCGACACGGGCAGCGCATCGGCGAGCTTGGGCTCGTTCGGATCGGCGTAGGAGCGGGCGAGCGAGTCGAACGGAGCGCCGTGGGCCAGCGCGTCGTGCACGGAGTCCGCCTGCCGCCGGGCGATCGCCAGCTGCGCCGCCGAGATCGTCGGCTGGATCAGGGTGTGACGGGCCAGGATCTCCGCGGGTTGCGCCCGCTCCACCTGGATGATGTGGTAGCCGAACTCGGTCGGCACGGCGTCGGAGATCGCCCCGGGGCGCAGCCGGAACGCCACGTCCTCGAACTGCTTCACCATCACGCCGCGACGGAACCAGCCCAGCTCGCCCCCCTGCTCGCGTGAGGCGCTGTCGGCGGAATACTTCTTCGCGACCTCCGCGAAGTTGGCGCCGGCGCGCAACGCCACTACCAGGGACTCCGCGAGCTGCAGCGCCCGTGCGCTGGCGGCGGAATCGGGCTTCGGCACGATGACGACCTGGCGGAACGAGATCGCCGCGGGGCGCTTGGGCTGCTGCGCCCGGTTCGCCTCCCAGAAATCATGCATCTCGGCGTCCGAGGGGGGGATCGGCCGCAGCTTGCCCTTCTGTTTCAGCCCCTCGATCAGCCGCTGCTCCAGAATCGAGCGGCGCTGCTGGTCGGCGAGCCAGCGGCGCCACTCCTCCTCGGACACGAACCCCGCCGCGCGCAACTGCGCCTGGAACTCGGTGATCGAGGTGAACTGCTTGCGCACGTTCTGCACCGTCTGCTCGACCGCGTCCTGGACCTCCTGATCGGTCACCTTGATCGTGGTGTCGCGCTCGGCCTGCTGCACCAGCAGCTCCTCATCCACCATCTGCGACAGGATTTGACGCCGCGCCGCGTCCCGGCCGGCCGAGTCCTCGGGGACCTTCGCCCCCTGCGACTGCGCCAGCACGAGCTGCTCCTCCACCTGCGAGGCGAGGATCGGCTTGGTGCCCACCACCGCCACCACGCGGTCCACGGCCCGCGCCGTCGCCGAGCGCCCCTGTGCCGCCACCGCCGCTGCCCCGAGGGCGGCCCACGTCATGACGATGACCGTCACCCCTGCGGACCGCATGTCAGCTCGGCGTCCGCTTGGCCGCGCTGTCGCCCGCAATGGGCGGCGGGCCGGGGGCGCGCTTGAGACCCGTGCCGGGCGCCTGCCGGGCGGTGGTATCGGCGGCGCGAATCGCCTGCGCCCGCTCCACCGCGCGCGCGATGCCGGCGTCGTTGAGCGACCACGTCTCGCCGCGGCGGAGCGCCGCGGCCAGGAAGGGCGGCACCGGCAGGAACTGCGCGCTCCCCTGGGTGACCGCCGCATCCAAGTAGCCCTCCATGTGCGCCATCGCCAGCCGCACACGCGCGTCGGGCGTCGCCGCGGAGTCCTTGAGCAGCTGAGGCGAGAGGTGCACCAGCCCCTCGAGCCGGCCGACGCCGGAATCGTGCTCCGCGCGCACGTGACCCCAGTCGTCTGCCGTGAGGACCACGCCGGCGGAATCGATCTGCTCGAGCAGCATGTCGCGCTGGGCCAGCAGTCTCACGAACTGCGTGAGCTGGTCGTCCGAGGCCGTCGCAATGCCGCGGACGTCATTGGGATCGAGCGCCAGCAGCCAGCGCGCCAGGTCTTTCACGCGGAACGCGCCCCCCCGGAACGTGGCCAGCGTGTGCTCGTCGTCGCGGGCGGTCACGATCTGCGGCACGGCCTGGCGGACCCGTGCCGGGGCGCCGGCCTCGACCTTGAGCTGACGCGCCTTGGTGAGACTGTCGAAATACAGCGAATCGAGACGGTTCGCGCGCGAGCTCTCCAGATCGACCCGGAACGAATCCCGCACTTCCGCGAGCGGCGGCCGGCGGATGATGTGAAATCCGAACGGTGAGCGCACGACGCCGCTCAGCCCGCCGGGGGCCAGCGCCCACGCCGCGCTGTCGAACGCGGGGACGAATTGCCCCCGCGGCGTCGCCGGGAGATAGCCGTCTCGCGCCTTGGAGCCCGGATCCTCCGAGTAGCGGCGGGCGAGTTGCCCGAAGCCGGCTCCGCCCTGCGCCGCCACCTGTCGCAACACGCCTTCGGCTTTCTTCTTCTGCTGCTCTTCCACCATCGGCACGGCGCTCGGTGGCACGCGGATCAGAATGTGCTGGAACAGGCGGACCGTGCCCGCGCGATACGCCGAGTCGGCGCCGGCCGCCGTCAGCCGGCCCCGGGCGGCGAGGAGGCGCTGGTGGTAATGCTCCCACTTGAGCTGCACCACGAGCGGCCATTCCGCCGCGAGGGCGAGGGACGAATCGTGCAGGTCACGCCCGCGGCCCAGGGCCGTGGCGAGCACGGCGTAGTCGAGATAGACGTTCGCGACGCCGGTGAGCACGTCGGGCCGGACCGGAATGCGGGGGGCCCGGCCCACCAGGCTCGCCAGGCGCTCCACCGCGAGCGTCTGGCCCGCGGCGGTGCCGACGACCTCGGTATGTGCCGAGAACGCGTCCCGCAGGGCGCCGCAGCCCGCCAGCGGGAGCACCATCGTCAACAGACTCAGCCGTCGCATGCCAGCTCCCGTCAATCGTGAGCGTCCGCCAGGACCGCGCTGAGCGCGCGGACCAGGCCGGGGCCGATCGCCTCGCCGCCGAGCCGCCGGAGTCGCAGGGAGAGCGGAGCCGCGCGCCGCACCTCGGCCTCGAACTGCACCGCGTCGAGCGCCGCCGTGAGACGGGCGAGGCGCGGGGTCGCGTCCCGCCGGAACGTGAGCCGCGCCTCGTCGCCCTTCACCAGGACCATCTCCAGTCCCGCCCGGGCGCCGAGCGCGCGCAGCTCGGATACGAGGAGCAGGCGCCGCGCGTCGTCCGGGAGCGGCCCGAAACGGTCGCGCAATTCCTCGCGCACCGCCTCAATCTCGCTCGCCGCTCCGGCCCGCGCCAGCCGGCGGTACAGCTCGAGCTTCGCCGCCTCGTCCGGCACGTAGTCATCGGAGAGATGCGCGGGCTGGTCGAGCACCACTTCGGGCGGCGTGCCCGTCCCCCGTCCGCCGTCCCCGGTCCCCTTGAGCGCGTCGACGGTCTCTTGGAGCCACCGCAGATACGTATCGAAGCCCACCGCCTGCGCGTACCCCGACTGCTCGGCACCGAGCAGATTGCCCGCGCCCCGCAGCTCGAGATCGCGCAGGGCGATGCGATACCCCGAGCCCAGATCGGTGTGATGCTCGAGCACGCGCAGGCGCTCCTCCGCATCGGCATCGACCAGGTCGGGCACCAGCAGGTAGCAGTACGCCCGGCGATGGCTCCGGCCCACGCGGCCCCGCAGCTGGTACAGCTGGGCCAGCCCGAGCTGGTCGGCGCGGCTCACGAGCATCGTGTTGGCGTTCGGCACGTCGAGTCCCGATTCGACGATCATGGTCGACACGAGGATGTCCACCTCGCCGCGGACGAAGCGCGACATCACGTCGTCGAGCGCCGCCTCCTTGAGCTTGCCGTGCGCGACCGCCACCCGTGCCCGCGGCGGCGCGAGCGCCCGCACCCGCTCCGCGACGGTATCGATCGTCTCGATACGGTTGTGCACGAAGTACACCTGACCCGCCCGGTCGAGCTCCCGTGCCAACGCCTCCTCGATCAGCCCGTCGTCCCACGGCTCGATGAACGTGACGATGGGAGAGCGGTCTTTGGGAGGCGTCTCGAGCAGCGTCAGGTCGCGCAACCCGGCGAGCGAGAGGTGCAGCGTGCGGGGGATCGGCGTCGCCGTCAGCGTCAGCACGTCCACCGCGAGCTTCAGCGCCTTGAGGCGCTCCTTGTGCCGCACACCGAAGCGGTGTTCCTCGTCCACGATGAGGAGCCCGAGGTCGTGAAACGTGACGTCACGCGATAGCAGGCGATGCGTCCCGATCACGATGTCGACTTCGCCGTGGGCCATCCGCCGGGTGACGTCCTTCGAGTCCTGGGCGCCGCGAAACCGCGACAACACCTCGACCTTCACGGGATAGTCCGCCAGGCGCTCGCGGAAGGTACGGCCGTGCTGCTCCGCGAGAATCGTGGTCGGCACGAGCACCGCCACTTGCTTGCCCGCCTGCACCGCCTTGAACGCCGCGCGCAGCGCCACCTCCGTCTTGCCGTAGCCCACGTCGCCCACGAGCAGCCGGTCCATGGGCCGCGCCCGCTCCATGTCGCGCTTGACCTCCTCGGACGCGCGCCGCTGATCGGGTGTGTCTTCATAAAGGAACGCGGACTCGAGCTCACGTTGCCACGGCGTGTCGGGCGGGAACGCATAACCGGGCGCGAGCTGGCGTCGGGCGTACAGGTCGAGCAGCTCCGACGCCATCCGGCGAATCGCCGCGCGCGCCTTGTCGCGCTGCCGCTGCCACGTCGTCGCGCCCAGGCGGTGCAGCCGCGGCGGGGGCGCCTCGCCGTCCCCGGCCGCCCGGTACGGCTCGAGCTGGTCGAGCCGATACAGCGGGACGTTGAGGCGGGCGCCGCCTTCGTACTCCACCACGGCCACTTCGAGGCTGCCGCCGTCCGACCCGACGGCGATCGTCTGGATCCCACGGTAGATCCCGATGCCGTGCTCGAGATGAACGACGAAGTCGCCGCCCCGCAGGGCCCGGGTGGCCGCGCTGGCGACCGCTTCGCGGTAGCGCCGGGGCCGCCGCAGCCGCCGCGCCCGCCGGAAGATCTCGTGATCGGTGAGCACCCGCAGCCCGGGCACGATGAACCCGCCGTCGAGCGCGCCTACCACGAGCGTCGCGCGCTCCGTATCCAGCAGCTCCTCGAGCCGCTCGAGCTGCCCCTCGTTGTCGCACAGGATGACCGTAGGCGGCTCGCCCGCCACGATCTGGCGCAGCCGCCTGATGTCGCGATCCACCGCCTCGGGCGGTGCGACGGGCAGACGCAGATCACCGTCCGGGGCGTTCAGCGCCAGGCGCGGGAAGCTCGCCAGGCGGTCGCGCCACGCGGCGGGATCGACGAACAACGCGTCGCGCGGCGGTGGTTCCTCGCCCAGCCGTCGGGCCACGTCGAGATGGTGCGTCGCCTCCGCCCAGGCGCGATCCACCTCCTGCGCCAGCGCGGATTCCTGTTCCAGCACGACGACGCTGTCGCTCGGGAGGAGGTCGAGTAGCGACTGGCGTGGTAGGGGCGCAGCATGCTGCGCCCCTACGTCGCCTATCCCCCGTCCCTCGGTGCGCACCGGCAGGACGGTGATCCGCTCGATCGCCTCGGCGGACCGCTGCGAATCCAGATCGAAGGCCCGGAGCGACGCGATGTCGTCTCCCCACCATTCGACCCGCGCCGGCGACGCCATCCCGAAGCCGTACACGTCGAGGATGCCGCCGCGCACGCTGAACTGCGCCACCTCGGTCACGGTCGCCACGCGGGTGTACCCCATCTCTTCGAGGCGCCGTATCACGTCCGCGAACCGGAGACCGCCCCCGGCGTGGAGCGACAGCCGCGTGTTTCCGAGGGCCGCCGGCACCCCGGTTCGCTCCGCCGAGGCGCGTGCCGTGGTCACGAGCAGGCGAATCCGCCCCGAGAGCAGCGCCTCGAGGGTTTCGATCCGCTCGCCGGCGATCTCGACGTGCGGCTCCTCGGCACCGAGCGCCTCGCGCTGCGGGTACAGCGCGGCGGCGTCGCCCGCGAGCGCCTGCAGATCGGCCAGCCAGCGCTCGGCATCGGTCGGCGTCGCCGTCACCACGACGAACACGCGCTGCGCACGCTGCCGCGCCAGCGCGGCCAGGAGCACGGCGGCACTGGAGCCGGGAAGACCCGCGATGCCCCGGCGGCCCCCGGCACCCGGGAGCGCGTCCGCCAGGGCCCGCGTGGCCGGCAGGGCGTCGAAGCGATCGATCAGGAAGGAGAGGGACATCAGCGGGTGAAGGTGGCGACCCCCAGCTCCGCCGCGGCCACGAGCAACGCGAGCAGCAGCAGCGGGCCGCTGGCGTCGCTCTTGCCCGCACCCGCGAACCGCGCGGCGGCGAGCGCCGTGGCGTCCAAGACCTCCGCGCCCAACACGTCCCGCACCAGCGCGGCCGGCGCCGGCGTCAGATCCGACTCCCGCGGGTCGGGGCCCGACACGATCGCGCCAACCGTATCGGAGCCGCGTGCACGAAACTCGACGCCGGGCGGGCCCTCCACCTCGGACACGGGAGCCTCCCCCCGCGCCAGACGGTTCACGAGCGCGTCCATGAACGGCACGAACGCGGGTGCGACGGGCAGCGCCGTCCATGCCGTGTCCAACCGGCTGCCGATCAGCAGGATGCCGGCGTCACGCGTCAACCACGGCTCTCCGTTCACCCTCGCCAGGACCGTACTGTCTTCCCCCTTCCCCCGTCCCCCGTCCCCGATCGCATCGAGGCGGTAGCGCCGAGACACCGGGATGCCGTCGATCCCCGTCGCTGCCGACGCCGCGACCGGCCCTGGAGTTCCCGCCGCAGCGATGAAACGCCACCCGACTCCGCGCGCCGCCAGGGCGCGGTTCAACGGCCCGATCAGGGTCGGGTCGGCGGGCGGCACCACCACGCTGACCGCGGCCCCTCCCTCCAGCCGATCGCCGATCACCACGTCGCCGCCCCGTCGCACCCGCTGGCCCTGCTCGAGCACGGCCAGCGCCGCTGCCACGAACGGCCCCGCCCCGCTGGACGCGGTGACCCGCACCGGGGACGCCACCCGCCACGCGAACACGCGCCGATCGTCGGCCCGCAATTCGTCGGCGTCGAGAGTGGCTGCGCCCACCCACCACCCGGGGCCCCCCGGCGGCAGCGCGATCGAGACCGTCGAACCCGGTGCGGCGAGTGCCCGCCCTACTTCGCGACCGTGCACCTGCAGGGTCACTGCCGCCGGCCGGGCGCCCGGCGTCCCGACGATCGACACCGCCACGGCAGCGTCGGAGACCCGCACCGAGCCCACTCCCCGGTTCGCCGGCACTTCGGAGAGGGGGGCGAGCGCGAGCACGCGGACTCCCCGCGGCACGCCCGCCCGGCCGGATCCCAGCGCCGTTCGCTGGAGATCGCTCAACACATGCACCTCGCGCCCCTCGAGCGGCTCCGCATCCACGAGGCGCGCCGCGTCGCGCACGGCGGCCGTGAGGTCGAGCCGCCGGGGCGACACACCGGCGCTGTCCACCGTTGCGAGCAGCGCCTCACGCGTCCCCGCCCGCGCCACGCCGTCCGCGAGCACGAGCCACAGCCGGTCCGATGCCGCGGCGGCCGCGAGCGAGGACCGGGCCGCTGCCCGGAGCCGATCGAGCATGGGGCGCCCGTCCACCACGACGCCGGACGACACCGAGTTGTCGAGGATCACGACGAGGGCGGTCCGCTGGTGCACCGCCGCGCGGGCTATGGAGGCGGGCGCGGGAGCGGGAACGAGCGGTCGCGCCGCGGCCAGGACGATCAGCGCGATGAGGGCGGTGCGCAGCAGCAGCAGCAGCACGTGCCGCAGCCGGAGACGCCGCGCGCTCTGCCGCTCCGCCTCGCTCAGGTAGCGCAACGGCGGAAACTCGGCTTCGGGCGGAATGCGCCGCTCGAGCAGATGCAGCAACGCGGGAATCGCCGCCGCGGCGAGCCCCAGCAGCGCGAGCGGGTGCAGGAACGTCACGTCAGCAGGCGGAGCGCCATGCCGAAGGGCAAGTCGGTGAGCACGTGGTGGTAGGCGATCCCGTGGCGCCGGCACGCGGTACGCCAGGCCGCGATCTCGCGGCGCACGGTTTCCCGGTACGTCCGCGCCAGTTCGCGCGGACGGACCACCACACTGACCGCCGATTCGGGATCCCGGAACCGCACCTCCGGCGCGCCCGAGAGCTCGGCCTCCGCGGGATCCATCAGGTGCAGCACGATCACGTGATGGCCGCGGTGACGCAGGTAGCGCAACGCGGTGAGCGCGAGCTCACGGTCGAACAGCAGGTCCGACACGAGCACCACCAGCCCCCGGCGCGCGAGCAGCGCCGTGAGGTGCCCGAGCGCCGCCTCTGCAGCGGTGCCGCCGCCGTCGGGCGTGCGCTCCAGGCCCCGCACCAGCCGCGCCCACTGCCCCACCCGCACGCGCGGCGGTACGACCTCGCGCACCGCTTCGTCGAACGTGATGAGGCCGGTCGCATCCCGCTGCCGCAGCAGAATCAGCGCCAGGGCCGCCACCAGACGGTCGGCGTACGCCCGCTTGGTGAGACGCTGCGGCGCGCCGCGCCATGCCATCGAGCGGCTCGCGTCCACCAGGATCATCGCCCGCAAGTTGGTCTCCTCCTCGAACTGCTTGACGAACAGCCGGTCGGCGCGGGCCAGAATGCGCCAATCGAGATAGCGCAGCTCGTCCCCCGGCTGATACGCGCGGTGCTCGGTGAACTCGACGGAGAAGCCGCGGAACGGGGAGCGATGGATGCCGGAGAGAAAGCCTTCGACCACGCCCGCGGCGACGATTTCGATTCCGCCCAGCCGCGCCACGTCCGCGGGGTCGAGCAGATCGATGCGCGCAGTGTCAGCCATGGGGGTGGCGGAAGCTAATGATCGGCCGATTGTCCCGGGTAGAGGACAGCCGCGAGCGGGCGCCACGGCGGGACCGCTGGCGTAACGTCGGGATCGACAATCGGTTGGGAGCAGGGAGATCAGCGCGCCGCATGGCACGACGCCTGCTCCTCTCGCCCAGCGGGAGGCACTTATGTTGACCACGTTCGGCTTGCTCAGCCTGCTCGTCGGCTCCGTCGCGGGCCCCGCGCACCAGCCCGCCGCGGTGTCGTCCCGCCCGCGCGTCGAAATCTGGACCGACCGGGGCGACGACCCCTACGCCAGCGGCCAGGCCGTGCGCGTGCACTTTCGCACCGAGCAGGACGCCTACGTCACCATCCTGCGCATCGACACCGACGGCCGGGTGCGCGTGCTGTTCCCGCGCGAGCCGTGGGAGGACAACTTCGCGCGCGGCGACCGCGACTACGAAGTCCCGGGCCGCGACTCGCGCGACGCCTTTTACATCGACGACTCCCCCGGCGTGGGCTACATCTTCGCCGTCGTCGCGGGCGACGCTTTCGTGTACGATGCGCTCGAGAATCATGACCATTGGGACTATCGCGCGATCAGCGACGGCCGCGTGCACGGCGATCCCTACGTGGCAGTCACGGACCTGGCGGAGCGTATCGTGCCCGCTGGGTACGGCGACTGGGACTACGACCTCGCACCCTACTACGTCCAGCGGCACTACGACTATCCCCGGTTCCTGTGCTACGACTGCCACTCGTACGTGAACTATTCCTCCTGGAGCCCGTACGACTACACCTGCACGCGCTTTCGGATCGTGGTGTTCGACGATCCGTACTATTACCCCTATCGCTCCTACGGTGCGACGCGGGTGGCGTTCACCCGGCCGCTCCGGCCCGAGCCGCGCTTCATCTTCAAGGACCGTCAGGCATCCGAAGCGTTCGTCACGCGCGTGCGCGCCCGTCCCGCCGACGACAACCAGCGGCACGAGGTCGGGGTCCGCGGTCGTGATCTGGGCGGCATGAGCGTCATTGCACCGCCCGCGGTGCAGCCGCGGCCTCGGCCCGTCGTCGGCGATCAGGGCGACGACGCGCGTGACCAGGACCGGGACCGTCCCCGCGAGCGTCCTCGCCGGCCTGATCCTCCGGCCCAACCCGAGCCACGGGCGCGTCCGCCGCAGCAGGATCGTGGAGACCCGTCCGAACGGCCCGAGCGGCGGGAGCCACCCGTCCGTCGTGCCGAGCCGCCGGTCGCCGCACCACCACCCGCACCACGACCAGCTCCCCCCCGCGCCGAGCCGCGGCGCGAGGCCCCGCCCCCCAAGAGCGAGCCGCGCGTCGAGCCGAAACGCGATCCACCGAAGGACAAGCCGCGGTCCGAGCCGGAGCTGAAACGGCGTAAGCCGTAAGGCGTAAGCCGCAAGGCCCGGCGCGCCCGGCCGTGGTCCCCTACGGCCGGGCGCGTTAGCTTGTTCGCTCCCCTTCTCGAGGGCCACCAGTGATGCGGTACCGTCTGAACCTGCT
>WNGK01003784.1_pt1 | contig 16332 bp, 17 predicted proteins | sample 5400601 | NCBI WGS metagenome assembly WNGK01 (sample SAMN13153376, study PRJNA577476) | soil metagenome | isolation source: 60 cm soil or saprolite under Garry oak tree replicate 1 | place: USA:California | collected 2016-06-15
TTCCATCACTTGATCACCGATTCTCATGTACGGGTTGAGCGAAGTCATCGGGTCCTGAAAAATCATTGCGATGCGGTTGCCACGAATCGCTCGCAATTCTCGATCTCTGCATTGCAGCAAATCTACGCCGCCGAAATCCGCGCGACCGCTCTCGATTCGTCCGGTAGGCGAGGGGATCAACCGCAGCAGTGAAAGACAGGCGACTGACTTTCCCGACCCGGATTCGCCGACAATACCAAGCGTTTCTCCAGAGTTGATTGAAAAAGAGATATCATCAACGGCGCGCACGATTCCAGCGCGGGTGTGAAAATAGGTGCGCAGATTCTCAACGTGAAGCAGCGTAGCCACAACGTTAATAGTGATCAGTGATTAGTGATTGGTAAATGCAATCCGAAACTTCCATTCACGGATCGCCAGTCACCAGTCACTCTTTGGATGCACGAGGATCGAGCGCGTCGCGCAAACCGTCACCGAGGAAGTTAAGGGAAAAGAGCGTGATCGCGAGCACGAGCCCTGGAAAAATCAGCAACCACGGAAATTCTTCCATCACTTCGGCGCCCTCTTTAATGAGCACGCCCCAGGAACTCATTGGGGGTTGCACGCCGAGGCCGAGAAAGCTCAGGAACGCTTCGAGCAGCATCACCGCGGGCACCGTGAGCGTCGCGTACACAATGATTGGCCCGAGCGCGTTTGGAATCATGTGTCGAAAGATGATCCGCGGCTTGGAAAGCCCGAGCGCTTCCGCAGCTTCGATAAACTCCTGACGTCGTAACGAGAGCACCTGGCCGCGAACAATTCGGGCCATCGTCAACCATTGGACCGCGCCGATCGCCACGAAGAGCAGCACAAATTTGCGACCAAAAAAAACCATGAGCAGGATGACGAAAACAGTAAAGGGAAGCGCGAAAATGATATCGACGATGCGCATCAACAACATGTCGATCTTTCCGCCAAGAAAGCCCGAGATCGCTCCGTAAAATACACCGATGATCAAGGCGACCGCCGTTGCGCAAAAACCGACCGACATCGAAACCCGGCCTCCATACAAAATTCTTATAAACAAATCCCGGCCGAGCGTGTCGGTTCCCAGCCAGTGCCGCGCACCTGGCGAAACCGCGCCGAGCTGAAGATTTTGTGTCTCGTAAGACTGCGTGAGAAAAAACGGGCCGATGAATGAAGCGAACGCAATAAGGATGAGAATGATGGCACTGATGAGGGCCATTTTGTTTTTTCCGAGGCGTTGCCATGCTGCGCGCCAGAGCGACGTCCCACGCTCGGCTTCTTCGAGCGCCTGATCGGTTCGAATGGTTTCCCCGGCAGCGTTCATTCGAATTTTTGTTTCGGGTCCATCCAAACGAGCACCACATCGACAATCAGATTAAAGACGATGATGAAGCTTGCATAGAAGAGCACCGCGCCCAGCACCATTGTATAATCACGATTAAATGCTGCGTTTACGAAATTGCGTCCGAGTCCCGGAATTTGGAAAATTGTTTCTACGGCAAACGATCCGGTGACCAGCGCGGCGGCCGCTGGCCCTAAATAATTCACGACTGGCACCAATCCGCCGCGCAGCGCGTGCTTCAGAATCACGCGTGAATTGGAAGCTCCTTTGGCGCGCGCTGTGCGAATAAAATCCTGCGACAGAATTTCGAGCATTCCCCCGCGAGTCAGACGCGCAATGTAAGCGGCATACAAAGCTCCCAATGTGACAGCGGGCAAAATTCGATCGGTCGGGTATTCCCAACCTGAGACGTGCAACCAGTTGAGCTTCAGTGCGAAGATCAAAACGAGAAGCGGGCCGAGCACGAAATTTGGAATCGAGATTCCCAACATGGCAAACGAGCCGGCAATGTAATCGGTCGCGCTATTGGGCCGCAGCGACGCAATCACGCCGGCAGTGAGTCCAAGTGCCAGAGCAATCAACAGCGCCCAAAACGCCAGCTCAGCGGAAATTGGAAATGATTCCGCGATCAACTCGTTGACGGTCCGGTTCGCATAGCGAAATGACGGCCCCAGATCGCCGCGTAACGCGTTGCCCAACCAGTGGAAGTACTGTTGGTAAACTGGCAGGTTAAAACCGTAGTAACGATCGAGACTCTTCTGAATCTCAGGCGTCGTGTTTCTCTCCGTATCGAACGGGCCGCCGGGCGCGAGACGAATCATGAAGAAAGTGAGCGTCGCGATCACGAACAGCATCGGCACCATTTGCATGAGACGGCGCGCGATGAAGCGGAGCATGGAATGCGTGAACCGTTAAATCGTTGAACTCGTTGAATCGTCAGAACTAGTCGATGTAACGTTGTAACGATTCAACGAATCTCGGTCTACAACAGATTGTCGATGTACGTTTGGCGATCGAACGGGGCGAAGTCGTCGAGTTGCTCGCCGGTGCCCACAAAGCGCGTTGGAATTCCAAGTTCATCCTGAATTGCGACGACGATTCCGCCTTTGCCGCTGCCGTCCAGCTTGGTGACGATAAGACCAGTGAGTCCGACTGTGCTTTGGAATTCGCGCGCTTGACTGAACGCATTGCCTCCAGTCGTCGCATCGACCACCAGCAGAGTCTCATGCGGCGCGCTCGGGTCGTGTTTGCCGAGAGTGCGTTTCACCTTTTGCAACTCGGCCATCAGATTTATTTTCGTGTGCATTCGCCCGGCGGTGTCGCACAGGAGAAATTCGATCTTGCGCTGGGCGGCCGCCTGATATGCCTCGTAACAAAGCGCGGCCGGATCGGCATTGTATTGGCCCCGAATCATTTCCACCCCGAGCCTTTTTGCCCAGGTGCCAAGCTGCTCAATGGCAGCGGCGCGAAAAGTGTCAGCTGCTGCCAGCAATACACTATGTCGATCGTGCTGAAGATAATGAGCCAGTTTCGCTGTCGATGTTGTCTTGCCAGTGCCGTTTACCCCAAGGAGCAAAATTACTTTCGGCTTCGCAGATAACGGCCGGATCGGGGGTGGATTGGGCGGTAGAATGCGGGCAATCTCCGCGCGCACGACTTTCACAACGTCGCTTATGCCCATTAGGGACCAGGCTTCGCGCTCTTGCAGTGTTTTGATGATTCGCGTTGTCATGGGCACGCCGAGATCCGCGCGGATGAGGGATTGTTCAAGTTCGTCCCAGTCGATCGGTTTGCCGGCGAATTGCTGGGCGAGGGACTGGAGAAAATTCATGGATCGCGAATCACTAACCGATGTACCGATTTAACGAGGCTCGGAGTCGCGCGCCGAAGGCGCTGGCTCGCGTGCCGGGCGCGTGAGATCCTTTCGCACCCGATCGAGAATGCCATTCACAAAACGGCCAGATTCCGCGCCGCCGAAAGTTTTTGCCACCTCGATCGCTTCATTGATTGAAACGACCGGCGGGATGTCGTCGCGATAAAGCATCTCGTAGATCGCAAGCCGCAGGACGTTGCGATCGACTGCGGAGATACGACCGAATTCGTAATTTTCACAGTAGCGCCGGATGCGTTCATCGATTTCCGGCAGATGCGCGACCATTCCTTCGATGAGCGGCTGCGCGAATTCGCGCACACGTGGCGTGGCCGGGCAAAACTCCCAGAAATCATTGATATGGTCGGGCCCTTCGCCATGCTGAAGATCGCGCCAGAAATGATACTGAATTGCTGCTTCCCGCGCTCGTCGCCGTTTGCCCATAAAAATTACCTCTCGCGAAGGCCTGACATGACGTTGGCGATTTCCACTGCGGCCCGCGCGGCCTCCGTCCCACGGTTGATTCTATTTTCCAGGCAGCGCTCGCGCGCTTGAATTTCGTTATCAAAACTGAGCACGACATTGATCACTGGCACACCGTGATCAATAGCGATGCGCTGGAGGGCATCGGTCACGGAACGGCTCAGATTTTGCGCGTGGTTCGTCTTGCCTTTCAGAATCACCCCGCAGGCGATGATCGCGTCGGCTTTTCCCCGTGACGCCACCTCGCGCACAACCACCGGAATTTCGAACGCTCCAGGCACTCGCTGGACGAAAATCGTCGCGCTCGGCGCAAGCGCACGTAATTCTTTATCGGCGTGATCGACCAGACCCTGCACGTATTGCGGATTAAATTGGCTCGCCACGATGGAGAACCTGCGTCTGGTCTTAAGAATTCGCGGACGAGGCGGCGCGGTGCTGGACATTCGCTTTCAGATCTACATTTTGATCGCGGCGCACTCAGCAATCACAGCAGATGCCCCATCTTTACTTTCTTTGTCTCGAGGTATTTGGCGTTGTGGGGATTGGCTTCGCTGCGAATTGGCACCTGTTCTACCATCTCCAGACCATAACCTTCGAGGCCGACAACTTTCTTTGGATTATTGGTCAGAAAACGAAACTGGCGGACACCAAGATCGAAGAGGATTTGCGCCCCGAGACCGTAGTCGCGCAAATCGCTTGGATAGCCAAGTTTGGCATTTGCCTCCACCGTATCGAGTCCTTCTTCCTGCAATTTGTAGGCGTGAATTTTTGCCGCAAGCCCGATGCCGCGGCCTTCCTGCCGCATATAAACCAGAACGCCGCTGCCTTCCTCCTGGATTTGCCGGAGTGCCGCGTGCAGCTGATTTCCACAATCGCATCGGCGTGAGCCGAAGACGTCGCCGGTGAGACATTGGCTGTGCACGCGAACCAGCGTTGGTTTGCCCTTGTCGATCTTGCCTTTCACGAGCGCGAGATGATGCTGGCCGTCGAGCTTCGCGCGGTATAAGTGCAAATCGAACTCGCCGTATTCGGTTGGCATTTTTACGATCTGTTCCAGCTCCACCAGTTTTTCGCGGACGCGGCGATGAGCGATCAAACTTTGAATCGTGCAAATGCGCAGTCCGTGCTTCTTGCGGAACTCCATCAGCTCCGCCAACCGCGCCATGGTCCCGTCATCGTGGAGAATCTCGCAAAGCACCCCGGCCGCTTGCAGACCAGCCATGCGCGCGAGGTCGACAGCCGCCTCGGTGTGACCAGTCCGGCGCAATACGCCGCCGTCCTTGGCCCGCAAGGGAAAAACATGACCGGGTTGTACGAGGTCCTCGGGCGACGATTTCGGATTGGCAATCGCCAGGATCGTTGTCGCCCGGTCGTATGCGCTGATCCCGGTGGTGACGCCGCGCGCTGCGTCCACAGATACTGTAAAGTCGGTGCGATACATTTCGCGGTTTTGCGCCACCATCCGTTGCAGGCCGAGTTGTTCCGCGCGCTCATTCGAAACGGGCGCACAAATCAAGCCTCGCCCGTGCATGGCCATGAAGTTGACCGCTTCCGGCGTCACCTTTTCCGCCGCCATCACCAGATCGCCTTCGTTCTCGCGGTCGGCGTCGTCGGTCACGATCACAATGCGGCCTTTGGCGATATCGCTCACCACATCGTCGATCGTGTCGAACTGAAACGCCTCCTTGGTTTCTGAAATCATCGGAGCAGTTAAACTAGCGCCGCAACTGCTGTGAGCAACTCTTGCTCGTGTTCAGGCTGTACTCATAGCCGACTTTGCACTACTCTTACTCTTGCTCCTGTTCGTAATCGCAGCCATCTCGACCACCAGCGCGGTTACGAGCATGAGCGGGAGTAGATCATTTTGCGCTCGTGGCCACGATCGCTTCTGGTCGATATAGATCGCGATTGTTTCCCTGAAACTCGGCTTTCAGTTTCACCTTAAACCGCGCGAGATCGACAAGATCCCAGCGCGTGAATTTCCAGCGCTCGTTTTTTCCGCGCGGCTCGTGCTCAAACCCGACGATGAAATGAACCGCATCATCGCGGACTTTGTTCGTCGCAATCTTCGGCTCGAAATAAAATGTCCGAAAACTGCTGTCGCGGCTTCCAGCCGCGTAAAGTTTTGGGTCCAGGTAGAAAACGCGTTTGCTCGCGAGATCGACGATCCGCATGTCGGGATAACCGGAACGCATCACTCTCTCCTGCGTGGTATGAGGAAAATCGCAATGAAATCCTGGCGTTGAGTTGAGCAACTCGCGCAACGTATCTTCGAAATGACTGCTGACTTCATTGATACGCGCGACATTTTGAATCGTACTATCTGGCGCGTTCATCCGCTTCATCGTCTCGTCGCACGCCGCACCGATTTTCTTGATTACGCGCTGGTCAGTTTCGTTTTTGGCATCGACCGCCAAAACATGTTTGCCCGTCGTGTCGAGGATCACTTCGGCAAATGGAATCCCGCGCAATTGTCGATCTTCATCGAGCAGCCACGGAATCAGCTGGTCAACAGGCGTCTTTGTAGCCGGTGTGGGGGGAGTCGCCGCTGCAGCCGGGGTCAGCGACCCCGGCGAGGCTTCGCTTTCATCGACAGCCGGAGCGGTTGCCCCACAAATCGCAAGCGCGACGAGAAAGAAGAATGCCACCAGCCACCGCATTGGCGAATTCAAAATCCTCGTTCGCGAATGAACAAGAGCAAACGAACGGCGATCCAGCCGCGATTTCTTTATTCACGAAGTGAGGATTGCGCAAAGGCGGAAAAAAGAAAATGCTACGTCGCCAGCTGAGTCACCTCATGATGCAAAAATCAGACAAAATTTTTGTCGCCGGTCACCGCGGTCTTGTCGGCAGCGCTATAATCCGCCGCGTCGAAAGTGAGGGCTTCGATAACCTGTCAAAACGCGACCGGTCGGAGCTTGATTTGGCTGATGAAGAGGCCGTGCAACATTTTTTCGCGCAGGAAAAGCCAGGCGTCGTGATTTTTGCTGCGGCAAGGGTGGGCGGTATCAAGGCGAATAACGATTTTCCAGTCGAGTTCCTGCTCGATAACTTGCGGATTCAAAACAACGTCATTCACGCGGCCCACCAAGCCGGCGTGCGCAAACTGCTCTTTCTTGGAAGCTCCTGCATTTATCCCAAGTTCGCGCCGCAACCGATTCCCGAAACAGCCTTGCTGAGCGGACCGCTCGAACCAACCAATGAAGCTTACGCAATCGCGAAGATTGCCGGCATCAAACTTTGCCAGGCATATTCTCGCGAATATGGGGCGAATTTCATTTCGGCAATGCCGACGAATCTTTACGGCCCGAATGACAATTTCGATCTGGAAACATCACACGTGCTGGCCGCGCTCTTGCGCAAGGCGCATGAAGCGAAAACGCGGAAGGCGCGAGAGCTGATTGTGTGGGGCTCTGGAAAGCCGCGCCGCGAATTTTTGCATGTAGACGATCTTGCTTCGGCGTGTCTTTTTCTGCTCGAGAAATATGATTCGCCCGAAATCATTAACGTTGGATGCGGCGCGGACATTTCAATTCGCGAGCTGGCTGAGTTGATCTGTGACGTCGTTGGTTTCGACGGAGAACTCACTTGGGACACCACCAAGCCGGACGGCACACCGCGAAAACTTCTCGATATCACTAAGCTTCGTGATCTTGGCTGGCGGCCGACAATCCCGCTCCGCGATGGCGTCGCGCAAACCTACGATTGGTTCCTCGCGAACTGTGTGAAGTAAACGGACGAAAGGTGCGATCGAGAAGGCCATTGCTCGATGCTAGAGTTTGGCGGACGAGCCGCATTAATTAGGATCGTCCGCGGTGCGGCCGATCCACCTTTGAGGTTCGGCTTCGATTCAGCTGCGTTTGCGTTTGATTCTTCGTTGCAGTTGACCGCGAAAGCTTTCGGGGTTGACTGCGATTCATTCATGAAAAAATTGCGTGTTGGAGTTGTTGGCGTCGGTCATATCGGAAGCAACCACGCGCGGCTTTATGGGGAAATTCCGTCAGCGGAGTTTGCGGCGGTGTATGACGTCGATCTTATAAGAGGCCACGCGATCGGAACAAAGTTTGGCGCGGCGCCAACAAAATCGCTCGATGAGTTTATTGGCACGGTTGACGCCGCTTCGGTGGCGACGCCGACCAACACACACTACGAGGTTGCGCAGGCTCTGCTTGCGCGCGGCAAACATTTGCTGGTCGAAAAACCGATCACCGATAACACCGCGCATGCCAGCAAACTGGCGGAATTGGCGGCGCGCAAGGGCCTCATCTTGCAAGTTGGCCACGTCGAACGGTTCAATCCGGTTCTAAGCGCACTCGAAAAACACCTGACCCATCCGCGTTTCATCGAAGCGCATCGGCTCTCACCTTACCCTGACCGCAGCACCGATATCGGCGTGGTTCTCGATCTGATGATCCATGATCTGGAAGTCATTTTACATTTCGTGCGTTCGCCTGTGCAGAGTATCGATGCGGTGGGGGTGCCGGTCTTGAGCCGCAGTGAAGACATCGCAAATGCGCGGCTGCGTTTCGAGAATGGTTGCGTGGCAAACGTTACGTCGAGCCGCATCAGTCCCGAGCGCATGCGCAAGATTCGCGTGTTTCAGGAGGACGCGTATCTCTCGCTCGATTATCAAAATCAGAGCGGTGAAATCTATCGTCGCGCTTGGGGACGGATTACGCGGGACAAAGTCGAGATCGAGCGCGATGAGCCGCTCAAACGCCAGCTCACCTCGTTCATCGAATGCGCGAGCACTGGCCGCGAGCCACGCGTTTCCGGGTTTCAGGCAACGGCAGCACTGGAGCTGGCAGTTGAAATAACGAAGCGAATCGGCTCGAGTGCGTGAAAGCTCGCTGATATATTCAGGTGCTGATTGCTGTAGCCACCGCCCTGTGGGCGGTTTCCTGAGGTGCATCGAGCGCAGACGGGCCACAGGCCCGTGGCTACAACAAGAATGAAATCCATGACCATCTACTTCGTCGCTGGCGAAGCGAGCGCCGATAATCACGCCGCTGCATTAATGTGTTCTCTGCGGGGGTTAGATGCCGATCTCCAGTTCGTCGGACGCGGCGGGCCGCAAATGCGAAAGATCGCTGGCGAACAATTCAAGAACTGGATCGATGACGCAGCCGTCCTCGGTTTATGGGAAGTGATCAGGAAGTACGGTTACTTTCGAGAACAGTTTCACGAAACCCTCAACGAGATTCGTGAGAGCAAGCCCGACGCGATCGTGTTAATCGATTATCCAGGGTTCAATTTGCGCCTCGCCCGCGCATTGCGAAAACAATCGGCGCGACAAAAGATCATTTACTACATCAGCCCCCAAGTATGGGCTTGGAATCGCGCCCGGATCAAAAAAATGGCGCGCCTTCTGGACCTCATGCTTTGCATCTTCCCGTTTGAGGCCGACCTCTATAACAAATCTGGCTTGCGCGCGGTATTTGTCGGCCATCCGATGATCGAGAGATTGCGCGCTCGGAAGATCGACACTGAGCGCGATCGGAATTTAATCGGGCTTTTTCCGGGCAGCCGCATGCGCGAAGTGCGAAAAACTTTTCCGGTGATGCTCGAAAGTATACCTGAACTTCAGAAGCAAAACCGGGATATGCGTTTCGAAGTTGCAGCCGCATCGGAGGAACTCGCTAGAGAAATGAGGGAAATGCTCGCTCGACGTGGACAAGATCAACAAGGCGTTCAAATCAAAGTCGGCGAAACGGCAGCGCTTATGCAGCGCGCGTTTGCCGGAATTGTCGCCTCAGGTAGCGCCACGCTTGAAGCTGCTTATTTCCGGCTGCCCTTTGTGCTGATTTACAAGGTGACGTGGCCGACTTATCTGGCGGCGCGGCTGGTCGTCAGCGTAAGATACCTTGGCATGCCCAATGTGCTCGCAGATAGAGAAGTGGTTCCCGAATTCATTCAACACCGCGCAAGGCCTGACGCGATCGTTAAAGCCGTGCGACGGTTAATAGCGGACGCAGATGCTCGTGATCGAATGATTTCCGAGTTCGATAGAATCGTCGGCAAGCTGGGCGAAGGCGGAGCGAGCGACCAAGCTGCGCGCGCAATTATTGAGGAGATTGGCGCAAAATCGATATGAAGCGAATTAACTGATCATGCGATGAAAATTTGGGATATCTCCCGGACGCTCTCGGACGATCTGGCGGAATGGCCCGGTGACGAGCCGTTTCATTTTCAGCTGACTAGAAAGATAGCGGACGGCCAGAGCGTAAATCTTGGCGCGATCGGCATGAGCGTGCATAACGGCACCCACGGCGATGCGCGATTCCATTTCGACACGAACGGGGAATCGATCGAGAAAGCGCCGCTCGAAATTTACCTGGGCCGCGCTGCTGTCGTCGATCTTACAGAAGCTTTCTCGCAATCGAAAGAAAAACACCTCATCACGGTAGAAGATCTTCAACCGCATTCTGAGGACATCGCGGAGAGCTCGCGGCTTCTCTTGAAAACTGGCCGATGGAGTGACTCCACGGTTTTTCCGAATCAAATTCCGGTGATCGCAGCGAATGTCCCGTCGTGGCTGCAGAAAAATGGAGTCAAGCTGCTGGGGTTGGATCTGCCATCGGTGGACGAGATCGATTCTAAATCGTTGCTGAATCACCATGCCCTCGCCGGCGCCGGGATCGCCATTGTCGAATCGCTGAATTTGAGTGGCGTTGGGCCAGGCATTTATAATTTCGCGGCGTTGCCCCTAAAAATCGCCGGCGGCGATGGTGCACCGATGCGTGCAGTTCTCTGGCGCGATTAGCTTCTGCGAAATGGGGCGCCGTCTGAATGTCATTCCGAGCGAAGCGACGCGTAATCGAGGAATGTCTTACTGTTCACAATGAGAGATGTCTCGACTTCGCTCGACATGACAAAAAGCCTGCTCGAAGACCGGCGGACGCTCTGGATCGTTGCTGGCATTACGATCCTTTTGTTTCTCGTCGCCAATTTGCCGTGGCAGCTCGACGATTACGATCAGGCCAAGCAGGCCTTTACTTCCTTTGAAATGATCAAGGAAGGACGCTGGTTCTATCAGCAGACGCCGCACGAACATGTGGCAACCAAGCCGCCGTTGATCGGATGGATTTCAGCCGGTCTTTTTGCGTTGACGCGGTCTTGGGATGTGGTGTGGCGGCTGCCGTCGTTTCTGGCGGCGATTGGTTTGTCTATTTTTTTGTTTCGCTTTGCTACTTCAGCTTACGGAACGAGTGCCGGCGCGATCGCACTCGGTGCGTTCGGATTCAATCTGCTCAGTCCACGGCTGGCGACGCTCGTGCGCACAGACATGCCCCTTGCGCTCGTAATTTTCCTGATTGGCTCATTGATCTGGCGAAAAATCCAAAAGGAAGAACCGTGGAGGTCTCGAGATCGATTTTACATCTTCGCATTGCTCACCGCCGCGATGTTGATCAAGGGTCCGATTGTTTACGCACTTTTACTTCCGGGGATTCCGCTGTTTCAATGGCGTGCGGTAGCTGTAGCCGGAGTGGGTGACCCCGGCCAGGCTGGCAGGCCGATCCCAAACGGCGTTAGCGCCTGGTGCGGCTGGTGGCCGTGGATCGCGTCGCTGGCTGTATTCCTCTTATGGGTGGTCGGCGGAATCCTTTTTCAGCCCGGTTTCTTCGATGAAGTTGTCGTGCGCGAATTCGCGGCGCGCTTTGGCGAAACAATCCATCGGCCGCAACCGCTGTATTTTTATCTGCCGCATCTGTTGCACAAATTTGCTCCCTGGTGCGCTCTGATGATCGTTTTCGCGATTGTCGATCTTCATTCGCGAAACTGGCGGTTGCGTTCGGTTTTTCGCGAGATGGCGCCTGAAACCTTCTGGCTGCTTTGCTGGAGCGTGGGCGGCCTGGTCGCGATGTCGCTGATCCCATCAAAACGCGTCGATCGAATTTTTCCGATTATTCCGCCACTCTGTTTGCTACTCGCCGTGCAAGTTGGGAAATGCGCAGCCTGCAGCCACGGCTCTGTGAGCCGTTCCTCAGCAAACGTCGATTTTGGTCTGACCGGCCACAGGCCGGTGGCTACAAAGAATGAGGCCGCGCGAAGCCGCATCCATCGATGGAGCTCGGTCGCGTTGATTCTCTCGATCTTGGTTACCGGCGGCTACACAATTTCGAAAATCATTTCCGGATACCACGATCATCGCGACGCGCTGGTCACTTTCGGACGCGACGTTCGCCATGAAGCCGATGTGCATCATTGGCGTTACGAAGTCGTTTCCGCGAAGGATGAAGGGCTGCTGCTCTATTTGCGGAAAACGCATTTCATCGATCGAGATCGCGCTGTTGCCGAATGGAACCGTGGGAATCTCGATGCGTTGGTTGCGTCCACACAGAAAGCGCCGGCTTTAATGCGCGAGCTTCGAGATGCTGCCCTCTCTCAATTAAAATCAAAGGAGAGAAAAGAGGAGCAGGGGAGGGGCTACATTCTAATTACGCATTGAGCTGCTCCCAAGCTCAACGCAAGCCGCTGCTAGTCGCCCTGCTGGAACCAGACGTAGCGCTTGCCGTTCCAGTAGATCACCGCGCTGGCTGCCTCGCTTTTGCCCACGAGAAGCGCTTCGCCGTGAAGCCGCGGGACGATCGCTTCACCGGCCCCTGGGGCCACACGATCTTTTGGATAAACCTGCCAGGAGTCCATCCACTCGAAGTCATCACCACCATTGCCGATGCCAACCCCTGCGCCGAGAACTGTCACCTTATCCACCCCATCATGAATGATCGCGATCCCGAGCTTGCCGGTCGAGCGTTGCTTTACTAGAACAGCAACATCGACCTTTCTGTCGCCATTGAAATCTCCTCGCAGATAGAATGGGTTCATGTGAAAGGAGACGTCGTACTCCTTTGCGAGCGAACCCTTCGTGATGGCTTTCTCGATCGCCTCAGGAATGTCATGGAGTTGTGCAGCTGCGTCCGGCGCTTGCGCCGAGGCGAGCTCAGATTGCGTTATCGCTTTCGTCTTTAAATCAACCTGATATGTCTTGCCGCGTTCGGATGTAACTATGAGCGCGCCATCTCGAACACTCAGCTTGTCAACGAAAACCCACTGAACGTCTTCCTCCAGTTTTGGATCAATGCGGTTCGTAAAGACCGTCAAATCCCACAGCCTCTTGTCGGTTTGGACATCCCACGCCTCGATGTATGCGCGGCGGCCATCGTCATTCGGCACAACGTATCGTACGCCCTCATAAATCACTGGCTCGACCTTCGCCGGCGCGGCACGCTTGGCAGAGGCCAAACCCGACAGGAGCACAGCCGCGCAGACCATGACGACGACTCGTGTCATAAATGCGAAATGCTAACAAGAATGGAGCCGATGAGAAGCGAACGACTATTTTTTGGTGAAGCGAGTTAGCTGCGTAAATACGCATTGCCAGCGGTCGGCTTGCTTGACAAAAATATCTGTTGCCCGTTCACAAGAGGCGAAATCCTGCCCCATAAACTTCCCTTTACTGGTCGTTAGTCCCGTCACCACAGCCGTGTTTCGTAGAGACGGACTCTCATGTCTGTGGACTCCATCAACTCATGGGACAAAACACCAGATTTGATGACTCCAAGAAAACGCGCCTTATCGATGATGCTTCCATCGGGATCAACGATAATCCAGTCGTCGGCGAGGAGTTCATTGAGTGCGTCCGCGTCATTGCTGGCGACCGCTCGCGCGAATTCGTTTTCCAATTTTAATAGTTCTTCTTGCATCGTATAGTCAAGGAGTAAGGTCAGCTAATGCTAGCAGCGAGCATACAATCAGAGATCAAATCGTGGAAGTCAGAACTCGGTGTTGTATTACGCCGGGTCGTCGCGGCGCTCTTGTTCAACAGCATCTTCAAAACATCCTGATGGCTCACAGCCAACCCATGAAACCGGCCGACCATAGTTTATTTGCCCTTCGTGACCTTATCAAGAAAAGCGAGCGTTCGTTTATAGCATTCCATCGATTCCGGGATGGAAAAGTCGAATTGATACTCGTGACGGATCTTTCCGTGCTCAGTGGGATAATAAAGCGAATCGACATAAACGCCGTTTTCCTTCAGCCTTGCTTCGAGCTTTCGGGCATCACGTTCGAATGAGCCACTATTGCCGTCCGCGATAAAAGCGGCGGGAAAATCTGGAGTCACGTGCTCAACGGTCGATGCCTGCGTTGCCTGCGGGCTGTCCCGCCAGTGGCGAAGATTGAAATACGCCCAACCGAGCTGTCGGACCAAAAATCTACCAAACCAGCTTTCCGAATCGTAGAGGCTCTTGAGGTCATAAGGCCCGCAATACAGAATGACGGCGATCAGGTCTTCCTTCGGAACGACTGCGCCAAGCTGCATCGACTTTGCTAATTCTGCATTGGTCTGCAAGGCGGTGAACTGTGACGCAATCTGTGCCCCTGCTGAATCCCCGCCGATGATCAGGCGATGAAGATCGACCGTTGGAAATCGCTGTAGGTTACGATTCAGAAATTCGTACGTCTCACCAAGCTGAATGACCGGTCCCGGATAATGGTTCTCCCAGGCTAGCTCGTAATTGATTGAGACGACGGTGTTACCCTTTGCAGCTATCATCATCGCCCATGTCTCGATGCCTGCTTTGTCGCCGCCTACGAAACCTCCGCCGTGTGTCCAAAGGATGGTCGGAAGCGGGGCGATGGCGTCTTTCGGACTAAAAACATCGAGCCGATTGTTCCTAAATCGGGATGGGTACTCAATGTCCTTTTCAGCGCGTACGTTTTGGCTCAGCTCGGCGTAGATTGCTGGCGTGACCGGCTTGACTCCGACCCCAGTACCGAACTGTTGCCGCACATAGCATGCAAACGGCTTCGGACTGACGTTTACTGCCACCAACACACTACCGATCAGGATGACTGCCAGCCCAAACACGGCGAGAATGATCTTGATAATATTTCTAAGAAATCGGCTCATATCGATCGCTCGATTAGCCGCGGCCACATTGGTTTCGTTTCGAAGGCCCCCGCCCCTTCCTAACGAGAACAAGATCAGCCACTGCTGGCGGCAGCGAGCTTTGCAAGCTCTCAACTCTCATCTATAAACCCTCAACTGATTTTCTCGTCGGCCATCCGTTAGCCGCATTGCCTGGCTAGGCGGCATTTTCATGGACTTGCCTTCGGGCGTCTAGCGAAAATGTAGCTCCGTCGGCTCTGGTGCTCGACGTCGGGATAAGGCTCCCGTTCGATAATCTCCTCAATCTCGAAACCCGCTGACGTCAGATAGCCTGCCATTTCGGCTGATCGGAAAAAGAAGAAGTCCACACACACCTTCTGGCCCCACCACTCGTCGAGGTGAATCGTATCATCGCCGATATGGAAACTCAGCAGCACTAGACCGCCCGGTCGCAGGACTCGCCACATCTCACGAAGTGCCCGCACGATGTCATCCCGCGAAATGTGAATGATAGAGTAAAAGGCAGCGATACCAGCCCAAGTCCCATCGGGTACGTCCAACGCCATCATATCGCCTTGCCGGAACTCGATGCCGGGAGTCAGGCGGTCCGCGCGCTCGACCAGCTCCGCTGAGAGATCGATACCACAGACATGGACGCCTTGTTCGTGAAGGTAACGTGCAATGTGACCAGGGCCGCAGCCCAAATCGCATACCGGGCCAACATCGCGGACACTTGCTGCGAAACGGTCGAGAAGCTGCCGATCAAGCGGCTTATGTCGCAACTCATCGAAGATGTGTCGGACGTACTCATCCGCTACTCGGTCGTAGCTGGTCTGGGTATTCATGCGCGATGATGCAGGATGCCGCCTAACGACGGAAGGTCAGCGAACCGGTCCACGAGGGGCCACGCTGGCAACCAGAACGCGATGGCCGGGTCCACTGCAGCGCATGGTTCGGCCCCATCATCGCTGCTCTTTCCGAATCATCAATTTCAGCCCAGACCAGACTTCATCAACTGCGCAAACTTTTACATCGACAAGGCCGATTCGTAGCGCTGCCTCTCGAATCACATTTTCGGTGATGTCAGTCGCGACGCTCGAGCTCTTCTTGGGCCAGGAGACCCAAATCACCCCATCTGGAGCGATCTTCCTTCGATACAAGTGAAGCTTCTTCCTGAGCCCAGACGCATCGATTGCGAAGAGATGCACGAATCTCATATCCGACTCCGGACTGGTGAGCCACGCGACCTCCACGTCGTCCGGCAAAGACAGCATAGAAAGGTATTGGCTCGGTGCACCATCGACGTAGGACGTAAGCCCGGTCTTGTACCCGAGCTTCTTCCAAAGAGGAGTATCGGAATATCCCGCCATAGTTTGTGGCCTAACGAGACGAGCTCAGCTACCCAGCGTAAATAAAGCACGCGGCGCGGCGCTGGCGGAAGGGAGCTTTGCTTTCATTTCATCTTTCATAATTCGTCCTTCAACCTTAATACGCCGGCCAGCGGTTGGCTCCAGCGTTTAGATGACATGTAAAGAGTGCGGGCAAGTGGTTAAGCTCACCCGCACTATGAATAAGTGTCATTCAAACGCTGAGTTGTCCTCACTCGAGGAAACCCGCAGCCAGTTTAATGGCGGCAGATGCGCGATCAAGCTTGGAATTGATGTGCACCAGGATTTTTACGTGGTGGTGATGCAGGAGGGCGGCGCCAATCCCAAGCCGCCGCAGCGTTTTAGGAAGGAAGCG
>WNGK01004038.1_pt1 | contig 16330 bp, 17 predicted proteins | sample 5400601 | NCBI WGS metagenome assembly WNGK01 (sample SAMN13153376, study PRJNA577476) | soil metagenome | isolation source: 60 cm soil or saprolite under Garry oak tree replicate 1 | place: USA:California | collected 2016-06-15
GTCGCGTGATGGCAGCAAGCTTGCTGTGATGATTGACGATCACCTAAATATCTACGCGACTGGAGCAGCGGAGAAGCCCACCGAACACAGTCGGCAGCCGCCCTCCTCTGCGAGTACTTTGGTAATTCGCAAGCGATAACTGCGCCGCGCTATCCTACGCCTATCCTCCTCTAATAAGGACCACACCTGTCGCGCGTGGAATGCGACAAGGTCATGCCAGCACGAGGGTTGGGAAGAAATGTCGAATAAAATCGGCCGTTTCGAAATCATCAACGAAATCGCGCGTTCCGAAATCGGCTGTACCTATAAAGCTTCGGATAGCGAGAGTGGGCACACTGTCGCGTTGAAGACAATCAATCTGGAGCTGCTGGGAGATCAAGCGGAAGCGTTAGTGCAGCGTATCGACGAGGAAGCAGAAACCAGCAAAGCGCTCAGTAGCCACAATATTGCGCTGCTTTACGGAGCAGGAGATATCGACGGTAAGCTGTGCGCCGCCATGGAATATGTGCAGGGCAACAGCATTGCCACCATGCTGGCGCGCAAAGAGGGATTTTCTATTTGGGACCTGCAGGACATCACGCGCCAGACTTGTCAGGGACTGGATCATGCGCATGTAAACAAAGTCGTGCACTACAGCCTTGAGCCCGCGAAGGTGATGGTGCAGTGGGACGGCACGGTCAAGATTCTGAGCTTTGGGATTTCCGGCATGGGCGCATATGCGGTTCTGGCCACAGGCAAGTCGCCGGAAGTTTTGCATTATCTCTCCCCGGAACAGTTGCGGGGAGAGCCGCTGGATGGGCGTTCCAACCTATTTACGCTAGGTGCGATCCTCTACGAGATGGTCACCGAGCGCAAGGCATTCGACGCAGAGGATGCGGATCAATTGCGGCAGCAGATACTGGAACAAATGCCGGTAGCACCGGATCAAATCAACCGCAAGATTCATCCTGCCTTGAGTGAAGTCATCATGAAAGCTCTGGCCAAGGTCCCCGAAGGACGTTATGCATCGGGGCAAGAATTGGTGAATGATTTGGAAAGGTGCAAAGAAAGCGCCACTAAGGCAGCGGCCGCGAAGAAAACGGCTCAGCCCGCCACATCACCGTCGGCGACGGCCAAAACCATCAGCCCTAAGGCCAGCCCAAACGTGGCAAAAAAGGCGGTCGCCGCCGCAGCCGGCGCGGCCAGTACGGTCGCTCCGGCGCAGCGGCAATCACCGTCTCCGCAGGGTACTGCCGGCGGGCGAGAAAGCAGTTCCGCAGCCTTAACGCCTGAGCTGGGCACCGCGCCAGGAATCGCAGTGGATCCGATGATGGATGAAGCCGGAAACGCCGCAACGCAGGGGCGTAGTTTTTCGGAAATCGAGGAACTGCCGCCGATGCAAGAAGTATATATCGCACCCCCGCCTAACCCGGATCCCGAGATCTCGCCAACATCAGCGCCGCAGGCAAGTGCGTACGCTGCTAAAGCCTCCGAGAAGCCCCGAATGCAGCCGCGCCAGGTAGCGAGGCAAGCGGTGACGGAAATTAAGAAGACTCCGCCAAAACTTTTTATGTACTCCATTGGGGCGGCGGTTTGCCTGATGCTGGCCGTGACCGTGGGAATCATGCTGCACAATCATTCTCAAGAGGCTGATGAAAATACCGGATCAGCGGTATCCATGGCTGGGGCCTCCAGCGGAACAGCAGGGAAACGAAGCTCAATTTCAGACGCCGCGGCTCAGACAACCGATAATGTCGAAGCCTCGTCTCCGGTTCATGCCGTCGTGCCGGAGAGGATCGAAGCCGAATCCGGTCCCGTAACGGTGACCCCGAGGTACAACAAGCGTAAAGCTAAGGTGACGCCGACTCCTTCCGCAGTCATTCCGGGGCAGTTGACTATTAATTCCACACCGGAAGGAGCGCAAGTTCGCATCGATGGGCGAACCGATCCGAGTTGGGTCACGCCTTACAATCTGCCGGGATTGGCGCCCGGACAACACAGCGTCAGCGTGAGCAAGGCCGGTTATGCCGCAGAGAACAGGACCATTGACGTGGCATCGGCCAGCAAGTCATTTCTTGTAGTCCAGTTGGCACAGATCACTGCCACGGCGGCGGTCACCAGCACACCCTCGGGCGCCGCGGTATTTGTGGACGGCAAGGACAGTGGACGATTGACTCCGGCACAGATTCCAGTGGACAGGCCGGGCAATCACACTTTTCTTGTAAGGAAACAAGGATATTTGGAAGAATCCACGACCGCGAATCTGCAAGCAGGCCAAACCTATCATTTTGCGCCAACCCTGCGCGTGCTTGGGAACACTGGTGAAATCAAAACCGCTGGCAAGTTCAAAAAGATTTTTGGTGGGGGAGGCGAGACGTCCGGAATGGGTACGGTGAGCGTTAAGACCCAACCCAAGGGAGCACAGATCGCCGTCAATCGCCGCGTTGTGGACAAGAATTCGCCGGTGGAGTTCTACCTGAACCCGGGCGCCTATGTGGTGGACATCACGCTTTCCGGCTATAAGACTATCCATCGCGTGGTCAATGTAGAGAAGGGCAACAAGTTCGCCATGGACGAGACTTTGGAACGCCAATAAGCTAGTTAAATCGGAAATAAAAAGACCCGCTTCTTCGGAAGCGGGTCTTTGCGTTAATTGTGACGCCAGTCCCTAGTACCGCCCGAACGTAGCCTCATATCCGGCTCGATAGCCGTTGCTGTACTGGACCTTGTACGCGTTCTTGTCGCCGTCTACGCGTTGGTAGCCACCATCGCGGTCATCATACTTGCCGCGCGGTTCGGGATTGAACGGCTTGCGCTGGGACATATCCGCGTTCGCCATTTTGGCTCCATCGCTGTAACCATAGCGGAATCCAGGATTGCCGCCAAAGGCTCCTTGCGGGTAGCCAGTCTGGTCAGTGGGATAGTTGCCACGGCTATAGACTCGCCCACCGCTGTAAACCCCAGCAGGGTTGTAAACTCCGCCTCGGTCATAAACCCTGCCACGGTTGTAAACACCATCGTCGGCGTCGCCGTCGTTCCGATGCCATCCCTGATTATTTTGGTAGACGGACGGATTGCGTCGGCCATAGCGGCCGTTATTTCTCCAATTGCCCGAGCCGCGATCGTCACGATCACCATCGCCGTCGCCACGCCGCCATCCCCGATTCCGATCGTTGTCCCGATTTCTCCAGCCATCACGATCGTCGCGGTCACCGTCGCGACGGTGTTTGTGGGCCTGGGTATTATTGCGACCGTAGTAATCGTCATTGTCGTTATCGCGATCGTAAGCCAGCGCTAAACCGCTGCACGCTAACGTCACCGCTACTGCCAGTGCTGTCATTCTTACTTTTCCTAACATGGTTTCCCTCCCACTTGATTTCGGTCTGACAGAAGGCCGGATGCCTTGCCCTGCCTGTTTTCTGCTGACTTGATGTCTGTAACAGGTGTGATGCGGACGAAACATCGATTCGATGCTCACGCAAAGAATATGGATTGAATAACACGCGAATCTGAAGCCAAGCTTAAGCTGCGATGAGGATTAGCGCGAAACCTGAAGCCAAGCTTAAGCGCCTTAAGGCTGAGTGTTAGACTTTCATGCTTTCCTTCTTTCCTGCGGAGGAGAAGTCATCATGGATATAAAACGCGTGGGAGTGGTGGGCGCCGGAACAATGGGCAATGGCATCGCTCATGTTTTTGCCCGCAGCGGATACGAGGTTGTGTTGTGTGATGTGGAGCAGAGCTTTCTGGATCGCGCGCTGGAGACGATTGCCAAGAATCTCGAGCGCGAAGTTGCGAAGTACAAGATCACTGCCAAAGAAAAATCTGCGGCACTGAAACGCATTGAGCCGGCGCTCAGGCGCACCAAGCTGGCAGACTGCGATTTTGTGGTGGAGGCCGCTACTGAGAAGTTCGAAGTCAAGGCAGACATTTTTCGCGACCTGGACAAAATCTGCCGGCCGCAAGTTACTCTGGCCTCCAACACATCCTCAATTTCCATCACCAGGCTGGCAGCGTTGACCGGGCGGGCTGACAAAGTCATCGGAATGCACTTCTTCAATCCGGTTCCCGTAATGAAGCTCGTGGAATTGATTCGCGGCCTGGCCACCTCCAATGAAACATTCAAAAAAGTGCGCGATCTGGCGACCAAACTGGAGAAGACGCCAGTGGAAGTCAATGACGCACCCGGCTTCGTCTCCAACCGGGTGCTGATGCCACTTCTGAACGAGGCTATGTACACCGTCATGGAAGGGGTGGCGACGGCGGAAGCCGTGGACGAAGTTTTCAAGCTGGGGATGGCACACCCCATGGGACCACTGGCACTGGCAGATTTTATTGGTCTGGATGTTTGTCTGGACATCATGCGAGTGCTGCAGGACGGGTTAGGCGATCCCAAGTACCGGCCATGCCCGTTGCTGATCAAAATGGTGGACGCCGGCTGGCTGGGAAAGAAGAGCGGCAGAGGTTTTTACACCTATCAGGCGTAGATCAAAATTATTCAATCCAAACGAGGGGGGCGTGTGATGAAACCAGACCGGCGAAATGTATTGAAAAAAAGCGCAGCTTTGATCGCGGCCGCGAGCGTGGTTGGAACTGTGAAAGCTGAAGCGAAGGAAAAGTCGAAGAAAAAGGTCTACTATACCGGCGGAAAACCACCGGAGAAAATGCCTCTGTTTTCGGGGGCAGTGTCGTTCGGTAACCTGCTGTTCATTGCCGGGAAAGGCGCACACTTCCCGGGTGACATTGCGTCCCACACCAAACATGTTCTCGATGAAATCGAGAAAGAACTGACCAACGCAGGGTCATCCATGCAGAAGGTCCTGAAGGTGAACGTCTATCTGAACGACATCAAAGACTACGCCGGGATGAACGAAGTCTATCTCGGGCGATTCGGCAATGAGCCGCCGGTGCGCACCACGGTAGCGGTCGCAAACGGTGGAGTTCCGGGAAACTCGCTGGTCGAGATCGATTGCATCGCTTACATCTAGCTGAGATCGGAACGTAAGCACTAAAGTAGCGGATAACCGAAAAGTTACTCCCATTTCCACTGCGGCTGCGAGTATGCTCGAAGGCCATGGGAGTTTCCGTCTCGGTGCTGGCCTCTGGCAGCCGGGGAAATAGTGCCATCATTCGCAGCGCCACCACCACCATACTGGTGGATGCGGGAATGTCCTGCCGCGAGACTTTCAAACGCATGAAGGCGGCGGGAGATGATCCTCACATTCTTTCCGCCATTCTGATTAGCCACGAGCATACCGACCACGTGTATGGGTTGGCCGTGCTTGCCCGCAAGCTCAATGTGCCAATCTTCATGACGGGCGCTACCCATCAGGCTTGGGCACGGGCAGTGCGCGATTCAGTAGGAGAAAAGCCGGAGGTAGGCAAGCTCGAGTTATTCTCCTCGGGATGCCAGTTCCAGATTGGCGATATTGCGGTTACGCCTTTCACCATCCCGCATGATGCTGCCGATCCGGTGGGATTTGCGTTTCGCTCGGAAGGGATAAAAGTAGCCATCGCCACCGATCTTGGATACATCCCGCCCAACGTTTGCGATCACTTGCGAGGCTGTGATGTGCTGGTGATCGAGTCCAACCATGATGTGGAGATGCTGCGCGGCGGTCCGTATCCCTGGTCGGTGAAGCAGCGGGTAATGAGTCGCGTCGGGCACCTTTCGAACGACGCACTCGCGGATTTCTTTGCCAGCGACTACGATGGAAGTGCAGCATATGTGGTGTTGGCGCATCTCTCGGAGCAGAACAACCATCCCGAGATCGCGCGGCGAGCAGCGGAAAAAGCGTTGAGTCCACGCCGTAATCTGCTGCATAACCGGGTGCTGCTGGCAACACAATCAGAGCCGATGGAAGCCATCCGGCTGTAGTAACGAATGAGTGAATGCATTGATCCGATCATAGGCAAGATTCTGGCCGGCTGGCGCTACGATATTTCCGGCATCGCGCCAGAGATGCGCTCCGGCTACGAAGAGCACCTAGCCGCCTGCGAACACTGCCGCAAATGGCAACGCCTGCATCGCACCATAGATGTTTCCCTGATTGTGCTGGCCTCGGTCTCGGCCGGGGTGTTTCTTCTGGCCTTTGGAGTGATCCGGCACTTGGGGCCACGCCACGCCTTCTGGTTGGAGTTGGCAGCCCTTTCCGGATTTGCTCTTTCCGCATTGATCTGGCTGATCGTGGCTGTCGCTACCCCTGCGCCCATGGCCGTGGTGGATGTGGCGCGGCTGGGAGCACGCCACGTACACGACCGGCTGCCTGCCGAGATTCGTGATCGCCTGCCGGAAGAGTTGCGGGTGAAAATCACGGGACAATCGTAAGCCGCTTCATCCACCACTCCATCTCATCAGGGCGCTGACACAGAAGCCTGTCAAGCGTATATTTTTCGAATGTGGCAACAGCTCAGCGAGGGTTGGGAAGTAGCCATCGTAATCGTCGTTACACTTGCACTTGCTTACTTCGTGATGGTGACACTGAGGAAATAGCTTATGAGGCTGAGAGAAGTTTCCAAAGCCTTCGCGCAGTTGCTAGGCTTGCTTCGGATAATCGCTGAAATCTATTGCGGCCGCAGACGCAAAAACATCACCACGCCTGCGGGATGGGAATTGTAGATAGGCTTCAAAGTATCCGGCACACCATACCACGTAACCTGAGCGCCCACAGCGGTGGACAGATGAGGGATGTGACCGATTTCGCGGTCGTAACCGGCGGTGTAAGCCTGGACGCGCGCGAAGTAGCGTTCCTGGAAGCCTACCGGTTCCAGATTTTCGCCAAGTAACAATTCATTGGTGCGGTCGACATTCTCGATTCGAGTCCAGAGATAGTTCTTGCCTGCCCAGTGAAGTGTGGACTCTGCCAGGTAGCTGTTGCCGATATTTCCATCCACAAGACTTCGATTCCGTCCCCATAAAAGCATCGACGCCCAGTTGCCATTTTGCAGCCGGCGGTTATACATCAGAGAAGCAGTCATGCGGCGGAGATCCGTGCCTGGCGCGAGCGCCTCGGGACTATGAAGTTGGGCAAGCGAATACTGAAAACTCCAACTCTGCCCCGGATTGACGGTCAGGCGCGACGACCACGAATCGATCTCGCCGGAGTCCAGGTTCCAGCGAAACTCGTCGGGCTCGCGTCCGTGGAAGCCGGAGGCTTCCAATCTGACATCGCGGTAAGTTAGTCCAACGGTGATTACATCGTCGGCAATGTGGGTGGAGTCCTGAAGATGGTGTCCGAGAGGCGCGATGGGATCTTCGGACGCTGATGGCCGGTGAGGATAGGCGAGTGGGCCCATGGCCGGATCGCCCATGGGCGCAGCGTAAAAAGACAGCAGCGTATTTTCGCTCAACTTGTGGTCGTACAGCGCAGCCAATTCCATGAAGAAATCGTGGGGATGTTGGCCATCCACGACGGCGCGTCCAAAGGCCGTTTCGCCCTGCTGAAATAATTCCGGGTAACGGCGCTTCGAGACTGTTCCCGGTTCAAAACTCAGCATCGCTCGCAAGGTAAGCGTGCCCTTGCCCAATTGGCGTTGTGCCATGGGCATAATCCAGTTTGTGGAGAAGAATTTGTCAGCGCCGCGCGGGCTGCTTTGCTGGATGTCATTGAGGAAGGCTTCCCCGTGGAACATGAGCGTCCACTCGCCTTTCATGGTCATGAGCATGGGGGCAGGAGTGGAATTCGGTTCGGCGTCGGTGCCAGCGGTTACGTGATGTTGCAGCAACTCGATAAGCGAGTGGGATTCCATGGTCATCTTATGACCGCTCATGTCTTGGTGGCTCATGCCAGTCATCCCCGGCATATTCTGACCAACATGTTGTTGGGCAGAATCTTTTTCAGCGTGAGCATCCTGAGCCATGGACGGTTCGACCTGGAATATCACTGCAATTAGAATCAAACAAACAGCACGCATTTTCCCTCGTAAGCGCAATAGTCACCCAAAATTAAACCGGTGCGGACGTTCAGTGTGAGGTTTGAGTATGTCGGAGGTTTCGAGTCTAGATGCGCAGGGGCGCGATGCCGGGAGGGCTGGATCCAATTAGGATTCTAGAAGACGGCGACTGCGAGTAGGTGACAAGGGCTGGATCGACTGTAAAAAGATGTGAAAAGTCATGAGGGCCTGAGAAGTCAGGAGTGAATGCGGTCAATGCCGCGGTGTGGTGGCCCAAGGCGCAGCAGTGATGGCTAGCGGGTTGTGGAGTTACCGGGGCTTGGTGGTGACATCCGGCGGGAGCAGCATCTGCCGCTAGCGAAGTCTGCACTGCCAGCGGGGTAGCCGTGAATGCAGTGACAACGCACAGCACGAAGACTCCAACCAGTTTTGCGCGTAAAGAAGTCACTTGGGATAGGATGCACCATCCTGCGGCCTGTTGCCACTAATTTCGGAACTACCGGCGCACAGTAGGCATTGTTGCTGATTCCGGCACCGCTGGGTCTTTTTTAGCAACACCGACGCCATACTCAGGCACAATTTGAGTCATGGATTCTATGAAGAATTTGCAGGCAATTCGAATCGCCATGCTGGCCAGCGTCGTGCTCTACGCCGTAATCGCAACACTGGTGCCAGCTAGCGGAGAGCCGAATCCGGTTGTGTTCTACGCATTTACGGCAATCGCCATCGTGGAGGTAGCGGGGATCGTCGTGCTGCGGCGCATTCTCTCGAGTCAGACAGCAACCATGTCACCGCCACAGGGGAAAGTATCCGTGAAGCCGGAAACCACTTTAATAATTATTTATTGTTTGAGTGAAGCGGTGGCCCTGTATGGCTTGGTATTGCACTTCTTAGCATTTAGCCTTAGCCAAGTGGCGACTTTCTTTGTTGCAGGTCTGGTATTGTTGTTCTTTTTCGAACCACGACGAGTGTTAGGGGAAGCAACTTAGTTACGCGCGGAGCCCAGGGCCGGCACGACTGAAGTCATGCCCTTTCAAAACTGAGAGTTACTTGATGTGACAAGTGGCTAGCCCGCGCTTTTCCAGATATTGCTGGTGATAGTCCTCGGCGGGGTAGAAGGTCACGGCAGGAACAATCTGCGTGACGATGGGCTTGCTGTAGCGTCCAGACTTTCCCAATTTCTCTTTGGAGGCTAAGGCCGCGGCTTCTTGTTGCGGGTCATGAAAGAAGATCGCAGAGCGGTACTGGGTACCGAAGTCGGGCCCCTGACGATTCAATTGAGTCGGATCGTGGTTCTCCCAGAAAACTTCCAACAGCTTGTCGTAAGACAGCTTGGCGGGATCGTAGTCCACTTCCACAGCCTCGGCGTGTCCGGTGCTATTGGTGCAAACGTCTTCGTAAGTAGGATCGGCGAACTTTCCGCCGGTGTAACCCACGCGGGTGGAATTCACACCTGGCAATTGGCGAAATGTGGCTTCGACTCCCCAAAAACAGCCGGCGGCGAATGTAGCTTTGGCCATGATAATTTGCTCCATTAAACAGTGTAATAGTTTCTGGAAAATGACGCGAGTGAAGCGGGCCTATGCAATCTCTTTGTCTTGATGATGGGCCGATGCTTGCGTTTCGACTGATCCTCTGGCATCCTTCAGCATAGATTTAGATTGCGGCCAAGCGGCTTACCCGCCGCGGCTGTGAGGCCTTGTGAGTTCCAGCCTTTCTCTCCAATCGCGATTCATTCTTACGGTATTGCTGACCACCATCCTGGCGCCGGCTGCATGGCCGGCCAATTCGGGCTTCACACCTCAGACCCGTGTCGGCTTCAGGACCGGGGATCAATGGGAGCCGGCGATCGCCGCCGATGGTTACGGTCATGTGTACATTCTTTATCCGCAATATGCGATCGTCCCGGGCTGTGCGAGCTGCCCGCTGCCAACTCTGATTCTGGTAGTGAGCAACGATAATGGAAACACGTGGCAGGCGCCGCATCAGATCGCGCCCCCCGGTACTGGTCAGTTTGATGCGCAGATCGTGGTGGATCCAGCGGATCACAGAATCGTCTACGCCGCCTGGCTGCAGAACAACAAGAGCGACACCGTGGTGGCCAAGTCGGCGGACTTCGGGCAAAGCTGGTCGCTGGTGATTGCTGACAGTACGAATGCGGGGACGGACAAGCCCATTCTTGCGGTGCGTGGCGCGGATGTATACGTCGGGTTCAATCATGCCCAGAAGGTCTGGGTGTCTTCCTCCCACGATGGGGGCATCACCTTCACTTCCGCGAACGTGAATGTGAATGCAAAGCTGGGATGGTCCCTGGCCGGCGGCGGCACGGTAGATCCCGCCGGGAATGTGTATTTCGCGTGGGCGGGGTACACCCAGAACGGGGGCGCCAAGGGTCCGGTCAATCTCTATACCAGCAAGTCGTCCGATGGCGGCAAGAGTTGGACGAGCGCGGTGCTCGACGTTTCGGGTTCGCCTCCGGTTTGCTCATCCTATAGTTGCGGCTGGGCGTATCTCGGAGCGCAGATCACCATGACCTCCGATGCCGTGGGCACGTTGTACGCACTCTGGAACTCAGGCGTTGTGGACAAGGGTGCAGAACGGATCTATTTCGCTTCATCTACAACGGCTGGAGCAACCTGGTCGCCCAAGCTGGATGTTTCTGCCGCGGCTGCGGGGGTGGAGCACGCGTTCCCCGCCATTGTCGCGGGATCGGCTGGGGATGTTCGAATCGCATGGATGGATTCTCGCAACCTACCGCTGTGGAATACCTACTACCGCAGTTCTACCAGTGGCGGCGCAACCTGGTCGGCTGAGAAGCAAATGTCCAGTTATGTGCCGGGCTATAGCTACATTCAGCGCAACGGGTTCAGCTTTCCCTTTGGCGATTACTTCGAGATGGACATCGACAGTCATGGCCAGACACAAGCCGTGTGGGGCGAAGGACTCAACTATAATTCGCCGGGCTCGATCTGGTATAGCAACGGAAGATAGTAAGTCTAGTTTCCGGTTTCAGGTCTATTCCTACCTGCGGTTTCTCTTTTAACAGCTTGAGCATAGAATTGGGGCCTTCTTTTCACATACACGTGGGGAGGTAGAGCTATGGAATTCATGGGAGTCAACTTGTGGTCAGTACTGGCGGCGGCGGTTGCAACCATGATTTTGGGATTTCTGTGGTACTCACCACTTTTGTTCGCCAAGCCTTGGACACTCGCGATGGGCTACGACCCGAATGACAAAGCCAAAATGGAAGAGATGCGAAAAGGCGCGGGCAAACTTTACGGCATTACATTTATCGCCAGTCTGATTTCCGCATTTGTATTGGGGAAGGTTATTGAGATCACCACGGTTAACTCAATTTTTTACGGGATGAAAATTGGATTTGCGGTGTGGCTGGGTTTTGTGACTACCGTCCAATTGACCAGCACGCTCTTCAAAAAGAGGCCCATCAAACTCTATTTGATCGACACCGGCTATCAGCTGGTTTGCTATCTGGTGATGGGAGCAATTCTCGCAAGGTGGTCGAAGTAAGCGGGCAGGTCAACGTAGTGACAGTTACTCCATCACCATACCGCCAGTGAGATCTGCCAGGCGTTCCACGTTGTGCTCTGCACACCAGGTTTGCAGTTCGGCGACAATTTTCTCGGTCGCCACAGGATCCCAATAGCTCGCAGTTCCTATCTGCACCGCGGTCGCGCCGGCCAGCATGAACTCCACAATATCCACGGCAGTGGAGATGCCGCCCATGCCGATGACTGGAATCTTCACAGCCTTCGAGGCGTCGTAAACCATTCGCAGGGCAATAGGCTTGATGGCCGGCCCGGAGAGTCCTGCGGTGACATTTGCAATTCGTGGCTTACGGGTTTCGGCGTCAATAGCCATGGCCACAAAGGTGTTCACCAGCGAAAGCGCGTCAGCGCCGGCTTCCTGAGCCACGTGAGCCATTTGCGCGATGCTGGTAACGTTGGGAGAAAGTTTCACGATCAGCGGAAGCTGCGAGTTGCGCCGTACCGTGCTTACTACTTCGTCCAATGATCGCGGATCACTGCCGAACTGGATGCCTCCATACTCGGTGTTGGGACACGACACATTTAATTCGTAGGCGGCAATCCCCTCGCCTTCGTTGAGGATTTGGACGACGTGTTCGTAATCCTCGCGGGTGTAGCCGAAGACATTGGCGAACACGACGATATTCTTCATCTCCCGTAGCTTGGGAAGTTTCTCGAGAATGAAAGCCCTGGCGCCGATATTCTGCAAACCGATCGCATTCAGCATCCCCGCAGGAGTCTCGTATAAACGCGGCGGGGGATTACCCGCCATTGGTTCGCGCGATAATCCCTTGACCACGAAGCCGCCGAGCTTATCGAGGTGCACTACATCTTCGAATTCGATTCCATATCCGAAAGTACCGCTGGCGGCGATCACCGGGTTTTTGAGCTGGATACCGGCAAAACTGACGCTCAAATCAGGAGCACGGCGCTCAGTCGCCGGAGAAACGGTCACCAGGAGCCTCCGGGAGCGACAGCCGATACCGGTCTGACAGGATCCGAGGAATTGGGTGGATGGAGCCGCTTGTCGGCCGGCGGACGCGACGAATTTTCTGCGCGACGCGCGGGAGCTAAGGCCTCAGTAAGAACTCGCCCCACAGCATGAGTAGGAGAATTGATCCCTAGCAGCGACGCGAAAGTTACCGCCAAATCGATTGGTTCCGAATGAGTGCGATAGGTTCCAGGCTGGAAGGGCAGACCATAAAAAGCCAGCGGGACGTGGGTGTCATAGGTGTATGCACTCATGTGATCCGCTTCGGTGGGGCTGGAGACCGTGAACGGGGCAGGAACTCCGAGCACGTACCAACCTCCCAGAGGAGAATAGCTGTGCAGAAATCTCAAGCCGGTCGAAGTGTTGGGAACATCCCCTCGCGCAAGCTGCGACCGAGTGTAATAATCGCGTAGGCCGACTTGCTTCAGCGCTTCCCCGACCAGATGCTCGGCATTTTCTTCCTTTACTTTGACAGCGGCAAAGGCATCGTCGTCCAGCCATGCGACGGGGTAGTCAAAAACTTTTAAGTATTCTGCCGATCTTCCTGGCGAGAGTTGTCGGGACAGTAACTGGTTAACCTGTGCGCGCAATTTGCCCGGTGAAACAATGGGGGCGGGGATTCGCAGGCGCTTAGTCATGCTGGCAATAGGCGAGATTCCGTGGTCGGCTGAGAGCGCGATCCAGAGGTTCGCGAGTCCGATCTGATGTCCGAGGAAATCAAAAAATTCCGCTAGTTGCCGGTCCGTCGCCACCGCCATAGCCTGCATTTCGGGAGAGTCAGGTCCTACCTGATGGCCCAGGACGTCATTGGCGGAAAGTCCGATGGTCAGCAGATCCGTGGCCGGGCCAGATCCCAGTTTTTCGTAGGTAATTAGCTCGCGCGCCAACTCGAATTCGTAGTCGTTGGCAAAGGGTGTGGCGGCTACCAAATCGTAAAAGCTTGTTTCTTGTCCGGGCACAGGAGCGGTGGTGCGCAGGACTCTTCCGCTACTATCTTTCCATTCTTTGTTCAGGTATTTTTCCGCCCGCTTGCTGCCATTAAAGTCTGACAGCCACTTGGGCAATTCGCTGCGATAGTAGGTTGATGTGATCCAGCGGCCGGTTTTGTAGTCGATCCAGTAAGCGCCATCCCCGGCAAAGCCTGCCGGGAATATTGCAGCGCGATCTTTCAAGGCGATTCCAAAGACTCGGGCTTTTCCCTGGGTCGCCAGTTTTAGTTCATCGCCAAGGGTGTCGGCGAGAAGATTATGTGGCGAAGCGCCAGGTAAGCTGCCGGCCAAACCGATAAGTCTGGTTCCGTCGTCCTGCACTGACGTGACCATGCGCTTGGTTTGCCGATCCCACCAGGAATTGGCGTGGATACCGTGGCCATTGGAGTAAGCACCGCTCAGCAGTGTGGCATGACCAGCTGCGGTGTGAGTGTTGGCGTAATCGTAGTTGCAATCGGTGAAATTAGCTCCGCGCTCAAGGAGGAGCCGAAATCCGCCTTCCCCAAATTGATCTCGATAGCGCTCCAGATAATCGCCGCGAAACTGGTCGATCACGATGATGACGATCAGCTTCGGATACGCATTGTAAGCAGAACCAAAGCAAGTCCCAGAGACACACAGCAGCAATCCGACTCCGAGGGCGCGCAGCAGGAATCTCATCGCCGTGTAGTTTACAGTGTGCAACTGGCACGGCCAAATCGCTCGAATGACTACGGGAAGGTTCCGGGATGACGAAGTGCTTCAGTCGAGAACTTGGCCAGCCGTCTTAGCCGGGTGCGGACCTCAATAAACATTGACAATCATTACCGATTCGATGAACATCGGTACTCCCTGGGCTGTTTCAGTCCCTGCCGCTTTGCCTTCCAGTAATAAACCCATGATGGAGGAATTTGAATGCAACGTTCCAAGTCGTCTGTTTTAGGGATTTTTGTCGCATTGGTTGCCACGTCTTTGACTTTGCTCGCCCAAAAAAGATCCGTACTTGATATTGACCCGCCAGTGCGTGGAATTCACTGGGCGCGGGGACACCAGCCTGCTCAAGCCGGGGGCAATCCCGACCCTGGTCTGGCACGACGGAAATATTATGGTGACCGCCCAGACTGCGGCTATCTTTTGGGGGTCCAACTGGTCAAATTCAAACTTCGTTTCTGACAAAATTACAGGGCTGGATTCCTGGTACACCGGAGTCGGCGGCAGCAAATATGGAGCTACCGTGGATGAATTTACCGGCCCGCAGGGGACTCAGGTTAAGGACCCGATCAGCTATCTGGGCCACTATGTCGACACCACGCCTGGGCCCAGTCGCGCTCCAAAAACTTCAACCATTCTTGCCGAAGTCTGTAAGGTGATTCCGGCATCCCAACTGGCGAGCAATGGCTACCCCGCGCACACGCCGGCTATTGTGCCTGGCATAGCGCCGGCTCTTGTGGCGGAGTTCCTATTCAGTTCGCATTCTTTTTTAATCTGGATGGCGACCCCGGATGTGATCCGCAGTCAACCATAAGTTCCCAGTCGCAGGGGCTAGCTGCTCTGGCCAATGTGACCGGCCACGAGCTTTCAGAGGCCCGCAATGATCCAGGTCTCGACGCCTGGTACGATTCCAGCGGCGCGGAAAACGCGGACAAGTGTTCGTGGACCTTCGGCGGCCCGTCCGTTGCCTTCTCGAACGGCACTAATTGGAAGATACAAGGCAACTGGTCAAATTATGCCTATGACCATAACTCAGGCTATCCCAACCGCAGCGGTCAGAATGGATGCGTAGACGGCACCAACGTTTCTGGTCCCTTCATTAAGTGATTCCGAGGGCGAATGACGCATTTGGAAAGGCCCTGGCTCAAAGAACCAGGGCCTTTCCTTTCGTGACCGAACTCCGTCACGGAGTTCCCGACGGAGCGCCGGCAATATGCCACGCGAATGCCAAGGGGGAAGACGCCGTCAGATCGCCCGCCGGCTCGGTGTTGTCATACGACTGCATATTGTCCTTCCATTCCGCACCATTACCGTTGAATTGTGCGAACACATCGACACCGTTTGCTGGACAAGCGATCATGCCGCTGACTGCTCCTTTGGTGGCGACAGAGTTGGGACCCTCCACAGCCGCCCCGAGGAGAATCGGAGACGTGCCGTTAAGCGCACCCGCTAAATTTGCCACCTGATGCTGTAAACAGTTGGGGAAAGTGCCGCCGTCGCCAACGATAAACGAGCTTCCCCATGCGTTTGCGCCCAGGATATTCGCCAGCCAGCGGTTTCCATATGGTGTGTAGGTCGGTGATCCGGTGAGATGACCGTATTCGCCTGCCATAACCGCTAAGCCGGCGCCATGAGAAGTGGTGTCCCATGCGGCCCAGGTAAAACCAAATCCAAAGGGGTCAGTGCCTGCTTGCGTGACTCCGGTGCAGTTCATAGTGAGCCAGACCGCTGACGTCGTAAAGATTCAGTGTGTCGGAAGCATCATTGGGACCGGTGATGTAAGCGTTGGCCCACTGTGACGCCTGTTGCAGATAGTAGGCGGGATCCGTATGCGGGAGACCCGGGGGCAAATTACTTCCAGCCTGGAGAGCAAAGTACAACTCCACCGCGCCCAGTTCCAAGTCGTCGCGCCATTCCGTCTCGGGATAGAAACTGAATGGAATAACGGTTAACAGATTGCCAGTGGGAGCAGTGTTGGCCAGATCGAAGATGTGCTCGGCGGATAAGAGGCACTGATTAGCGTACAGAGAATTGCTGGTCTGATAGGCGTGGTAGCAGAGAGCGAAATCCGCCGCCAGACGCCCAGCCAAGTTCGGGCTGATCTTTGCTCCCGCTCCACCCGCGGTGTTAATAAATACCGGACGATGGCAGATGTAGCGATAATTATTAGGGCATCCCTGATAAGTGTCGTCGGCCTGGGGAAGACGCCAGATATCATGGTCAGCGACGGTTTGAGAATTTCCACT
>WNGK01010181.1_pt1 | contig 16330 bp, 13 predicted proteins | sample 5400601 | NCBI WGS metagenome assembly WNGK01 (sample SAMN13153376, study PRJNA577476) | soil metagenome | isolation source: 60 cm soil or saprolite under Garry oak tree replicate 1 | place: USA:California | collected 2016-06-15
GTTCGACGCCGCCCGTGCGGCCGAGCCAGGCCTCGGCGCTGCCGCCCGCCGCTTCGGCCCAGATCGACGACCACGGCGCGACGCGCTGGTGATGCCAGCGCTGCACAGGGAACGAGGCTGCGAGCAGCTGCTCGAGGCCATCTCGGTAGAGCTCGTGACGGTGAAACTCGTTCACGTAATTTCTCGCGTCGCTATAGAGGCGCTTGTTCGGTGACGAGATGACAAGCAGCCCCTCGCGCCTGAGCACGCGTGCGAACTCGGCGAGCACGCGCGGTTGATCGTCGGCGCCCAGATGCTCGATGGTTTCGAAGGACACGACGACGTCAAACGACGCGTCGGGAAACGCGAGCGATGTGCACGAGCCTTCGACAAAGCGCACGTGTCGGGCCGCCGCGTAGCGCTCGCCCGCTTGCGCGATGGCTGCGGCGTCGATGTCGACACCGACGACGCTGTCCGCGACCGTGCCGAGAAGCGCAGTGCCGTAACCCTCGCCGCACGCCGCATCGAGCACCCGCTTGCCCTTCACGAACTGGCGTGCGAACGCGTACCGGTGCCAGTGCTCGTACGCGATTTCGCCCTCGCATCCGGGCAGGAAGCGCTCGCCGGTGAACGGGATCTTTGATGCCATGCGGAGAATCGCGGACCGAGCGCCTCAATGGCGCCGCAAAATGCTCAATTTTACCTGATCGATGCTGTCCGACCCTTAGCGGTTTCGACGATCCCGGTTTTGTCTCCGATACCCTCGCTTGGATAGACCGCGATCCGCGCCAGGCGGACGTTTTTCGCGGCAGGCGCGAAGTCCAATTCCAATTTCAGCTGTTCGGCCATTGCGCTCGCCGAACGCCAATTGTCCGGCCATGACAGCGCCACCGTGACGCCGGCGGCGGCCGAGGGCAGATCGGCGACGCGAGTTCGCGGCGCGATCTCTCGCCATTCGTCGGTTTCTCCTTTTCGAGCCAGCACACGCAGAGAGGTCACGGCACTCGCATCGGTGAACCCGACGATGAGGGAATGCGCTTCGTTCGCGCGGATCACCTGGTCGGGCGGAGAGAGAAGTATCGCGGCGGTGCCGTCCGCGAGAAGATCGACATGGCCCGGCCCGCTGATCAGTCGGGCGCCCTGCGCGGACCACCCGTCGTCGTCCGCGTACCCCGGCGAGCCGAATGTCCAGAGCCTCGCGCCGCGCGGGATGTTGGCGTGGCTCACCATGAAGTCCTTCATCGCCTCCTCCGCAGGCGTGTTGCGCCACGCGGTATAGGCCCGGAAGTCTTTTTGACCGGCGTTGGCTCCGTCGGAGCCGTTCCACGCCATCGCAGTGACCTGCTTGGCGTCGTAGTTGAAAAAATCGCGGAACGAGCGATTGCGCGCTCTTGCCGTAGAGGATCACCCCCAGGTGACCGGCGCGAGGAATCGCGCCTTCGATCGACACGCCGGCCGAATCGTAGTTCTGGCCATGACTGTCCAGGCGCACCGCGAACGGCTTGAGCATCGGACCCGGCGCCACGAATCCCTGCGCAGAGTAGATTCTGTCCGTGGCAATCCCCGCCTCGTGCACCCATTGCGACAGCTCGTCGTAGTGCAGCCCGACCAGATGCTTGCGGAAGACATCCCACTCCTGGTACCACGGATCGTCCCAGATCGGACCCCGCCCGGGAGGCAGCGGGTCATGCGGCGTGCCTGGAAACACGCGCGGCGGATCGACCGCGTTCCAAAGTGTCCAGCGCTTGCGAGCGATGCGGTTAACCTCGACCAGCGCCAGCGGCTTTTTTCTGCGATATGTCGACAGGTCCGGCATGCCCGGCTCGCCCTTCCCTGCGTACGGGCCGGTCCCTCTGAGCCAGTGGCGGAATTGTCTGATCGTCCCGGGATTGTAGTCGAACCATTCCTTCTGTTCGAAAAACGGATTCATGTACGTGTCGGCGTCGAGATTGACGCCGACGAACAGATCAGGATGCTCCCGCGCGAAGCGAGCGATCACGCGTGCCGCGGCTTGCAGATTGCGCTTCTTGTAGTGGCGCACTTTCGCCGCGTAGACGTTGTAGGTCAGGACGCGGGCGAGCTCCGGAGAGTCGATCGACCCGGTGAGATTCTTCAGATAGTCGTCGGGATAGACGACGTTGTCTTGGGTCCACTGGCAATTGGCAACGTCCTGCTCCAGGTGATCGTTCACGTCCCACTCGGGTGTGTCGCAGCTCGAGTCCGCCCACACGCCGCCGTTCAGGCTGAACTGCACCGGAAGCTTTTTTTCCACCGCATAGGCGATGACGCCGTTGAGCGAGTCCTCGGCGACCAGCCGGTCCTTGCAGCGGTGGATCGGCTCGAAGCCGGGATCGAACACCCAATCCCCGGCAGCACCTTTCGTCGTCCGAAGGTAGAGTATCGGCACCGTCACGCCGGTACGCATCGTGGCAGAATAATAAGGCCTGTACTGCCTTTCGGCGTCCTTCGCGCCGCCCTGCGGAATCGCCGACGCGGCCATGAGGAAAAAGAATCGGCGATCCGCGAGGCCGGGCGCAGCGGCGAGCCGATCGGCCCAAAGCTTCATCGCCGCCTCGGCGATGAGGGTGCGCCTGCCGAGCATGGTTTCGTGGCCGTCGCGGCCCACCATGACGATGGCGATCTCGTGACGGCCGCTCGAGAGAGGGTCGATCTCGACGTGGACTTCGAACCCGGCGCGAGAGGAATCCGGGTAATCGCGATGCGCCTGCGCGATTTCGTGACGCGTGATTCCATAGCGTGCGGCATGATTCGCGCCGTCGATGCGCACTTCGACGCGATCGACTCCGGAAGGGTCCAGCGCCCATCCGGATATCACGGCCGAAGTCGCAACCGTTGCTTCCTCGACAGGCGTTTCGACTGCGCCCAACACCTGCGGCGGCGGCGAGTGCGGCGTGCACGCTGCCAGAAACAGCGGCACGATCCACGCGAGCGCGCGCAGTCGGACTACCACCTTGGCACGACGGGAAGAACGGGGTTCGGCATGAGGCGTGTTGCCGAGGTCCGATCACTCGCGCAGAAGACGACCGAGATCTTCGGGAGACCGCCACGCCGTGCCGCAGGTATTGCGCGGCAGCAGCCAACGATTGCTCGCTGCGTGCAGGACACCGGGCGTCCCGGTGAACGCCGCAAGCGTGCCATGGCGCGCGGCATGAAGCGGGAAAAACTGCTCGACCAGATATGCGCTGGCATCTCCGTAGGGATAGGCGAAGAGTGCGGAGCCCGGGTTAGGCGCCTTTGCTTCGATGAACTCGCGCGCCGCGCGAATCTGCAGGTCCGCGTCATCGAAGGTTTCGATAAAAGCGAACGAGCCGCTCTTGCCTTCGCGCTGCCGGACCTGCGCGACCGAGGGACTCAGATGATCCCAGCTATGGTTTCCGACGTGAAAGAGTCCGCTGGCCACCGCGGCGCTCCACCAGTCGTCGCCGATCCACTGGTGATCGAGCATCTCCCGGCGTGCGATCTGTCGCCGCGCATCCGGCGAGGCGATGACGAAGGTCGTCGCGTGCGGGGCGACGCCGTGTCTCGACGAAAAGCCGCGCAGGATGCTGTGCACCGAGCATTGGGGCCCGTGAAAGGGATGAACGAGATCGACGAAATCAAAATCGAGCCCGTCGTCGAGCGTGATTGCGACGAGCTTCTCCGGAAGGCTGGCCGTTGCTCCCAGTATCAAGGCGTCGACGATGCTGCGAAGCGGAACGATGGGAAGGCGCAGCGCGTGCATCTGCTCCAGATCGTCCGCCAGCGCAAAGAGGTTGTTCGTGGCGTAATCGTTGCCCGCGAGGTTCCCCGAGTGGTAGGTCAGTACGAAGGCGCGCATGGCAGGGAACCTCAGAACGCTCCGAGCGCGGCAGCCCGCCCGATCAGTATCTCCTGTTCATGCGGCGATAAGATCGAGTTCCAGATCACCAGAAGATGTGGCGGCCCGGCCGGGACGAATCCGACGTTCAGGTCGTGTTGCCACTGGCGCACGTCGCCGCAATAGCCGAACACGGTGCGGTCGGTAAGTCGTGAGAGCGTGTCGCGCAGAACGATCTCGCCTATGCCGCCCGCGCGCTTCCAACCGGCGGCGTCCGCCGGCTCGGCGCGCGAATACGCTTCGCGATCGACACACAGACCGCCGCACAACCACGCTTCGCGGCCCCACGCCGTGTAGTGAACGTAGCAGGCGACGCGCAAGGCGCCGCCGATTCGTTGAAAAGCCACGAAGTGCCGCGGAAACTCCGGGATCGCATGGCCGAAGGTCGCGAAGAAGAGCTCGCCGGCGAGCGCATCCGCAGCGTCGACTTCGACAATGATCAACGACATCGCGGAGCCACTTGCCGTCCGATTCAACGACTCGCCTTTTCAAAGCCCGGAGGCAGCGCGCGAAGGCGTTTGCGCGGTGTCCGCAACGCGCCAGCGATGTTCGATGCGAATCAGGCCGAATTCGCGCGCCGCACCCGTGACCACCAGCGGCTTCTCCAGCGTGTCGAACATGCGCACACCCTCGGGATCCAGCACGTGCATGCGAATGAAATACTTCCCCGGCAACAGGGGCAGCGAGGGAAACTCGATCTCGAACGCATAGCAGTCAGCCGAAGTCTTGCGCGGTGAAACGTTGTCCATATCCGTTGCGACCCCGTAGACCGGTGTCCCGTCGGCGCGGACGATACCGATCAGGATCACCGGAGGCCTCCCGTCCGGCGAATACGCTTCGCCTGTCGCGACGAGAGCGGAGCCCTGCGCGATCGACTCGCCGGGTGCGAGTTTGAACAGCTTGATCGCATAGTAGCCTGCTGCTGCGGCCGCCTGCGCATCGTGTATGCCGGTCGGGCGCTTGCTCGCCGCGGTCTTTTCCTCGTGGTATGCGAGATAGGCCTGGCACACGTCGGCGGCAGCGCCGTACCGCTCGACCCTGCCATCCTTGAGCCACAGCGCGCTGAGGCAAAGCTTCTGGATGTGGTACATGCTGTGCGAGCACAGCAGCAGCGTTCCGCGCTGCGCGAGATAGTTCTCGATCCAGGCGACGCATTTCTTCTGGAACGATTCGTCGCCGACTGCGAGCACCTCGTCGGTGATGAGGATGTCCGGAGTGAGCGCGGTCGCGACCGCGAAGCCCAGGCGCACGACCATGCCCGAGGAGTAGTGCTTGATCGGATCGCGGATATGGTCGCCGATGTCGGCGAAATCCACGATTTCGTCGCGCTTGGCGGCGATCTCGTCCGGCGTGAGACCCAGCAGGGCAGCGGCGAGATCGATGTTGTCCAGGCCGGAATACTCCGGGTGGAATCCCGATCCGAGCTCGAGCAACGCACCGACGCGGCCGCGCACCTCGACCTCACCCCTCGTCGGCGTGATCACGCCCGCGACGATCTTGAGCAGGGTCGACTTCCCCGCGCCGTTCTCGCCGATCACGCCGAGCGACTCGCCGGGGGAAAGCTCGAGCGAGACGCCGTCGAGCGCGTGGAAGACATGCGCCACGCCGCGACCGCGCAAGAGATCGATCACCAGGCGCACGCGGCCCGCGTTGGCGTCGGACTTGGCGTAGTCCTTGCCGACGTCCGACAGACGCAGCAGCGGCGCCGTCATCTCTAGACGAAATCCTCGAAATGCGGAGAAAGTCGCACGAAGACCCAGCGCCCTGCCGCGAACAGCGCGACGGCCACCGCGACGGCGACCGCGTCACCCCACGTCAGCGCGAGGCGGCCATCGAGCAGCGCGTCGCGCAATCGGTCGACCAGATAGCCGAAAGGATTCGCGGCCACCCAGGGCTTCATTCCCTCGGGGACGAGCGACAGCGGATAGAGGATCGGCGTGAGGTACATCAGAATCATCAGCAGGGGCATCAGGATGTGCTCGGTGTCCTTCAGGAATACCTGCAGCGCCGCGAGCGCCAGCGTGATACCGGTCACCGCGACGGCGAGCACCATCCACAGCGGCACCGCCAGCAGCAGCCCCTCGAAGTGGACCGGCTCGCCGAACAAGGCGAGCACGACCAGCACCGCCAGATAGCCCGCGAATTGAAGCGCGAGCGTCGCCGCGATCGACGCATAGACGACGATCTCGTGCGGGAAAGCGACCTTGCGGATCAATCCCGCGTGCGCCGCCATGCTGACGGTTCCGCGCTGCAGCGCCTCCTGCGCCGCAAGCCAGGGCCAGAGGGCAACGGCTACGAACAACAGGAAGCTCTTGCCGTTCATAGGGCCGGTCCGGAACACGGTGGTGAACACGAAGTGGTAGACCGCGAGCAGCGCGAGGGGGTGCAGGAATGCCCAGGCGAGACCCGTCGCGCTGCCGAGATAGCGCGAATAAAGCTCGCGCCGGAAAAAGTTGGCGAACAGCGCGCGATAGCGAACGAACGGCGGGGCGCCGCGCGTGGCGCGATGGCTGGTGGGAGGTGAAATCGTCGACATGGCGGGAGAATAGCAGCGTTGCGCTCGCCCGCGTGAGAGCGGCGCCACCGCGCCAGGCTGCGGCCTCGCGCGAGTCGGCGCGGCACGGCCGGATTATTTCGGCGGCACCGCTTGGGTCGCTTTCTTAGCCTTCTCCGGATCGACCTTCACGATGAGGGCATCGATGCGGGCCTGATCGACCTTGGTGTCGGGGTCGCTCTTGATCGGCGCAAGCGCCAGCTCGCGCTGCTCGTCGATGTAGCGGCTGCGTTCCTGAGCGATGATCGTATCCTTGACCTCATCGAAGCTCTTCACCCCCGCGGGGCGCCTGCCGTCGAGCCGGATGATGTGATAGCCGAAACTCGACAGCACCGGCTCGCTCACGTCGCCGGGATTCTTCATCGAGAACGCCGTCGGGTCGTCGGAAAGCTTCGCGGCGGTGTCGCTGAAGTCGGCCCCGGCAAGGATTTTCGCGCGCGTCTCCTGCGCGAGCTTGAGCGCTTCCTCCCTGCTGCGTTTCTTGGTGTCGAACAGGATGTGCGATACGGCGACCTGTTCGGGAACGCGATATGCGTCTCTTCGCGTGAGGTAGATTTCCCTCGCGCGCGTCTCGAACTGGCCGCGCCGCGCGTCGAATGCCCGGCCCGCCGCGTCCTCGATCTTGGCGATCTGCAGGCCCGCGTGGAGCCGGTCGACCTCCAGGGCGAGACGGCGCTCCACGCTGGGATCCTTGTCGAGCCCTGCCGCGCGCGCTTGCGCGGCGAGCGATTTCGTGACCAGAAGCCGGTTGAGGAGATCGTAGACGCGTTTGCCGTTGACCGCGAAGCCGCCGCGCATGTCCGGCGGCAGGCGCATGAGCTCCGCCTCGTAGTCGCCGCGGGTGACCTTCGCCCAACGGTTTTCCACCAGGACTTGATCGGGGTCGTACGGCGCCTGGGCGTGCAATCCCGGAGCCGACACGATGACGGCAAGCGCCAGCCAGCGCAGTGTTCCCAACAACGTCCGCTTCATCGAATGCCTTAATGCAAAGAAAAAGCCCCGCCGAAACGGGGCTTGAATCGGTTGCGAGTTATGACTTGCGCCGCGCGATCAGGGTGTCGCAGGCTGATCGTTCATCAGCGCGTTGCAGCTCGTCTGGCCGCACGAAGCCTGCGGGCTCGGATCGAGCTGCCAGTTGCGCACGTTGATGTAGTACGTCTGTCCGGCGATCAAGCCCGCAGGCCCGAAGACGAACGGCGCGCCCACTAAGTACGAGATCTCCGCGGTGCTGCCGTTGGAGACCGCGAGCGGGCCGTTCACGCCGGTGTAGTCCTTGAGGCGGAAGTCGCACGGCTGGGTCGAGATCGTGAGTTGCCGGGGTGTGGCCGCTCCCTGGTACTCCGAAACGGTGAACCGGCCCGTTACGAAGCTGTTCGGCGTCCCGGCGGGCACGGCGAGCTTGAACACCCAGACCGCACCGTCGCCGAAGTTGCCGGCTTGCGACGATTGCCACGACCCCGCCTGGCCCCATGTCGCCACCGTGGGACTCGGGGGGATGGTGCCGGTGAAGCCCGGGATGTGCGCCCCGTCGCAGAAACCCACCGCCGCGTTGCCGACGGTGACGATGACCGTGGCGAGATTGCCCTGGCCCCCAGCATTGCTGGGCTGCACCGTGAACGTCGTGGTTTGCGAAATCGGCTGGCTGGTCTGCGTCGGCACCGTCGTTGCCGACGCCGGAACGGGGCCGGCCCAGACGTAATTTGTCGGGGGTCCGCCGCCGGAGCAGGCCACCGTCAGCACCGTCGTGCCGCCCGTCGCAGGCAGCGTGGAAGGGTTCGCCGACAGCACACATCCGCTCGGCGCCTGCGGCGGCGTGTTCGTCCACGACACGGTCGTGCTTGCCGTGGGCGCAGGTCCGAACGCGTTGCTTGCGACAACGTTATACGTCACGTTGCCGACGCTCCCCTCGGTTCCGGTGCAGCTCTGTGTGGTTACGCCCTGGCAATGGCCGCCTGTCCAGGCCCATGCGTTAGGGACGCCCTGCGCACACACCGTGGTCAAAGTAATCGGAGTGCCGACGGTGCCCGATGTCGGCCCTTGAATCGAGCAACCGCTCGGTGCGCTCGACACCACGCAGTTCAAGGTCTGATTCGGCGGGGTGCCCGTCAGGGTAAAGCTGTCGCAGGGCGCAACGCTCAAGGTAACGCTGGCAGCGTGAACGGGGGCGGAGACAAAAGCCAATGCCATTGCCACACTTGCGAGCAGGGCACTGACGCGGAGGACGAGCGATCGGATCATATGAACTCCCTGCGAGGCGAAAGCAGCGATCCGACGATCGCAAGATTTGCGCCAATGACAAAAAACCGGAGGGGATTGTACATCACTTCCTCGCGCCACCGCAATGCAAATGTCATGCGTCCGTCGGCGCGCACCTGCCGTTTGCGCCACTGCGCGTTACCGTCTGCGTCGATCGCATGACGTCGCGCGGCAGTCACGACGTGTACTGCGCAAGGGCTGCGCAGCTCAAAAAAAAGGCGGAACCGGAGTTCCGCCTTTTGGGAAGTGCCATCGCTCTCGCTTACTGGATCAGGCGAGTGTACTTGTGGATGAACGATCCCACGTAGTGCGCCTGCACCGGTCCGGTCGGGCCGGGCAGCGTGCCGTTGTTGAACGACTGCGTCGCGAAGCCGATGACCGGCAGACCGTTGTACGTCGCCGTCGCTTGCGCGCTGGAAACCCCCGTTGCCGTGCTCGTACGGATGGTCGCGTCCCCGATGAGCTGGTGGACCGTGCCCGTGATCGACGACGGGAAGAAGTTCAACGAGAGCCAGCCGTTCGTGAAGGTCGTCGCCAGGTTGAGCTTGTTGGCCGACAGGAGCACGTTCGTGTTGTTGAACGTGATCACGTTGGCTTCCCAGCACAGCGAGTCGACTCCGGTGGGCGGCGGCGGCGAGAAGGTCGTCTGCGCCTGAACGGTCGCTTCTTCGCGGTTGTACTGCGTCAGCAGCACGTCGTCGCACGCGCCGGTCGCGCGGAAGTTGCTCTCGAACAGCTTCAGGACGTTGTTGGCCGCGTTGTAGTAGAAGTGCTTGGTCGGGAAAGTGACCACCCAGTCGGTGCCCGACGCCGTGCCGGGATCCAGCACGAACTCGTTGTACAAGTTGTCGTGCATCAGCACCGCGCTGACCGGGTCAACTGGAAATACCTGGGGACCCGTCCACTGAGTCGTGACGACTTCCGTATTGTTGAAGACCACCGACAGCTTCGGATTGACCTGCGACAGGTCGGGCTGGATGCTGCCCGCCGGCGCCCACAGCGTTATGGCCGAGAAACTCGCCAGCGCAACTGCGTCTTCGGTGACATCGCCGCCCGCAAGCGGGTTGATGAGCGATATGCCGCCGAACAATCCGCCGTTGCCGGCCACCAGATCGGTCGGTGCGGTGGATCCTATCGGCAAAGTCGCGCAGCCTGGCGGTTTTCCCGGAGGCGATGGCTGCACGTGCGTGATCGCCGTCAGCGTGGCGCCCGTCAGGTTACCCATCTCGATGATTTCGACGTAACCTTCCTTCGTCCGGTCCAGGCCCGCGCCCGCGGCGTCTTGCGAGAGCAGGAAGTTCACGAACGGGGTCGGCGATGCTGCATTCGACGATACTGTCGGCGTCGTGCAGGAGAGGTCGGCGGTTACGATGCCGGCGCCAGCGCCGAACGGAATGATCGCGGCGGTCCATACGTCGTGCGGCGACAGCCACAAGTTGAAGTCCAGCACTTCCTTGGAATTCTTGCCTTCCAGGAAACGGACCTTCACGACCTTGCCCGAATTGGTCGAGTTGACCACCGACAACAGGGAATTGTACGGTGCGTTGGTACCCTGCGTCGTGTAGTACGGATAGACCAGCGCCTGGCCGAGGCCGTCGGGGTTGACGTTCACCGCTTGCGCGGCCCCCGTCGCTCCCAGCGCGCCTACACCTGCCAGGGCGGCGTACAGCGATTTTCTCTTGAACGTGTTCATGGTTTTTGATGACTCCTTTGTTTCGAGATTTAAAGTGATCACTTTAAAATCAACAACAGGCAAATCTTAGTACAGCTTGCTTCCCTTTACAAACAATTTCAACCTCACAATCGGCTCCTCCGGTGCGGTTTTCGCAACGATTTCGAATCATTCGGCGCGGTAAACGTACCAGGCGGTTCCCTTGTCGATGATCCAGTTCTCCTCGAAGGGAGTCTGGATGTCCTTCATCAGCCTGTGATCGTAAGTCAACGTCATCTTCGCCTTGCAGATCTCCGCTTCGCATTGAAGCGAGTTGATCTGCACCGAACGCCACATGCCCGGCTTGATCTTGATCTTGTACACCTTGAGCGGCATCGCCTCCTGCGACGCCGTGCTCAGGTACGTGTACGCGGTATCCAGATCGCCCTTTATCAAAGCCTGCCACCGCGCATAGATACGCTCGGTGACTACCGCCTGCTTGGCTTCCGCGGGCGAATCCCTGTTGAGCCCACTCATCGAAGCACACCCGGCGAGCCCGATCGCGGCTAGCGCCGCGCCCCAGATTGCACATCGGGCTCGATCCGACCGGCGCATCGCGCCAAGCCTGCGAATCATCCACTCCATGCGTCGCCAGTTTCCCGTTTCGGGGATCGCAACTTCACCGGAAAAAGCCCGGGCGCCCCGGCGCCGCAGCACCGCCAACGTTGACCAGAGCCTAATTAAAACCCTATGTATCGTCAATCGCTTTACTCCTGATTTATGCACCCGCGGCCCCCTGTTGCACCGGTGCAACATTGTCCGCGTCGCCATTTGGAGACGGTTTATTGTCTTCCCGCGCCTTGCCGATCAGGTTTCCCGACGGGAAAGACATCGTCGAGCTGCTCCATGCGACGCCTTAGATCCTCCATGATGCGACGGAAATCGGCCTCGCTTTCGACGACCTTCGGGGCGATGAACAGCACGAGCTCGGTACGGTTGTTATTCAGCGTTTGTGACCCGAAAAGCCCGCCCAGGACCGGAATGCGCGAAATCAACGGCAAACCGTTGGACGAGTTCTCCTTGTCCTCCTTAATAAGGCCTCCCATGACGAGCGTGTTTCCCGACGGGACCGCCACCAGCGTCTGCACCGAGCGCGTGTTGATGGGCGGCGCGACACACACACCCGTGGTTGCTCCGGCAACACTGACCTCTACCTGGACGTCGAGCGTCACCAAGCCACCCGCGTTGATGTGCGGCGTGACCTGCAGGAGAACGCCCGTGTCGATGTACTGAGACGTCGTGGCGAATACATTGGTCGTCCCGCCGACTACCCCGGATCCAACAACATTCTGCTGGCAGATCGGAATGCGATCGCCGACCTTGATCGTTGCCTTCTGGTTGTCCAGCGCGGACACATGGGGATTCGAGATCACCTTGGCGCTGCCGTACTTGTCGATCAGGTGCAGCGCGGCCTGCAAGCCGCCGGGGAAGTTGAGGTTATTGATCAGGTAGGAAAAGCCCTGCGCCAGCGTCGTGACGGCGGTTGCGGCCGGAACAGCGGGATTGATGGGCGCGATGATACCGGCGTTGAAGTTGCCGCCGCTGCCGCGTCCGGAAGGCGCAGCACCCTTGAAGAGCCAATCGACGCCGAGATCGAGCTCGTCGGTCAGCTTGACTTCGGCGATCGTCACCTCGATCGACACCTGCCTCTGCGGAATGTCCAGTTTCTTCAAAGCCGCCTCGATGACCGAGTACTCGGCGGGCGTCGCGACGATGAGGACGGTGTTGTTGTCCTTATCAGTCACCACCTGGATGTTGCGCACAACCCCGGTGCCGTCCCCGGTGCCGATGGCGCGCACCGTCTGCGCCTGGGCGGCCGCCCCGCCCGCCGGCGGCTGCACGGTCGCCGGGGGGGTCACGACCGGCGTCATGGACTGCGGCTGGAATGAAGGCGGCGATACGATCGTGCCCGCAGGCGTGCCAGGCGCGACCGTCGGGGGAGGTGCTTGGGTTTGCTGCGTCACGCGTCCCGTGAACGCCTGCTGCAGCAGTGGGCCGATGCGCTCCGCGCGGCTGTTCTGCACTTGGTAGACGTAGAACCGGACCCCTGCACCCTCGCCGCCCTTGTCGAGACGCTCGATCCATTTTTTGGCCTCCTCGAGGTAGGCCGGCTGCGGCGTGACCACCAGCAATGCGTTCATGCGCTCGATGGGAATGATGCGCAGTATCCCCGTGAGTGGGCTCTTGTCGGCCGTTCCCATCGCCTTGTCGAGCTCGCTCATGACTGTTTTCACGTCAGCGCTTTGCAGCGTGAACAGTCCGACCGACATTCCTGCGATCCAGTTGACGTCGAACATGTCGATCGTATCGAGCAGGTGCCTGAGCTCGAGCTCGGTTCCGGACAGGATGAGCATGTTGCGCAGGTCGTCCGCGCGTACCGTGGTCTGATCCTTCACGAACGGCTCGAGGATCGTCGTCATCTGCCGCACGCCCATGTAGCGCAGCGGTACGATCTGCACGCTGAATCCCGGCGGGAGCGCGCGAGCCGAGTTGCCGAGCTGCGGCGTCAGGTTGCCGCGCACGGCGTTGGCGGCCGGCTGGATCTTCCAGATGCCGGCATCCTTCACCATGGTCGCGCCGTTGCTGCGCAGGAGCATCTCCAGCGTTGCCGGCAGCGCTTCGCGCGGAATGGCCGACGTCGTGCGGATCGTCACCGTGCCCCCGACAGTCGGTTCGATGGTGTACGACTCGTTGAGAATGTCGGCAAGGATGTTGCGCACGACATCGCGCAGCTCGGCGCCTTCGAAGTTGAGCGTCACCGCGGGACCGCTGGCCACGGCGCCGGCGGGCGCAGGCGGCAGAGCGCCGCCCTGCAGTTGTCCCTTGACCAGCTGCCCGGTCCCCTTGTAAAGACGCGTCTGCTCGCTTCCACCGTCCGCGCCCTCGTTGGGTCCCGTCACCTTGATTGAGCCCTGGAGCGGAACGACCTTGACCGCGCCCGATCCAGGCGTCAGATCCTTGTTCGATTGAGTCGTCGTAGTCGTCGTCGCGCAAGCCGAAAGCGCTGCAGCGGCGACCCAGATCACGGTGTTGCGGAACCTTGGCATTGGCATTTTTGTTTTCCCGGGCGCGTGCGGCCGAATGTGATCCTCGAAGGTCGTCATTGCCGCGGCGGCGGCTGTACGCGCTGCCGCATCCGTTCGTAGACGTCGTTCCAGGCGGGCTCGGCGGATGCCGGCATGCCCGGGCTTGGCGCCGCTATCCCGGGCGCTCCGCCGCCGATGCCCGGCGTTTGTGAGGATGACGCGGGGACGGGCGGCGTCGCGGCCGCATCGGCGGCCGCAGCTCGCGCTGCGCGCCTGCGCTGCTCGAGTGTTTGCGTCGCGTCGGCGGCGCTCGGCGTCTGTCCCGGCGCCGACGCGGTCGCGCCTCCAGGCTGCCCCGTGGGGAGGGGCATCGCCGAGGCGGCCGGTGGGGCAGGCGGGATCGTCGTGCGCGGGCCCGCGGCGACCTTCAGGACGAGTTCCTCGGATTCGTCACCGAGCGTGAGCTTGACCCGATCGGTCTTGACTTCCGCCACGAGCATGCCATTGACCTGCTCTCCCTGCCTGACGGTACGCGATTTGCCGCCCGCGACCTCCCTGAGAAAGGCGATGCTGCGGTCGCCCGCGACGGTGGTTCCGGTCAGAAGAAATTGCCCGCGCTGCATTTGCTTGCGTCCGCCGTCCCCCGCCAGCGCCGGCGCGGGTCTGCGCGTCGGATTGAACAAGGTGCGGTTGACGGTTTCCGCGTGCGCGGCCAGCCCGCCTTCGATCTTGTACTCCGGAAGCAGCGTCGGCGTGACCGGGCGAGGCTCGATCGAAGGCGGCGCGTCCGGCAGACGGTGCACTCTGCGCCCCCAGTCGACTTCCAGGCCCAACAATATCGCCAGCGCCAGCGTAGGCACGATCCACCATAGGCCGGAACGCCAGCGGACCACGGATGCACTCATTTTTTCTCTCCTTCGGCATAGGCGAAGCCGACGACGTCGAGCATCACGCTGACCTCAGGCTCGTTTCCGGGCGTCGGCTTGAATCCGCGAAACGCATTGAGCGGCCTGATAGTCAGGTTGTCGATCAGCAGATAGGGTTGCTGGGTCTCAAGGGAATAAAGGATTTTTTGCAGGTTCGGCGTAGTCGCGAACAGCTGGAGATTGACGCCGATCTGGCGAAATCGCCCATCTTCCTTGGGCGTCGTATTCTGGATTACCGTGATGCGCCCGAGGTTGCTCTCGACGGCCGCCTTGACCATGTCCTGGAGTTCCGCGCCCGCAAGATTGGGCGCGGTGTTCTTGAGGAAAAACCGGCGTCCGTCCTTCGCGCTCACGGCATCGAGCGCTTTCTTGAGCTCGGGCGCCTGCGCCGCGACGCGTCGGTAGCGCTCGATGCGGTCCTGCATCGTTTCGATTGCGAGGTCGTAGTGGCGGTGCAAGAGCACGAAAGGCGCGACCAGGAGAGCGGCGCCCAGCACGATGGCCAAGATCAGCAATGCGATCGCCAGGGCGCGACTTTGCCCGGGCGTCATCGGCGCGGCTCGTGCCATCAAGGCCGGCCCGAAATGCCGGGCGTACCCGAAGAACGTGACGGCGCGGGCGACGAGGCAAGGCCGGACGAGGAGGCATTGCCTGTTGGTGCCGGCGGGACGCTCGGCGCGACGGGCGTAGTGCCTGCCACAGGAATCGGCGGCGCGGGAGCCGGGGCCGGACCCGCCGTTGCGGCGCCGCCACTTGCCGCCGCGGGTGTTGGCACCGGCTGCGGCGGTGACGGGGGGGAAACGCTCTGCGGAGTCGAAGATGGCGAGGAATCCTGAGGGGCCTCCGCCAAAGACTGCGACGCGATCGGCAACACGCGAAGCTGGGACCCAAGGTCGAAGACTTCGCCGGGGCCGGGTTGCAGCTTCGTGGTGGGTGAACGCAGCGCGGCCTGCTCGACCAGCTTCGAGTCTTCCAGCAGGCTGATGAGCTTACCCGCGTTGGCGGACTCGCCGCGCAGCAGCATCTCGCGCTGCACGTCCCTGCCGCGCACTGTCGCCTTGACTTCCAGGGCGCTGATCCAGGTGTCATCAGGCAGCAGCTTGGTGATCTCATCGAGTATTTGCACCGGACCCGGATACGCGTATTTTCTGGCGAGGACGTAGTTGTAATCGCCCTGAAAGCGCTCGAGCTGCGCGCGCAGCGCATCGGCGGCCAAGGCTTGCTGGCGCGCTCCTTCGGTTTGCAGGTTGAGCGCGACCGCGTATTCGCGTTTTTGCATCAACGGCACGACGAGCGCCGCCAGCGCCACGGCGGCAATGAGCGCAGCAGGTGCCCAAAGCTGCCATCGCCGCCAGAGCATCGGCCGTGAGCGCGCCTCCTCGGGAAGGAGGTTGATGCGCGGAGCCGACGTCGTCGCGGGTCCGGGGACGACGGCCGCGACGCTCGCCCCCCACTCTTCCGCCTGGCGGCGCGCGGAGTCGACCGCGGCTTTCAAGGCGGCGGCCCAGTCGACGCGTATCGTCCTCGACGCCGCATCGCGGTCGATGACCACCGCATCGAAGTAGAGCTGCTCGGGCCGAAAGGGCGTGTGCCGGTCGAGGTCGTAGGCCAGTGCCTGCGCAAGGTTCTCCTCGAGGGCTGCCGGCAACACAATCTCCTTTCGCAATACCTGCCGGGGCGGCAGCGCGACGACGATGCTCGCTGGCGCAACGCCGGAAATGTCAGCCGTGAGCGCGGCGACGCCGGCGCGTCCCGCGGCGGCGATCTCGCTCGCGTCTCCGCCCAAGGGGACGCGCGCGACGGCGACAAGCCGCAATTCGCCCTCGACGACCTCAGGGCGCCAGAAAATGGCTTCCGCGTCCGTGAACTCGATGATCGACCGGGTCAGCCGCCGTCGAACGGCCCCGCGTACGGATGCCGGTACGAGCGCGGCAAGCTCCCCGGTCCACCAGCGCCAGAACCGCGGCAGACCGGCACGGTACACCGCGTCCCGAACGGCCA
>WNGK01004453.1_pt1 | contig 16326 bp, 17 predicted proteins | sample 5400601 | NCBI WGS metagenome assembly WNGK01 (sample SAMN13153376, study PRJNA577476) | soil metagenome | isolation source: 60 cm soil or saprolite under Garry oak tree replicate 1 | place: USA:California | collected 2016-06-15
CTTTCCCGGGCAGCCGGTCCTCGCCCACTGGGGCATGCCGGACCCTGCCGAGGTCGAGGGCGACGGCGCCATGAAGCGCGCAGCCTTCCGGGGCGCGTTCGTCCTGATCAGCCGGCGAATCGACTTGCTGCTCGCGCTCCCGCTGGAAAAGCTCGAGCGGCTCGCGCTCGAGGCCCAGGTGCGGGCGATCGGCCGAGCGACTGGATAGGGCGAGGAGCAGAGGACGGGCATGGAAACCGAGAGAAAGTACCTGGTGACCGAAGTCCCGATGGACCTGGACGCGTGGCCGCGCGAAGACGTGGCACAGGGTTACATCGCGCTGACGGAGGACGGTACGGAAGTGCGAGTCAGAAGGATGGGGGCGAAGTACTACGAGACCGTGAAGACCGGGCAAGGTCTGACGCGAGGTGAAACCGAAATCGAGCTGGACAAAGGACAGTTCGAGAAGCTGTGGGCTCTGACCGAGGGAAGGCGAATCGAGAAGACGCGATATCGAATTGCCTATCAAGGACTCGTCATCGAGTTGGACGTCTATCGCGGCCGCCTGAAGGGCCTCGTGACCGCGGAAATTGAATTCGGGTCAGCTGCTGAGAGCCAGTCTGTCGATCGGCCTCCATGGTTTGGCAGGGAGGTCACCAACGACGGGAAATACAAGAACCAGTATCTCGCCGTGCACGGGGTCGCGGGTTGACGACTCACCGAGTCTTCCTGCTCTCGCCTGCCAATTGCTCGGGCAAGCGCGCCGGCTTTCTCCTCCGCACAGACGCCCGCTCGACTCTAGCCCAGCGTCTTCGCTCGGCGGAAGGTGTGACGATCGGCGAGGTCTTCACCTTCATGAGCGGGCTCTATTTTCGCGGCAAGCTGGCGTATGCGTCGGCGTTCGCCGATCCGCCGGACGGCTGCGGCGGCGTTCACGTCATCGTGCCGGGTCTGGGCCTCTGTTCTCCCCGGGCGGTCATCGATCTCGAGGGGTTACGGGCGATCGCCCGGGTTCCGGTCGATCCGGACGACCGGCGCTACACCCGACCTCTGCGGCGCGATGCCGCCGATCTCGCCGAGCGGCTGCAGCCGCGAGACGCTGCCGTCCTGCTCGGGAGTATCGCGACTCCGAAATACCTTGAACCGCTGCGCGGGGTGCTGGGCCCGCGCCTGCGCTACCCCCGGGAGTTCATCGGGCGAGGAGACATGAGCCGTGGCGCCCTCATGCTGCGCTGCGCCGCGGAGGGCCGCGAGCTCACGTACACCGAGGCTTCACCCCAGCTCTCCTGACTCGGCCTCCGGCGCGACGCGACGGACCCGACTATCGTTACGCCGTATGCCCCGATCACGCGGTGCGGCGACGAAGGAGAGCGGCGGCCCGGCTGAACGCCTCGTGGTCGACGGCCGCGAGATCCCTATCTCCAATCCGAGCAAGGTGCGCGGCCGGCCCAACGTGCTGGTGCGCTATCCCAACGGCATCACCAGCGAGTTCTTCTATCAGAAGCGCGCGCCCGAGTCGCGCCCGCCGTGGATTGAGGTGGTGTCGCTGCGCTTCCCCTCGGGGCGCAGCGCCGACGAGGTCGTCCCGCGCGACGCCGCCGCGCTCGCGTGGCTCGCCAACCTCGCGTGCCTCGAGCTGCACCCACATCCCGTCCGCGCCGAGGACCTCGACCATCCCGACGAGCTGCGGGTGGACCTCGACCCCGTGCCCGGGGTCAAGTGGGCGCAGGTGCGCCAGGTCGCTCAGGTGGTCCACGCCACGTTGAGGGATTTCGGGCTCACCGGTTGGCCGAAGACCTCGGGCAGCCGGGGCCTCCACGTCCTCACGCGCATCGAGCGGCGCTGGGGCTTCGACGAGGTGCGCCGCGCGGCGCTGGCGCTGGCGCGCGAGATCGAGCGGCGCGCGCCCAAGCTCGCCACGAGCAAGTGGTGGAAGGAAGAGCGGCACGGGGTGTTCGTCGACTACAACCAGAACGCCAAGGACCGCACCGTCGCCTCAGCGTATTCGGTGCGGCCGACCCCCGATGCGCGCGTCTCGGCGCCGCTCGGCTGGGACGAGGTGGACGCGGTCGACCCCGCCGAATTCACGCTCGCCACTATGCCCCGGCGCTTCGCGAGCCTCGGCGACCGCCACGCCGGGATCGACGAGACTCCCGGCTCGCTCGAGCCGCTGCTCGATCTCGCGGCGCGGCACGAGCGCGAAGGGCTGGGCGACGCGCCCTGGCCGCCGCACTTCAAGAAGCAGCGCGGCGAGCCCCCGCGCGTCCAACCGTCCCGGGCCCGCGCGGCGAAGCACCCGCTGATCGAGATCGGCCGCGCCAAGCGCAAGCAGGACGCGCTCGCCGGGCTCAAGCGCTGGAAGGCCCGCCACCCCAAAGCCGCAGCCCACCTCGAACCCTCCGACGTGATGATCGATGCGATGCGCGGCCGCTCGTCCACCTGGACCCGGATCCGCGTGAACCTCCGGCACGTGCCGGTCAAGCTCCGCCCGCGTCAGGGCCGTCTCGACCCGGACGAGAAGACTTTAGCGAGCTCGTAGGCGGGCGTCACCTCGAGCTGGTCGTAGCGGCAGTCGTGAGGCTCCCTGTCCGGCCGCCAGCGCAAAAAAGTCGCCGCGTGGCGGAAGCGCTCCCCTTGCAGATGGTCGTACTTGACCTCGCACACCCGCTCGACGCGGAGCGGCTCCCACGAGAGATCCTTCCCCGCGCTCCAGCGGCTCCGCGCCCCGGGCATGCGGGCGCCGCCGGCCTCCGCCTGCGCCCAGGCTCGCCAGGGATGTCTCGCGAGGGCGTTCTTACGCAGCGGCGCCAGCTCCTTCACGAGCTGCTTCCGCATCACCATCGTGAACGATGACGTGACGCCGACGTGCTGCAGCACGCCGCGGTCGTCGTACAGGCCGAGCAGCAGGGAGCCGACCGCGTCCGACCCCGTCTTGTGCCAGCGGAAGCCGGCCACCACGCAGTCGGCGGTGCGCGCGTGCTTGACCTTGATCATGGCGCGCTTGCCCGGCTGGTAGGGGGCGTCCGCCGGCTTCGCGATCACGCCGTCCAGGCCGGCGCCCTCGAACCGCTCGAGCCATTGGGCGGCCGTGCGGATGTCTTTGGTCATGGGCGTCAGGTAGAGCGGCGGGCCCACGCCCGCGCACAGCCGCTCGAGCAGAGCGCGTCGCTCGTGCTGCGGCGCCGCCATGGCATTGCGGCCGCCGGCCGCCAGAAGGTCGAACGCCACGAACGACGCCGGCGTCGCCTGCGCCAGCTTGGCCACGCGCGACTCCGCGGGATGCAGCCGCATCTGCAGCGCGTCGAAGTCGAGACCGTGCCGAGTCGTGATCACGATCTCGCCGTCGATCACGCAGCCCTTGGGCAGCTGCTCGAGCAGCGCCTCGTGCAATTCCGGGAAATAGCGGTCGAGCGGCTTCAGCTCGCGGCTCTGGATGAAGACGTCGGACGCGCCGCGAAACACGATGGCGCGGAACCCGTCCCACTTCGGCTCGTAGAGAAAGTCCGCGCCGGCAGGCAGGGTGTCGGCGAGCTTGGCGAGCATCGGCTCGATCGGCGGTGCGACGGCGAGTTTCACGGCATCAATGTGCCGACTCGAGGTGCGCGGGGGAACTGGGCACCGGGCGGGCGCGCGCTCCGGTTAGATTCTCTCCCACATCGCGACTCGTAAGGGTCTACGCATGCAGCGCCTGCTCAAGTCCACGGCCGAGCGTGGGGCACGTTATCTCGACTCACTCCGTGAACGGAACGTCGCGCCTACCCCGGAGGCGGTTGCCAACCTGCGGCGATTCGATGAGCCGCCCCCCGAGGCGCCAACCGATCCGGAAGCGGTCATCGCCCTGCTGGATGAGCTCGGCTCTCCGGCGACGATGGCATCGGCGGGCGGGCGTTTCTTCGGCTTCGTCGTCGGCAGCTCCCTGCCGGCGACGGTGGCGGCGAACTGGCTGGCTGGAGCCTGGGATCAAAACGCGGGGATCGTCGTCCTGTCACCGGTTGCCGCCAAGCTGGAAGAGGTCGCCACGCGCTGGATGCTGGGCCTCTTGGGGCTGCCGCCGGCGTGCGGCGCGGGGTTCGTCACCTGCGCGACGCAGGCGAATTTCGCCGGCCTGGCCGCGGCCCGACACGCGCTCCTCGCCCGGCAGGCGTGGGATGTCGAGACCCAGGGCTTGTTTGGAGCGCCGCCGATCAAAGTGGTCGTCAGCGACGCGGTCCACGTGAGCGTCCTCAAGGCGTTGACGCTGCTCGGCCTGGGGCGCGAGCGCGTGATCCGCGTTCCTGTCGATGGTCGTGGCAGAATGCGCGTCGATGCGATGCCGCGGCTCGACGACAACACGATCGTGTGCCTCCAGGCCGGCGACGTCAACACGGGCGCGTTTGACCCCGCCGCGGAGATCATCCCGCGCGCCAAGGCGGCCGACGCCTGGGTACACGTGGACGGCGCGTTCGGCCTGTGGGCGGCGGCTGCTCCTGCCCGCGCGCACCTCGTGAAGGGCTTCGCCGATGCCGATTCGTGGGCGACCGACGCCCACAAGTGGCTCAACGTGCCGTACGACAGCGGCATCGTTTTCGTCCGCGAGCCGCGGCACTTGCACGCGGCCATGGCGGTGAATGCGCCATACCTCGTGATCGGCGAGACCCGCGAACCCGAGCACTACACGCCAGATTTCTCACGGCGGGCACGGGGTATCGAGGTATGGGCGGCACTGCGCTCGCTGGGGCGGCAGGGACTGGCCGACTTGATCGAGCGGACCTGCCGCCATGCGACGCGTTTCGCGGACGGGCTGCGCGCGGCGGGGTACGACATCCTCAACGACGTGGTGATCAATCAAGTGCTGGTCTCTTTCGGAGACGCCGAGCTGACTCGCCGCGTCATCGCCGCGATTCAGGTGGAGGGCACGTGCTGGGCGGGCGCAACCGTGTGGCAGGGGCACACCGCCATGCGAATCAGCGTCTCCTCATGGGCAACCACCGACGAGGATGTGGAGCGCAGCCTGGAGGCGATGATTCGCGTGGCGGCGGGCATCAGTCGGTCGTCGAGCCCACGACCTTCGTTATAGTGCCCCAGGTGCGGGTCGTCACCTCTTTGCCGAACGTCTTCTCGATGAGCACCATGAAGACCGGCCCCTTGGGGTTCGGGACGTACGCACTGAAGGCTTCCCTGCCCTTGACGGAGAGAATGCGTGCGCCCCCGAGCTCGATGGGTAGCACGAGGGTCGAGGTGGGCTTGTCGCGCAGGAACGTGACAATGCGCTTGGCGGCTGGATCGAGGCGGCAGGCTCGGTACGGGTCCGACGCGAGCAGTTCGCGGAGCGCGTCCAGCGGACGCACGATGGTGAGAAAGGCATCACCGAATCGCTGCCTCATCGCGGCTTCGGCTTTGCGCTGGAGCGACGTTTCTGACGCGTCGCGCGCGCCGAACACGACATTCCCGCTCGAGAGGATGGTCTTCACGTCCGTGAAGCCGGCCGACTCGAACGCCTTCTTCAGCTGGGGCATCTTGGCGTTCATCGGGCTAACGCCTCGGAGAAACGCGGCATAGCGTGGCATGGCGCCGAAGTGGGCGGTGGACGAAAATGTAGCGGGGAGGCCGAAGCACGAAGGAGTGGCCGACCGCTTCTACCCGAGAGAGGGGGACCCGTCGTGGAACCGACCGCACTGTCGCCGTTCGCCGCCTGGGAAAACTTCTACGTGATCGTCGGCTCGTCGGCCGCGGCGCTGACGGGGCTGCAATTCGTGGTGATCGTCCTGGGGGCCGAGGCGCGCTCGACGCGCGGCGAGGCGGTGGGGGCGTTCGGCACGCCCACGATCGTCCACTTTTGCGCCGTCCTGCTCATCGCGGCGATCCTGAGTGTGCCATGGCGCGCCGTCGCGAGTGCCGGGCTCGCCCTCAGCGCCTCGGGCGTGGCGGGAATCGTGTACATGCTGATCGTCGTCAGGCGGGCGCGCGGTCAGAAGGGTTACACGCCGGTGCTGGAGGACTGGCTGTGGCACTGCGCTTTGCCGCTCATCGCGTACGTCACGCTGCTGTGGGCGGCGCTGGTGCTGCGGCGCGATCCCCCGCGGAGCCTGTTGGTGATTGGCGTGTCGGCGCTGCTCCTCTTGTTCATCGGGATTCACAACGCCTGGGATGCCGTCACCTACATCGCCGCGCAACACGCGCAGCGCCCCGAGCAGCCTCCCGAGGGACAGTAGCTACTTTCCGTGGCTGACTTCCCGGGCGGCCTTCGTGTGCGAGCTCAGCGTGTGCTATGCAACGATCGCCGGCAGCCGCGTAACACGGGCTTGAAGCCGCCCACGCCGGAGTCCATATGAGGCTTGTGGAGATCAGTGTCGGAAAGCCGCGGGAGGTGCAATGGCGAGGGCGGCGTATTCAGACGTCCATCTTCAAGACCCCGCTTTCACGCCGCGTACACGTCGCGCGTGGCAACGTCGAGGGCGACGAGCAATCGGATCTGTCCGTTCACGGTGGACCGGAGAAGGCCGTGTACGCCTATCCGGCGGAGCACTACCCCTTTTGGCGTCTCGAGCTGCCGGATGCGGTGTTGCCCTGGGGCGCATTCGGGGAGAACCTCACCACCGAGGGGCTGCTGGAAGATGAGGTCTGGATTGGCGACCGCTACCGTGTCGGTACGGCGGAACTCGTTGTCACACAGCCGCGGATGCCCTGCTACAAACTCGGGATCCGTTTCGGCCGACCCGACGTGGTCAAGCGTTTCCACCAGAGCGGCCGTAGCGGGTTCTATCTCGCCGTCGAGCGAGAGGGGGAGGTGGGCCCCGGGGATGCCATCGAGCGGCTCGCGCGCCCAGAGCAGCGCCTGACGGTCGCGGACGTGGTCACCCTGTACGCAACGGATGCCGCAAATCAACCGTTGCTGGAGCGTGCGAGCGACCATCCCTCGCTACCCGCCGCCTGGCGTGAGTACTTCCGACAGCGGCGGTGGGAGCCCGATGCTTGATACGCGCCGTGAATGAGCGGCCTGACCAGGAGCGCACTCCGGGATAGCTTAGGCAAGGTGATCGGAGGCGCGGTGGCAACCCGGCTCTGCCTATTGACCATGGCGCGCACGATGACAGCTTCAAGTCTTAGTTAAGAGGTCAGGGAAGAGAGGAGGTTCTTGGCATGGCAGAGAAGGGGAAAGGAAGGTCGCTGAAAGACAGGCTGGTGGATATGGGCGTCCTGGTAGAGAAGGACGAGTCCAAAGGTGGCGCCCAAGGATCTGCTTCAGCCCCGGGCCTCAGCGCGTCGACTGGCGCCGCACCGGCTGCAGGAGGCGTTGATCGGGATCTGCTGAAACAGCTGCTCGCCGCAGCCAGCAAGGAGACGAACGAGTACACCGAGTTCATGCTCTCCGCCGACGCCATGGTGGGAGTCATTCCTGACGAGACAACTCGCATGAGGGCGGCCTTCGTTGCGTCGAAGCCGCACGGTCTCACTCTCGAAAAGATCCTTGCGGGGCTCGCCAGCAGCAAACGGGTACTGGACGCCAAGCGAGGTGAATTCGAAAGCGTTCTATCGCAGAAGGTTGACGCGCTCGTCACCTCCAAACAGAAGCAAGCCGACGAGAACCGAAGGACGATCGATTCGAAGAGGCAGCAACTGTCTCAGCTTCAGGCGGAAGTCACATCGCTCGAGCAGGCGGACGCCAAGCTCAGGGCGGAGATCAGTTCCGGTCAGAGTCAGATCGAGACCGCAAAGGCCAACTTCGTCGCGGCCTACAATGCCGCGATCACCGTGCTAGCCTCGAACGAAGCCAAACTCAGGACCCAACTCAGGGGGGCGTGAGGCGCACATGACAGACATGACCCCTATGCCGTCGCAGGGGAAGACATTCTGGCAGCGTCCCGAAGGAACGTTCGCTAAGGTTGTCGGCGTGGTCGTCGGAGGTGTCCTCGTATTCAAGTACGGCCTCTCCGTTCTCACGTTTTTCAACAACGTCATCTGGACGACGGTAAACATCGTAATCGGTGGTGCAATTCTCGCCGCCGTCGTGTACATGATTTGGGACGGCCGGCTTCTCCGAGCCGCGAGCTACATCTACAAGAGCTTCATGAGATGGGTGTTCAATTGGATCACCTCGAACGATCCAATCGGAGTGATGAAGACGGCCCTGGAGAAGATGGGGAAGATCCTTTCTCAGACCGAGGGTCAGATGGGTACCGTACGCGGCGTGATGGTTCAGCTCCGTACTGCAATTGCCAATTCGGAACGCAATCGGACGAACGCCCTGAGGCTTGCTGATCAGGCCGGCAAGGAGAACAATCCCCTGCAGGTCCGCGTGAAGAGCAAGACGGCGAGTATCTATGGTAAGTCGACGATGACTTACCAGGAACTCCTTACCAAGCTCGAAGTGATGTACCGAGTGCTGAACAAATACCACGACATCGCGAAGTCCAACATTGAAGTGATGACGGTCGAGCTTCAGGAGAGCACGATGCGCCACAGCGCCGCACGGGCCGTCGGAGCTGCCATGAAGGGCTTCTGGTCCATCATGGCGACCGGTGAGGACAAGGAGATGTACGACCTGGCGAAGGAACACATCGCCGAGGAATGGGACAACACGGTCGGCGAGATGGAGAACTTCCTCGCTATCTCGAAGGACGTCGTAAGTTCCTTCGATTTGGAACAGGGCGTGCTCGAAGAGGATGGCCTGAAGCAGCTATCCGAATGGGAACAGAAAGCCGACTCGATGGTCTTGGGCGCAGAGAAGCCGGCGCTTATCGCGGCTGCGAACGATCCGGCGAACTTGCTTCACCTGCCCGGCAGCGAGGATTACGAAAAGCTCTTCAAGAATCAGTAATCGTAGGCGTATCAGGTTCGACCTACAACCGAGTCGGAGGATATCGAAATGGCCGTTCAGCTTTCTTCCCGCTTCAAGCGGCTTGTCCTCCTTCTAGTGGTGGTCATAGGTGGTTATTACGCTCTCCGCTACGCTTCGAGCCACGGTATGATCCCACAGGGCAAGCCGGGCGGCAGTCTCCGCCCGAGTCAGGCTCGTACCGGGAAGGTCTCGAACGCTTCCAGCGAGCCCATTACGGTCTGCGTGGTGACCTGGCCCGGTTATGCCGGCGGTGAGTACTTCAACGGCGGTTTCGCGGCGTCGACCGATTCCCGTTACTACCGGGACTACGGCATCAAGGTTGCTTTCAAGGTGATCGAGCAGTTCGTCCCGTCCCGTGAGGCGTGGAAGGCCGACAAATGTCAGGCCATCTGGCAGACGGCCGACGCGTTCCCCACGGAGGTCGTGGGTTTGAAGGACTACCAACCGAAGATCATTTTCCAGGCGGACTGGTCCCGCGGCGGCGATGTGGTCATTGCTCGCCACGGCATCAACTCCGTGAACGACCTGCGCGCGAGGACCGTGTCGGCCGCACTCGGGACTCCTTCGCATACCCTGCTGCTGCGAATGCTCGAGGCAGCGGGGATGACGATCCAGGAGATCCACTACAAGCCCACGGAGGATGCTCCGGCTTCGGCTCAGATGTTCAAGGCCGGTTCGGTCGATGCCGCGGTCGTGTGGTCGCCGGACGATCAGGACGTTCTGAAGAGTGTGCCCGGGTCTCACGTGCTCACCAGCTCGAAGGTCATGTCCAACATGATCGCCGACGTCTTCTTCGTGAAACAGAGCTATCTCGAGACGCATCGCGATGAGCTTCGCGCCCTCGTTGAGGGCTGGCTCCGCGGCGCAGCCGAGATCAACACAGATCCGGCGGCCAAGGCGCAAGCCGTCCAGATCCTCGCCAACGGCTTGAATCAGCCTCTGGAATTCATCCGCGCGGTGATCGACAATGCCCGGCTCGTCACCTACGGGGACAACGTGAATTTCTTCAACCTCAACGGTGACTACGGTGGCGTGACGGGCCAGGAGCTCTACGAGTCGACCGGCCGGCTGTACCATCGGTCGGACGCGTCGCTCGCTCCCGCGGTACTGCCTCCATGGAGCACGGTCGCCGATCTGGGTATCATCCGGTCGATCCATCTAAGCGGGCCGGAGCAGGCAGCTGAACCTGTAGCGACGTTCGCGCAGGCGACTGCAAGCGACGTGGGCGCTGCTGCGCTTTCTGTGAAGCATATCACGATCACGTTTCCGACCGGTTCGGCCGCGCTGGATGACAACGTGAAGTACATCATCGATACGCAGTTTGCGCCCACGGCGAAGACGGCGGGCAACGCGCGGATCCGGATCGAGGGCAACACCGACAACGTCGGCTCGCCCGACATGAATCAGGCTCTGTCTGAGCGTCGCGCTCAGGCGGTGGTCGATTACCTGGTGTCCAAATACAGCTTCGACAGCCACCGGTTCATCGTGGTGGGCAACGGCCCTCGTAAGCCGGTCGCGTCGAACGACACGGAAAGCGGACGGGCAAGGAATCGGCGGACCGATTTCGAGCTCTTGAACAATTAGGGGGGACTGCTCGGAAGCAGAGAAACACGCGACTACGCAAGGGCCCGGGCAATGCAGTCGGGGGTAGGCGACCGTCTACCCCCGTTTGCTTGATGTTTAGCTCTTGAGTTCCCCACAGATGCCCTGAAAGGAGAAGCGGAATGACGGGGCTCTTCAAGCTTCGCGGCACGCTCGATGAGAAGACGAGAGTCGCCATTGAGATAACGGGCGTGGTCGCCACGCTCGTTGTGTGGACCGCGCTCGTCGCGTGGAAGCTCGTTCCTGCCACGATTCTGCCGATGCCGTGGAAAGTACTGACGTCTCTGAAGGAACTTCATTACCAAGATGCGCTGATCGTGAATGCGATGTATTCTATCAAAATAAACTTCTTGGGATACTTGGAGGCGGTCGGCCTCGCGCTCCCTTTGGGCATGGCGATAGGCCTCTTACCCGTCTGCCGGGCGCTCTCGGAGAGGCTCATCGGTGCCGCGCGGTATCTGCCACTCACGGCCACGATCGGAATCTTCATCGCGCTCTTCGGCATTGAGACAAAGATGAAGGTCGAGTTCTTGGCGTTCGGTATTTTCGTGTACCTTCTGCCGGTGGTGGTCGAGAGGGTAGACGAGGTTCAGGAGGTCTACGTCCAGACCGCCCAGACCTTGGGCGCCACGCCCTGGCAGACGGTGAAGAGCGTGTTCATTCCGGACGTCGTCTCCAGAGTGTTTGACGACATTCGCGTGTTGATCGCTCTGTCGTGGACGTATATCGTGTTCACGGAAGTCATCAACGCGTCTGACGGCGGGATCGGTGCTCTCGCATACATCGCGGCCCGACAGAGCCGGCCCGACAAAGTCTATGCGGTCCTGCTCACGATCATTCTGATCGGATTCTTGCAGGACAAAGCGTTCGTCTCGTTAGGCACATTCCTGTTCCCGTTCAAGTATGCGGAAGGAGGCGGCAGTGGCCGAAGCTTCGCTTAAGGCCGCTCTTCCCAAGGTAATCGAGCTTCGCGGCATCACTCAGACATATGACGGAGGGAAGACGTTCTTGTTCAACAACCTGAATCTGTTTCTCGAGGACAAACCGGGTCAGGGACAATTTGTCGTGATTCTTGGGGTTTCCGGGTGCGGGAAGTCAACCTTGCTCCGCTACATGTCGGGGCTCCAGACGCCGACTTCGGGCGAGGTGCTCATCGACGGCAAGCCGAAGACCGACGGCATGGTGATCAGCATGGTTTTCCAACAGTATTCGTCTTTTCCGTGGCTCTCCGTTCTTGATAACGTCCTTCTGCCTTTGAAGTTCAGGGGCGTTCCCAAGGGCGAAGGCAAGGAAACGGCGATGGAGATGATTAAGGCGGTCGGGTTGGACGGTCACGAGCGCAAGTACGCCCAGTCTCCGATTCTCTCGGGCGGCCAACTTCAGCGCGTTGCCATTGCGAGAAGTCTCATCTCAAATCCGCAAATCATCCTGATGGACGAACCATTCGGAGCGCTTGATACGCTGACCCGGTTCCGGATGCAAACGATGCTTTACGGCATTTGGGAGAAACTGGAGTCTACGATAGTGTTTGTCACGCACGACATTCAGGAAGCGGTGTTCTTGGGCGACGACATCTACATAATGAAGTCGGGTAAGGGCGCTCCCTCACAGATCGCACGGCACATCCACGTTGATTTACCTCTACACCGCGACCGATCTACCAAACGGGAAGCGCATTTCGTCCAGCTTGTGGGCGAGGTTGAGGACGCGATCACCAGCTTGAACGCGTAGTGTTTCAGCAGGGCGATCCGGCTCCGACTAGGTTGCTCGAGGTATTCCGCACGCCTTGAGCGACCGAGGACCCGTAGAAGAATTGCGGTCCTGCGTCCCACCACGGCGACATGCGAGAGCCTCCCGAGAGAAAACCGTTTGAAGTCCGCGAGCGTCGTGCGTCAACCGTCGGGCTCAAGGCGCGCCCTCCGCGCGGCGCGGCGCGAGTCGCTGCCGGATGGCACCGAGATGGTACGCCGTGTGCGCGATGGCGCCCATCGCCACGCCCAGAGCGTCCTCGTCCCACAGGGCGTGACTCGCCACCGTAACAAGCAGCCTCTCGTACTCATCGCGCAGTCTAGCCCGTAAGGCGGTCCACGCGACGGCGTCGACCGCGGACACGGTCCAGCTCCGAGTTCGGTCGCGGGAGGTCGACTCCCCGCGAAGTTCCCTCGTCGACAGCGCGATGCTCGAGCTCAGGTGGTGGACATGGCCGGCGATTGTCGTGCCGCCCGGTCCCCCCTCCTCGGAAGCTTCGGCGGCGCTCAACCCGCTGATCGTCCCGAAGACTCCGGATCCCGGGGATGTGTCGGTGAAGTAGCTCCAGGGGCCGGGAGGTCCTTCGAAGGCTTCACGGAGCATCCTCGTCAGCAAACTCACCGTTACCGCGGGCGGTGTACCGGTCATGGTCTGGGTCATGCCTTGAGAGCCGGAGCGAGGGGCAGCTTGCGGATCCGTTTCCCGGTCGCCGCGAAGATCGCGTTGGCCAGCGCTGGGGCCGTGACCGCCGTGCCCGGCTCGCCGATCCCGCCGGGCGCCTCGAGGTTCCGCACGAGGTGCACCTCGATCGGGGGCGTTTCGTTCATCCGCAGCACCCGGTTGTTGTGGAAATTGGACTGCTCGACCCGGCCATTCTTGAGCGAGATCTCGCCCCACAGCGCGCCGCCGATGCCGAAGACCACGCCGCCTTCGATCTGCGCCTTCACGATGTCCGGGTTCACGACGGTGCCGCAATCGACCGCGCAGACGATCCGGTGCACCCGCACCTCGCCAGCCTTGGACACCTCCACCTCGGCGACCTGAACCACGTAGGTATCCCAGCCGCTGTACATGAGCGCGATGCCGCGCCCGCGGCCCGCCGGCAGCTTCGCACCCCAGCCCGCTTGCTTCGCGGCCAGCTCGAGCACCGCACGGGCACGCGGTGACTTGGCCAGCAGCGCGTGGCGGTATTGGAACGGATCCGCCTTCGCGGCCACGGCGAGCTCGTCGATGAAGCTCTCGATCACGAACGAATTGTGCGTGACGCCGACGCCACGCCAGAACCCGGTGTGCAAGACCGGCTCCTCGTGGCGCTGGTACTCGACCTGAATCGCAGGGATATCGTAGATCAGGTGGACCGCCCCGTCCAACGCATCGCCGTCGAGCCCGTCCTTAAAAGCGGGCGGTGCCCAGCGCGCCAGGATCGATGGGCCGACGAGGCGGTGCGTCCACGCGATCGGCTTGCCGTCCGCGTCCAGGCCTGCGGCAATCCGGTCGTAATAGTACGGGCGGTAGACGTCGTGCTGGATATCTTCCTCTCGGGTCCAGACCACTTTCACGGGTCCATCGACCTGTTTCGCGATCTGCACGGCTTGGGTCACGTAGTCGACCTCGAGCCGGCGCCCGAATCCGCCGCCCAGCAGATGGTTGTGCACCACCACCTTGTCCAAGGGAAGGCCGGTGACCTCGGCGGCGGTCGCCTGCGCCCGGGCCAGCACCTGCGAGCCGGTCCACACCTCGCAACCGTCCTTCCGCACGTGGACCGTGCAGTTGGCCGGCTCCAGCGCTGCGTGGGCGAGAAAGGGAACCTGGTAGACCGCTTCGATCCGCTTCGCCGCGCCGGCGATGGCCGCGGCGGCATCACCCTGCGTCCGCGCGACGACGCCCGGCTGCTGCGAGGCCCCGTCGAGCTCCCGGACGACATCGGCAGTGCTCACCTTGGCATTCGGTCCATCGTCCCAGCGGATGGCGAGCGCGGCCAGCCCCTGCTTCGCCGCCCACATGTGGTCGGCCACGACGGCGACCACATCGTCGAGCCGGACGACCTGGCGCACGCCCTTGATCGCCCTGGCCTTGGCTTCGTCCAGTCCCGCGACCTTGCCGCCCAGCACCGGGCTCGCCGCGACCGTGGCGACCGCCATCCCCGGGACTCGGACGTCGATGCCGTACTGCGCCTTCCCATTCACCTTCTCCGGTGTGTCCAGACGCTTGGCCGGGGTGCCGATCAACTTGAAGTCCTTCGGATCCCTGAGCGTGACTGGGGCGGGCACAGGCAGCTTAGCCGCCTTCTCGGCCAGCGCTCCGTAGGTGAGCGTACGGCCGGTCGGCGTGTGAGTCACGGCGCCCTTTTCCGCTCGGCACGACCCCGGATCGACGTTCCACGTCTGTGCCGCCGCGGCGACCAGCATGGTCCGCGCGGTCGCGCCCGCTTTCCGCAATGGCTCGTACATCGCCCGCACCGAGGTCGAGCCGCCCGTGGCCTGGAAGCCGAACAGCCGGTTGGCGTACAGTTTGTCATCGGGCGGGGCGTGCTCGAGTCGGACCTGGTCCAGTCCCACCTCGAGCTCTTCGGCCAGCAGCATCGGCATCGCCGTGTACATGCCCTGTCCCATTTCGACCTGCGGCATTATCATCGTGATGCCGCCATCCGTGCCGACGCGGATGAACGCATTGGGCGCGAAGGGGGGCGGCGGCGCCGCGCCGGCGGCGGCTGCCGCGCGCGACCGCTCACCGATCCGGCAGCCGAGCAGGAGCCCGGCCCCGCTGGCGGTGAGCACGACCACAAAGTCGCGTCGCGATACGGTGTTCATCGTCAGGCTCCCTTCCCGGCCACGGCGGATCCGCGCGCCGCCTGCTTGATGGCGGCGCGGATGCGCCCGTACGTCCCGCAGCGGCAGATATTGCCCGACATCGCGGCGTCGATCTCGGCGTCGCTGGGGCTCGCGTTCTTCGTCACCAGCGCCGACGCCGACATGATCTGGCCCGACTGGCAGTAGCCGCACTGGACGACCTCGAGGTCCAGCCACGCCTGCTGCACCTGCTTGCCGGCCGGCGTCTCCCCGATCGCCTCGATGGTGGTGATGCGCTTGCCGGCGGCGGCGCTCACGGGCGTGACGCAGGAGCGGATCGGCTGGCCCTCGAGGTGCACCGTGCAGGCACCGCAGAGCGCCATCCCGCAGCCGAACTTCGTCCCGGTCAGGCCGACGACATCACGCAGCACCCACAGGATCGGCATATCGGCGGGCACGTCTACCGTCACGTCGCGTCCGTTGATGTTCAGTGTCGCCATGAATCACTCTCCATGAGATGACCAGCGCGTATGCCAGGCGTAACGAAACGGCCTACGGAGCCGCGCCCATGGGTGGAGAGCGGGGCAAGCGCCGGGCCATCGCTAACCACCTTAATGGCAGCGAGTTGGCTCTAGCGAGGATGCCGATGGATCGGCAATTGCCGAACCGTCGGCGTCCTTGGATAGGCACGTGGAGCACCCGTCATAAGCCACCTCTCGACTCCGTCGCCGGAAAGATCAGGCAGGTCGTCGTGCCGGAGGCGAGCAGATCGCCCTTAGAGTCGGTGAGGCGACCTTCTGCCGAGCCGACGCGCGCACCGCGGGACAGGATTCTCCCCTCGATCCGCAGCTCGCGGGTCTCCCGCGTGATCGCCTTGTGGAACGCGATCTTGATCTCGAGGCTCGCATAGCCTTCGCCGGTCTTGAGGGTGGAATGGACCGCGCAAGCCATGGCGGTGTCGAGCAGGGTCGATGCGTAGCCGCCGTGGACGGAGCCGATCGTGTTGTAGAAGCGCTCTTCGGGCGCGGCTCGGAAGACGATCCGACCGACCTCGACCTCCAGCGGTGCGAGGGGGATCACGGCCGCCATGGGCGGCATCGGGTAGCGCCCTGTCGAGATACCCTTCAGGAATTCCGCACCAGCCTGACCAAGCACGTCTTTGAGCGGAACGATGCCGACAGGCAGGCCAGTCAGCGGATTGAGGGGCGGGGGCGTCACGAATGAGTGCGCTTGCGCACGAGTCGGACATTGTACACCTCTCTTACTCGTGCAGCACCTGGTGTACGGCCGCGATCGCGATCGATCCCTCGCCCACGGCCGATGCGACGCGCTTCAAGCTCCCGGCGCGGACGTCGCCGATCGCGAATACCCCGGGGAGACTCGTCTCGA
>WNGK01014654.1_pt1 | contig 16324 bp, 11 predicted proteins | sample 5400601 | NCBI WGS metagenome assembly WNGK01 (sample SAMN13153376, study PRJNA577476) | soil metagenome | isolation source: 60 cm soil or saprolite under Garry oak tree replicate 1 | place: USA:California | collected 2016-06-15
AATGGCGCTGAAGCCCACTGTGGTGGCAGATGCCAATGTGGTTGCCGTTGCAAAAGCGGTTGTGTCCACTATGCTGCCCGCGGCCACAACCGTGCCGGCAGCGAAAACAGTGCCGGCCGCGAAAGTGGTACCGGCCGCAATAACGGTGCTGGCCGCAAGAGTGGTGCTGGCCGCGAATGTGGAGCCGGCCGCAATCGTGCTACTCGCAGCCAGAACGGTGGTGCTGGTCACGATGGTGTCCGCAAATAGCATGGTGTCTGATGCCACGATGGCGCTGTTTATCACGCTACCCGCCGCCACAACGGTCCCGGCCGCTAGCGTGGTTCCCACCGCCATGGTGGTGGCTGTGGCGACGGTTGTGGCGCCGGCCACAGAGGTGGCGCCAACGACGGTCGCGGCGCCGGCCAGAGTGATGCCTGCCGACGCTTGCGTAGCTGTAGTCGCAAGACACTGCGCCTGCGCACTACCGGGCAGCAACCAACACAGCAGCCCTGCTATCAAGCTCGCTGCGACTGGTCTCGTCAAACGCCGATTTGCGGTTTTATTAGAAGTCATTTTCCCTCCTTATCGGTCATGTGTATTCATTCAGCTTGCACCTTGCACTATCGCCAGCACCGTCGAAACTGACAAGGAGGGTGAAACCCTCGCATTCCGGGGGCGATGACCTCAATTTCATGGGGAGCAAGTACGCAACGTGCGCCGTCTGGCGACAGTTCTATCCTGCTCAGAGGGCCGACAGTGCGGGCAAGACACGCAGAAGAATGGAAGCCCCCCACTGGAAATTTTTACTTGGCTCGAGAACCGCGTAAACCTTACGGAGATCCTCTTCAACTTAAAGAACACATTGGTTTTAGTCGAAATGTCCCCCATTCGGCAGCCAACCTGCGTAAGTTCATGGCGCAGTCCCGCTCTGCGGGATCATCCGGGCCCGGGCGAGTAAAGGTCAAAACGGCAAGGTCATTCGTTCATTTGGGAACCAAGCGTTGGGACCTTGACGATGATCTCGATCACGCCCTCGATTCCATTCCCGGGTGATACCCGCCGGCAGCGGAAGCCACCCGAAGAATGAATCCAGACTTGTTCAGAGCAAGGGGGGAAAAATGCACATTCTCTGGTGGCTGATCGTGGGTCTGATTTCAGGCTGGGCCGCTGGCGAGATCATGACAGGTGCAAGATACGGCGTTCTTGGAGACATCGGGATTAGTACGGTGGGCGCGATGATGGGTGGGTTCGTTTTGCGATGGATGGGCTATGACGGCGACGGCGGCCTCCCCTACACCATCGGCGGTGCGATAGCGGGCGCAGTGATGATGAGCGCAGTCTTTCGGCTGCTCACAAGTAGGGCAGTCAGGGCGTGAGCGGGCAGGCTGGGTCAGAGCCTCTCGCTCTCGAAAAGATAGCGATGCTGGCCGCTAATCCTACGGCTTCCGGTCGTTAAATCCGAACCGGTGGCTCAGTGGGTTCAAATCCAAATCACGGAGGGACAGTATGAAAAGGCTTTTGGTAGCTTTACTCTTTCTGACATTTACCGTGCCGGCGCTTGCTGGCGAAACTCAATTGCAGAAAGCCACCAACGTCGTCAACGAGATTATGCGGGCTCCCGACAAGGGCATTCCGCAAGAGCTGTTAGACAAAGCTGTGTGCGTCGGCATTGTTCCATCTGAGGTGAAGGTCGCATTTGTGGTTGGGGGCACGTATGGACGCGGTGTCTTGGTTTGCCGAAAGGGCGGAGACGGTCCATGGGATGCCCCTTCCATGTTCACTCTCGGCGCGGGGAGCGTTGGATTCCAGATCGGAGGCAAGACGACCGACATCGTTTTCCTGGTGATGAATCCTGAAGGCGCCCAGAAGTTGGTCCAGGACAGCGTCAAGGTGGGTGCGGAATTATCCGCCGCGGCGGGTCCGGTGGGCCGCTCCGCAGAAGGGGCGACGGATATCCAGCTTCACGCAGAAATTCTCAGCTACTCGAGGGCGCGGGGCCTATTTGCCGGCCTATCGCTCGACGGTGCCTTGATAAAACAGGACAAGGAGGATAACGAAGCCATCTACGGCCGCAAGATCAGTGCTAAAGACATCCTGATCAACGGCGAGGTGGCCGCTCCTCAATCGGCTCGACCCCTCGATGAAACCCTGGCGAAGTACTCGCCCAAGGGCGGACAACCGTTCGCGCGCGCGTAGCAATTCCGCGAGCGCCAACGCAGCAGTTCGAGCACTGTCGGCACAACACGGAAAACGGCCCCGTGTGGTTCCGGGATCTGCGACAACGTTGGCAGGGAGTCTGTTAATTTTGTTCGGGACGATCTTTCTGGCTTACTGGGGCATCAGGCACACTCGAGAAATGATAATCATTGATCGAGGGCCGATTCAAGCCAGAGAGATAACAAGAGAGCGGATTCCCTGCCCCTCATTCTGCGGGTTCGCCCCGGTGGGAGGGGACCACACCTCAGACGGTTCTTCGCACCACCACGTTGGTAATGCCAAAAGGGGCTACAGCCTTGAACCCCTCCTTCTCGAACATGGATAGCGTTCCGTGCGTGGACATATTACCGAAGGCCGGAGCATGCCCGCACCGGCGTATCCGGGAACGGCAAAGCTCTTCCCATTGAATGAGGGGAAAGGCCTCAACCAGGCCCCCTCCCTTGTTTCTTATGGCTTCTAGAGCGGCTTTCAACGCAACGCTCGCTACCCCGCGTTTGCGATACTTCTTATCAACAACGAAGCAAGTTATTCTCCATAGATTCACTTTGCCTCTTTCGAGGGCGAGCCCTCGATAATTGCGACTGTTATCGAAGCGAGGAAGCTCCTCCTTGGGGCCGTACTGGCACCACCCAACTGGCTCTCCTTTCGCGTAAACGAGTATCCCATGCGAGCAGCCCTTATCCACGAGCTCTCGCTTTTCTCGGCGGTTCCTCACGCCCCTCTCGGCCCGGGAATGCAGTCTCTGGCTTTTGGGCAAGGAGCGAGGCCGATGAAAATGCATGCACCAACAAAAGTCCCACCCATTCTTTTGAGAAAAAAGTCTCTCAAAATCAGGCCAAGTGTTCTTTGATAGCTCCTTAGTCGTATATGCGGGAACTTGTGATGCCATTCAACCGAAAAAGTCCCTTCTCAATCGTACCTAAGGTTTAGCCCGCGCAGGTGAATTTCCCGCCTATGGTTACCTGGAATTCCTCTCTGGGAGAGGTCGAAGATCAGAAGTCATGAGCACCATTACGTGCGCTTTCGCTCGGTGGCGATGGTGACTTGGCGGTCGCTGGCCAAACGAACGACCTTCAACGCGACGCTGTCGTCGGAAGGAGTGAATCTGGAAAACTTCTGGGGACGCGAGACGAGAATCTGGGTGACCTGGTTACAGCGTGCGAAATCGACCAGAGTCCGAGCCACATCTTCTCCTTGCAAGATTCGTGTCTCAATGTGGAGGTTACGCGCGAAATTGAGATGTTTCTCAAGTCTCTCGCGCCACGGCGTGAGCTCGCGTCCCGTCTCCCCTGCTCGCTCCACGGCAACGGCGAAGCAATCCGCTTTGAGGTAGTCTGCAACTCGGCGGCCGCGCCGAATGAGCATGGCACTCGAGGGCTCCGCGGTCACGTGAATCAGAATCCGTTCCGCGCTCTGGCCGGACTCCGGCGGCGCCGGAGCTCGAGCCTCTCCCGGCTGCGAGAGGGCGCTCCAGACCTCGGGTTCTGCGGGGTTCCGGATGTCTATTTCATGGGCCGTTTGGCGAAGGGCGAGTTCACGCAGGGCAACCAGACTCGATTCTTTGAAGAAGTTCTGCAATGCTTGCAAGGCCTTCTCGGGCGGATAGACCGCGCCTCGTTCCAGACGATGGATGAGGGCCTGCGGTGTGGCGTCCACCATCACCACTTCATCTGCTTGCTTTATCACCCAATCGGGCACAGTCTCCCGTACGCGAACGCCGGTGATCTGCCAGATCTGATCGTTCAGGCTTTCCAGGTGCTGGATGTTCATGTTGGTCAGGACATCGATCCCCGCATCCCGAAGCTCCTGAACGTCCTCCCAACGCTTCGCGCGCTGACAGCCCGGAACATTCGTATGGGCGAACTCGTCCACGGCGCAGACCGCGGGATGACGGCCGAGGATTGCGTCGGTATCCATCTCTTCGAACCAGACGCCGCGGTATTGGATCTTTTTGCGTGGAATGATTTCCAGGCCTTGCGTCTTGGCGATCGTGTCGGGGCGTCCATGCGGCTCGAAATAGCCGACGACAACATCCACGCCCTGGCACCAGAGCTTCTGGGCCTCGTCGAGCATCATGTAAGTCTTGCCAACCCCGGCGGCGTAGCCCAAGTAGATTTTCAATTTACTCTGGGTTAGAGAGGGTTGGTTCTCTGCCATGCTCATCCTCGCTGGGGGAACACTCGAACGTCAATCCCTTCGGCGGCGCGTATCATGCGCTCGACGAAGCTGCCAAAGAGGCGCTTTCGCCAGCCTTGATGGGTGCTGTGACCAAGGAAGATCTGGGTAACGCCGTGCTCGCGGGCGAAACGCATGATCGAGCCCACCGCATCTTCACCCTCCAACACTTCGACGTCCGCGCCAGCCTCTCTCGCCCGGCCGAGGTTGGCATTCATAACCGTATTTTCCTCCTCAGCGAGCGGAGCTTCGTTGACGTGCACTACAAAAAGCTCTCCATGGAAGCGGTCGGCATTGCGGCGCCCGCTTGCAATCATCAGCGCGCCGTTGGGGTGTGCTGAAATACAAACCAAAATGCGCTCTTGTACGCCCCAAGTTTGCTCGATGCCGTGGCGCTTCAGGTACTCCTCGAGCTGGTGATCAACGACTTCCGCCGTGAGCAATAAAGCAATTTCGCGCAATTCCGAGAGTTGGCGGGCCATGGGCCTTCCAGATTCTCGGGATGCCTCGCCGGAAGTGCGTTCGAGGCACAACTCGGGTGGTGCATCCACAACCTCAATCTCCTCGGCAGTCTTCAGAAAGCTGAGTGGAACGGTCTGGGTGACGGTCTTGCCCGTGATCCTCTCGATCTCTTCTTGCCTCCCCTCAATGTACTGAATGTTAATCGTACCGACGACCGAAATGCCTGATTTCAGTAGCTCTTCAGCATCCTGCCAGCGCTTGGGACGCGGCGCCCCGAGCGGGTGATCATAGGCGAGACCGTCGATAAGGCACACCTGGGGACGTCGGCGGAGCACAGCCTCTACGTCCAGCACCGGAATGCCGTCTATAATCTTCGGCGGAATGACTTCCAAGTTTCGAAGCAAGGCCTCGACTTCCGGGGAGGCCACCGGCTGGATCGCGCCCACCACAACATCTTCGCCACGCATCCGACGGCGCCTACCCTCGTCCAGCATCCGGAAAGACTTGCCCACGCCAGAAGCGTAGCCAAGAAATATCTTCAGCCGGCCGTGGGACTCGAATTCTTCCTGCGCCTCCACCTGACGCAGCAGCTTGTCGGGATCCGGGCGAGTGAACAGAGTTGACATGGCGCCCCTATTCCAAGGATTAGTATGACGGAGGACGCAAGATAATGGAAGGAGCCTTAAGACGGCGCCCCGCGAGGGACCGTGAAAAGCCTTTCGAAGAGAACTGGCTGGACCAGTCGGCGCTTAGGCTTGTCCCGTCGCAATCACAAGCCCACCGCCGATGATCAGGAGACCGCCAACAAGCACGCGGAGGGGTGGAGGCTCGCGGAAGGCAAGCCAGGAGAAGACTTGAGCCATGACGAAGAAGAGGACGATATAGAGCCCGAGCATGCGTCCGAAATTCCACCGCGGCGCGTTCACCGTCCAACCGTAGGCGAAGAGGGCTGCCCATCACCGCCGACTTCCAGCAATGCAGCGAAAAGAAGAGCCATTATGGCTGACTTAAGAGGCATCGGCGAACCCTCCGCATTCCCTCCCTTTCGAGAAGTTAAGACTGGGGGCCATTGCGCTATTTGTGGGCAAACTGGCGGTCTAACTCCAAGTTGAGGGCCAGAACATTCACTCTCGGCTCGCCGAGGAACCCCATGATTCGGTCCTTAGCGTTCTCCCGGATGATCTGAAGGATCTGTTCAACTGACGTCCCCCTAGCCTTGGCAATGCGCGCCGCCTGAGCTTCTGCTGAGGCAAGGCTGATATCCGGGTCGAGGCCGCTCGCCGACGTGGTAACCAGGTCGCTCGGAAAAGGCCCGCTGAAATCAGGATTGTCTTTTCTGAACTTGTCGATTGAGCTTTTGATTCGATCGATCAACTTTTGATTTGTGGGACCGTAGTTTGAACCGTTGGATGCGCTCGCGTCGTAGCCGTCGCTTCCCGCCGCTGACGGGCGGGGCTGGAAATATTCCGGCTTGGTAAAATTCTGGCCAATGAGCTCCGAGCCGACCACCTGGCCGTTGATGGTAATGAGGCTGCCATTGGCCCTCCACCGGAACAAGGCTTGGCAAAGTCCAGTCACCGCGCCGGGGTAGACCAAACCGGTCAGAACGGTAAACACCAAGGTTATTCGAAATGATGGTCCGAGCTGCCGCCACATATCCGACTTCCTCCCAAACTAAACTCTCGGCTAAGCCAGCCTCAGCAAAACCAGCAGCCGGTCAATCAGCCAGATCCCCGGGAACGGGGCGATGACGCCGCCAATGCCGTAGATCAGCAGATTGCGCGACAGCAAGGACGCTGCTCCTTGCGGTTTGTATCTGACGCCCCGCAGCGCCAAAGGAATCAGCACTATGATAATCAGCGCGTTGAAGATGACCGCCGCCAGCACCGCGCTCTGGGGCGTGTGCAGTTGCATGATGTTCAGTTTCGCGAGCGACGGGTAGGTGGCCATGAACATCGCCGGAATAATTGCGAAGTATTTGGCCACGTCGTTGGCAATCGAAAATGTGGTGAGGGCTCCTCGGGTAATCAAGAGTTGCTTGCCGATGGCCACAATTTCGATGAGCTTGGTGGGATTGCTGTCGAGATCCACCATGTTGCCGGCTTCCTTGGCGGCCATCGTGCCAGTGTTCATCGCCACGCCCACATCTGCCTGGGCGAGAGCCGGAGCGTCGTTGGTGCCGTCCCCGGTCATCGCCACCAGCCGTCCTTCTGCCTGCTCTTTTCGAATGTAGTCGAGTTTTTCCTTAGGAGTCGCCTGCGCCAGAAAATCGTCCACTCCCGCCTCTTGCGCGATCGCCGCTGCTGTAAGTGGGTTATCTCCTGTGATCATTACCGAGAGGATTCCCATGGCCCGAAGCTGTGCGAGCCGCTCCTTCATCCCGCCTTTTACAATATCCTTCAGGTGGACTGTTCCCAAGAGCCGGGGGCCGTCCGCCACGGCAAGCGGCGTTCCGCCCATGCGCGCGATACGGTCGGGCGTCTCCATAAAGGTCGGCGGCACGGTGCCGCCCTGCTGTTCGACAAACTTGATGATGGCATCGGTCGCCCCTTTGCGCAGGCTGCGGCCGTCGAGGTCGACGCCGCTCATGCGCGTGTAGGCGGAAAAGGGAATGAATTTGGCCTGGAGGTCGGAAACTTCGCGGCCCCGCAATTGAAACCTCTCCTTGGCCAGAACGACGATGGACCGCCCTTCGGGTGTCTCATCCGCCAGGCTGGAGAGTTGAGCCGCGTCCGCCAGCTCCAACTCCTTGACCCCCTCGACCGGGATGAATTCCACTGCCTGGCGGTTTCCCAGCGTGATCGTGCCGGTTTTGTCGAGCAGCAGCGTATTGACATCGCCCGAAGCTTCCACCGCTTTGCCGCTCATGGCTAGAACATTGTGCTGCATCACGCGATCCATTCCGGCAATGCCGATGGCCGAGAGCAAGCCACCGATAGTGGTTGGAATCAGGCACACGAGCAGCGAAACCAGCACCGCCACGGAAGGAACGGTGCCGGCTCCGGCGGACGCGACGCTGTAAACTGCGAAAGGCTGCAAGGTCACAACCGCCAGAAGGAAGATGAGCGTCAGTCCTGCGATGAGGACATTCAAAGCGATTTCGTTGGGCGTCTTCTGTCGCTCGGCGCCCTCGACCAGTGCAATCATGCGATCCAGAAACGTCTCCCCGGGATTCGACGTGATGTTGATCTTGATCTGGTCTGACAAGACCTTGGTCCCGCCAGTGACCGCGCTGCGGTCGCCACCGGATTCGCGGATCACGGGCGCACTTTCTCCGGTGATGACCGACTCATCCACGGTGGCGATCCCTTCGATTACTTCACCATCTCCGGGGATGATGTCTCCGACTGCACAAATGACCACGTCCCCCGCGCGAAGCTTTGAGGCCGGGACCATTTCGGTCTTATTGCCGTTCACGAGCCGTTTGGCCATCGTGTCAGTCTTGGTCTTTCTGAGCGCATCGGCCTGAGCCTTACCGCGGGCTTCCGCCATCGCCTCTGCGAAGTTGGCGAAGAGCACTGTGAACCACAACCATAAGGTGATCTGCAGGCCAAAGCCGATGCCCTGCGCGCGGATGAAAGCATCCCGAACGAGAAACAGGGTCGTGATCGCAGCGCCCACTTCGACGACGAACATGACCGGGTTCCGTCGGGAATTACCGAACGGCCTGGGATGGAAGTAGTAACACTCGGAGGCATCAGATTAACTCCAGATCGGCAAGCAAAGGCTGGAAAACAGCTTTCCTTCGTGCATTAAGAAGTGCTCGACAATGGGGCCGAGCGAGAGAGCCGGGAAGAACGTCAAAGCGCCGATGATAACTACCACTCCTACCAAGAGGCCTACAAAAAGCGTGCCATGGGTTGGGAGGGTGCCGCTGGTCGTGGGCACCTTCTTTTTGGCCGCCAAGCTGCCCGCGATAGCCAGTGCCGGGAGAATGAAGCCGAAGCGTCCAAGCAGCATAGCCAGGCCAAGGAGAAGGTCGTACCAGGGCGTAGTGACGTTGATTCCGGCAAAGGCGCTGCCGTTGTTCTCCGAAGCACTTGAAAAGGCATATAGAAGCTCGCTGAAACCATGCGGGCCTGAGTTATTGAAATTGGCGATGGGCGGCCCGGGCGGGTTCCAATAGCCGTTCTTGGCCAGCGGGACAACCGCGCAGATCGCTGTGAACACCAGGATCGAGAAGGCTGTCACGATAATCGCCACCATCGCCATTTTGACTTCCTTCTGCTCGATTTTCTTTCCCAAGTACTCTGGCGTTCTGCCCACCATGAGTCCTGCAATGAAGACCCCAACGATGGCGTATAACAGCATGCCGTATAAGCCTGAGCCGACTCCGCCAAAAATAACCTCGTCGGCCTGCAAGTTGAACATCGGGACGAAGCCGCCGAACGGCGTGTAGCTGTCGTGCCAACTGTTTATGCTGCCGTTGCTGGCGTCGGTGGTGGCGGTCGCCCACAAAGCCGAGCTGGCGATGCCATTGCGGACTTCCTTGCCTTCCATGTTGCCGCCAGGCTGAGTCGCAGTTGGCATCTGTTGAATGCCGAGCTTCGTGAGAATCGGATTTCCTGCCTGTTCGGACGGATAGCAGATGAAGACACCCGCAAAGAAGAGGACCGCCATGGCGGCGAACAGCGCCCAGCCTTGCCGCGTGTCACCCACCATCTTTCCGAACGTGTAGGTGAGTCCCGACGATATCGCGAGGATCGACAAAAGCTCCACGAAGTTGGTGAGCGGGGTTGGATTTTCAAAAGGGTGCGAAGAATTGGCATTGAAGAAACCGCCACCGTTCGTCCCCAACATCTTTATGGATTCCTGGGAGGCCACTGGCCCGACCGCGATGGTTTGAGTCGCGCCTTCCACCGTGGCGGCCTTCTGGTAAGCCTTCAGGGTTTGAGGCACGCCGCGAGCGCAGAGGAAAAGCGCGAACGCAAAAGCCAGAGGCAAGAGCACGTAGACGGTTCCGCGCGTCAAGTCCACCCAGAAATTGCCGATGCTGTTTGTCTGCCTGCGCGCGAAACCGCGAACGAGCGCAATCGCCACGGCGATGCCCGCCGCGGCGGAGAGGAAGTTCTGCACCGTTAGAGCCAGCATTTGCACAAAGTAGCTGAGCGTCGTTTCACCGCCGTACGCTTGCCAATTCGTGTTGGTCATGAAGCTGACGGCGGTGTTGAAGGCGAGGTCCGGCGTCATCGCGGTGGCATTGCCGGGCGCATGACCCGTGCTAAACCCCATTGGGTTGAGGGGCAGGAATCCTTGCAACCGCTGAATGGCGTACACGAACAGGAAACTGACCAGGCTGAAAGCGAGAACGGACGCTGCATACTCCGTCCAGCGCTGCTCACCTTCTTCGCGAATGCCCGCCAGACGGTAGATGAGCCGCTCCAAGGGCCGCAAGGCAGGATGCAGAAAGGTCCGCTCGCCATCGAAGACGTGAGCCATGAAGAGGCCCAAGGGCTTGGTGACCGCCAACAATATGAGAAAGTAAACGAGAATGTAGAGAACGCCATTGGGGCTCATCGAAGCCTCCTCAAAACCGCTCCGGGCGAAGCAGCGCGTAAATCAAGTAACCGAAGAGCCCGAGCGCAGCAATGCCGGCGATGATGTAGTCCATAATTCCGGCCTCCCTATAACCGCTCACAAGCCTTCGTAAAGAGCCAGCACCCGACGAAGAAGAGGACGCAAGTGAGAATGTAAAAAAGATCCAGCATATTTTCTTGCCTCCGAGTCAACGAAGATAACATGATGCCCAAGCGCGCGGATTAATCGCTCCAGCTCTTGCTCTCCACTGGACCACCAAAGTCTTCTGCCCCCGATAACAACCAGAGAGGGTGGATTCAGGACTCTTCGCAGGCACTGCAACTGGTCGCGGCAGAGATAAATTTCAATGTGCACCTCTTCCGCCTGGATGCCTGATTCCGACACTAAGGCAATGTGTCGCCGCTCCAGGAAGTCGATCGACACGGGCGGATTGTCCGCCGGAAAGTGGATAGGGACAACTTCGGTTTCGACGAGCGCGATCCGCGCCCCCAAGTTCTGCGCCAAGCTCCCCGCGGCCCTCAATGCAGCGAGCGTTCCTTCTGTGGTCGTATAGAGGACGGTCACGCGCAGACCAGGGCCTGAGCTGAATTGGGAAACCCCCAGGCCCTCGGCGGTGGAACGACCGTGTTCTACTGTCTGGATTTGTCGCACGGGCAGCATTCAATTGCTACCTTAGCTCTCGAACCGTAAATGAGGCATAAAAAGTTCGTAAACAATTTGTTAACAGGGGAAGCCGAGTAGGGAATTACTCGGGCAAGCGCAAGCGGTATCCAACCCAAGGTTCGGTGAGCAAAAACATGGGATTCTTCGGCGTGCGTTCAATCTTTTTCCGTAACCGATTGATGAACACGCGCAAGTATTCTTGTTCGTCCCCGTAGTCAGGCCCCCATACAGCCTGCAGTAATTCGCGGTGGGTGAGGGTCTTATTCGGGTGGTTTGCGAAGTAAGAGAGGAGGTCAAACTCCTTGGACGTCAGCCGTACTTCTTCACCGCGTGCTCTCACCTGCCGACTCGAAAAATCAATTCCAACTTCTCCCAGTTGAAGTTGGGAAATTCCGTAATCTGGCGTGATCGCGGCTCTTCTCAGCGCGGCTCGGATGCGCGCGAGCAGTTCGCGGGCCCCAAAGGGCTTGGTAATGTAATCGTCGGCGCCGGCGTCGAGCGCCGCGACTTTGTCGTTTTCCGTATTTCGCACCGTGAGCATGATGATCGGCATTTCGGAGTTCTTGCGGATCTCCCGGCATACTTCAATGCCTGTCATCTCCGGCATGTTGATATCCAACAGCGCGAGATCGTACTTGGCGGCGCGTATTCGTTCCATCGCCTCGATGCCGCCGCGAGCCTCCGAGACTTCATAACCCTTGGCGGCGAGTGTGGTTCGAATCACGCGCCGGAATTGCGCCTCGTCGTCCACGATCAGGATGTGCCCCTCGCTCACCTCGAGACCCCTTTCGGGTTGAAGGGTATGAAAATTGAGAATATCGAGCCGCCGCCTTCCCTGCTCTCCACGGACATGTGGCCTCCATGCGCCTCCACGATTTGGCGGGCGATGGCCAGCCCCATGCCGGTCCCTGGAACACGGGAGCGGTCGTCGGCGAGTCGGTAGAACTTTTCGAAGATTCTCGCCCGCTCGGGTTCAGGAATCCCAGGGCCGCGGTCCCCGACGCTGATGACGAGCCCTTCTCCATCGGAGCGATTGCTGATCTCCACGGGGGCCGGGGGTGAAGAATACTTGAGCGCGTTGTCGATTAACTGCCGAATCGCGAGCTTTATGAGTTCTCCATCGATCCGAACTAGGGGCAGGCCGTCGGCTAAGACTAAGGCAACAGATCTCCCCTCCGTCATGGACCTCATTTCCTCACATAAGGAATGAACGATCTGATCGATAGAATGAGGCTCCAAGTTGAGTTGAACCCGCCCGGCGTCCACGCGGGCCAATTGCAGCGCATCGGCCACAACCCTCTCCAGGCGGTCTGCTTCCTCATCCACAACCCTCAGGAGATCTTTCAGGTCGCCGGGATTCTCAACTATCTCAGAAATTATGGACGTGGTAGCCGTCTTAATCGTGGCGAGCGGGGTGTTGAATTCATGCGCGATGGCATCAAGAAGCGTCGACTTGAACTCCTGGCTCTGTCGCGCGGCTTCGGCCTGGCTGGCAACTTGCTCGGCGCGCGTCTTTTCAAGTCCAACCGCCACCAGATTGCACAACGCCTGCAATGCCGTGTCCGACAGGAGAGTTCCCGAGATGGCCAAGCTACCGATCGGCTCACCACCCAGGCGAATGGCTGTTACCATCGTCCGCTCTTTCGCGTCTTCGAAAGAGGTGCCCTGAATTGCGGCCTCCCGAAGTTTGTCATCGATTTCCGCCAGGTCCTCAGGACCGGCGCGTGAAATTTCTCGCTTGGCCCGGTCGAGGAGCGCAACCGCGCGCAAGTCGAAGGTTTCAGCAATCTGTTTCGCCATCTGCTTGCCGACGTTTTGACTGGGATCGATGAGCAGAATGGCGCGGCTGACCGCGTAGAGTTTCTCCATTTCGCTCTGTCGTGCCAGGGCCTCTTGAGTGCGGCGTTTCCCGCGAGCGGATAGCTGGCTCGCGATGATCGAGGCGGCGAGGAAGGCAAAGAGGGCCACCCAATTCTGCGGGTCGGCGACCGTGAAAGTAATGACGGGGGGCAGGAAGAAGAAATTGAAGCAAAGGACAGCTAAGACCGATGCGGTAATGGACTCCACCAGGCCCCAGCGCGCGGCGCAGATGAGAACCGCGAGCAGGTAGCTGAGCGCAATCGTGGTTGCGTTCACGTGGATGACGTTGAAATAGAAATACGTGATCCCGGCAATGGTTGCCGACACCGCAAGAATCCTGAGAAACAGGCCAATGAACCCACCGGCGGAAAATTTCGACTTGAACCCGTTCGCCATCCGCTGACACTGGCATTATCTGTCTATCCTGCCGGATTCCTCAAGTGTGCCGCGGCAGTCTGCAAGAGAAGGAAGTGTTTCACTTGTCTTTGTAGAACCTGGCGATGGGTTGGGCCGCGCATGACGCCGGGAACGACGCGCGCCGGCCGTCGACTGTGGCGCGCCCACTCGAGGTCAAGACTAGAGGGGATCCACTTGCTCGGCGTGATGAGGCGTGGCGCCGGCCAGCTCCGGTTCACGCCCGGGTTCAGGCCTTTCGATCGCCTCGCCTTGCTCCCTGCGGCGCCGGCCGAAGAGCCGTCCAACAAAGTTCTGGAACTGATCGAGGTAGGTGTAATAGACAGGCGTGATGTAAAGCGTGATCAGTTGCGAAACCACCAGGCCGCCGACCACCGCCAGTCCCAGCGGCCGGCGCGTTTCGGCGCTGGAGCTGAGCCCCATGGCGATGGGCAGCGTGCCCATCAGCGCCGCCATGGTGGTCATCATAATGGGACGGAATCGGATGAGGCAGCCTTCGTAGATCGCGTCGCGCGTGTTCTTTCCTTCTTTTCGCTCCGCTTCCAGCGCGAAGTCGATCATCATGATGGCGTTTTTCTTCACGATGCCGACCAACATCATGATGCCCACAAATCCGTAGAGATTGAGCGGGTCCTTGAAAAGCATCAACGTGGCGATGGCGCCCAGGCCGGCGGACGGCAACCCGCAAAGGATCGTTAGAGGATGGATAAAACTCTCATAGAGGATACCCAGAAGGGCATAAATCAAGAAGATGGTAAGCACGAGCAGGACGCCGAGGCCCACCAGCGAAGCCTGATAAGCCTGCGCCTCGCCCTGGAAGCTGCCGGCGATGGTGGCCGGCAGGGTCCGGCGCGCGAGGTCTTCCACCTGCTTGACCGCGTCGCCCAGGGCCACGCCGGGCGCCAATCCGAAACTCAGGGTCACAGATGGAAGCTGGCCGGTGTGGTTCACGGCCAGCGGCCCCAAACTCTGAGTGAACTTCGCGACGGCGTTGAGCGGGACCAATTGCCCTTTCGATGACCGAATGTAGAGCATGGAGAGCACATTCGGGTCGCGTTGGTATTGGGGCTTGAGCTCGACGATCACCTTGTATTCGTTCTCCGGCCGGTAAATGGTGGAAATCTGCCGGTCCCCGTACGCCGAGGCCAACGCGTCTTCCACTTGAAACGCGGTGACGCCCAAGGACGAGGCCTTGTCGCGGTCGATTTCCACGTTCACCTGCGGGTTCGCAATCTGCAGGTCCGTGTTCACGTCGCGTAGGCCAGGAATCTCGGCCATCTTGGCCATCAGGTTGTACGACTCACGATACAGCTCTGTGGTGTCCGCGCCCTGCAAGCTGTATTGGTACGGACTCTTGGTCAACTGGCCGCCGATCTGGATAGGCGGCGGATTCTGCATGAAGGCGACAATCCCCGGAAGGCTGAAGAGTTGGGGACGCAATTGGTTAATCACGTCGTCCGTGCTCATGTGTCTCGGCCAGATTCGAACCGCGGCGCGATACAACCCCATCATACCGGAGACCGCCAGGATGCCTTCAGCGGGCGGCAAAGGCGCGAGCTGCCGGTCCTCATAACTCTTCAAATGGCAGAAGAAAATGCCCGTGTTCCCCGCAAAGCCGGCGAACCCGGCGCCCGCCAGGGAGAAAGTGGCCGCGACATTGGGGTCATTAATCACCAGCTTCGTCACGGCGATTTGGTGCTGCCGCATGGAGTCGACGGAAATGCCCTGTTGCGCCTGGGTAAAACCAACGACCAAGCCCGAATCTTCGCTGGAGAGGAACCCCTTGGGGATTTGGAAGAAGAGGTACAGAGTCGCTGCCAACACCGCGATCGAAGCCAGCAGTGTGGCGAAGCGATGCCGCAGCACTCCCCGCAGGCTCCAGTCGTAGCTCCTCAACATGCCCTGGAAGACGCGCTCCATCGCCATGTAGAGCCTGCCGTGTCGCTCGGATGCGGGAGGCCGAATAAATCGGCTGCAAAGCATTGGCGTGAGGGTGAGCGAGACAAATCCGGAAACCAGCACAGCCGTGGCGATGGCCACCGCGAATTCGTGCAGTAGGCGGCCCAGAATTCCTCCCAAAAAGAGCACCGGAATAAACACCGCCGCCAGCGAAAGGGTCATGGAGAGAATAGTGAAGCTGATTTCCTTCGAACCGTTGAGCGCCGCCACCATCGCGCTTTCGCCCTTTTCCATGTGGCGGACGATATTTTCCAGCATCACGATGGCGTCATCCACCACGAAGCCGACAGAGAGCGTCAGGGCCATGAGCGAGAGGTTATCCACCGTATAGCCGAGCAGGTACATGATGGCGAACGTGCCGATGATCGACATCGGCAGCGCCAGGCTGGGAATGATGGTCGCTGAGAGATTGCGCAGGAACAGGAAGATCACCATCACGACGAGCGCGACGGTCAGGTAGAGCGTAAACTTCACGTCCTGGACCGAAGCGCGAATCGTTTCGGACCGGTCGTAGCCGATGTTCATGTCAATCCCGGCGGGGATCTGCGATCGGAAGCTTGGCAGGAGCTTGCGGATATTGTCCACCACCTCGACGGTGTTTGTGCCCGGCTGCTTCCGGATGGCCAGGACCTCGGCCTGCGTGCCGTTCTCCCACATTACGACCTTGTCGTTCTGCACGCTGTCAATGACGTTGCCCAGCTCTTCAAGCCGCACCGGCGAGCCGTTGCGATAGGCGACCACCAAAGGACGATAAGCCGCCGCCTCCAGGAGCTGGCCGTTGGCCTGAACGGAAAATGCCTTGTTCGCGCCCGTCAGCAGGCCGGTGGGCAGATTGACGTTGGCGCCCTGGATCGCGGACGTAACCTCGTCGATGCCGATGCTGCGCGCCGCCAGAGCCTTGGGGTCCAACCGGGCGCGCACCGCGTATTTCTGTTCGCCGAAGACCTGCACTTGGGCCACACCGCTGATAGTGGAAATGCGCTGCGCCATCACTGTGTCCGCATAGTGGTCTACAGTCGAGAGCGGAAGGGTCTTCGAACCCACCGCCATATAT
>WNGK01005188.1_pt1 | contig 16323 bp, 15 predicted proteins | sample 5400601 | NCBI WGS metagenome assembly WNGK01 (sample SAMN13153376, study PRJNA577476) | soil metagenome | isolation source: 60 cm soil or saprolite under Garry oak tree replicate 1 | place: USA:California | collected 2016-06-15
AGCAAGAGTGGATTCGCTTGATCGGGGGCCTGTTCCTGGTCTACCTGGGCCTCAAGGCCATTTTCACCAGGCCTGCCGCGCGGGCAGCCGCAGCGAAGGCGGACGGCTTTTTAGGAGCATATGTTTCTACATTCCTGCTCACCCTGACCAACCCCCTGACAATCCTTTCATTTGCAGCCATCTTTGCAGGCATCGGAGTGGGAGGAGCTGGTAAGGGTTACCTTGCTGCGTTGATGGTCGTGCTCGGAGTGTTTGCCGGTTCAGCCCTATGGTGGTGTGTTTTGACCGGTGGTGTTAGCTTGCTGCGGGGGAAATTTACTCCTCAATGGTTGCAGTGGATCAACAGGAGCTCAGGTATCATTATTGCGCTCTTTGGTGCCTTTGCACTGCTCAGTTTAATTCAGCCTCATTAAGCCTGCTGCTCGGCAAGTTGCTTCAACGTCATCAGTTGCTTGCGCATCATGAACAGGTCGCCCCAGGGTAAGAGCCAGCGCATAGTTATCCAGATAAAACTGGCATCCACCAGTACTACGGGTGGATGCCAGGGAGAAAATCGCTCTAAGGTTTGTCCTAAGCAGGGTCCCCAAACGCCGTATAGTGCCAGCCCTTGCGAGCCTCTCCGCTCAGTTCGATCATCACATGCTTGATCTTATCTTTGCCAATGCCGCTCTCTTTGTAGCCGCCATGAGGCATCTCTGAGACCAGCGGCAGGTGATCATTGACCCAGACCGTGCCGAATTGGAGCACCCGGCTGGCGCGCATGGCCTTAAAGATGTCCTTTGTCCAGACGGAAGCTGCCAGGCCGTAGACGACATCGTTGGCTTTTGCCAGTACCTCTTCCTCGGTCTTGAAACGACAGACGACGACAACTGGACCGAACACCTCGTACTGTACTATCTCTGCATCGTTGCGGTCCTCGGCGATTACCGTGGGCTCGAAGAAGAAGCCTTTTTGGAGGCCCGGGACCGTGGCGCGCTTCCCACCGGTTACAATGTTTGCGCCTGCGCGCAGGGCACGCTCGACAAAACCCTCGACGGTGCCGCGCTGGGTGGCGGAGATCAATGGACCCATATCGGTACTCTCGTTTGATGGGTTGCCGACACGAATCTGTTTGACCTTGCTCAGGAAGGAATCTATGAAGGTATCGTAGATATCGTCCTGCACGTATACGCGAGTGGCAGCAGTGCAGTCCTGGCCGCAGTTGACGTAACCGCCCACTACGGCGCCGTTGGCGGCAGCTTCGATGTCGGCATCGTCATAGACGATAAAGGGGGCCTTGCCGCCGAGTTCGAGGTGAACATGCTTGATGGTGTCGGCGCCTGCACGCATGATGTGTTTGCCGCTCTCCGTGCTGCCGGTGACCGAGACCATGTTGACCTTTTTGTGAGCGGCAAGCGCCTGTGCCACGCCGGGACCGCTGGTGATGATATTGAGAACTCCGGGAGGCAGGCCAGCTTCCAGGGCAATCTCGCCAAGTTTGAGCGTGGTGAGCGGCGTCTCGACCGATGGTTTGAGAACAACAGTGTTGCCGGCTGCCAGCGCCGGGCCAATTTTCCAGGCTGCCATCATGAAGGGATAGTTCCAGGGTGCCAGGGAGGCCACGACCCCAACCGGTTCGCGACGGATGATGCTGGTGTGGCCGCCTGAATATTCACTGGCAGCGGTACCGGCCAGGTGACGAGCTGCACCAGCAAAGAAATGGATGTTATCGATAGAGAAGGGGATGTCACCGTCGCGAGCCAGCTTGATCGGCTTGCCCACGTCCTGCGACTCCAGTTCGGCTATCTCCTGGGCATGCGCTTCCATGAGCATTGCCAGCTTCTCCAGCGCGGCGGCCCGGGCTCCGTGAGTGAGGTCGGACCAGCGGCCATCGTCAAAGGCTTCGCGAGCAGCGACAACGGCACGCTCTACATCTTCTAATGTGCTTTCGGGAACGCGAGCGATTGCTTCGCCACTGGCAGGGCCAATGTCGTCAACAGTCTTGCCCGAACTGCTGCTGACGAGTTCACCATTGATGAGCAGTTTATACTCGGCCATCGGAACAGCTCCTTTCGGAAGTTAAAAAATAATGGGATTTCGCAACGGAATACACACATTTCCGCGATATTCGCTGTAAAACCAGTGAATCGGCACGAAATGTACAATCAGCGGCCAGTCATCTAACGCTATTTTATCATAGCTATAGGGGTATTGTCAGGCAACTGTCAAGGTTCGTGTCTCCGTCACGTGCATATCGTAGCGGGCAAGTTCGCGGAAGAACGGCTCGATGGGCACGCATAGCTCTGGCCCGATGGCGCCGCGGCGGGTGATCTCGCCATTGGCCAGCATGCGCCCGGCGATGGCGAGCGGAACGCCTGTATCCAGGGCGCCCGCGCTGATACCCCAGCGACGATAGGGCAGCACCATGACCTGGTTGGTGATCTCAGTATGCTGCCCATTTGCTTCTCCAGTAACCACTACGCGCAGCACATCACAGTCTTGTGGTTCGACATCCCCGGTGGGCACCGACTCGAGCAGCTTCGCCAGTACTTCACGTGGCGAAACCTTTGCTCCCTGCACGCTAATTGGTTCGGCGCTGCCAAAGCCCAGACCCACCAGGAACTTCAGCTTCGCGATGAAATCGGGGGGGAAGGCGATTTTGAACGAAACGTGGCGGATGCCCTTATCGCGAAATGAGAGCGGGAACGTGGCACACTCCGAATGTAACGAGTACATGGCGGTAGCGCGGCCGACCGGCAGTGGAAATATCATCTCTTCCTCACCACTTAACGGCTGTTGGGGATACCACACTCCGTCCTGGAACACTTGTGGTTCTTTCGTGCACTCGTCAAGGATGGTGCGGATAGAATATGGAGCGACCAGTTGTGCCGCGGATGGAGTACTATCGCTACAGCCAAGCTGCACCTTGATGCTATCGACATGATCGAGCTTGTCTACGGCGGCACATGCTAGCACGTTGGTGATTCCTGGTGTGCCACCCATGCCCATAATAGCAGTAATGCCTGCATCCTCGACTGCCGCATTCATGTCCATGAGCGTGCGCGTCATGTGGAAAAGGCCACCCAGGTCAGCGTAATGGACCTTCTCCTGGATACATGCCTTGAGCACGGGCAGGTTAAAGGCATAATCAACCGCGCTCAAGACGACATCTGCTCCCTGCAGCAGCTTACCCAGGTGATCCTGGTCGTTAACATCAATCTGCCTAACCGCAATTTTGCTACTATTAAGCATTGCAGCGACCTGGTGTGCGCGGCCCTCGTTGTAGTCAGCGAGTACGACCTGATCAACGTCCTGGTATTCGCTTAACGCACGCACAGTGACCTGACCCATAGCGCCCGCGCCACCAAGTACGATGATGCGCATGAGGTTGTCCTCCTTCGCTAGGCTACGGCGCTGGTGGCGATGGAGCCAATTTCCACGGCTTTGGTCGTGCTTGTTGCGACTTTGCTGGTGGTAACGACAGGAGTCGAGATTGTAGCATGAATCTCCTGGATGGTGTCCTCCAGGCGGTTCAAGATAGTATCGATTTCTGTGCGCGTAATCACCAGCGGTGGTTCGACACGAATGACACGTGAGTTATTAAGAGTACCGGAAATGAGTACGCCACGCTTGAAGAGCCCGGATGCAACGGCATAGCCAACGTCATCATTCACGAAGTGCTGGCCAATCAGCAGTCCTTTACCAGTGATATACGCATATATGTCAGGATGACGTGCTGCAATCTCCTTCAATTGCTCGATGAAGTACTCACCTTTTGTTGCTGCTTGCTCAACGATTTGCTCTTCTAGCGTGACGTTAATAGCGGCAATGGCAGCAGCGCAGGCCAGTGGATTGCCGCCAGTTGTCGAGGTGTGGATGAAAGGATTGCTGTTCATCACGCTCCAGATTTTTGGCGTGGACATAAAAGCGCCAATGGGCATAACGCCACCGCCCAGGGCCTTGGCAGAAGTGATGATATCAGGAACAACGTTCCAGTGCTCGACGCCCCATAGTTTGCCAGTACGTCCCATACCGGTCTGCACTTCGTCTGCAATCAACAGTACTTCATACTCATCGCAGAGCTGGCGCAAGCGGGGCCAGAAATCATCGGGAGGAACTATGGCGCCGGCTTCACCCTGTACCGGCTCCATGACAACGGCTGCAATATCGTTGCCGACTTCGCGAGCGATACGCAATTGCTGTTCAACCGCGCCGGCATCGCCGTATGGCACGTGAAACACGCTGTTGAGCAGGGGCATTGCCGGTCGGCGGAAGGCAGCCTTTCCGGTCAGGGAGAGCGAGCCGGAGGTTTTTCCGTGGAAGCCGCGTACCGCGGCAATAAAACCGCTTTTGCGTGTGTACAGCTTGGCGAGCTTCATGGCACCTTCGACGGCCTCGGTGCCGCTACTGACAAAAAAGCTGTACTGGATATCACCAGGAGTGATCTCGGCCAACAGGTGGGCAAGCATGCCGCGCAGGGGGTCCAGGAGTTCCTGTGTAGGCAGCGGGCTTTTCTCCAGCTGTGCTTGAACGGCCCTTACGACCTTGGGATGGGCCCAACCGAGGTTGAATAATCCGAACCCACCCAGGCAGTCAATGAATTCGCGACCAAGCGCATCTTTGAAGGTCGCGCCTCGTCCTGTCCATTCGACTGCCGCGAAGTCGCCTGCTTCGGCGACTGACTTACGATACTCGATAAAGCCGCTGTTGTAGTACTTAGCGAAGTTACTGACCGTGGTTTCGATCAACCATTCTGCTTCACTTTTTCCTAACTGCTGTTTGTGGACGATATCGAGATAGCGTTTTGAGTCGTTGAGGGCCTTGAGTAAGCCATCGGTACTCATATAAAACCTTTCTGAAGGTTGCGGTGATGGTAAAAGCATTCACCCCCGGCCCGCAATGCCGGTAAAGCATGATAATACAGGTAAGCAAACGCACTTCATGCCAGTGGATGCGAACTATCCTAAGGGATAAGTATTTTGAGAAACTCAGGAAGCTTGCTTATGGATAGACTATGACTAACTCATGAAAAGCTTCTAGGACAGCGAATGCAAAATTAGAAGATGGAGATGTTTGAGAGCATCTCATTCTGAAAGCATCCTGAAATGTGCCTGGATGCTGTGAGAGGAGATGGATCAGGGGTAGCAAGTGGACAGGTGGAAACCCCGAAATACGTAGAATTTCGGAATGTAGCGGCCTCTTCGTTTGCCGGGCATCTCACTTGCTTTGGTAATCATGGTGACACCATGTTTCTCAGAAACTAGTCTGATTGGGAAGACTCTCTTTCCAACAGTATAGCTTATGGAAAGCAAAGAAGCAAGCCCTGTTTTAGTACGCTCTTGCCATACGTGCTTCCAGGTAGCGAGCAACCAGTGAAAGCGGGTAGCAGATAATAAAGTAGAATAGGGCACCTAAGACGAAGACGAACAACTTGACGTTCGAATCTAACTGGGGGTAAGCAAACGAACCAATCGTATTTTCCAGTTCGATCACACCCAGGACGGAGAGCAATGCACTATCCTGAATGAGCGTGATGAAGTAGTTGGTAAATGGCGGAATGGTGATACGTATTGCCTGTGGCAGCACAATACGACGCATCGTCTGGCTAGAGCCCAGGCCAAGACTCAATGCAGCCTCGGTCTGTCCTTTGTTGATCGATTCGATGCCGGTACGGAAGACCTCTGTCAGGTAGGCTCCGTAGTTAAAGCTCAGTCCGATCACCCCATAGAAGAGGAAGGTAAATTGAGGCGAGACAAGGCTGTTTTCCTGGAACGGTGTCAACACTTGAAACGCGAAGCTGTAAGGGTCAAAACCTGCATTCGAGAGCAGTGTGGCTACACCGAAGCCCCACAGCAGCAATTGCACCAGAATAGGAGTGCCACGCACTACCTCGACGTACACGGTAGCAATTGAACGCACTATGGCGAAACGTGAGAGACGGCCAAGGGCGCCGATGAAGCCAAAGATAGTTGCCAGCACCATGCTTACCAGTGAGATCATGATGGTTGTGCCTGCCGCCTGGAGCAAGAAGGGCGCATAAAGGAGAGCATAGTTGCGGAAGGTATAGAAGTAATATAGAAATCCTACCACTACGAGCGCCAAGACTATGTAAAAAATATAGTCCAGCATGACCAGCCAGTTCCGCTGCCCTGGTTCAGCTTTGGAAACGACCTGTTGATAAGGCTGCCCGTATGCATCCGACATTGGAAACTCCTCAACTTCAGTTAATGGTTTGCTGCATAATCCTGTCATCACCTATTTCACTATAAAGCTGCCCGCAGTCGGCTTTCATAGCGCCTGGCAAAAAAGGAGATAGGCAGGCTGAGTATAAGATACAAAACGATGGTAAGCGCAAACAGCGGCAAAGAATTACTGTAGTGGCGCGAAAGCCAGAAGTTCAACTGGGAGGTGATTTCGGTGCCGGAGATAACGCTCACTATGGCGGAGTCCTTAAGCATGTAGATGAAATCGTTGACGAAGGGTGGAATCATCAGCGGGATAGCTTGTGGTAGCACAATGCGGAAAAAGGTCTGTCCCTGCGTCAACCCCAAAGAATGTGCAGCTTCCGTTTGACCGTGTTCTACCGAGAGAAAACCTGCCCGGTAGACCTCTGCTTCGTATGCTGCATAGTTGAGTGAGAGTGTAGCGATGCCTGCGACCCAGGCGTTATCAAGATAAGCCAGATTAAAGTTTACCAGGATGGCCCCTACGCCGTAATAGAGGAGAAATAACTGGGTGATGATAGGCGTGCTGCGAATGATTTCAATAAAAATGCGTGCCGGTGTTTTCAACCACACGAAGCGCGAGCTATTCATCAGAGCGAGAGTAAGTCCGAGCAGGAGGGCCAGCGCGAAAGAAGAAACACAATAGATAATCGTGTTCTCGGCTCCCTTGAGAAAAGCTGGTAGGGCGGCTTTAATTAGATCCATGAACTACTTCCTTAAGTCGTCGGCGGCAAAGCAGAAAATAGAAGGGGACACGGAGGACTACAAGCTACAGACTTGTCTGCCACCGTTCCCCCATTTCTATACTGGACCCTACATAATACCGATGGCGGCCTGTTGGTCGTTCCACATGCTCCATTTCTGATAGATCGTCTTGAGGGTACCGTTCTTCTTGAGTACCGCAAGTGCCTGGTTGATCTCTGGCAGCAATGTTGAGGCATTGTGGTTGCTCTTATTGAAGCCAACGACGTAGATGTCGGGGAACAAGGGTTTACCGATAGCCTTCAGTGCCGGATCGGCCTGACCACCAGGGCCAGCGCCAAGCACGTAGTAAGTGATGATGGGCAAGTCTACCATCATAGCGTCGATCTTCTTCTGCTTGAGATCGTCGAATGGAAGGTTGCCATCATAGAGCTTGGTATTGATCTTGGAGTCTGTCGCCAGGTCATCTGCTGCCTTATAACCTGTACCGGTTCCAACCGTGAGACCATCTAGAATGGACAACTGGAGATCGCTGTTCCTATCATATTGCGTGAAACGTGGATCGTCCGCACGTACAACGATCTGTTGCCCATAACGGTAGTACGCTTCAGAGAACAGCTCCGTCTTCTTACGATCTTCCGTGATTTCCCAGCCATTCATCACGAAGTCGAACTTGTTCGAGAGCAGAGCCTGCTCCAGGCTGCCATAGTCGGTCTCTATCTGGGTCTGAGTAATACCCATTACTCCTGCCATGGCCGCGGCAATCTCGACCTCGAAGCCGACGAGGTTGTTGGGGTTCTTCGGGTCCTTGAAGACGTAGGGCGCGCCATCAACGTAATCAGCACCCCATTGCAGCACGCCGGGCGTTTTTAAGCCCGCACTGGCTACCTTGGTAGCGCCAGGAGTTGTTCCCGTTGTTGGCGCCGTTGTAGAAATATTCCCCCCACAGGCTGCCAGTATCGACTCGATTGTGCCACCGACAGCGATGAGGCCCCCCGCTTGACCTGCACGCTTGAGAAATGTTCGCCTGTTGATTCCCTGGTTCATAATTGCATCTCGCCTTTCTGCAGAACGTTGATGATTCTCCTGGGCTATGTGCAATCTACGGTAAGGTTGAAAGCACGCGCTCTAAAAATAGCCGCGTGCGTTCCTCCTTAGGTTGCCTGAATAGCTTCTGAGGGTCACCTTGTTCAACAATTGTGCCGTCAGATATAAAAACTACGCGGTCCGAGACATCACGCGCAAACTGCATCTCGTGCGTTACTACGACCATTGTGCTGCCCTCGTAGGCGAGGTCGCGCATGACCTTGAGCACTTCGCCGACCAGCTCCGGGTCCAATGAAGAAGTTGGTTCATCGAAGAGCAATGCACGCGGCTGCATAGCCAACGCACGAGCAATAGCTACGCGCTGCTTCTGCCCACCAGACAAGCGACTGGGATAGACATCGCGCTTTTCCGAGAGGCCGACCTTTGCCAGCAGCTTCTCACCGAGCGCAACTGCTTGATCTTTGGGCATCTTACGCACTAGCAGGGGCGCTTCAATCACGTTCTGCAATACGGTCATGTGCGGAAATAAGTTAAAGTTCTGGAATACCATGCCGAGTTCTCGGCGGATGGGGCTAAGATGCTTGATCGAAAGGAAAGGATTCAGTTTCTGCCCGTGGATGTAGATTTCGCCGCTTGTCAATTGTTCCAGGGCATTCAGGCAGCGGATAAGCGTACTTTTGCCTGAGCCGCTCGGTCCGATTAAGGCGACGACCTCCTGCTTACGCACCTCAAAATCAACATCCTTGAGGACATGTTTATCGCCAAAAAACTTGTTGAGCTTGATGGCACGGATGATCATCTCATCCTCATCGCCGTTGGTGGCCTGGAATCCATTTTTAGAGTTGGTGGCAGTGTTGGCATTACCTGCTATGCTTGAGTCGGAGTCCATAAAAATCTGCACGACGGGGACCCGTCCCCTTTAGGGGACCGGGAGGAAGTCGCGTCCTCCTTTCCCATGAAGATAGCCATATCCGTCTCGGTGTTGGATCAGGACACAATATCGATACCCAATATCGGTTACCCGTCCCTGCGCAGTTATAATGCTGAAAGCTCCACTGGCTTTGGAAGCCATGCGGCCTACATGCACTCCAGCATGAGTGAGCCGAGCAGGCACCACCGCACGCACCTGATCCCCGGTCCGAAACGTATGCCTGGTGGGCTTACGCTTGGGTTTAGTTCGTGGGAAGCCGTGCTCGTCCATCAAGCACACCTGCCTGCACCCATGCCCGTAGGCTGTAATGCGTAAAGGGATCACATGGCTCGTCTGAAGCTCCTCTGGGGTACTGGCCACTATGCAGGCTGCGTCCAACCAATGCGTTTTGGGCAGTCCTCGCACACTCCGATTGTACTTGGTGCGCCCTCTACTCCCACTTTCCAGAGGGAGGCCCACCCCCTTCAACTGCACATAAAGCAGAGAGCGCGTGGTGTTCACGGCTGCCGCATCTCGTAGTGGGGTCCTGGCCTCTTCGAGCATGCGCTCAAGCACTGCTGGCTTCCTTTTGAGGAAGTCTTGCACGTCCTGGTCTCCTTTGGCCTGATTGCATCGCCCACATGCCAGCGTTAGATTCGAGGCGCGATCCGTGCCGCCTTTGCTGCGTGGCACAATGTGGTCAATTTGAAGCGGCATCCCTTTCTTCCCACAATAAGCACACTTCCTCTGCCACTTGTGCAGCAGGTATTCTCGCAATTCGTATCCCATCAACTCGCCCTGTTGATAGGCACGGCCCTCGATTTCAGGATTCTGCATGGCTTGCAGGTCGAATTTGACGACTTCCAGGGTAAGTGCCGCCAGGGGACACCATCGTTGTAATCGCTTGACCCAGGTGAGCACATTGGCGATCCTGCTCATCAGGGAAGGGGGCAGCCAGCCTGCGCACCTTTGCCGATTCGCCCATCGTAGTTCTCGGTAACGAGTTTGGCGAGAGCGTCTGCTGCGCCGGACCGCCCCCCGATCAGCAAGCGAAGCGGTGATGGCAAAGCCGCGATGGGCCAGTTCTGCCGCCCACACCACCTCGCCGGTCGCGTCGTTGACCAGGGCCAAGCCGGTCATCTTCGCTCCGGGATCGATTTTGAGCCGCAGCGGAACCGGCACCGCGGCCTGGGTGACTTGCCGCAGAATAAGAGTGAAGGGGGAGGACCGATAGACAGCGGCTTTCCCTTTGGTCAGCAGGATGCGTGCTCGCGCCGGACTGACCGGACTCAGCGGCTGCTTATGCGCATTGAGGACAAAAACCTTGCTCATAACATAGACACCCCTTTACTCGCTGCAGAGCGAAACCTGGCAGACGATCTCACCTCTCTATTGCAGTGATAAATATTGGAATACAGTATATGCATCAGGTATAAGCATGTCAAGCTTTTTAGCAAGACAATCTTTCTCAGCCTGATGCGAGATGTTATACTATACCTGTCTTAAAGACTATTCCCTCGTAGCAGGTGAACAATGCCATTTCTTCAAGCACCAAACACTGCTCTGTATTACGATATTTTTGAACCTGATTTCACGATGTCCAGCCCACCTGTGGCCCGCCAGGTTGTGTTATTACTACATGGCTTTGCGGGGACGCCCGAGAGCGACTTCGCGGGACAGCTTCCCCAGCTGCGCACTCGTTATCGCGTTCTTGCGCCTCACCTGCATGGCTACGGGCAATCGACACAACGTACCAGCTATACCGTCACCTACTACCGGGAAGATGTCGCAGATATGGTAGCCCTGCTTGACGCGCTTAGTATTGATAAGGTACTGGTGTTCGGTTTTAGTGATGGTGGTATTGTTGGGCTGCTGCTGGCGGCACTGCACCCTCAGCGTGTGAGTGCCCTGGCCATTCTGGGAGCGCAGCCGTCGATCAACGCGCAGGATGTTGCGGCTATTCGCCACTGGTTACTTGAGGTTCCTCTGTCGGAGGAATGGCAAACGCAACTGGCGCAGCTGCACGGGGAGCCCTACTGGCGTGCGCTTCCCGGCATGTATGTGGCAGCCCAGGAGGCGCTGGTAGCTGCCGGAGGAGTGCTGATTACCAGGGAGGAAATGGCGTCGATTCGCTGCCCGGCGCTGATTATACACGGTGCCCGCGATCGCGTAGTCCCGGCTGATTATTCACGCCAGATCCACAAGCGCGTTCCAGGTTCCCATTTGTTGCTCTTAGATGCTGGCCATGCTGCTCACCTGCGATGTGAAGAGGAATATACGACAGCAGTGATGGACTTTTTCGCAAATAGATACCCTGAAGGAGGGAACGTGTGAAACTAAAAATAGCGGTGGTGCAGTTTGAAATTCGACAATTCGCACCAGAGGATAACCTCAAGAAAGCAGAGCAATTCATTAAAGAAGCTGCGCCAGAGGCGCAAATAATTGTTTTCCCCGAAGATTTTATCACTGGCCCGCTCTCTGGCGAAAAGAGTTTTGTCGACTACGAAGGCGGCTATGTGAGGCATTTTCAACAGCTTGCTGTAACCTATAGTATAGATATTGTGCCTGGTTCAATCATTGAAGGTGATCACGTGGGATTCTATAACACTACATACTACATCGATAGGACAGGCAGCATTCTGGCAAGGTACAGGAAGATGAACCTGTGGATTCCAGAGAGGGTATATATTACGCCTGGAAATGAGATAGTGGTCTTTGAAACTCGGTTTGGGAAAACTGGCTTGATAATTTGCTGGGACCTGATATTTCCTGAGGTATTTCAAGCGATGGTCAGGCAGGGCGTAGAAATTGTCATCTGCCCCAGTTACTGGTGTTTTGAGGATGCTGGATCAGGGATGAAGTATGATACAAATGCGGAGGTAAAGCTGGTGAATGCACTGTGTGTGGCGCGAGCATTTGAGAACGAGATAATCCTGGTCTACGCGAATGCGGCCGGGGTAGGAAAGTATCAGGGGATAGAAGAGAGGTTAATAGGTCGATCACAAATCACTGTTCCCTTTAAAGGTACTCTGAGGGTACTTGAGCATAATCAGGAGGAAATGTTCATTGAAGAAGTGGATACAAGTATCCTGAATGATGCCGAGGCGGCATATCAGCTTAGAAGAACATCACTCGTTATTTAGAGCGATTCAACCCACTGTTTAATTACCGAGACCAGCTCTTCCTGCTCTTCCATGAATACCATGTGTCCAGAGCGCTCAAATATATGCAATTGAGCATTTGTAATTTTTTGTGCCATCTCCTCTGCCCCTGCCATCGGCGTCACCCAGTCGTAGCGCCCCTGCAAAACGAGCGCGGGTACCTGTATCTGTTGCAGATGGGGACGCAGATCATACTCCTTGCTGAGGGTACCCATCATATACATAGCAATATCCATGTTCACCAGTGGATTAATGTACATCGCGTCGATGTACTCTTGTTTATATCCCTGGTGCCAGTAGAGGGGCATGATTTCCAGTTCAAAGCGCTTCAGTTCTGCCTCTGTGGCCTGCCCGGTCGATTCCCGGTAAGCAATCTCGCGCAGTTCTTTGCCGCGCTCCCCACCAACCAGATGCTCTAATGCGTCCAGATCATAGCCGCCGGTCCAGGCAGGAGAGGTATCAAAGAGGATAATGCCTGCTGGAAAATCAGGATGGCGATGAGCAATGCTGAGCGCTACAAAACCACCAAATGACTGGCCGAGCACGATGGGTCGCTCAATATCTAGTGCCTTGCAGAACAGGACAATATCATCTGCCATAATGCCGAGCTGATAGTATTCGTGGCTATGGCGCTGCGACCTGCCACATCCACGCTGATCGATGTAGATCAACCGGACAAATCCGCTCATGGGATCGAGCCAGGGACGCAGGTACGTGTGGTCAAAGCCCGGGCCACCATGCAGTATTATCATGGTTGACTTCTGGCGAAAATCTGCTGCAACATCCAGCTCGCTTCCGGCCACATCAAAAAAGAGTTCTGTGCCGTTGACATGTAGTTTCATGATACGGTCTCCTTTCATCAACAAAGTTCATCTACCATTATAAGAATATATCAGCGTTAAGGATGTGAACAATGAAAATGAAAGATGTGAGGTGCTCTTAAGATGTACTATCGAGTGGCGTTGCAGGCAGAGCAGACATCTACCTGGCAGTGGAAATCAACAGTATTGACCTCGATCGAGGCCGTGCTTGGTTTCCTTAGAATATATCGTTGTGTTCCAAAGGATCATGTTCGCGTATTCCTCTGTTCTTCTGCTGAGTATATGGATGAGATGTTGAGGCGAGAGAACCAGGGATTGATATCGACCTCTATTACTGCCGACCAACTCTGGACTGAACGATGTATGAGTTTAATGGAAATGAGACGCTTAGAGCTAGAATTGTGTTCTACAGGCGATCATGATGTACCATATACGTTCAGCATACCGAGCTCCGTGCCACAGGTACTCGCCTGGACAAAGCTGCTGGCAAAGGTGCAGAGAGGCGAGTTGGAGCCATAAGTACTACTTCAAGGACACGGCATGATATCCTTAAATTTGCTAAATCTCCCATTGTAAAAGCAGTTTCTAAGCATTCTAAGCAAATCCTAATCTTGATTAATGCTGCATTAATCGGCTATACTGAGTCCATACTTGTCGTGCTTAGGCATATAGAACTAAAAAGATACGCGTTGACATACAGTAGGTAGTGTTTTCCGCATCTAGAAGGGTATAGCAGCGCTTGACGGAAATGCCTCCACAGGATAACCCAGAACAAACGGGGCCAAAATCGCCTCGCCCACCGCAAAAGGGGACGAAGAGGCGAACGCGCCTGGCATCTTATGGTATGTGGATACTCATTGCACTGGTGTTAGTGAGCACAATGGCGGTTGTCTTTGGGCTGATAGCTACGCACACCATCAATATTAACTTCGGCTATAGCAATATACAGGAAGAACCGATCAGCGAAGTACTCAACCTTGCCGATCACCACCAACTGAAGTCTGTGCTGATCAGTGGAGACGAGATATTCGCCACCAGTATTTCGGGCCAGCAGTACCATGCGATCAAAGAAGACGGACAGGCGGTAACAGAGATATTTCGACACGATGGCGTCGCCGTCTCTGTGGATAACGGGCAGCGCATGCAATGGACACAATTAGTGGTAGATGTTCTTTTGATAACAATGATCGTCGGTGCTATGCTTTTCTTTTTGCGACGAGGCGGTGCGGGTAACCAGGCTGCTTTCTTCACACGCTCAAAAGCCAAGCGTTTTAATGAATCACGCCCTTCGGTGCTTTTTAAGGACGTTGCCGGTGTTGAGGAGGCAAAAACTGAGCTCGAGGAGATTGTTGAGTTTCTTAAATATCCAGCGCGTTTTGTCGCCATGGGAGCACGAACCCCTAAGGGAGTTCTGCTGGTGGGCGCCCCTGGGACGGGTAAGACGCTCATTTCACGTGCGGTGGCAGGTGAAGCCAATGTGGCCTTCTATAACATTAGTGGCTCTGAGCAACGACGAGCGCGAGCAGACACTTAACCAATTGCTGGTAGAAATGGATGGTTTTGATAGTCATACCAACGTCGTTGTCATAGCTGCCACAAACCGCCCTGATGTACTCGACTCCGCCTTGCTACGCCCGGGGCGCTTTGATCGCCAGGTAATGCTCGACAAACCCGATATCCGCGGACGGCTTGCTATCCTCGAGGTACATGCGAAAGATAAGCCACTGGCTAGCGATGTCATCATGGTAGACCTGGCCCGTCAAACTGCCGGTTTTTCTGGAGCTGACCTGGCCAATCTGTTGAATGAAGCTGCGCTACTGGCTGCGCGCCGTGGAGACAAGGTCATCCACAAGCCCGAGCTTGAAGAAGCTGTCCTGCGCGTGATGGCTGGCCCGGAGCGCAAGAGCCGCGTGATTACAGAAGCTGAGAAGGCCATCATTGCCTATCATGAGGTGGGACATGCCATCGTCATGCGCTCCAGTCCCGGAGCAGATCCGGTGCGCAAGGTAACTGCAATTGCGAGAGGTATGGCCCTGGGTATTACGGTGCAGGCACCAAGTGAAGACCGCTACCTGATGCGTCGCTCGGAGCTTCTAGCCAAGATGGCGGGAGCGATGGGCGGACGAGCTGCTGAGGAGATCATCTTTGGTGATATCACCACGGGGGCCAGCCAGGATATCGAGTATGTAACAAATATTGCCCGGCGCATGGTCTGCGAGTTCGGTATGAGCCCGCTGGGTAACGTAGCGCTCAAGATGGAAGCGGATGGTTCCTCTTCGATCAGCCCGGAGACAGCAGCCAGGATCGACAAAGAAATCTCGTTACTCGTTGAACAGGCTTACGAGACCGCGCTTCATATTCTGCAGGAGAAAAGAGATAAACTTATCACCATCGCCGAACACCTGATCGAGGTTGAGACGATTGATGGCACCGAACTCGACGCAATGTTGTGTGTAGCATGATACGGACTTTTATTGCCCTCGATCTAGATGACTCCATACGCAGTATTCTCGGTGGAGTCATCCGCCAGATGGCGCAGGAATTACCTCCAATAAGGTGGGTTGATCCGCAGGGAATTCATCTCACCCTTGCTTTTCTAGGCGATTTGACTGATGAGCAGGTGGCTAAAGCGAGGCAGGCAGCTGAGGCCGCAGCGCAGGGGGTAGCACCCTTCGGGTTTCGCCTCTCGCACCTGGGTGTATTTGACTCGTCGCAATATCCTCGTGTTATCTGGGTAGGTCTTCACCGTATCACGCCAGTCGACTATGTGTGATGAGAAGCGAACTACTGCGCTCGGGAGCCAGATATACTGCGCTGGGGGAATACTTGCTTGGGGAAGAACGCAAGTAGATCAGCCAACCACACAGGGCTTCTCAAAACCATTGACATATCGGTAATTGCGAGGTATGCTGGTATCAGTTATACAGTTGAATGCCCAACAGTATGAAAGAGAACCATATGGAACAAGCTGAAATAGAACGTCTTGAACTTGAAAAGGAGGTTTCTCAATTTCTTGCGCAGTCCTTTCTTGAACTTGATGAGGGAGAACGTCAACTGATGAAGCGATTTGGGTTGACCCTCACTCAGTACTGGGCACTGGTCCATCTCAAAAATGAAGAAGGTCGCTCTCTCAGTGAATTGGCTGACTTACTGATTTGTGATAAGAGTAATGTGACGAGTATTGTTGACAAGTTGGAAGAATGTGGACTGGCAGAACGCAGGCGAGGGAAAGCGGGAGACCGGCGTTATATCCGTGTTGTACTCACTCCTCAAGGACAACAACTACGCAATATATTGATCACCACTCAGGAACACCTGCTCAGGATGCGCTTTCAGACACTGAATGTAGAGAACCTACTAAAACTCCTTGAACCGCTACAACAACTGGCGAGCACACTCCAGGCTCAATTTAAGAATAATGAAGTTCCCACCATGATTGAAAACTCAATTGAGCACATGCGTGCAGAACAAGGGACACC
>WNGK01003791.1_pt1 | contig 16321 bp, 13 predicted proteins | sample 5400601 | NCBI WGS metagenome assembly WNGK01 (sample SAMN13153376, study PRJNA577476) | soil metagenome | isolation source: 60 cm soil or saprolite under Garry oak tree replicate 1 | place: USA:California | collected 2016-06-15
CCATCATGGGGCAAGAGGTAAACACGCCGGTTCCCATTTCGGTCTGGGCGACGCGAATGGTCACCGTGTCGTCCGGGGCGATCGTCAGCCACGCGTTGAGCTCGGGAACCATGGCGTCCCGGTACCAGGGTTGACCCTGGATCGGCGCTGCCTGCGCGCTTTGGGGCGGCAGGTAGAAGCCGAGCACCATGGCGCCGCCGACCGCCGCCGTGGTGGCCAGGAAGTCGCGGCGGCTCAATTCGACTTTCGGAGTTGTCTCGACGTTTGTGATCATCGTCGGTCCTCCTATGCCTGCAGCTCGGCTGCCCTGTGGATGGCCTGGCGGATGCGCAAGTAGGTTCCACAGCGGCAGATGTTGGTCATGCCGGCGTCGATTTCGGCATCGGTCGGCTTCTGGCTTCTCTTCAGCAGGGCCACCGCGGCCATGATCTGCCCCGACTGGCAATATCCGCACTGGGGGACGTCGAACTCGATCCACGCCAATTGAACCGGGTGCGTCCCGTCGGGGGAGAGTCCCTCGATGGTCGTGACGGCCTTGCCGACCACAGCCGAGGCGGGGATGCTGCACGACCTTGTCGCCTGGCCGTCGATGAGGACGGTGCAGGCGCCGCACTGAGCGATACCGCAGCCGTACTTGGTGCCTGTGAGTTTCAGCGAGTCGCGAAGGACCCACAGCAGCGGGGTCTCCGGCTCCACGTCCACGGCGTGGGCCATGCCGTTGACGATAAGAGAAATCGACATATCGCTCCCTCCTAAAGCTTGGCGGCCTATTGTCCGATATAGCGCTTGGCCTGCTCCACCAGTTCCTTCGGCGTCGCCACCGAGGCGGCGATGATTTTCTGAACCTCTTCGCCGCTCAAGGGTTCGATTCCGAGATTGCGCTTCTTCATGTCGGCGACGAATTCCGGGTCCTCCATCGTGGCCATGAAGGCCCGGCGCAAGGCCGCCGCCCGTTCCGGCGGGATGCCCGGCTCGGCAACCAAGGAGCGCCCGATGTCGGGTCCGCTGCCGAGCAGGGTGAGAATATTCCGCGACCGCTCGTCGACGGCGAAGTCGAGCAGGCCTGGATCATTCGGCAACTCCTTGATGCGCTGCGCGCCCTGCGCATAGAGGATCCTGATTTTCTTCTCGGTCAGCCATTCCTGGTGGTTGGTCTGGATCGCTTCCCAGCTCATCCCTCCGATCGCGTTCACCTCTTCCCGCATCATGGCGAGGGCCTGGTCCGGCGAGCCGCGGAATCCCAGGATGACCCTGAATTTCGTGCCGATGAGATCGTTGAGTGCGGTCGGAATGAAGGCGGCGCTGTTCGACGGCACGGTGCCGGCGATCAATATCTGCTTCTGCTTTGCCCCTTCGACGGATTGAACGGGAGAGGTGTGCCAGACCACGGACACGGTCGCGGTCGAGACGATGCGGCCGATCCAGATGAGCTTGACCGGGTCGAAGTCGCCTGGTCCGCCCAAGACCTTCCCGAGCGCGGTGGTGTCGAGAAAAAGACCAAGCGAAGTGCCGTCCTGGGGCGTGATGGTGGTCATGTAGCCTGCGGCCTTGATGCCGCTGCCGCCCAGCATGCTCTTGATCACGATCGAGGGATTGCCCGGAATATGCCGCGCGAAATAGGGCGCGACGACGCGGGCATAGAGGTCATAGCCGCCGCCTGGAGGGAATCCGACATAGAGGCTGATGGTCTTGCCGCGATAGAAATCGGCCACCGGCTCGGCCAGTGTCGGCGATGGCAGCAGCAGCGCGAGCGCGCCGGCGAAGCCGAGATGTCGTAGGATCCGCAGCGTTCTCAATGGATTGTCCTCGCTCGCTGGTGGACCAAGGGGCTGGAGTTTGATGAGCCTGCGGGCGCTGTCGCCGAGGACCTTGGTCTTGTCTGCCACGCCTTAGCTTAAGCTCCTCTATGGTCTCGATGCCCCTGCGCTTGAGGGCGACGAGCATGGGGCAATCGGTGCCGAAGATCAATCGATCGGCGCGGCGCCGCGGCCTTCGGCGGATGCATATGGGCGTGCCAGTTGATGATCACCCGCTTACTCCTGCATCTTCGCCGGATGGGCGCGCAAGACGTCTTCGTCGATCTCGGTGCCCCAGCCGAGGCCGGTCGGCAGCAGGAACTCGCCGTTCTCGACCACATAGGGCTTGGTCAGGAGCTTCGGCTTCCAGGGCACCTCGTCGATGTCGAGCTCCATGGTCCGCAGATTCGGGATGGCAGCGGCGAAATGCGCGCAGATCACCGCGGAGAGGGGGCCGCTGAAATTGTGGGAGGCGACGTTGACCTCATAGGCGTCCGCCATCGCCGCCATGCGGACCGATTCGACCACGCCGTTGTATTGCGGATCGACGATCGCCACGTCGACGCAATGGTGGTCGAGGTAAGGTTTCAGCGCGCGGCGGCCGAGGATGGTCTCGAGCGAGGCGATGGGCGTGATTGTCGATTCGCGGATAAGACTCAGCGCCTTCGGATCGTAAAGGTCCATTTCGAGCCACATCAGGTCGAACGGCTCGACCTTCCTGGCGATGCGGCGGAAGCCTTCGGGCTTGTAGTTGAAGTTGAGGTCGACCGCGATGCGCACCTTCGGGCCCACGCCCTCGCGCAGCGCGCTGAGCTGCGCGATCAGCGCCTCGAGCATCTCTTCGGGGAGATTGAGCTCGGGATGGCCGGCGCCACGCGCGGAGCCCGGCGTGTACTGGCGTCCCCCCTTGTCGTCGAACACCAGGAGGTTGGTTTTCACCGCCTTGAAGCCGTGCTCGGCCGCCTCCCGGCCCGCCGCCTTGAGATCCTCGAGGGTGCGCACCGGTGGCCGGTCGATGACGTTACCGCCGAAATACTCCGCGCAGCGCGCCCGAATCACCCCGCAGCGCGACCAATAGAGAGGAATACGGTCGCGCACTGCGCCGCCGATGAGGTCGTAGACTGGGACGCCGAGCGCCTTGCCCTTGATATCGAGGCAGGCGTTGAGGATCGCTCCAGCGGCGTTCGAGTAGAGCCCGCCCGTGACCGCGCGGATATGCGAATAGAGCGCGGCATCGATCCGGCCGATCGCGCGCGGGTCCTGCCCGATCAGGCCCGCGGCGAGGCCTTGGATCACCGCCCCAAGCCCGCGGCGACGGCTCTCCTTGAACTCCGACCAGCCAACGATCCCCTCGTCGGTGGTGATCTTGAGGAACGAATAGGTGTCCCAGCCCGCATCGACGTGGAAGTCCTCGAACTTGACGATTTTCATGCTGCCCCCGCGTGTTGCCGCGCCATCGTGCCACGGCTCACACGCGCGACCAACTGCCTTCCCACATTGCCTTTGGCAGTGCCACCCACTAGCTTTCCCCGCTGCATCGACCACAACAAGAATTGGCCGGAGGACGCGATGATCGGCCATCAACGGTTGCCACGAAGCCTGTTCAAGCCGCTCGCGCTGCTCGGCCTGGTCGCCACGCTGGTCGCGACGCCGACAGCACCTGCGCTCTCTCAAGCCAATGGTCTCGCCGAGATCGCAAGCTACCAGGGCGCCGACCGCCAGCAGCGGCTCGTCGAAGGCGCCAAGCGCGAAGGCGAGCTGATGTTCTACTCGTCGGTCCCGGTCGAGGACATCGCGGTCCTGACCGCGGCGTTCGACAAGAAATACGGCGTCAAGGTGAAGGTCTGGCGCGCCGATTCCGAGGGGTTCCTGCAGCGCATCATCAACGAGGCCAAGGGCCGGCGCAACGAGGTGGACGTCATGGCCGGATCGAGCTCGGCGCTCGAGCCGCTCCACCGCGAGAACCTGCTCATCGAGGTGAAGTCGCCGTTTCTCGCCGACCTCATCCCGCAGTCGATCGCGAAGCACCGCCAGTGGGCTTCGATCTATCTCAACACCATCGTGCAGGCCTACAATACCAGTCTGGTCCGCAGCGAGAGCCTGCCGAAGACCTATCGGGACCTCACCAAGCCCGAGTGGAAAGGCAAGCTCGGCGTCGAGGCGGAGGATTTCGATTGGTTCGCCCAGGTCGTGCTCGGCCTCGGCGAGGGCACGGGGGTGAAGCTCTTCCACGACATCGTTAGGACCAACGGCATTTCGGTGCGCAAAGGCCACACGCTGCTCGCCAATCTGGTGACTGCCGGCGAGGTGCCGCTCGCGCTCACCGTCTATGGCTTCACGGCGGAGCAGACGAAACGCAAGGGCGCGCCGCTCGACTGGTTCGTGATCCCGCCGCTGATCGCGCGGCCGACCGCGGCTGCGGTGGCGAGATACTCGCCGCACCCCCACGCGGCGGTGCTGTTCTACGATTTTCTCATCGGCGATGCCCAGCCGATCTTGGCGAGCCGTCAATTCGTTTCGCCGAGCAGGAAGATCGAATCGCCGTTCACCAATGGCCCGCTCGAGCTGATCGATTCCAGCATGATGCTCGATCATGCGCAAAAGTGGCAGGATCTCTATCAGAAGACGATCATCACACCCTCGCGCTGAACGAGCCGAATTCTTATCACGATGGCGATACGGGAAGACGACTGCCCATGATCATCGATTTTCATGTGCATGTCCTGCCGCCGGCAGACATGGAGGCGTTCACCGGCACCCAGTTCCACCGCAATATCCGGGCGCCGAAACAGGGCCGCAGCCCGACCACGATCGAGAACGCGCTCGAAGCCGCGAAGATCGGCGGCGTCGATATCACCGTCATCAGCAATCCGATTCACAATCTGCGCGACATGGATCGCAGGCAGCAGCTCGATCGGTGCAAGCGGCAAAATCAATTCAACGCGGCTTGCCAGGCCAAATACGATTCCATCGTCGGGATGGCCTCGACGGTTCCCTATGGCGGCGACGAGTTCCTGCGCGAATTCGAGCGCGCCGTGAAGGAGGATGGGCTCAAAGGCGCATGGATCACATCGAGCCTCCAGGGCAGCTATCCGGATGATGACGACGCGCTCCCGTTCTTCCAGCTGGCAACCGAGCTCGACGTGCCGGTGGTGATTCACCCGCCCTCGGTCGGCTTTGGCGAGGAACGCATGAAGGACTATCGGCTGGCCTCGAGCGTCGGGCGGCCGATGGACAATGCCTTGGCCTTGGCGCGGCTGATCGTGCGCGGCATTTTCGAGAAATTCCCGTCGCTCAAGCTCGTCGGCACCCATCTCGGCGGCGGCATCTGCGAGATGATCGGACGCATGGACTATGCCTACCGGCTGCAGGACGAAGCCTTCTTCCTCGGCTCCTACGAGCCGATGCTGATCAAGCAAGCGCCGAGCCAATACCTCAAGATGATGTACCTGGAATCGACCTGCTATCATCCGCCCGCGGCGCGCTGCGCCTTCGAGACGGTCGGGGCCGACCGCTTCATCTTCGGCACCGATTCCCCGCCGCTGTTCGTGCTCAAGAAGGAGGGTGTGGACCTGATCAACAAAATGGGCCTTTCGCCCGCGGACAAGAACAAGGTCTACTGCGAGAACGCCAAGAAACTCTTGAAGCTCTGAGGAGCGACATGCGAGCTTCCATTGCCGGCATCCGCTGCGCGGCGACGCTTGTTTTCGCGGCCATGGCTGCATCCGGGGCTGCGGCGCAGGACTTCTTCAAGGGCAAGGAGATCAACCTCTACGTCGGCTCTGCGCCCGGCGGCCCCTATGACGCCTATGCGCGGCTGGTCTCGCGCCATCTCGGGCGCAACATCCCGGGCAATCCCAGCATCGTCGTGCAGCACATGCCGGGCGCGAGCGGCCGCCGGCTGATGGGTTTCGTCTACAACGTCGCGCCCAGGGACGGCACCGCCATCGCGACCGCCCAGCGTGCGCTGCCGTTCGACCCACTGATGGGCGTGGAGAGCCACTTCGATGTCGACAAGATCACTTGGCTCGGCAGCGCCAATAACGAGACCAATGTCTGCATGGCATGGCACAGCTCGCCGATCCGGACCATCGAGGACCTGCGGACGCGGGACATGGTGGTCGGCAGCAGCGGGCCGAGCAGCACCGACTCGATCTACCCCAATGTGCTGAACTATCTGTTCGGGATGAGGTTCAAGGTCGTCGGCGGCTACAAGGCGGCGACCGAGACCCACATCGCCATGGAGCGCGGCGAGGTCGACGGCCGCTGTGGCATCAGCTGGGACACGTTGCAGGCGCTCAATGCGGATTGGCTGCGCGAGGGAAAGATTCGCATCCTCATTCAGATCGGGATCGACCGGGTCGCGGATTTGCCGAACGTGCCGTCGGTCTTCGATCTGGCGAGGGCCGAGGAGGAGCGTCAGATCCTTGCGCTGTGGGCGGCGCCCAACAAGATGGGACGTCCATTCTTCGCTCCGCCGGGGATGGCCGCCGAGCGCGCCGAGCTCCTGCGCCGCGCCTTCGAAGCCACGATGAGGGACCCGGAGCTGCGCGCGGATGCGGCGAAGATGAATCTCGCCGTCAACGCGATCGCAGGCGAGGAGGTCGCGGCGCTGATCAAGCAGGTCTACGCGACTCCGAAAGAGATCGTCGAAAAGGCCGCGCTCGCGAGCAAGGGGAAGTAGGAAGGCTGAGAACCGCCCCGATCAATCCATATCTCCCTCACGGATGAATTCGGCAATCGTCTTGACCACCTCGTCTTCGATGCCGGCATAGCCGTGCTCGGAAAAGGGGCCGCAGGGGTCGGTGGCCACCGAATGACCACGCGTGAAGGTGCGTCTCCCTTTGCCAGCTGACGGGATGAGCGCAAACAGCGCTGCCGCGCCGGCCGGTGGAGTGAACGAGCAGGGGTCATCCCGGTGCCAGACGACCAGCGCTGGAAGCGTGATACGCGACGCATAGAGGTTGAAGGTTGCCTGATCGGCCGGGGACAGGCTCGTCACCGGCGAGGTCATGACCACACCCCTGAGCCCCGCCAGGGCCGGCAGGAAGCCGCCTGCTGTTGCGGTCGAAATGCTGCCGTTGCTGGTGCCGACCACCCAGATGGGTTGCCCCCAGCGGTTGGCGGCGGCGTTGATGAAGCCTTGCAATTCCGTAGCGTGCGTTGCGCTCAGGCGGATCGCGGCATTGAGCCCGCCAGGGTGTACCGGCGCGGCATCGGCCATCATGACGTTAAGGCCATAGCGCAGGAAAAGGTTGGCGGACCGGATCAGGAAGTTGCCGGTTGAACTGGTGATGGTGCCGGTCGCATCGAGGTCCAAGAGACCATCGCCTCCAGTCATCAGTACAACACTGGCGCGGGCCTTGCCCGCCGGCCGATCGAGACGCACGGGCGGGGTCTTGGTGATGAATGTCGTATCGATGGTCACCGCCTCGGCATCGGCGGCGCGCGCAGCAGGTGGGGCTCTGCAGAAGGCAAATGCCAGGGATACACCAAAGACGAAGGCAGCTTGCTTGAATGGGTTCGTCAACTGGACGGACATATCGCTCTCCTGGCCTGAGGGCTTCAATCGGTGGTTACCGTATCACACGGATTTTCGGCCTGCATGATCCACCGCATCCACCTCGCGCATGGCGTCCGGCCTCGCGGCTCGATAGAATTGCCAGATCAATACGGGAGGACGAATATGCTCAATTGCAACGCGTTCGCCGCCATCGCATTGGCGGCAACATTGTCGGCGACGACTGCCGACGGCCAGGTCATCGATTCCGGCAGATATCCCGACTGGTCCGGGCAATGGACCCGCGTGCCCGACGGCGGCGTTCCCCGCTATGATCCGACCAAACCCATCCGCAAACAGGAGGCGCCGCTCAAACCGGAATACCAGGCTCGGTTCGAAGCCTCGATCGCGGACCAGGATGCCGGCGGTCATGGCCTCGACAACGCCTACACATGCCGGCCGCCGGGCATGCCCCGGATGATGTCAGGCGTGGCACTGATGGAGTTTCTGCTATCGCTGAGCGTCACCCACATCCTGTTCGACCGAAACGACTATGCGCCTCGCCGTATTTATACCGACGGCCGTCCCTGGCCCAAGTTCGATGCCGACAATTCGACCTTCCCCGGCTATACGATCGGCAAATGGCTCGATACCGACGGTGATGGCCGCTTCGACACCCTCGAAGCTGAAACCCGCCACGTGCGCGGTCCGCGCACGTGGGATCAGAGCGGCATGCCGATGGCGGACGATCACGAGGGCGTCATCAAGGAGCGGTTGTTTCTCAACAAGGACAATCCGAACCTTCTGCACAACGAAATGACCGCGACCGACAACTCGCTGACGCGAGCTTGGACGGTGATGAAGAACTACCGCCGCGCGGAGAGCGAGCAAAAAATGTGGTGGGCTGAAAACAACTGCATCGATGGCCAGGCCCACGTCACTATCGGCAAGGAGACTTATTTTCTCAGCGGCGACGGCACGATCATGCCCATGAAGAAGGGCCAGCCGGCGCCGGACCTGAAGTATTTCAACCGATGAAGGTCGGGAGCGCGTAGGGCGCAATAGCTTATTGCGCCGCATTGGGGCCACGCCCGGCTGCACAGGTTTGCAGCTCGAGTTGTTTCAATTCGCCGACGAAGGCGGCGCAATGCGCTGCGCTTATTGCGCCCTACGTGCTCAGCCGAAGTCGGATTTATCCGACTTCGGCCTGCTCGATTTGATCTCAGCGCCCCGCGCGCTGATCGGACCGAATCATAAGCTTCTGCACGCGCCAATTCAGGATTTCGGCGACGTAGATTTCGTTCTCCGAGGGGCACGCGATCTGGTGGACCCAGCCGAACTGCTTGAGCTGCTTGCCGGACTTGCCCATCCAGCCGAGCACCTTGCCGTCGAGACTAAGCTTGTAGACGCGGCCGGGGAAGGCATCGGAGATGTACATCACCTGGTTCGGCCCCGGCGTGATGCAGATCGCCCAGGGCGCGCCCGGCGTCTGGGTGCCCCCGGTGGTGAGGTAGTTGGTCAGGTTTGGCATGTTGCCGATCGCCGGCTTCGCATCGGCGGGCGGCGGGATGTCGATCGTGAACTTGCTCTTGAGGTTGCCCTCGGTGTCGAACACCTGGACGCGGCGGTTGCCGCGGTCGCCCACATAGATGTTGTCGTTGTTGTCGGAGGCGATGGTGTGCAGCGTGTCGAACTGGCCGTCTCCCTTGCCCTTCGAGCCCCAGGACTTGAGCCAGTCGCCATCTTTGCTGACTTTGGCGACGCGCGAGTTGATATAGCCGTCGCTGATATAGGCGTTGCCGGCCCGATCCCAGGCCACGTCGGTCGGCTGCCGGAACCGCCCATCGACGGCCGGCAGCGGCGGGTTGGGCCGCTCGTGCGCATGTGCCTCGGAATCCGACGCCTCCGATTTGCGTCCAAACACCATCAGAACGCGGCCCGCGGGATTCATCTTGACGACCATGTCCGAGCCCTTGTCGGTTGCCCAGATGTTGTCGTCCTTGTCGACCCGCACCGTATGCGCAAAGGCCCAGGCATAGAGGTTTTTGCCGATCTCGCGGATGAAGGTCCCGTCGCGATCGAATTCCAGGAGTTGCGATGCTGTGTTGCCGAACGCCGGTCCCGAAGTCCCGCCGCGCGAGTACACGATGACGTTGCCTTTGGAATTCACGGCCACGCCCGAGCCCTCGCCCATATGCATGTCGGGCGGAAGCTTCAGAAAATTCGGAACCGAGTCGAACTGAAGCTCGGGCGCGGATGTCGACTGCGCGAATGCCGATGGGCTGAGCAGCACGAACAGTCCAGCTAACCATGGTCTCATGACAACCTCCCTAGGGTGCGGGTTGCGGCGGCGTTGAGGCAAATCAGGGGATCGGTAGTTCTTCCCGCCGGTGGGGCAGTATACAAACAGGCGATGCGGTAAGACAATCGCGCCGCAGGGGGTCAGCGAAAGCCGAATATGCCCTTGACAAGGCTCGCTGCTGCCTTGGCCGCGCTGTTGCTGGCGGGCGCCGAACTGCGCGCCGAGCCGGTTGCCGACTTCTACAAGGGCAAGCAGGTCAGCCTGATCGTCGGCTATGGGACGGGCGGGGGCTACGATGTGTACGGGCGGCTGGTCGCCCGACACCTCGGCCGGCACATCCCCGGCAACCCCACTGTCGTGGTGCAGAACATGCCAGGCGCGGGCAGCCTGCGCGCGGTCAATTACCTCTCCAATACCGCGCCGAAGGACGGCCGCCATTGCCCTCTTTGCCCGCGACATGCCGCTGATCGGCATCATCGGCAACAATGCCAATGTCCGCTTCGACCCGCGCAGGCTCACCTGGCTCGGCTCCTCGTCGAGCTACGCCGACGACGCCTATTTCCTGTTCGCGCGCAAGGACGCGGCGGTGAAATCGATCGAGGAGGCGCGCCGTCCCGGTGGGCCGCCGCTCGTGCTCGGCGGCACCGCCGAGGGCGCGACCGGCAATGATGTTGCCGCCGTGTTGCGCGACGCGCTCGGATTGAACCTCAAGCTCATCGCCGGCTATCCCGACAGCAATGCGTTGTTCCTCGCCGTCGACCGCAAGGAACTGGACGGCCGCTTCGTCGGGCTCTCGGCGACCGCATCCTCCCATCCGGAATGGTTGAAGCCGGACAGCGTGATGCGGATCCTCCTGCAGTTCGCGCGCGTCGCGCGCCATCCGCAATTCTCCGGCGTGCCGACGGCGCGCGAGCTTGCGCGGAACGACCGCTCGCGCGCACTGATCGAGCTCGCGGAGCTGCCCTACCGGCTCTCGCGCCCCTTTGCCGCCCCGCCGGGCCTGCCGGAGGACCGTGCGAAGGTGCTGCAGGCGGCCTTCCTCGCCGTCCACAAGGACCCGCTCTTTCTCGAAGAAGCCACTCGGCTGAAGGTCGACGTGAGCCCGATCGGCGGCGAGGAGGTGCTGCGCGCGATCGAGGCCATCGCGGGCGCCCCTGCCGATCTCCTCGACCAGATCAAGAAGCTCCTTGCCGACAACAAAGGCGGCGGCTGACGCCGAGGCGGTGGCGACCCGCCGCGGCCGAGCGATGGCGCTCGCCATGCCGCCGGCATGGCATTTCCATCGGTGCCTGCTTAAGATCGGTTCCGAAATCAAGGTCGGACACGGAGAAGAGGATGTTCAGGCTGTTGGCCGCGGCGGTTCTGGCGGTCGCGGTGGTGGCGGCGCCGCAGGCGCGCGCCGAGGATGTCGCCGAGTTCTACAAGGGCAAGCGGATCAATCTGGTCGTCAGCTATGGACCTGGCGGCGGCTACGACGTCTATGCGCGCGTGCTGGCGAGGCACATGAGCAAATACATCCCCGGCAACCCCAATATCGTGGTGCAGAACATGCCGGGCGCCGGCAGCCTGCGCGGCGCCAATTTCCTCTACAACGTCGCGCCCAGGGATGGGACCACCTTCGGTACTTTCGCGCGCAATATGGCGCTCCTCGGTCTGATCAAGAGCAACCAGAATGTCCAGTTCGATCCGGCCAAGTTCACCTGGCTCGGCTCGTCGTCGAGCTTCGCCGACGACGCCTATCTGCTCCTCATCCGCAAGGACGCGAAGGTGAAATCGGTCGCAGATGCGCTCCGCCCGGGCGGGCCTCCGATCGTGCTCGGCAGCACCGCCGAGGGCGCGTCGAGCGACGCCATCGGCATCCTGCTGCGCGAGTGGCTCGGCTTCAACATCAAGCTGATCCCCGGCTACACCGACAGCGGCGTGCTCTTCCTCGCCATCGAGCGTGGCGAGATCGATGGGCGCAATGTCGGACTGTCGGCGGTCCGTTCGAACAGGCCGGACTGGTTGACACCCAATGGTCTTGCCCGCGTCCTGGTCGTGTTCGGACGCGCGAGGCGCCACCCCGACTTCCCCGACGCTCCGACCGCGCGCGAGCTTGCGCGCAACGCGGAGGACCGCAACCTGATCGAGATCATCGAAGTGCCCTACGCGCTGTCGCGGCCCTATGCGGCGCCGCCCGAGGTGCCGGCCGACCGCGCCAAGGCATTGCAGGAGGCCTTCCTCGCGACCCACAAGGATAGGGCCTATCTGGCGGAGGCCGAGAAGCTCGGCATCGAAGTGAGCCCGATCGGCGGCGATGAGGTGCTGCGCCTGATCGACCGCATCGCCAAGACGCCGCCGGCGCAGCTCAAGCGAATCGAGAAGCTGATCACCGAAGGTGGATGACGGACGACAGACGGCGGACGACAGATGATTGCCTGTCGTCCATGACGTCAATTCGTCGCACGCAGAACCTTTCCTGTCCGTTCCACCGGCTTGGCGGCGACCAGCACGAAGGCGATGATGCATGCGTTGGCGCCGCGGTTGATCCAATTGTGGATCGTCCCCCGCTGCACCAGAATGTCCCCGGCGCGCAAGTGGACGGTGGTGCCGTCCATCTCCATGTCGATTTCGCCGGACACGACGACGGCATAGTCGATCGACTCGGTGCGGTGGTTGCGCATCGCGACGCCGGGCCCGTATTCCACCAGGCGGAAGACGGTGCCATTCGGGTCGGTGGTCGAGACCTCGCGCATGCCGCCGTCGATGTCGCTGCCATTGTCGGCCGGGAACTCGCCGGTCGACCAGATCACGCAGTTCGCGTGCCGGGGCCGCCGGGAAATGACGTTCCCGCACGATTCATCGATGCCGACGACCGCGCGGCCGTTCTGGTCATGGCCGGTCACGACGCGTCTGATCTTCACGACTGCCTCCCTCGTTCTGCGATTGGGCAGGCTTTGGTGTGCTTGCGCCCGCAATCCGATCGCTTCAAAAACTTGGCTTCCCCGGTGTACACTGTCAAACAACGCTGCAAACAAGGCCGCCAAACAAGGCTGCGGCCAACGGCCACGAGCCGCCCAAGGAAGGCCCATGCACGACACGCCCGATGAGGTCCACTGGCACGAGCCCAAGGCCGGCGAGAACGCGGGCTATGGCAAATTCCTGCGCAAGCCATTGCCCTACGACAGCTTCATGGAGGCGGAAGGCGTGCCGATCTATCGCGGCATCGGCGTGCGCCGGGTGCAGGATTTGCCGATGGCGCCTTGGAAGCGGCTCGGCGGCCGCGGCAGCTATATCCAGCTCTATGGCACCGAAGGACTCTGGGGCTCCTACGTGGTCGAGATTCCCTCCGCTGGCGCGCTCAATGTGGAGCGACATCTCTACGAGAAAGTCGTGCTGGTGGTCGAGGGCCGCGGCTCGACCGAAGTCTGGCAACAGGGGCAGAGCAAGCGGCATGTCTTCGAATGGCAGAAGGGCTCGCTGTTCTCGATCCCGCTCAACGCCTTTCACCGCTTCATCAACGCGGCGAGCGCGCCGGCGCTGCTCCTGTGCGGCACATCGGCGCCGAACGTGATGAACCTGATCGACAATCCGGACTTCATCTTCAGCTGCCCGCACAGCTTCACCGAGCGTTTTTCAGGCGCCGACGACTTCTTCAAGCCGAATGACGAGCTCGAGCCTGACCCGGTGCGCGGCCTTGCCATGCGGCGCACCAATCTGGTGCCCGACATCGTCAATACCGAGCTGCCGCTCGACAATCGCCGCTCGCCCGGCTACCGCCGGATCGAGCCGCAGATGGCAGGCAACCGCTTCTATGTCTGGATCGGCCAGCACGAGACCGGCCGCTATTCCAAGGCGCACAAGCACGCCTCCGCCGCCGTGCTGATCTGCGTCAAGGGCAAGGGCTACACCTATACCTGGCCCGAAACGCTCGGCACCACGCCATGGCGGGACGGCAAGGCCGACAAGGTGCTGCGCCAAGACTACGAGCCGGTCGGCATGGTCTCGGCCGCCCCGATGAGCGGGGATTGGTTCCATCAGCATTTCGGGGTCAGCAAAGGCGGCCTGCGTCTCACCGCCTGGCACGGGCCCAACAATGCGCGCTCGCGCAAGGCCGGGCGGCCCGGCGATGCGATGCTGGACTGGGGCGCCATCGACATGAGCAAGGGCGGCAGTGCGGTGCCCTATCATCTGGAGGACCCCGCGATCCGCAAGGAGTTCGAGGAGACGCTCAAGCGCGAGGGCGTGGAAAGCCGAATGAAGCCGGAATTCTACCTGCGGCCTCCAGGCGAGGGCGAGGAGGTTCCCCACCTCGTGTGATGTGTTGCTTGGACTTTCGGCATGCTCAGGCGTGCTCTCTCCCCGAGGGGACAGGGAGTTTACAATGAGCAAGAGGCGCTCGGGGCGCTTACAATGACACTCTGAAGAGAGGATGATCGTCGCAAATCCCGCCCGCCCCAAAAAACCAACGCAGAGGCTGTTCCCATGCACGACACACCCGATCAGGTCCACTGGCACGAACCCAAGGCCGGCGAGAACGCGGGCTACGGCAAATTCCTGCGCAAGCCGTTGCCCTACGACAGCTTCATGGAATCGGAGGGCGTGCCGGTCTACCGCGGCATCGGCGTGCGCCGGGTGCAGGACCTGCCGATGGCGGATTGGAAGCGGCTCGGCGGCCGCGGCAGCTATATCCAGCTCTACGGCACGGAAGGGCTATGGGGCGCTTATGTGGTCGAGATTCCCTCGGCGGGGGGGCTCAAGGTCGAACGGCACCTCTACGAAAAGGTCGTGCTGGTGGTCGAGGGCCGCGGCTCGACCGAAGTCTGGCAGGAGGGGCAGACCAGGCGCCACAGCTTCGAATGGCAGAAGGGCTCGCTGTTCTCGATCCCGCTCAACGCGTTCCACCGTTTCATCAACGCGGCGAGCGCGCCGGCGCTGCTCCTGTGCGGGACCTCGGCGCCGAACGTCATGAACCTGATCGACAATCCGGACTTCATCTTCAACTGTCCGCACAGCTTCACCGAGCGTTTTTCCGGCGCCGACGACTTCTTCAAGCCGAATGACGATGTCGTGCCGGACCCGATCCGCGGGCTCGCCATGCGGCGCACCAATTTCGTCCCCGACATCGTCAACACGGAACTGCCGCTCGACAACCGCCGCTCGCCCGGCTACCGCCGGGTCGAGCCGTCGATGGCTGGCAACCGCTTCTACCTCTGGATCGGCCAGCACGAGACCGGCCGCTATTCCAAGGCGCACAAGCATGCCTCCGCCGCCGTGCTGATCTCCGTCAAGGGCAAGGGCTACACCTACACTTGGCCGGAGGCGCTCGGCACCACGCCCTGGAAGGACGGCAAGGTCGACAGGATCATGCGCCAGGACTACGAGCCGGTCGGCATGGTCTCGGCGGCGCCGATGAGCGGCGACTGGTTCCACCAGCATTTCGGCATCGGCAAGGAGGGCCTGCGCATCACTGCCTGGCACGGCCCGAACAATCAGCGCTCGCGCAGGCCCGGCCGCCCTGGCGAGCAGCTCATGGACTATGGCGCCATCGACCTCGGCAAGGGCGGCAGCGCGATCCCCTATCACCAGGAGGACCCCGCGATCCGCAAGGAATTCGAGGAGGCGCTCAAGCGCGAAGGCGTGGCGAGCCGGATGAATGCGGAATTCTATCAGCGCCCGCCCGCCGAGGGCGAGGTGGTGATGGGGGACGTGATGTGAGCCTTCGCCGCTGTCGATGCGACCGTGGACGCTCGCCAACAAGCAGCTCTGGGGACGGTAGCTAATTCGCCGAGCCCATGAGCAGCGGCGTGATCTTGCGCACCGTTACCCTGCGGTTCTCGCGATTGGCTGCCGGCGTCGGCACTTTGAGGTATTGCTGGCCGTAGCCTTGGGTCACGATGTTTTCGGGCGGTATGTTGTAGGTCTCGGTGAGAACCCTCGCGACCGATTCCGCGCGCCGGTCGGAGAGGGAGAGGTTGTCCACGCTCGATCCGACCGCGTCGGTGTGACCCTCGATCAGGAAGACCTCGTTGGGGTTGCGGGAAATCATCTGCATCATCGCGTCGGCAATCGCTTCCAGCCGCGGAACCTGGTCCGGCGTCACCTCCCATGAGCCGGTTTCGAAGTTGATGGTGTTGACGTCGATGCGCCGCATGCGGTCGCGCAGCGCGGCATTGTAACGGATCTCGTCGAGCGAATAGGCGCGCTCGATCGGGTCGAGCGGCGGTGCTTCGAGGGTCTCGTAGAGCAGGGCAGGCGGGGCGCCGCCGATATCGACGATATAGCGCTCGCGCGGGATGGTGACGACCGGAGGCGCGAGATTGAGGAAGAAGCTGCCGCTGCTCAAGCGGGGGCGGTTGTCGATGAGGATGTATTCGCCCCGGCCGGGCTCGCGGCGGATGCGCCGCAGCAGTCTTCCATTGGCGTCGGTCACGGTGATGATCTCGACCCCATCCGGACGCTCGGCGATCGTGAAGATTTCGCCGCTGCGCCGCTCGACGCGAGTATTGCCGCCCCAGAGGCGGAAGGGCTCCGCCTCGTCGTGACGGATGAAGGTCCGGGCGCCCTCGCGTACGATGAAGCGGTTGCCTGGCTCCTCGATGACTCGCCGGCCGCCGATCTCCACCCGCTCGCGCCGCAGCGATCGCAGTTGCTCGACGTTTCCGACCCGAGCCCCGGGCGGGAATCCCTGCGGCTGCCCGAACTGGGGGCCTTGCGGCCCAACGTTCGGCCGGCCGAGCCCCG
>WNGK01003969.1_pt1 | contig 16321 bp, 14 predicted proteins | sample 5400601 | NCBI WGS metagenome assembly WNGK01 (sample SAMN13153376, study PRJNA577476) | soil metagenome | isolation source: 60 cm soil or saprolite under Garry oak tree replicate 1 | place: USA:California | collected 2016-06-15
TCGCGAACATCTCGATCGCCTTGCCGTTCATCTCGGTCGATCCCGCGGACTGCTTCGACACGGCCCACGGGACAGCCATCGGAAGTACCGGCAACCTGTCCACCTGCGACAATGTGCACGTCCTGGGACCTTATTCCTTCCAAGGCGGCCCCGGGATCATTCCGGTTACCGGACCCATCAACGGACTGTTCTTCTCAGGGCCGGACTTCGTCGCCCAGACGGACGACAACTCACCGGTAACATTTGCGACCCCCGAGCCGGGTTCGCTTGCCTTGGTGGGTCTGGGCCTTCTAGGTGCAGCACTTGGACTTCGCCGCAAGGACTCCTCGGCAAATCCAGCGTAAACCGCTTATCAGATAAACTGGCATCTGTGCGCGGGGAGGCGGGTTTCCGCCTCCCCGCTTTTTTTGTTGAGTGCAGGGCTAACGTCGCGATAAGGGACTAGTGCCTGCCGGGCGACCGCGTATGCGCGTCGCCTGTCGCCCGGCTGCCAGCAGTGGAAGGCCCTCGTACCGTCGGTCAAGGGCAAGCGCAAATCCGGCGCCGCTCCTTCATGACGATTTCCCTCAGGTCAGCTACCATGCGTGCGTTAAGAGTGTGCCCGATGGACTTTGATTCTGCGAGAGTTCAATGTGATGGTGAGGAGATCACATCAAAACGGATGAGGAACGCCCTTCGCGGGACCTATCCGGAAATGCTCGCCGGGCGCAAGGGTCGGTCACAGAATAATCTTCGGACAACGTTGCGCTCGGCTGGGCGCTGCTCCGATTCGATTGTCGACGTGTCGCGGGCGAAGCCTCGGTCCTTCGTGCCCTTTATTGGCAGCGGCACGGGCGGATCGAGCGCGCTATACGGCATGGCGTTCGAGCGTATGTTCCCGGCGGATCTTGCGCCTCGGCAAAATCATCCGTCAGCTCGAGCATCGAACCTCCCGGAGAATTGGCCCATTAGCTATGCCGAGTTGGCACGCTACTACATCATGGCGGAAAAGCTTTACGGCGTGCATGGAACTCAGGACCCACTTCGCTCCGACTCCGAGTTTGGCTACGTTGCAGGCCCTCCCGATTTTTCGGTGGTGGCGCGCGAGCTGGCAGAGAGCCTTCAACGCAAGGGCTTGCATCCCTACCACCTGCCGCTTGCCTGTGAATATGTGCAAAGTTGCGCCGGATGCCAGGGATATCTTTGCGCAAGCAATTGCAAGCACGACGGCGCGACGGCTTGTCTCGTCCCGGCACTGGCGGAATACGACGCAAGTTTGCTGACCGGTTGCGACGTATTGCGCCTCGAATCCACGGAACGTCGCGTAACCGCCGTCCTGGCACAATGGCAAGGCCGCGAATGTCGCCTCAGGGGCAAGATCGTCGTGCTCGCGGCGGGCGCTCTGTTCACCCCGGTGCTATTGCTGCGTTCGGCCTCGTCAGAAAAGCCGGCCGGCTTGGCTAACGAATCCGGTTTGGTTGGCCGAAACCTGATGCGACACAATGTGGATTTATATGCGGTCTTCACGGGAGCCCATCCCGCTCGCAGCGAAAACGCGAAAGAACTCGCACTCAACGATTTCTACCCAACGAAAGAGTGCAAGCTGGGCTCAATCCAGTCGTTCGGTGCGATGCTTCCGGCGCGCATGCTGGTCGAAAACATGGAGCACGATCTGCGCCACGATGGCGTCGCCGGACTCGGTGCAGTGTTCGGACTGGCCAAGCCGCTGCTCGGAATCGTTTTGGATCGTCTTTTCTCCCGCAGCGTTGTGCTCGCGACAATCATGGAGGATCTTCCATATCTTGATAACCGAGTGCAAGTGTCTAGCGACCCCGGCGACGATGGGTCGTGCAATATTGCGTATCGAATGAGCCAATACGATGCCGGTCGTATTGCAAGGTTTCGTCAACACATGAAGAGGATTCTGCGTCCCTATCGCTACCTGCTCATTAAGCAGGCCGAGAACAACCAGCGACTGGCTCATGCCTGCGGCACGTGCCGATTTGGCCTCGACCCGCGGGAAAGCGTGCTTGACCGCAACAACAAGGCGCATGGACTCGACAACCTGTACGTCGTAGACGCATCTTTTTTCCCATCCAGCGGGGGCACTAATCCTGCACTGACAATCGCTGCCAACGCGCTTCGAGTCGCGGCGCACTTTGTGGATTCCGCCTAAACGACTCCATTATCATCTCTGATAAGCCAGACAACCTGCAGTTCCAGGATCGTCCAGGGGCATCGCGGCGGGCCCTAGCCGGCAATCCACGAGCAATGACATCGCGACGGCGTTATCGCGCTTTATTCGAGGCATCCAGATGCGGATATCGGAATTCAAGGGCGATTGGGCCCTGGTGACGGGCGCTTCTTCAGGAATTGGTCGGGAGTTCGCGTTGCAATTCGCGGCTGCTGGCATGAATCTCGTGTTGGTTGCAAGACGCAAACCGCGACTTGATGCGCTTGCCGAAGAACTGGCGGAACGTTGCGACGCGCAAGTGCGGGTGGTGGTCGCGGATTTGGCAGAGCCCAATGCCGTTGCCGACATAAGGGCCATTGTCGTATCCGAGGGATGCCGGATCCGGCTGCTCTGTAACAATGCTGCATTCGGGCACTGGGGCCAGTTCGAGAGCGCATCCTTAGCGGCCTGCCAGAACATGGTTCAAGTCAACATCGGTGCGCTCGTATCACTATGCTATTGCCTTCTTCCCGAGCTGACCCGGTTTTCCTCAAGCGTGGTGATCAACGTTTCGTCCGCGGCAGCGTACCAGCCGGTTCCTTACATGGCGGAGTACGCAGCGACCAAGGCGTTCGTCTCGAGCTTTAGTCAGGCCCTGCATCAAGAATGGAAAGAGCATGGCGTATTGGTGCAGACCCTAGTGCCCGGACCAACTGCAACGGAGTTTGATACTGTGGCGGGAGCCTACGCAAGCGTTTTGACGGAACGTGGCTCCGCCGAGCAAGTCGTAAGGGACTCCTTGGCACACCTTGCGCGGGACGCTCCGGTTGCCTTGAGCGCGAAGGGCACATTCAAGCAGAGGCTCTTCGCCGCGTTGTTTCCACCGAGTTTTGTGATTCGTGAAGTCGCCCGAAGATTTCGACCACCAAGCTGAGGCCTGGCGACCATACCACGGTCAGTCCCGGCTGCGGGCTGGCAAGGTGACGAGAAGTTTGCGGTTGGCTAGCCTCGAATGTCTGAGAGCGCGAGATCCTTGATCTTTCTCGCGGGCACTCCGCCCCAAAGTTCGCCAGCCGGAATCCGTGTTCCCATGGCGACCACGGAGCATGAAGCGACGACCGCGCCATCGCCTATCTCGACTCCGGGCATTATCACTGCGTTTATTCCGACCGTAGCACCCCTGGCTATTTTGATCTCGCGCAGAATGATGTGCCCACTGGTTATGACGTGGGCGGTGACAACGCAGTCCTGCCCAAGAATCGCATCATCCCCGATGGATATCAGAGGCGGCTCGTTCACGTGTCCCGCGAACGCCGTGTTGCGTCCGACCCGTGCGCCAAACAGCGCGATGATCGCCGGCTTGGCAAATACTATCGTAAAGGGAGCCAGGGCAAACCGGCCGAGCTCGTACACAACCGTAAATACTTTCCAGTACGTGAAATGAGGGTGATCCATTGAATAATCGCCAGGCCGCAACGGCGAGAGACGCAGCATCAGACGCACGAAGATTGCCGAGGCCAGACCATATGTCAGGAACAGAGCAAACACGTCAGCGACCACGTGGTACTGCCCCAACAACGCGGACGAATATGGAGCGACCAACGCGCCAATGAGCAAAAGCGAAACGGCTGCAATCAGGCCGATGCAGATACCCGACAGCAGGAAATCCAATGCCCGTGTTTTCATGCTAAGCCTCTATCTAGAGACACTATAAAGTCGCGAGCAGTTGGCTGCCGACCGATCACTCTAGTTAATCTTATCCTTCAAACCCTATAAGTCATGCGCCGCTCCGTCTCGTACGTCTCACAGTTGCCTCAATAACGCTTGCGCCTGCTCACGTTCAGGGAACGTCTTGTTATTGGTGAGCAGAGCCGCCAACTCCCTGCGTGCGCGCGAATTCTCCCCTGATTTCGCGAGAGCCACGGCAAGATGATAGTGAATGGCCGTGGAAGCAGGGGCCTTGTCAGAGGCTTTCTGGAGGAGCTCGAGACCACGCGGCAGCGCTTGCTGCTCCACCAGGATCCAACCCAGCGTGTCCATGATTTCAAAATTATCCGGCTTGAGCTTGTACGCGTGTTCGGCAGTTGCAAGCGCGCGCGGGTTGCCTTCAACCTGATAGAGCGAGGCAAGATTGTTCAGAGCCAAGACGTTTTCCGAGTCGCTCTGCAATATTGATTCATACTGCGCAATCGCCTGCGTTCGAGCGCCTGCTCGCATGTAGACTGCCGCCAAATAGTGCCTTGCACCGACATCGGTCGGATGCTCGTCAAGCCATTGCAGGAGCCTCGTGTCGGCCTCCTTGGTATTGCCGGCGGCACTGAGGGCCTGGTGCATCTTGACGGCCAGCACGCCCCGCTGCTCAAGCGTAAATGCCTTGTCGTACGTTTTGGCGGCGCGCGTAAATTGCTTCTGCGCCATCAGAACATCTCCCTCCAGCGTCAAGCCGTAGGCAGCATCTGGGTGGCGCTTCTGTATTTGCTGGGCGAGTTTTAGCGCCTCCGGATAGCGGCCTGCGCCGAGTTCGGCTGAGGCTAACAGTATTTCTGCGTCCAGGTACTTCGGCTGCAATGCCAGCGCATTGTTGAGCGAAATTCTGGCGCCGGCAAAATTGTTTGTGCTGACCTGTGCAGTGGCCAACTTGTAATGCGCCACAGGGTTCCTGGGGACAAGCCTCACAAGCCTCGTGTAGGTTCCGACGGCATTTTGCACTTCGCCGGCCGCGAGCTGAGCCGTACCGAGCGCGTTCAGCGCCTGGACGTTATCGGGATTGGCGTTCTGCGCCGCTTGTGCCAGCGCCAATGCTTTATGTACGTCATTTCGCGCTAGGTAGTAGTTCATCAGTGGAAGCAGCGGCCTCATATCGGAAGGCCCCGCTTTGGTTGCCTTCTCCAGCCACGCAACATATTCACTTTCCTGCGAACTCGCTGCGGCGATCCGCGCGAGGCCCAGCATTGCCTGCACGTTCGCTGGGTCCTTGGCGAGAACGGTCTGGAGCCTTTGACGAGCACCGTCCGGATTTTTTTCCACAAGGTCTAACTGGGCCAAGTTGATGGCCGCAGCGACTGAATCTGGCGCCACGGCCAAGGCCTGTTCAAAACTCTTGCGGGCATTCACCACGTCGTTCTTGCCGAGGTAGATCGCGCCCCTGAGATTGAACGTCGTGGGGTTCTTGGGTTGTTTCTTCTCCAGCGCTTGAGTGGCTTCCAACGCTTTGTCGAACTGCTTCTGTTGGAAGAGTTTCTGGATCAAAAGTATTTCAGCGCTCCTCAGGTTCGGATCCAGGTGAATTGCCGTCTCGAGTTGTTCGATCGCTGCTGCGCCTTCCCCCTTTTGCGAAAGGCTTGCCGCTAGACCGAGGCGGAATTCCGGCGCTTTGGGATCCTGTTCTACGGCCTTCGTCATGTATGCGGCAGCGAGATCGGCATCGCCAACCGACATGTAGGTCTGCGCGAGCAACGCCAGGCTTTGTGGGTCCTTGATATCGACGTTGCGCAACACTTTCAGGGTTTCTGCCGCCTCGCCGCCTCGCCCCAGCTTTGTTTGCGCAAGGGCAAGGAGGGCCTGGGCACGCGTTGAATAAGGGACGTCCCGAGTGTAGCGAGCAAATTCCTTAGCGGCTTGTTCGTAGTCTCCTTGCGCAAAGTTTGCGAGTCCGAGCCAAAGCATGCCGGGAAGATAGTTGGGATATGTCTTGAGCACCGTCTGGAATGAAACCTTGGCCTCTGCAAACTTTCGCTGCCTGAACTGCACAACACCTTGAAGTTGATGGACCATCGGATCATTCCTGGCCAGGCTTGCCGCGACCGCAATGTCCGCGCTGGCTTCGGCCATTTGATTGTTGTCGATTCTGATGGCGGCCCTGCCCAATAGCGCATCGAAATTCTTCTTGTCATACTTAAGAGCGTTCGTGTAATCGGCTTCAGCCAATGGCAAACGCTTCGCTCCGCGCTCCAAGTCACCCATCAGCGCCCACGTACCGCTATTTTGTTCGTCCAGCTTTAGGGCCTTATCGAGCTCCGCGCGAGCTTCATCGAGTTTGCCGCGCGCGGCCGCGCAACGGGCACTCCCCCAATAACTCGGGACATACTGCGGGTCTTTTTCAACTGATTGCACGAATAGTGCGCATCCCTCGTCAACTCGACCCAACCCGAGATCCGCCCGACCGCGGATCTCGAGAATCTTCGGAATATTGGCCTGCGGAGTGCCGGGACCCAGCTGAACCTCCTGGATTACCCGGGTATAAAGTCGCTGCAACAAAAGCGCGTCACCCATCGTCACCTTGAGCGCCTCGTTGTCCGCTCCCAGCTCCTTGGCGCGCTTCAGTTCCAGCTCTGCCGGTTCCCCCATGCGCAATTGGGTATAGATTTCTCCCAGCCGCAATCGAGCCTCCAGGTTCTTCGGATTCTTTTGGAGCGCGTTCTTGAGCTCGATAACTGCAAAATCAAGCTTGCCCTGAGCCTGGAAATCATTGGCTCTTTGGACGAGCTCCTGGTCCGTGGACCATTTCGTTTGATCGCACGCACCAATTGTCAATAACGACGCAAGAATGAACAGGCGGCTAAACAGAGTTTTTAAGTCAAGCATCAGACGCTCTCATCCGTGTCCAAGAAATCAACTCAATCGAACCATTCTATCGCCTCCACGCCACCGGTCACAGTCTGCCGACCTGTTTGCAGACTACAGACCGCATGTTATTCCCTATACTCTATTGGTGCGTTCCTGGAGGTCCTGTCTGCGAAGCGTCGAGGAGGACGCGGATCGCGGACGGAAGCTCGACTTCGGGTCGGGTTCTTTTGGCGAAAGCCGCCACCGCTCGGGCGCGATCCCGTTGCGCGCGATCCTCAATGGCCTGCCGTGTCGCATGCCGCACCGTATCCCTACTGGCCCGATCGCCGCGGATCACCCTACCTGCTCCGAATCTCTCGATGTAGTCCATGTTGAGATACTGATCGAGGTTGCTCGCGATGCCAATGACAGGCACTCCATGCACCAGCGCCTGCTGACATGTCGGGCTGCCGCCGTTGCACACGACTGCACACGCTCTCGCGGCGATCTCCTCGCCTGGAAGGAAATCGGCCGTCCAAAGACCGGATTGTCGACGTAATTCGTCTCCGCGACCCGCTGTTGCGATGACCAGCGGACGCTCCAGCGGCATCAGTGCTTCAATTACCATGGGCAGACGTTGTGCCTGTCCCGAGCTACCGAGAGAGATATAAATTGGCGGCTCGCCGCTCAAAACTTCTTGCCACCACGCCGGCGGCTTGAGAGCGGGCGACCAGAGAACCGGGCCAATATATCGGTGGGTCGGTGGATTGTTAAAAATCGGGATAAGCTCGGGGATATCGGCGTACAGCGTGAGATCGCCGTCGCAGTACACTCGCCGCACGTCCCAGCCCAGCGTCGGAAGTCCGTAACCGCGACGTACGCGATTCATCGGCAGCGCATGCACTGCGAACGCAAGCGGGCGAGCAACCGCGAAGACCGCATCGCCAAGGCCGACGCCGAGGAAGCGCGAAAACGGCAGACTTGGCATCCGGAAGCGAGGCCTTGCGTAGGGGCTCCAGTAGGCATTCGTCACATTGACGTAAGGGATGCGGGCGACGCGCGCGCTGACCGACAGGGAAAGCCGAAAGTCGCCTATGACAACGTCGGGCCGAGCGGCCTCAAGAATCGACAGATCTTCGGAAACGTAAGCACGCAAGGTTTCCGTCGAGAAGACGGGGCGTCCGTGGGCAAGCGCGTCGAGAAAAACATTGCTGGTGATGGACCGAATCGGGCGCACGGGGAAATCGAGATCCGCGAGGAATCGGGCGTACCGCCTGTCGCATGCCAGCTCAACGTCGGCCCCTTCGCGTTGGAGAATCGATGCGAGTCGAATCGAGCGGCCAACGTGCGCGAGCGTGACTCCTTCGGCGACGAATAGGACTTTCTTTCGCGTGCTCAAACTCGCCTTCCAGGTAATCGGGCAATTTGGACGCGGCTACGGGTCCACCTCGGCGCAGGGCCATAGCCCCAACTGCACCGATGCGGCAGCGCGGATTATTCGGCGTTCGACAGTCCGGCGGCGAAGGTCCTGGTGGGCCGGTTCCCCCGCAGCTCGATCTTGAGCTGCGAATGACTGCTCAGGCCGAAACACATGAGAACCTGCACGAGTTACTAAGAACGGCTGTCGATTGGCTGCTCATGGGATCCGCCAGCTTTGCGCGACAAGTTCGTTTAGTCGGTGGAGAACCCCAAGCTCCTCTTTGGGCGGAAATCCATAGTGAAATAGGCTCCGCTTCATACCTGCCGGTGGGTGCTTGCCAGCATTTCTCGCCAGGCCGTCCGAAATGGTCTTGAACGCTACGCAGAGAAGCACGGCGGGAGCATTCACGCGCGTGTCCAGACGTTCCCGTCCGATCAGGTCGAATTTCAGTTCTTTGCCGTAGAAGAGGACATGCCGCGGGTTGACCTCGATGACCGCGTGCGTGTAGCCGCGAATCTTGCATGCAAAAAGGTAGGCAGTATGGAACAAGCCTGCCAGCACGCGCCTACTTGCGGTGCTGCGATCGACAGCGAGTCGGGTGAACTCGCAAACGTGAAAACCGGCCGCACGCAAACGATCGATTTCCACCCGATACAGACCGTCCGCAAACAACCCTTGATCGGAATCGGTGCCCACACTTACGGTGCCGACGACCTCGCCCTCGTCGTACGCGATGAACGTGAACACTCGCGGTCTGTCCATGACCAATGGCACTGCATAACCACGACTGGCATAGCGCTCTTCGACAAGCACGCGGGCATCGCGATGCGCGCCGGTGCGCTTGGCAACTCGGATCTTGAATGCGCCACCTTCGACAGTCGCCGACCGTTCCAGGGTAGGGTAGTCGGGTTCGGCAACCGTGAGACTACGCAGCCTCAGGGGATGATCATGGAAAACCGTCTGGCCGGTGATCTGCAAGCCGGCAACCGACGAAGGGGTGGAGCGCGAACTTCGACGGCGACGTCTGCCCGGCGAAGCCGCGTCGGCCGCTTTTCCGCGAGTGAGTTTTCGCGCAATTTTGCGAATCGATGCTTTCACTGTTCCGCCAGCTCTGACGTGGAAGCGCGCCGGCACCGCAATCTAGCAGACTAAACGTCGCCGGGGCACGCAGGAGGACTATAGGACTTGGAGTATAGACGCCGGAAACCGGTCCGGCCGCGGTTTACGCGGGGACAGGGGAGGTTCCGTGCGCCCTGCCAGCTATCGAGGGCGTGCCATCAGGCCGCGATTGCGGCTTCAACACCAGCAGCTGAGGCTGCGCTCGCGAATAGCGGCTGCATGTCTGTCGCTGCGCCCAGCGCCGTAAGACGCTCTTCCAACGCCTCGATCTCCAGCGCAAGCAGCACAGATCGCGCGCGGACGCGCTCGCACAATTTCTCGCCTGCGGCAACTGCGAAGCCGAGTACTCGGCAATAAAACCCGACATGACGTGGGTTAACTTCGATAAACACGTGAGTCACGTCATGCACCGTCCGACCCACAGCATGCGCGAGACTGAACAGTGTCGCGAGCACTGTCTTGGAATCGATGCTCTCCGCAAGCGCAAGGCGCGTGAGCTCGCAGACTCGGTGACCGGCGACCCGAAACTCCCTGATGACGGCGCCGTAGGCTGCCTCGGCGAGCAGGCCAGATGGGCCGTCCAAGCCCAAGGTCAGGGTTCCGACGGCGGCGCGATCAGAGGCAACCAGGAAAGTAATCTCCTGAGCCGAGCGTTTTTGCCGTGCTTCGATGGCGTCATCGGCGACCTCTACATGGTAACCGCGCCGCGCGTAGCGCTTTCGGACGAGATCGTTTGCTGCGGTGCGGTGCTCGGGGGATTTGGCGACTACCACGCGCAGCGTCAGACCCGTTTCCAGGTGAGGCCAGCTCTGTCGCCTTGCGGCCGCGTCCCGATCGGAGTGTCCTGACTGGTTGCGACGCACGCGCAGGAAATCGAATCCGTCGTACATGCCAGCAGACAGGACAAGCGGAATTCCACACATCAGGGCGTTGGTGACCTCGGTAGGGATCATGTCGCCGTGAACGAATCACCTCCATGGTCGCGAACCCTCGCAGTGTAGGAAGAGGTCTGTCAGAGCGCAATCCCGATTATCAAGAAATTTGTGTTAGATCAATTAAGTACGAAACCTATTGTAGCCTGCAATCGAGCCGTCGTCCGCGAGTCGCGCAGGTCCCGCCATCTTTGCAAAAGCGGAAACGCACAGGGCCCAGCGGCCGGCATCAGGATGAACGACCATCGCTATGGATTGCCGAGCACTTCATTGGGCTCTGCGCGACCGCAAGACGAGATGGTCGGCAATGAGCGTGTCGGTAATCGGCCGGGCGTTAGGGACCTCATGCTAGTCCTTCCAGCCCTGCGGCAATGTCGGCCGGCTTTACAGTAGACCCGGCGGCTGGCAACCCATTCTATCGCAACACCTTGAAAGATATGGGGAGCGTATCTTTGGTACAGAAGGTGCTTTCTTCTCGGCGCGAGATGTGTCACCAGTGGTCCTTCGGGGATCGAAGGGCCGGCTCAGTTTCAATGACTTTGGGGGAGTACAGACATGCGCTCTAGCTTAAAAACGATGTTCGCTGCCGCAGCGGTAGGCGCCGCCTTCTTCTGGTCGGCGTCGGCCCTTGGAGCTGCGGTCTTCACGTTCACCAACGGCGTGGGTCCGAGCTTTATCTTCGGCGACAAGCTGTTCTCGAACTTCTCCTGCCTGCCCGGTGGCAGCGGTGCCTGCGACGCCGGAGCCGTCAACTATACCCAAGGCGGGGACGGCGTGACGACGTGGGGGGTGACGTTCAATCCTGCCATTGGGCTGGACATCACCGATGATGCCGGAGTCGGAGTGGGCAGGGACGTCAACATATCCTTCGAGGTATCCACGATCGATGGTGCCTTCCGGATTGCCGACTTCGTGATTCCTGCGACCCTTTCCGGGTTAAGCGGCACCGGACATGTTACCGATCTCTTGGAGGTCTGCGCCGATTTCTTATGCACCAACGTGCTTCTTGGCCCGACGCTGTTGTCCGGCAGCGGCTACAGTTTCCCTGACACATTCTTCCCTAACCATACGACGTACAACACCATCTGGGTTTTCGACGATATCCACACGTGCACAAGTGACGGGGCGAACGGCTGTGTGGGTGGGACCGCCGGTCCGGGTAGCGTCGAAATCAGCGGCGTGAGCAAGCTCGTTACGCAAACCAGCGTGCCCGAGCCCGCCTCGCTGCTGCTGATCGGCGCCGGGCTGCTCGGGATGGGCGTGGTTCGCCGCCGTCGCGGGTCGAAGTAAGGTCGAGATACACATATCGGTTGGAGGCAACTGGACAAGGCAGTCTCGCAATCTCCTCCGTTCGGTAGCAAGTCGATCAAAACCGCCCCTCTCCTGTGAGATGGGCGGTTTCTTTTGGGCGCGAGGGGTTGAGCGTTGGCGATCCTCAGCCGGCTTTCTCTCCTTCCCGCCGCAACGCCTTGACCGCCAAGTGGTGGGCAAGGAGCAGGGGGGGCATGCGCAGCCAATGCGCCCGCACATAGAGTGATCCGCGCGCCAATGACGCCAGCCCATCCGTAGCGCCATGGGGCTGCAGCGTTCGCATGAACAGCGTGTCCATGACGCCCCGAAGGAAAGACGGAGGCCGGCCGATTTCGGCCGCGCCGAGTACCCGCGCCGGGACCGGCGTATCCAGAAGCCGCACGGCGTAGCGCAGCGCATAGTAGAGCGGGCGGGTCAAATCCAGCTCGCTCGCGCGCACCGTGAGCCTCGACCAGAAGCCTTCATCGCCCGCAAGTTCCCGCAACAGGCTGTCCAGGTCCAACAGGTCGCGCAGGCTGTTGCCGACGTCTTCGTTGCAAAACAGATGCGTCGCACTGTGCAGGACCATGTCGACCGGCGCGAGGACGCGAAGTCGTGGCTCGCCGGTCACCGGCCGCGAGTCGGCCAGCAGTTTGGCGGAGTCCGGCCTTAGCCGCGCCGTGGTCGGCAGGATCGCGTGGTGCACGTCAAGCCAAGTCTGGCGGCTGATGTGCCTGAGCGGCGGGAGCTCGTGCATCCATCGACGGTAGTAGCGCTGGTCGTAGGCGGTCGTCTTGCTCGTCTGCCAACCGTGAAGCATCAGGGCCGCTTCGACGCTCGCCAAGGCAGCCTGCGGAACCAGGATGTCGACGTCGGAGAACATCCGCCCGCGGGCGGTCGAGAGTCCGGCGACCAGGTAGGCGGCCCCCTTGAGCAGGACGATCGGCACCCCGACGGTGGCGAGCGCCCGGTCGATGAACGCAACCTCGCGCCGAACCGCATCGGCCTGGGCCCCTGCGAGCGTGCGGGCGGCCTCGAGATGGGCGCGCGGCGCAGGCGGCACGTGGGGCACGAGCCCCAGATCGTCGAGGGCGAGGGCCACGCGTGGCAGGAGATTGGTCCGCCGTGCCTGTCGGACCAGGCTTTCCCACTGCGGAAGGCTGAAGCTCGCCAACACAGTGGGGTCGCGTAACGCGAGAACGACAGGGTCTGCAGGAGGGGAGCTCATGCGCGGCGTGCAACGTCGTTGAACAAGGCGACTGCATCGTCCAGAGCGCCGTACTGGAATTCGAAGCAGTCGCTGCCGGCGATGACCTGCGCCAGCAGCTCGAAGCCTCGCCGGCCGTGAATATCGTAATTGAAAGCGTGGTCGGCCAGGTGCATGAAGGCGCGGGCTTTCGACAACGGCGCAAGGTTCGCCGCGGCACCGCGCTCGAAGCGGGGCAGCACGATCCAGCGCGGACGCGCCGCCTCGGTGGCACGACGGACGCTGCCGGTCGGCGGTTTCATGTGGGCGACCGACCCTTTGACGGTATCGTGAACCGGGGGACCCAGCACCGCGCCCGGCGAGAAGCCCCGAATCACGTCAATCGAGGCATTCTTGAGGCTGACGGGCCGCGGCAGAGGCACGACGTGCCCCGTGGCGAGGTCGAGCAGCGTGAGCTCGTCCGACAGCAGCCGCCAGCCGCGGCTGACGAGCCCGGCACACAAGGTACTCTTGCCCGCGCCAGGATCTCCCGGCAGCAGCAGAGCAAGACCCGCTTTCTCCACGGTCGCGGCGTGGACGATCAGGAACTGGTGGCAATGCGCGCTCACGCACCAGTTGAGTCCCCATTCCAGCATAGCGAACGCCTGATCGGCGGGAAGCGGGAGAAACGGACGCCCGCCGTCGAAATGGAAGTGGACCTGGCGCCCCATCCATCGCCGCAGGCTGCGTGGCGGAGCGATACGCACATGGAAGTCGGCAAAGCCTTCCGAGTCCTCCACCGGATGGTCGGCATAGTGGAGCGCTACGCCTTGGACGATCCGTGTCAACCGCGACTGGATCCGGCTCACGACGGGCCCCGTGCGCAGCCGCAGGCCGCTGCCACCCAGGCGGCGCGCCAGCTCCCCCTGCGGAAGGTCGGCGACGATCATTGCGATTTCGGTTCCGGTTCCGCGAGGCCGAGCCGGCGGAATTCGGAGAGAACCTCTTCGACGGCAGCGTGCAAGGCGGGGTCACTCGCGGTACTTGGCGGATCCTTGAGGCGGGCCGCTATCTCGGCGCCGCTCAAGGCTGCTTCGGCCTCCAGGAAAACGCGCAACACGCCACCCGCCAGCGGCCCGAGCAAATGGGTGCTGCCGCTGCGCTCATTGCGTACGACAAACTCGCCATTCCACTCGCGCCAAGCGATCGCGTCGACGGGAACGCTGCGCCAGTGTGGCGCCGATGACATTGACATGCAAGGCTCCGCCGGAACGGCAGAGAGGTAAAACGGCCGTCCGCGGACGACCTATACCATGGTCGTCAGGAGATAGCTGATGATCTCGTCGTGGCCCCAGCTGGCACCGGACGATGGCGAGAACGAACCTGTGGCCAAATACTCGTTCCAGATGTCCTTCACGGCGCTTACCGACAGGACCGGCGTCAAACCCGCTGCGGCGTTGAGCAGCGCCGCGACGATATAGCGGGCCAAGTCATCGAAGGGCGGTGTCGGTGCCAGATTCAGTATGCCCAGAAGCGACTTATTGGGATAGTGAGCCGGGTCGTGGTCGAATATCGAGTCGAACATTCTCTCCGGCGGGAACCCCTGCGGCCATGCCTGCGGAGTTGCGTTCGCCTTCCAGAAATCGGGAGTGTGCCCGGTACAGGTGACGCCACGTCCTGCGGTGCTGGCGTTCGCCGAAACGAAGCCGGATGGCGTCGTGCACAGGCCGGCCTGCTGGGCGAGCACCGGCCGGCTGACGAGGGTCATCAACACGGGGCCAGCAGCCAACCCGCCCTGCAGCAAGCGGCGACGGCCCGCTACGGGGTCGGCGCTCGGTGGGGAAGGATCGGATCTGGAGTTAGCTTTGGTTGGATCGGTCATCCCGATCGTGCCTGTCGAGTCTCAAGAGCAAGTCACCTACAATGCTTGACCGCGAGCGCCATGTCTACCCCAAGAAACCTAAGCACATGGCATGCCATTGTCGGAATCATGTGATTCTTAAGGAAGAAGCCCGCGCCGGTCCACGCAACTTGCCTCCTTGTGTAAGCGCCGCCGACACGCGTGGCGCCGCATTGCCAGTCGCCTCGGTTCCTGCCAATGAACCGACTAAGGGCGCGGGCCCTCGTTCGTACCAAGCTTCAACGCATTTGTCATATTCAACATAGTTATTGCATCTTTCCGAATGAGTTGCACTGCAAGCTAGCAACTCGTGTACCACGATCGGTATCACTTTGTTCCATAGGCTAGTGGCCATCGAGTTCTCCGGATTGTTGAGGGCGCTGTAAAATTCTCCGACAGTGACTTTGGGATTTGGACGAGGACTGCTTATTGCGGGTCCAGGGGTTTGTTGTCGACAACGAGGGCCGGGCCTAGTTGGTCGGTTTCAGGCAACCACTGGGGCACACCGATCGACTCAGACAGGCTTGGGGGTCGTGGTTGCGACCATGGGGGAAGCAATACACTGCGGTATGCGACGCGATCAAAGCTAGGGCGACGCGGCGGCCAGCGCAGGGAAGCCAAAGCTTACCGGCGGGACCCGCGTGTCGGAGAGATGTCGGCAACAGTCAAGAGGGCGGCAGCCGGGGCCGTGGTGTTTCCGGACCTGGTCTACCGTCCTCGCGGACACCGACACTGAGCGTTCCGGGACCGACTTCGGGGCGTCGGCTCCTCGCTCGAGAGACGCGGTTATGGGTTCCTGGGCTTCCGCACGCTCGGCAACGTTGCGCAACGGCCGTCGCTAGTGTTCAATGCCGATGGCATCACCGGCAAACCAGAAGATCCATGTTCAACAAGTGCCCGACGTGCGGCAGCCTCAATGTTCGCCGGTCGTCAGTGCTTCCCCCGGAAGCCTCCGCAGCGCCCAGGCTTCGTTCCCCTTATCGCTGCCGCGATTGCGGCGCGCGCTTCTGGGTCATCAGCCGACGCGCCAGCTACTTCGTGGGCCTGCTGGCGATCGCCGGCGTCGTCGGGGCCGTCGCGTGGAACGTCGGGAGCGGGCCCGAAGATCCCCGCCGGGCATCAGAGCGCGCGGCTGCCCCGGTCGAAAGCCTCGCGGACACGATCAAGCGCGCCGAGCGCGATGACCCGGTCGCCGAATACAAGCTCTCTCACCTGTATGCCACCGGGAACGGCGTGCAAGCCAACAAGCGGGACGCGCAGAGGTGGCTGGAGCGTGCAGCCGAGCATGGCAGCAGTGATGCTCAATACGAGCTCGGCAATGCTCTCCGCGAAGGTTCGGGTGTGGTTCAGGACTACGAGCATGCGGCGCGCTGGCTGGAGCTGGCCGCGGTGAGTGGCCACCCGGACGCCCAGTACGCGTTGGGACAGATGTATCACGCGGGCATTGGCGTGCCCGCTGACAATGAAAAGGCCTACATGTGGTTCAACGTCGCCGCCGCGCGGGATGTGCCCGGGGCGTCCGTCCAGCGCGACGCGCTCCTTCGCTCATTGACCCCCGCCCAGGTGTTGGAAGCCCAGGCTGAAGCGCGTCGTATGAGCCGCGTGCCCGTCAAACCGTCAAACCCGGCGCCCTAGCATGGGAAACCTGCTCATGTGGATCGGCCGGCTCGGGGGCGTCCTCGGCCTGCTTCTCATCGCGGGCGCCGTGCTCGCACGCTTTCGGGGTACGTACAACCTCGCCGGGTTCCAGGTCGGGACGTTGATGCTTGCCGGGATC
>WNGK01007466.1_pt1 | contig 16320 bp, 12 predicted proteins | sample 5400601 | NCBI WGS metagenome assembly WNGK01 (sample SAMN13153376, study PRJNA577476) | soil metagenome | isolation source: 60 cm soil or saprolite under Garry oak tree replicate 1 | place: USA:California | collected 2016-06-15
TTTATTGGTTTCTTGGGAGAGCAAAGCGGCTCGATTGCATCTGGAAGTAAAACGCGCGCAACCATCGACCGATGGAGTCTGGCGGGTCCCGGCCGGTGAGCAGACGGAAATCAAACTGATCGCGCAACCTTGGATGGCGCAACCGGAGAAGATCGAATGGTTTGCGCTGACTCCGAAATATTCAAAGTGTAACGTAACTGAATTGCGCGCCGACCAGGTTGGCTTTGTGAAGAACGCGGCAGCCCGCCCGGAATGGAAAGAAATCCCGATCGCCCATCACGACGCCAATCTTCCAATCGCCAAAATCGACAACTTCTTTGATCGACGGCTGCATTGCGGGTCGTTGCGTCTGCGAGCTCGCGCGGTAATTGATGGCAAAATCCGCGAAACACCAACCCTGGAGCTTCGTCGATTTGCGGGCACAGGGCTTCGGGCAGGAATCAGCGAGCAATTTGGCCTGCCTTATTTGTTTGGCAGCGGAGAACTGCAAGATGGATCCAACACAGGTCCGGAAACGGGTCTCGGTTCGGATTGCGCAAACCTCATCGTCTATGCACTGCGCCGGCAGGGTCTGCACGTTCCGTGGACCGACCCAAAAGGATTGCGCGATCATCTCGACGTTGCCGCATCATCCGTTTGTTCGGGAATCGCACGCTTTACCCTGGAAGAATTGGAACGCGGCTTGATCGTGCACTTGGGCACACACGTCGCGGCTGTAATGGAAGATCGTCCTCCTCTTGGCGTGCTCGATGGCAACGATCTCGTCGCACACCAGCTTGGAACAAGTCCAGAAACGCTTACGCTGGCAGAACTTTTTCGGGCTCGGCGAAAAGATGCATTCGATTTATTTCGCGTTCCCGCACCGGAACTGTCTCAGACGCTTCTGTTCGGTGGAGATGTGATGCTAGGCCGCACGTGCGCGGTGAAAATTAAGCAAGGCGTCGATCCGTTCGCTGGCATCGCAGATTTCCTCGCCCATTCTTGCTTCGCCGCTGCGAATCTTGAATGCACGATCTCCGGCCTGGGGCAAACCATGGATCGCGCTGCCTACTCGTTTCGTGCACCACCAGAGTCGGCCCACCTGCTCCGGAAAGCGGGATTCCGTGCCGTCGGGCTCGCCAACAATCACGCGGTCGATTTCGGAGCGGACGCGCTGAACGACTCTGCCACAGTTCTTTCACGAGCGAGTGTCGAAACCGCCGGTGCAGGCGACGACCCTTATTCGCCGAAGCTTTTTTCGTTATCGGGCGGAAAGAAACTTGGTTTGCTCGCAATCAGCGATGTTGCGTGCGATCGAAGCTCGGGCGTGCAGGTTGCGCGTGCCAACAATCGCATGCTCTTGGAAGCCGCGATCGCGAAGGCGCATTCGCAGGCCGATATCGTGGCGTGCCTCGTTCATTGGGGGATCGAAAACACGAGCATTGTGACGGACGAACAGCGCGAGCTCGCTCGCTGGCTGGTTGACAATGGAGTCGATCTCGTGGTCGGGTCGCACCCGCATTGCGTTCAATCGCTCGACTTCTATCACGGCTGCCCAGTCGCGTATTCGTTAGGCAACCTTGTCTTCGACGGCGCGCCAACGGTTGCTTCGTGGAACCACGGAGCGTTGCTCGAAGTCAGGCTTTCAGCGGATGCCAAGATTACAGCGAGCCGGTTGGTTCCGATTATGAAGATGGACTGCCAAAGATAGTGACATCACAGGAGAAAGGTTCCTTCGCGAGTCAGTGACGATAGTGAAGCGCTTAGCATCAGCCCGTCGCGTTGCCAGCGCTCGCTACCATTCACGATTCACAATCACGATTTACCACTTCCATAGTGCTCGCTTGTCATCGCGCGCGACCTGCGTGAACATTAACGCTCCGTGGCTCTGCGACTGCCGAAACAGGATTATCAGGACATCGAGCGCGTCATTGAGTTGGATTTCGTGCGCGCGACGGAAGCAGCGGCGCTCAATTCATTGCGCTGGCTAGGCCGCGGCGATAAGGAAGCAGCCGACGCCGCGGCCTGCGACGCCATGCGCGGCATGTTCGATCTGATGAACATCTGCGGCGAGGTGGTAATCGGCGAAGGAATCAAGGACGAAGCGCCCGGAATTTTCAAAGGCGAACAGCTCGGCACCTGGCTTCCTGGTTCGCCACAGTTCGATATCGCCATCGATCCAATCGATGGCACCACGAACATCTCCAAAGGCGCGCCGAACTCGATCAGTTGCATCGCGGCCGCGAGCCCCGAGAAAGGCGTAAAAGTGGCCCTGCGCGACGTGCCTTCCTTTTACATGATGAAGTTGTCGTACGGGCCGCGGGTCATTCAGTACATGCAGAAACGCGGTGACGCGTTGCAGCTCGAGGCGCCTATTGCCGAGACACTCGCTATTGTGGCGCGCGCACTGGAGAAACGAGTGCAGGACGTAACCGTGATGATGCTGGATAGGCCGCGGCACAAAGAGATCGTCGAAAAAATTCGGGCCGCTGGAGCATCGTTGCGCATGATCGGGGACGGCGATATCGCTGCAGCTATGGCGCCGTCATTACCGGAAAGCAATATCGATCTTTACATGGGCATTGGCGGTTCGCCAGAAGCAGTGCTGGCCGCGGCGGGAATCAAATGTCTTGGCGGCGAGATGCAATGTAAGATGTGGCCGCGCGATGAGAAGGAACGAAAGAAATTGGTGGACGATGGCTACAAAAAAGATCTCGACCGCGTCTTTTCGGCTGATGACCTGTCCAACGGCAAAAACATTATTTTTTGTGCGACTGGAATCAGCGATAGCGCGTTGCTGCGCGGAGTGAAGGGGCAAGGTACCAAGGCCACCACCCATTCCATTTTGATGCGCGCGAAAAGCAAGACTGTGCGCTTTATCCGCGCGACGCACGATTTGCAAACAAAGACGATCCGGCTCCGATCCGACCAGCGCGAGCACATTATTTGAGGAAACATTTTTGCTCGGCCGAAGCAACCAAGCTTCATTTCGGCTTGGAACTGGAACATATGATGACAACCTACATTGACCCTTTTGCAAGCAGTAAACCTTGGAACGCACAACAGGGTCGCGATGGGTGATACCTCGGCACTGCCCTACCCGCGCAATCGATTCGAAAAGCGGCGCGGTGGCGCCGCACTCCAAAACGCAAGCGACGCTCTCAAGCACGGACATGTTTTGGAGTGCGGCAGTGTTCTGCCGCTTTTGGGACACGCTCAACGCACTGCATAGAAGATCGCGAAGAAACAAAATGTTCGAAGTTTGAACAATCCATCTTGCCCTTCGTTCTCTTTGTTTCCTTCTGTTAATGCCAAATCTTTGGGCGTATGCTGAACTTGGCGAGAGTGACTTCCGTTTTTTCCATCGGTAAGCCAACAACGTTGGTGAATGAGCCTTCGATTTTTGCGATGATTTCTGCACCGCTTCCCTGCGCGGCATAGGCGCCTGCTTTGTCCAGTGGATCCACTTTTGCAAGGTAATCTTTGATCATTGCATTGCTCAGCCGGTGAAAACGAACACGCGAAATGTCATGGAAAACTGCCAATCTTCCGGATGTCTGATGATAAATTAAAACGGCGGAACAGACTTCGTGAGTTCGTCCGCTCAAGCGCCGAAGCATTTGCGCAGCCTCGCTTAAATCTCGCGGTTTACCGATGATCTGATTCTCCAGGGCGACCAGCGTGTCGGCCGCGAGCACGACTGTGTCAGGGCGCGTTTGTGCGATGGACATTCCCTTTCGAATGGCGTTCCACAGCGTGAGCTCGCGCAATGTGAGAGCGGCGTCGAACTTTTCTGCGACGCGCGGTGGGGCGATTTCGAATTCGAATCCACCTTCGGAGAGCAATGCAGCACGTCTGGGTGAACAGGATGCCAGCACTAGCGAAGGCATGATGGACCTATCAGCAGGAAGTCATGTTAACGGCCGGGCGACACAGATGGAGCCGCATTCTTATTAAAAATGTCGGGTAAATTCGTTTCTTTAAAATCAGCTGGCACCGTAAACTGGCTATCGGCAATCGGGTCCTGGCTTACGCCAGTGACCGTACTGATAATTTCCGCAGGATGTTCCGAGGTGTCGGTGCCGTGCCCGCTTGTCGGGGTTTCTTTACCGATGATCATGCGCATGCGGATCGGCAGTCCAGGGAAATCGCGAAAGTCGGGCATCTTGGTGTTGGCTGCATCCCAGAATTCAGATTTGACGGATTGTAGTTGCTCCAGGATGGCAGTGCCGTTGGGATAGTTCGGCGCGATCCAGTAGGTCGCCCTGAAATCGGGTCCATCACAGGTGTATTGCTCCGTGTCATAACCATTGATCTTTTCCCGCTGGCCGGTGGGCGTCAGCTTGGGCTTTTCGGAAACAGCTTTCTTGTCGCTAAACTTGTTTAACATATCGGCAACGGCCTTCATTTTATCCGGCGAAATCCGGACAACAGTCTTCTGGTCATTCAAGAGATTGATCAACTCGCCCGTTCTTCCATCGAAGATTGTAATGACTTGCGGGGAAGCATCAATGCGCGCTTTGTCGCCTTTGATTTTGATGGTCATATTCGTAGCTCCCAACACGCTCGCGGTTGCTTGAGCTTTCTGACCCTCTGTTACCGGTTGCAGTGTCGTTGAATAGACAATCGTGAGGTCGGCGCGAAGCGGGAGGATGAAAGACGTGCTCAAAGCTAGCGAATAGAACGCAGCTTTCATATCCACAAGACAGCTAAATGCTCGTTGCCAATGTGCAAGGACATTCCAGTAGGTCCTAGCGAAGCGGTAGGGCGCGACCGTCAGACGTGCCGAAGAGAAGAACAAATTATGCCGGCTTCTGCGTCTTCAGCAGCTTGATGGCGTCGCGCAACTCTGCTGCGCGCTCGTAGAGCTCCTTTGCGATCGCAGTTTCCATCTCGCGCTGCATAATCTCCAACTTCGACAGCGGGCGCTTCGTTTTCACTTCCTCGAGCCATTCGTCGAGAAATGCGATTTCCGAGCTTTTAGAGACCAGCTCCGGAAAATTCGAGTGTTGAAAAAAATCCGTAATCGCATCGCGCCCGCGCTCAATCTCCGCTATGGCCTCGGCAAATTTTCCCTGGCCGAGAAGAATGGATGCCTTGGCGCGCGTATTCATCATCAGCACGTAAGGCCGGAACTGCTGCAGGCGATGATAATACTGGATGCCCTCCTGTTGAAGCTCCGCACATTGTTCGGGCGTCAGTTCGTAAGATTCGCCCTTCTCTTCGGCGCGGGCCGCTCGCTTCTGATGATATTCCAAAAGCGACTCGCACTTGTGCGGGCGTCGGCCATCAGGCCGCCCGGTGATTTCCATTTGTAACACCCCGAGATCGACCCGCAGTTGCAATTTCTCGCGGCCATCGAGGCCGGTGATCTTGCGCACTTTGATGTTGCCGTTCTCGTGCGGCCAATCCTTCAGGATGGTATTGAGATCCAAACTCATCGTAAACAACCATCGAACACTTAGCCTTGCCTTGTCAATAACGTCACAGCTATCTCTCCTGCAGACTCAGCCGTGGCGGCGGCAACGACTCGGGATTTTGCAGGCGGCACGCCTGCCGCTACAGTTCAGAAAATGGAAGACTCGATCGATTCCTTTATTCGCTTCCTCGCAGTCGAGCGCGGTCTTTCTGAAAATTACCAGCTCTCCACCCAAAGATCGCTGAGTGATTTCGCGCAATGGTGCGCTGCCAGGAAAACAATCGAAAATCCGCGCGCCGTGACTCTTCCGGTCATAAGCGAATATCTTGCTGACCGCAAACGCGCAGGGCTCTCCGCCTCTTCAATCAAGTTAATTGTGGTTGCATTGAAGATCTTTTTCCGATTCCTGGCCGCTAAAGGCATGGTTGACCGCGATCCGGCTGACGCGGTGGCACTCCCGCGGATCGAGCGTTATCTCCCGGAAACGCTAAACGAGCTGCAAGTAGAGCAGTTCCTGGAAAAGATCGACACGAAAGCTCTTTACGGGTTGCGCGACCGGGCGATGATCGAGCTGCTTTACGCAAGCGGCCTGCGCATTTCCGAGCTGGCGAATGCGCGGCTGGAGAATTTCAATTTCGAGGAGCGCGTTGTGCGCGTGACTGGCAAAGGAAACAAGACACGCCTGGTCCCGGTGGGCCGCAAAGCGTGCGAGGCGCTGGCAGCCTATCTCTCCACCGAGCGACCGAAACTTGTGAGGAGCCGCACCAGGAGCGAAATTTTTCTTTCCGCGCGCGGCACCAAATTAACAACGGCGCGAATCTGGCAGATCGTGAAAAAACACGCGCGACACGCCGGGCTGGAAAAGAACATTTACCCTCATCTCCTTCGGCACAGTTTCGCGACGCATCTGCTCGGAAACGGCGCCGATCTGCGGATCATCCAGGAAATGCTAGGCCACGCCGATATTTCGACGACGCAAGTCTATACGCATGTCGATCAGCAGCGACTTAAAGCCGTGCATCGGCAATTTCATCCGCGCGCATAGCGAAAGCGATGCTGGAGGCTCGATCAGTTTGCGGTTGATCCGGTATCCCGCATCGAGTATCCAGCATCCGCACTGATGAGGCGGCCGTGTTTATGAGACGAATTCTGTTGCTAGCCATCGCGGTCGCCGTCGCCGCACTCGCTGGCTGGTACTTCTGGAATCTTTCCCAGCAAACTTCGAGCGCCTCTGTGAGCGCGCTTCTGCCTAAGGAAACCATTTTTCTGGCGCACATGCCGGACTTTAATCAAACACGCGATGAGTGGCATCACTGCGATATTTATCAGCTCTACCGCGAACCCGCGGTGCAGGATTTTCTGCGCAAGCCGCTGGACAATCTTCCAAAAAAAGATGCGGCTTCCCAGACGCTGCGGGAAATCGAACAACTCGATCCGAAGAATGCCTTCCTCGCATTGACCTCTATCGACGATAGTAGTCCAAAACTTGTCGGCGGCTTCCGCTTTCGCGGGAGCGAGGAAGGCGCGGAGCGAGTCATTGGCAAATGGCGCGCTACGCTCTTGGAACGAGGTCCGGGGGCGAAGCGCGAGAAGCTTCAATACCAGCATCATGAAATCGAGCTGGTCACAGCGACTCCGTTTACTCTTGCGACGACGTATGATCGCCCCTGGTTTTTTGCGGCCACGGACCTAACGGAATTAAAGATGCTACTCGATCGCACCGATCACCGCGCCAAAAATCCAGAGCAAACGCTCGACAAGAACGAAGCGTATCGCGCGGCGATTTCGCACCGGGCATTGAATTACGCGGCGTTTTTCTATCTGCAGCCGAAGAAATTTGCCGAGCGGCTTGCCGCGCTGCGTGCTGCTGTCCGATCAACTCCTAGCCCTGGCGAGTCCACGATGCTCGAGAAAATGCGGTGCATCGCCGGTTCGACTCGGTTCGAGAACGGAAAAATACACGACGTGTTTTTTCTTGGAATGCCGAAGCTGGAGCACGATACCACGCTCAGCCGCTCGTCGCTGACGCTTGGGACGAAAGAGACATTTTTTTATCTCTCGATGCTGCTCAACCTCGGGGAAAAAATGGACACACTTAACCAGGCGGCAGCCTTTGGCGGCGTGGTACAGAAAATTTTTCAGGCCCTTGCCGATAGCGGGATTACAGCCTATGACTGGAAAGCTGCGGTTGGCCCCGAGCTAGGATCGTTAGCGGACTGGCCCTCGAGCGCGCATTGGCCCTCTTTGCTCTTAACACTGCCAGTCGTGGACGCGGCCAAAGCCGGCAAGATTATTGAGGTTCTCACGCACGCGGATGAAGGTGCACTTTGGACCCAAACAAACAAAGATGGTGTCCGTTATTTTTCGAAGCAGTCGGCTGCGAGCCTTGTCTCGATTACCCCAACGATCGGCTTGTCGGAGCGGATTCTTATCGCTGGTTTCAACCCAGTCTCAGTGGAGGAGGCCGTAAAACGCAGCGGGAGCAGCTCGTCAGAATTTTCAGATTCGCAAACTTACAAGGCGGCCGCGCGGTTGCTGCCGGCGCCGACGAATTTTTTTGCTTACGTCGACACCGCATTACTGTATTCCCGGCTTGATGCCTCCCTTCGTCCAATGTTGTTAATGGCAGCTGCCTTCATGCCGGCGATTACTGGCTCTGTCGATCTTAGCAAGCTCCCATCGCCAGAGGTGATTACGAAGCACTTGAGCCCAATTGTCTCCTCCCAGAGGTACGATCGCGACGGTTACGTGGCTGAGTCAGTGGGGCCAATCACGCTGGATCAATCGGCAATCGGCGTCGCTATTCTTAGCGGCGTTGGCGCGGCACAGCAGAAAGCCGTTGCAGGCTTCAGCGGATGGAGCCCTTCTCCGACAGCGACGGCAACGCAGCAGCCATCGCCAAGTCCGAGCGGAACGCCATAAGTAGAGCGCCACCTGAGCCTGCCCTGAGCAGAGTCGAAGGCGCGAGCCGGGCCACTATCACTGCGCCATTTCGGCACTCCTTTGCCGTTCCCGCAACCGAGGTAAAGAAAACTGCTGCAATCTGCGAAAAACGTGCTATCCTTCTGGCCCTATGGCTATTCTAAAGAAAAATGCATTCTCCCGTCGCGTCCCTGACCTGGTAACTGAGGAACTGGTTGCTGTCCTCTCCCGGCGTTCTTCGTTTGAATTTAAGCAGCTGTTCGACATTGTGCACGAGAATCTTCGGGCCCGGAACGCCGCCAGCGGTGGCGAGGAAATGCTGCGACTGCGCGCTTACGAGAAGCTGCAAAATCTCGTCGCACGAGGCGCAGTCAGAAAGAATGGCAAGAAATACAAGGGATTGCCATCGGCTTTGGCCAGTGCGATTGCGCCGCAGAATGGCCATCTCGCCGGGGTAAGATAAGCCGAGCTTCACAACGATTGTTGGGATTCCCGGATGCTGCGCGAATATTTGCCGGTTCTCCTGCAAATCCTCGTAGCGATCCTGTTTGCTGGTTCGGCGCTACTCGTCAGCATGCTGGTAGGCAAGAGCGGAAAACGTACCCGAGCCAAGGATACCGCCTACGAATGTGGAATGATTCCGCAGGGCGAACGGCAGCCGCGCTTCAGCGTGAAGTTTTATCTGGTGGCGATGCTTTTTATCCTGTTCGACCTCGAGATCGTGTTCATGTACCCGTGGGCAGTCGTTTACCGGGATGCGATCAAGCAGAGCAGTGTCATTTTTTGGAGCATGCTCAGCTTCATTACCATCTTGATGGTCGGTTACGTTTACGCGCTCAAAAAAGGCGCCTTGGATTTTAAAAAGTAGATTCCCGTTGGCAGGGGATGTCTCTAATCCGTAAAAAAACGGATTCGCTAGGGCGAACGTCTGACGCCGCTCTCTGCCTTTTGCCGCTCATCCTCCTGTTGAGCGCGCTTCTCTGGGTGTTTACCATGACGGGCGGGCGGCAGATTTTTGTTAAGGAGGTGCTAGGCGCCGCCTACGACTCACAGGCGGAACATTTTCTGCGAGGAGATGTGGACGTCGATGCAGCGGCAATCGGTCATGAAGCAATGATCGTAAACGACAAGGTGCGCATGTACTTTGGGCCGTTCCCGGCGTTCTTGCGAATTCCGCTAAATTTTGTTTACCCGGCAGGATACGGAAAGTGGTCGCGAATTTCCGGATTTTGTGCGGGAGTTATCGCGCTGTTTGCCTTTGCCGGCTTGGTAGGCACAGCCTTGCGCTCGTCTCCGCTTTCATCGCGCGCTGGCAACTGGCTGGGGAACGCGTGCGTTGTCGGCTTCGCACTCGGCTCACCGCTGCTCTTATTGTTGGGAAATCTTTCCATCTACGACGAAGCGATTATCTGGGGATTGGCGTGGTCGCTTGCCGCGCTCTTTTTCGTTTTTCGCTCGCGAGAAGCCGAAGGCCGCACCTTGACGCGCTTACTGCTGGGATTCTCGCTCTGCGCCGCCGGAGCTTTACTCTCCCGAGTTACCTTCGGCGCGCCTTTCATCCTGATCGCACCGCTTCTTGCTCTACGAATAAAAGGCGAGAATCGAATAACAAATTTGGCGGCACTCTTTCTCCCGCTCAGCGTCGCCCTCATTTTCTACGCTTGGCTAAGCTATGCAAAGTTCGGCAGCCTGACCGGAATAAACTACGACTATTATGTTGATCCGATCCATAGCGACTTCGCCCAGAAATATGGGGTGTTTAGCCCACACCGCATTCCCTACAGTTTCGTTGACTACTTCAGTCTGCGCTTTCCATCCCTCCAGCGTGGTCCCCCTTTCTTATGGGCAGATCGCCATTCCTATAATTATCCGTCTCTCTTTTCTCTTTCTTTCAGCGAAGTTTATCTCCCTCTTCCATGGTGTTCCAGCTGGCTTCTTTTCGGTGCCGTTATGGGAATCACATCTCTTGTTCGACGCAAACGCGCGGATGCATTCGAGCGAGGCGTAGCCGTGGCTCTCTTCGCGGAGTTTCTTTGCATCTTATCGTATTTTGCGCTCGCCCAACGTTACGCCGCTGATCTCTATCCTTTTCTCATCTTCTGTCTGGTCGTCTTCTTCAGCTCAGGCGGGGTAGCCTTAGTCCGATCGCGTCACATAATAATTGGGCTAGTCGCTCTCTCGATTATCGTGAACTTGCTCGCGACGGTCTCCTGGTTAATCAACGCTGACCAAAACGTGCCTGCCGAAACAAGAGTTGCCTGGAAGACGCTATTGGAACGACATTCCTCTGCGAAAAGAAAGTGATCACGCCGGGCTTATCTCTGAAGCTTGACGGCTTAAGTAGCTATTGAGCGCCTCGCTGTGTCGAGGCGCTCATCGCGTTATTCCCGGCACGGCGACACAGCGCCGTGGCTACACCGCCCGCGCACATTGCCGCCTTACCTCTGTATGCGTAGATGTGCGACCACCCTAAACAAATACATGGTTCAAAAGCATCAAGGCTCCCTCGGCGAGTGGCCCTCAGAACATCAAACCTGAAAAATACCTGTCCGTTACAACATGAGTTCCAGTATAAGTAAAGTTCGTGACAACCGGCGAAGCGTTAAGGCGTAACAGCACCCGGGAGCTTTCGGTGGCAGCCGGGATGTCCCTCTTTGCAATGTTCGCCTTTTATTTCTCGAGCAACGCAACGTTGCACGACATGGATTACACGAGCCGGATTGCTTCGGCTCTGCTGCGTGGTGAGCTCGGCCTTCGGGAAACGCCCCCTGATTGGCTCAATGAAATGATCCCACAAGGAGGCAGATATTATTCCGCGTTCCCGCTCGGCGCAGTGCTTAGCATGGTTCCGGTAGCGCTTCTGCAGAAAGCCGCCTTGATCCATGATTTCCCCGGGCGCGCATTGGCAGCGGCGATTGCCGGTCTGGGCGTTTATTTCTTTTTTCATTTGTCCGCCCTCGAAGGCGGATCACTGGCTCGACGGATCTTATTTGCGCTGTTTCCGATTTTTGGAACCTGGACCTGGTGTAACCTCGGATTCGGCGGCGCGTGGCAAATCGCTCTTGGCCTTGCTTTGCTCGGTCAGGCTGCGGCGCTCTATTTCACTTTGGCGCGACCATCTCCTGTTATCGCGGGAGCATTTTTCGCCCTGGCTTTTGGGAACCGCACCGAACTGCTCGTTACCCTACCTCTTTATATTTGTTTATTTTGGCGCCACCCAGACGGGCACAGCACTGTCGTATGGTCCGGCAGCAGCCGGATTAAGCGAGAGCTTCGAGAAAACGCGCCAATGCTTATCCGCTTCGTAAGTCTGCCGACAACGCTCGTGCTCCTGACTGCAGCCTATAATTTTGCGCGTTTCCATTCGATTTTCGACTTTGGCTACATTCACATCCCCGGAGTGCGCGATGAGCCTTGGTACGAGCACGGGCTGTTTTCGATCAGCGCTATCCCGTGGAACATCTACACAATGCTATTCCAAGGGTTTGAAAGTATTTCCTATTTTCCTTACATCCGCCCAGACGCATTTGGCTGCTCGATCCTTCTCGCCAGCCCATTCCTGTGTCTGCTTTTTCGCCAGGGCGGACGCTACAAGGTGGCGGCCTGGGTGGCGATCGGTCTTCTAACGCTCGTCCTCTGGTTGCATGGAAATCCTGGAAGCTGGCAATTCTCGTATCGTTACGCCATGATTCTGATTCCCTGGATGTTTCTTCTGCTGGCAGGCAATGGGCCGGCAAAATTAACCGCCAGCGAGCTCTCCCTTTTCGCCGTCTCAGTCGCGATCAATGCAATCGCCACCTGGCAATTTCTTTGGACTGACCAAATCCAGCCCTAGAGACCGATTCTTAGTTATTCATGTCATCAGCGACATCCGCGATTGAAAATAACTGGCCTGGCCTGAGGCCGATGCCTCACTCCAGAAATCGCCGCCCAACGGCTATTACATGGCAGTCACTGCTATTGACGCTGGCGACCCCAACTTTGCTCCGTCGCATTTCCACGACCCGTGCGGCCCGCGGGTTGATCGTAATAAAAGGCCATTTCGACATCGGTTCATTTGGGGTGCAACCACGGTCGACATCGACACCGCGTCCCCACCTGACGCCGCTGCCACGCTCGACGCCGTCCCGCTGAACCGAGCCTTGGCTAACGGAGGCCCAGCGAAAGAATTTGACATGGATATTGGGAAGGATGTACACCCTGCCGCTCAATCGTGTCATGTTCGCGGGATTTGGATTCGAGGGCGAAATTGCTGGCGGGGGGCCTGTATCGATCAAGGCGCTCATGCTAGAATTAACTTCTGCTCGTGTCTGAAAGCTATTAACCGGACTAAGGTTTACCTATGTTAGCTCTTCTTTACCTGGCCGCAGCAGTTTACCTCGGGGACCAGTTCTGCCGGCGCTTTTACCAGTTCGTGTCTGTTTTACATCGGTGGGCAGCAGGCATAATTGTAGGGTTACTGGTCAGCTCATGGTTCACCTACCTGGCCGGTCTGCTTTTCACTCGTGCAAAGCAGCCACTGTTATGGGGCAATGCGCTGTTCTTTGTTGCGGCAACCACCGTGCTATGTTGGTCCCTCTGGCAACGGAAGTTTAGAAAGGTCTCTCAGACTAGCGGCGATCGTTCCTATGCGACGAACTTGTACCTCACCCGTCCACAGGGTTCAAACATAGCTGACTGGGTACTGATTGCCGGGTTCGCGGCCCTCGTATCTTGGATGATGTTCGCCTCGTTTAACACAACAGGGAGCAAGCTGCAGATCTCTAATCCCGAGTATAGCGATTTCGGACCGAACACTGCCATCATGCAGAGCTTCGCCGTGGGTCATAACTTTCCTACTGAATATCCCCACTTCTCAGGCGACCGAATTCGTTACCACTTCCTGTTTTACTTCCAGGCTGGAAACCTGGAATTCCTCGGCCTCGATCCGGCCTGGAGCCTGAATTTGTTAAGTATCATCACGATAGTGGCGATGCTCATCCTGGTAATGGCGCTAGGCGAGGTGTTGTTCGATTCGCGCGCAGTAGGGCGCATGGGTTCCTTCCTCTTTTTCTTTTTCGGCTCGCTATCCTATATCCCGTTCCTTCACAAACAAACTTCGGTGCGCGCGGCGATCCAGGCGATCCTGCACCTGCGCGAGTTTCTTCCTACGATTTTCCCATATCGCGGTGAAGCCTGGGGCACCTGGTCACAGGTCACGTTTCTTAATCAGAGGCATTTCGCCAGCGCCATTGGCATACTGCTGCTGGTCTTGATCTTTTTGGTGATCGGCTACCGCGCGTCCTGTCGAAAGCCCGTTGCTGCAGCGATACGGACGGACAAAGAGGCATCGGAGCCGAGTCCTCCGGCCGAGATGTCGCGGCAAAGCTCGCTCGAAGGGACGGCTAGTCCAGGAGATTTTCCACATCCTACAGGCGAAGCATTGGCATCCTCTGAGGCGTTGACACATGAGGCAGAGACCACTCCCCCAGCGGCAGAGTCAGAGACATCTCCTAGCCGCCACGCAAAAGCTTTTCGCGCTACCGTGCCGGGCTTCGTTTTTTCAGGTGTCCTGCTCGGCCTCCTGCCGATGTGGAACAGCGCCATGTTTATCGTGGCGTTCGTTGTTTTGGCGTTCCTGTTTGTCTTGTGTCCCTTGCGGCTGCAAATGCTAGCGCTCGCTGTCACCTCGGGAGTGATTGCTCTGCCACAAATGTTATATTTGAGCACCGGAAGCGGTAGAGCACAGATGCCGAAGCTCCTTCACTGGGGCTACACGCTTGACCATCCCACAGCGTTGAACGTCGCGAAGTACCTTGGCTTTACCTTTGGTTTCAAGTGGCTGTTGATAGCATTAGCGCTGGTTTTCGCCACTGGCCTGCAAAGGCGTGTCTTTCTGGCAGTGTCGAGCCTCCTTCTGGTCGCTTTTTCATTCCAGTTCACCATCGAGGTCTTTGCGAATCAAAAGTTTTTCCACATCTGGGTAATCGTTGCTAATCTCTTTGTCGCTTATGGTTTGTGGCGACTATGGCGTTTCTCGATCGCCGGAATTACGCTGCCTGCGAAGCTCTTCGCGATCGTTCTTGTTATCGCAATCATTCCAGGTGGATTGATCGAATTTTTCCCGATTCACAACACGGGATGGAGTGAAGTTGCTTTTCGGAACGATCCCCTCATCGACTGGCTCAAGAAGGAGACGAACCCGCGAGATATCTTTCTGACAGATCGCTTCGTCAATCATCCTATCTTGATGGCTGGACGGCGCGTCTTATATGGCTGGCCTTACTACGGATGGTCAGCCGGTTACAACGCGAGCAAGCACGACAGGCTTTACACCGAGCTGTTCGAGAGCAAGGACCCGTGGAAAGTGTTCCATCTTTTGAAAGAGAATGGCATCAGCTACGTGGCCTTTGATGGTGCTGTTCGCCGTGGAGAGTTCGTCAAACATCCCAACGAACAGATCTACGCGAAATATTTTCAGAAGGTATTTCAAGACAAACAGAACAAGTATAATTCGCTAACGATTTACAGAGTACCCGAGACGGCGCCTCCCGCGTTCGACTACCTGCCGGACGTTACCATTAACATGTTTGAAGGCGGCAAGGGGATCGAAAAAGGGCAGTTTGACTTCCCACGCGGGATTGCTGTTGACAGAGCTGGAAATATTTTCGTCGCCGACACGAACAATGGGCGTATCGAAAAATTCACGCCAAACGGAGTGTTCATCACGAGCATAGGAATGAAAGGCATTGGCTATGGCCAGTTAGGAGAACCGAATGGGATCGCGATCGACCGCGATGGCAACATTTACGTAGCAGACGCCTTGAAGCACCTTGTGGAGAAGATGGCGCCCGACGGCACTGTCACCGCCGAGTGGAAGGGGCCAGACCCTGGATTCTACGGTCCACGAAGGATCGCCATTGGCCCCGACGACTCCATTTATGTTGTGGACCAGGGGCGAACTCGAATTGTCAAATTTACCCCGGACGGACGGGTGCTGGCGGTTTGGGGCAGCAAAGGGACCGGCGACGGTCAGTTTGACGACCACACTTCGGTCGCGGTTGATCCCACAAGCAATAAAGTCTTTGTCGCCGATCCGCGTAACAAACGAGTACAGGTCTTTGACTCAAATGGGAAGTTTCTAACAAAATGGGTAATCCCCGAATGGGGACAGCCCGCCGGCTTCGAAGACTTGGCCATCGACTCGAAGATGGGTCGATTATACGCATCCAGCGCTAACACGGGAGCAGTGCTCGTTTTTGATTTAAATGGAACCAGGATTGGCACGTTGACGCCAAAGCCGCCAGATAAACTCGAAGGGCCGTCAGCCTTGGCTTTGGCAGACCGCAAGCTCTACGTCCTAAACATGCATGGGAACCGTGTAAGCGCGATCGATCTGTAAATGGATAACAACCGGTCGCATCGCATAACCTTACGCCGTTTTAGCGTTTGATTCTGCAGAACCGATGCCCGGCCTTATGGACCTATCTCAGAGAGAATCGCGACTTCTTACACCCCGCGTTCTGTTACTCGGCTTCTCACTTATTAGTCTGGTAATTTGCGCCTGGGCTGCCGCGGCGCACTACCGGAAATTGGCTTGGGGCGACCCATGGCAGCCGATTGGATGGCTGCTTAGCATGTTCTTCTTGCTTTGCGCCTTTCTGCCTGACCCCCGTGGCCTGACGACCGGTTTCAAGTCCCTAATAAAGCCGAAAACAGCATTCTTTCTCTTCTGGATCCTGTTCTTTGTAGTCTCGCACCTCTGGAATTTCCGGACCGCGCCGTGGAACGGAGACGCACTTTTTGACGAGTCGGGCAATGACCTCGGGTATCTAAAAAGTAACGTTATCGGCCATCCATATCAGGCGGCCTGGTTTCATGGCGTTATTTCGCGAGAGACCCTGTTTCATTACTATGTGTGGGGTTTTCTTAAGCTATTCGGCTTTAATATCCTGTCGTATGAAGCAGCGCTCTTTGTTATTTGGCTGACGGCCTTTGTGTTCACGCTCTTGCTAGTTGAC
>WNGK01017758.1_pt1 | contig 16320 bp, 18 predicted proteins | sample 5400601 | NCBI WGS metagenome assembly WNGK01 (sample SAMN13153376, study PRJNA577476) | soil metagenome | isolation source: 60 cm soil or saprolite under Garry oak tree replicate 1 | place: USA:California | collected 2016-06-15
GCTGACCATGCGCCCGCCGATATTATCCATTATCCTGACAGTGGTAAGTGGTTCACAAAGCCACAGCGTAAAAGTTTTCGCATGCTTGAGGCTGATTATTATGACGGTGAAGAGTGAACCGATGCCTAACACCACGCTGGAGCCAACGGCCACTGCCTTTTCAGTTTTGGATTGAGCGATGAGATTTGAAAGTCCAGATTGCGGACGAGAGCCAGCCGCCCGTGGCCGTGGCTCAGCTTTATCTCGTTAGGCCCCGAAAAGATCTCCAAATGCACCGAAATCCGTATTTTATTCAGCGCGACATAAAGCGTGCCTGGGTCGCAGCACTGATATCGGCTACTGTCACTCTTGCCATTTCCCTTTTTGTGATCCTAGCGCATCGTACATTTTATGGAGTCAGCGCATGGACTCTTTTCGACGCAGCGCTTGTGTATGGCTTAGCCATCGGTGTTTATCGACGTAGCCGAATCGCGATTGTCCTGCTGATATGCTACTTGGCGTGGAGCAAACTTCACCAATATTGGGTTACCGGTAAGACTGGGGCGTTAGTCGGGCTAGCTATTTTTGGGTATTTCTTTGTGGCTGGCGCATTAGCCATATTTGAGTATCACCGTGAAAGACGCGACGCCTAACCAAGCGATGCAGCCAACCGCTGGCTGCTCCCATGCCCCGCTTCACTTTGTGAAAACACGTCCATTGCAATCCAGCTCGCTCCCGCCAGCGGTAGCTGAGCTTATTCTCGTTAGGCGTATTGCCAGCCGCACTGCATGAACAAATCACTTCTAACTACCCGCAATAGCAGCCACGCACACGTAGGCACATTGCGGCGATGCGTCATTGCGTTATCCGCAGCGCTTGTGTTTTTGGCCTGTTTTGCCGCCGGCTTGTTTATCATCGGCCCCCATCTCGTAGGCTTTACTCCGCTTGGAGGAGTATCGTCCTGCTTTCTCCTGGCTTTTCTTTCATTACAGATCGCCAAGGCTTTCAAAAGGTATTGCTACAAACGATTTTGTTTTCGTAAGCCATGCAATTTCAACCCCGACGCCTAACCATTCGCTGCAGCTAACCGCTGGCCGTTTTGAAAATTAGCGTTATGAAATTAGAAAGTAGAAATTCGAAGCGAAAGCTCGCCGTCGCCAGCGGTGGCTGAGCTTGTTCTCGTTAGGTCTAATGAGCGTATCCTCTGAACCGCAGTTTCGGTCGCTCGGATTGCCAGAAAAACACGTCGGTCGCGCTTGGACAGCCGCGACCATCCAAGCTGGATTGACGCTCATCTTTGGGCTTCTCGCAACGTTCGGAGTGATCAGTGCACCAGGCTTGGACGCATGGATACTTGTGGACGCAGCGATCCTCGGTGCGCTCGCGTATGGCGTGTGGCGGCGTAGTCGCGTATGCGCGCTTCTTCTCCTGCGCTACAGCATTCGAAATGAGATTTACGCCGCCTTTGATGAGTCAGCGCACTTCTCGATTTGGCGGCTCATCTTCATCTACTTCTATTTTCGTGGCACCATTCAGCTTTTCCGGGAGCATCGATCCGGTGCGACATCGCAGCCGATTAAGACCTAACCAGACGATGAAGCCAACGGCCCCATTGCGAGAAAAGTTCAGCGTGTTTGCAACGACACCGTGCCGTGGCTTATCTCTTTCTCGTTAGATTCCAGCAACACATTAACACACCATATGATAGCTAAGAAAATTGCCCTCGGATTCGGTATCGCAGTTGTATTCCCTATGCTGATTCACTACCGAGTCAGCACGTTTGTCCACAGTCCTAAGTGGGACGAGTACCAAGTTCAGGGCGTATTCGACCCCAGCGCCTCGCAACAAGAGAAGGCGCAGCGGCAAGCCGAACAACAACAGAAGCAGAAAGAATACAGGGCGGCAGAGAAGCGCTTTCAACAGCACCTGTTCGCCTTCGCGGTTCCGCTTGGTTTAGTCGCGTTGTTGGTTGGCGCATTTATGCGCTTACCAGCTATCGGCACGGGTCTCATGTTTGGTGGCATCTTCAGTATCTGCGACGGCTATTTCAATTACTGGTCAGAGCTTGCAGACGCGCTGAAGTTTATTTCACTAATCGTGGCCTTCGCCTTACTCATCTTTCTTGGCTATCGCAGGCTTGAGCGAAAGGAAATCTAACCAGACGATGCAGCGAATGGCTACCCGCTGCGCGACCATTTTTCCAATGGTTAAAACCCTTCCACTTCGATTGGCGCTCGCTTTCGGTAGCCGTCGCTGATCTTATTCTCGTTAAACGACTACGCCTGTCCCATGAATGCGACCGAGCGACCAAGGGATTGAACGTGTCCAGGCCACTCTGAGTGCACATTATCGCGCCATTGAAGGCTCCATCGCCGTGATTGCCGCGCAAGGCATTCTTATTTTTTTGCTCATACGCCGAGGCAATAGACGCCCCGTCGCCTAACCAGCCGATGAAGCCAACGGCCCCATTGCGAGATAACAGGCGGTGCAGCGAACCGGTGGCCTGCCTTGACTACGTTTACTTCTTCTGCGCTCTCCTTCTCGCCGCCCATCGCGCCTTCATCAGTTGAGACAATCTCCTGCGTCCAGCCGCAGTAATACCCCCACGCCGCCGCCCACCTTTCTTTGCGGTTTTGCCTTTCCCAGCTCTGAACCGTGCCCAACGAGCACGTGCCGCCGCAGCAATCTTAGCCCGACTTGAGGCTGACATATGCCGACCACGACTCTTACTAGTGGTTATATGTGACGAAGTGGTTCGGCCAAGCAGTGCGTCGAGTCGGTTTTCCAGAGTGTCGATTTGGCGGCGAATCGAGAGTGCTCGCTCCAATGCGTTAATAGATGTATCCATAATCGTCCTGATAACCGAATTGTGCTGCGTCAGCAACTAGGTCTTTCGGCCTATGCCGCCGTCAAAGTGGCGATTGCTGCGAAGGCTCGTTCAACTTCCTGAAAATCACACTAATTCCGGGGTCTCGCAAAAGCGATGGTGGCGTAACGGAGCAAATCAGTCCGCGCCTTCGAATTTTATCCTACGCCACGTTAATACCGATAGTAGTAGTGATGGCGGTGGTGGCGGTAGTACCGATGCCCGCCATACCAATAGTATGAAGGCCCATAATAGTACGGATATGGCCGGTAATAGCCATAGGGATAGTACCCATAACCCGGTGATCCAAACCCAATTCCGACCGAAACCTGCGCATCAGAACGCTGCACGGGAACAAAAGCGAATCCTCCGGCCACCAATGCAATTAAGAGAAGTCTTTTCCAGTTCATTATTTTATCTCCTTATGATTAGACGGGGGGTACAGCAGAAAGCTTCAGACTTTTCTTCTGGCGCGACCGGTGCGAGGCAGGCACGAAACGGCGTTGAGGTCGTAGCGCGGTAGATCAGAGCCGTTGTAAGCCGCTTCCGAGCGGTTGTCATGTCCCGCCCGTCACCGTGTACCCCTCGACGCGCAAATCTTCCGCCAATTCTTTCTCCATTTGCGCTGCCGCTTCAAACGGCATTGGATTCAAATGCTCGTAAAGTTCCGGCATCAATCGCTTGCCATATTTTTTCACCACCCAAGCCGATTTGTAGCCGTTCTTGTGATTTTCAAATCGGTGATCAACGGGAAGTCCGGTCATGCCAACGTAAACACAAGGTTTGAGCCGGTCACGATTTGGGTTGAGCCGCAAAATCGACCGATGTTTGGCGGCAGCGTTATCCAGCAGGATTACGTAAACGTTGTGGTGAAACGTTTGTTCCTTCGGCGGTCGCCTCCATCGCTTTTTCAACACGAACTAAATCCGATGCTCGTGATGAGCTGTCCATCTAGATTACTCGTGGCGCTTTAGTGGCAGGCCGTGAATCTCATCTCATCTGCCGCCCAAATGCGGCGTCACATCACGCCAAGTAACAGAACCGTCGGGGTTCAACACGAGCTGCACCGAGTGCAAACGTCCACTTGTATCGATCAAATTGCTGTAACTGATCGTGATCTCGTTGTTCGGACGAGACGCTTTCCCCACGGTTAATCCAATTAGTGCTATGCCAACAGCAATCGTCACGATGATAATTGATTTCATCATTACAGCGAAATCCCAAACTGTTTTCATGGTTTTAAAAATTCCTCTCTCATTCGGTTTTCTGCATTTTCGGTGTCGCTCTCCGGAATAATGTTAACAAAAGAGCGTCCCGCTTGACAATTTTCACCGAAAGGTCGGCTCGCCCTGCAAATCTCGCACTCACATTCGCTTGCAAGACCGAGTTCCAATAGCTTACGGAGATCGTCGCAAGTCAGAGCGATTCGCTCGTGTCCGGGGTTCACACTATCTCTATACGAGATTTTCCGATAGAAGTTCTCGTGCCGAATCGGGTTTCTCGATTTTGAATGTTTTCATGTCTGTTAAGGACTGAAAACCTTATTTCGATCTTTTGCAGTAGTGCTGAGTCCGTTGCGTAACAGACGTGTTTCGCATCGACCGATTGATACCGAGTCAGAACGCCGCGAAATTGAAGCACTTACGGGAATCGTGTCTGTCGGATTTGTAATCAGCAGGTCGTCGGTTCGAATCCGACTGCCGGCTCCAGCCTCCACTTAGGGCTGCGGCTTGGCAGCCAGCTTACTAGGCGGCGGTTTCGCCGACGCGCAGGCTCATACCCATCAATTGAAAAATGCGGTCGCGTTTTTCAAGATAACCGGGCGAATCGAGGTGACGCGGACGCGGAAGATCGACATCGACGACGTCCTGAATGGTGGCGGGCCGTGCGGTCATGATCAGAATGCGATCTGCAAGTTGCACTGCTTCTTCGATGTCGTGAGTGACAAACAGGATCGTTTTCTTTTCGCTTTGCCAGATCCGAACGAGATCGGTGCGCATCTTCAGGCGAGTGAGAAAATCGAGCGCGCCGAATGGTTCGTCCATGTAAATGATGTCGGGATTGGCAGCGAGAGCCCGCGCGATCTCGACCCGCTGGCGCATGCCGCCGGAAAGTTCGTGCGGATACGCGCTCTCAAATCCACCCAGGCCCACCATGTCGATGTAACGCGCGATGATGCGGTCCCGCTTGCCGTGCGTTTGTCTTCGTAAACCGAAGCCGACGTTCTCATGCACATTCAACCAGGGAAAAACGCCGTTCTCCTGGAAGACGAAAATCCGCCGCGGGTCAGGGCGACGCACCGGCAAGCCTTCGACCAGGATTTCGCCGGAGGTCGCTTCCAGAAATCCGGCGACGATGTTCAGCAACGTCGATTTTCCACAGCCGCTCGGTCCAACGATGCAAACGAATTCGCCGCGAGCGACGTCGGCATTCACTTTTTCCAGAACCGCGATTTCTTCGCCAGTTCTCTTGCCGGGAAAACGCATCGACACATTTTGAATTGAAATGACGGCCTCTTTCATTTGCGCCTGCCGACGTAACCCCAACGGACTTCATCGAATTTTTCCAACTGCCGGACGAGGAGATCGAGGATGAGCCCGATGAGCCCGATCATGACCATTCCCGCGACGACGAGATCGTAACGCTTGCCGGCGTTGCGCGCGTCGATGATCAGGTAACCGAGACCGCTGTTGACCGCGATCATTTCGGCGGCGACGACGACGAGCCAGGCTACGCCGAGGGCGATCCGAATTCCGGTGATGATTTGCGGCAAGCACGCGCGCAAGATCACCTGTCGAAAAAGCTCGCCGGTGCCGAGACCGAAGTTTTGCGCGGCGCGCAGATAAACAAGCTGCATGTTCTGGACAGCGGCGATCGTTGCCACCGTGATCGGGAAAACGCTGGCCAGAAAAATCAAAAAGATCGGCGCGGCGTCGCTCACGCCGAACCAGAGGATCGCCACTGGAATCCAGGCGATCGGTGAGATTGGGCGCAAAATTTGGATGAAAGGGTTGAAAGCCTGAAAGGCGCGGGAGTACCAGCCGAGAACGAGTCCCAGCGGAACGCCCAGCACCACGGCGAGCGTAAATCCCCACGAAACGCGAAACACGGACGCGACAATGTATTTAATGAGCAATCCTTTTTGGATCAGCTCAATGATTCCGCGGGCCACGTTGCCCGGGGTCGGAAACAAATCGCTGCCGGACCAACGGACTGCCAGACCCCACAACGTCAAAAAGAGCGCCGCCATCCCAACCGGGCGGACGATTCGCCAAAGCAAAGAATCGGCGTCGCCAACGCGGGCCCTTTCGCCAGTCTGCGGCGCAGCGCCGTTAGATGTCAATCCTTGCCTGTCGGTAATTTCAGCGGCCGTGCTCTTCATCTTCACTGGGCTCCCAAGCGTACGGCTCCACTCTGGTATCGTCGGTCACGAATGACGCATCTGTGTAATCCTCGAAATGGGCTCTGCCGCTGAGAATGCCTGCTTCACGACCGAGTTTTTCGATCTCTTCGAAGTCCGGCTTTCGCAACGCAAGATTAGTATACTTCACACGGTCAGGCGGCTTGCTCAGGACGAAAGTGAGCAAGCGCGGATTTTGATTGTAATAGAACTTGCTCACGAACCGCGCCGTTTCCATTCGATGCTCCATATTTTTGTCGATCCACTTGCCGCTTTTCGCGATCCCATCTACCAGGCGCTGCACCGTGTCGCGATCGTTCTTGATCATGTCTTCATGGACCGCGAGCACACACGAAATGAAATTCGGCCAGACATCTTTCGTGAGCCAAAGCACGCGGCCGTACCCATCGAGCTCGGTTTGACCCATGAACGGCTCGCCGCTTGAAATCGCATCCACCGCCTGGGCGTAAAGTGCAGCCGGCATGTCCGGCGGCGGCATTTCGACAAGATCGACATCTTGCGGCGTCATACCGGCATTTTTCAGCGCGCGAAAAATCAGAAGCCGTTGATTTGAGAAACGATTCGGCACCGCGATTTTTTTGCCGCGCAAATCTTCCATCCGATAAATCTGCGAATCTTTATGGACCATCACGGCCGAGCCGTCGCGATGGCCGAGATAAACGATCTTAATTGGCACGCCTTGTTCGCGCAGCGCCATCGCCATCGGCGCGAGAATGAACGTGGCCGGCGTGTAACCGGAGAGATAAGCCTCTTTCAATTCCGGCCAGCCGTTGAATCGGACCGGCTCGAAAAAGCTGTCGCCAGTCATTTGCTTGTTAATGAAATCTGTGACCGGACAAGTGAGATGACACGTCACCGGCAGAAATCCGATCCGGAATTTCTTGTGATCAGTCGTCGCCGCGCCCCTCGAGTCAAACACGTGCAGATTTAACCAGGCGTGAACGAGCGTGATCGCGATCAACCATGCGACCGCGATTAGAATCAAGACCTTCCGCATCGACATAAAGGCAGCGGAAGTATTCGGGAGCGACGAATCGAGTCAACGATTCTTTCTCGGCGCCGATTCGGGCGGGCGAAGAAAAAGATTCATTCCACCCATATCGACAATCGCAAAATTCCAGGAGAGATATTCTTCGCCAAGAAGGCCGGCCCCGACCTCCTTCGCGATGTTAGCGACTACGACCTCGGCGTTTGGAATCTGCAAGTTGCCGAGCGTCAATTGTTGCACATGACCGATGCTGATCGGGACAATGCCGGCTGTTGTGTCACGAATCGTGATATTTAGAGGAGATAACAATACTGCGCAGGTATGCGCTACGGAACTCGCCAGAAGAGTTGTGCTGGCGCCGGTATCAACAATTAAGGACGTCGGGTGACCGTTTAGTGCGGCATCGATTGCCAAATGGTGCTGTTCATCGAAACGCATTGGAATTCGGGTGAAGCCCCTGCCGGCGAGAAATTCAGCGAGTTTTTGCGTTGTCGCGGGAGATGGTCCATTTGGATTGACGTAGATCATTTGGCGAGCGCAATCGATGACCATTCCAAACTTCGACATCTCATGCGCTCCGAACAAGCCATCCAAGTGCGGTCCACGAACTTTGTTAATATGACTCTCGTCGGCGACTGTGATTGGCACGTTTGTGAAAGTGCAATTGCCCATCATTAGGGTCGTGAGCTTGCTGACGCCGTAATGTTCTGGCTTCCATCCCCAAACGCCGCCAACGGGCACTCTAGTGCCTCGCACTGCCAGGCCTAGGGAATGAATCCTCCCGCGATCGATCAGGGTTCGCGGAGAACCTGTATCAATCATCAGCGCGGTGCGTCGCCCATTCATTATCGTTGTAACGAACAAATGGTTTCCCAATCGCCGCTGCAAAGGCGATCCGCCAAAACCTTCGCGTTCCAAAAATGTTTTCAGCGCAGCTGGAGGCGGGCCGGCTGCGCGACTGATCAGCGTTGGGAAGCAAACAATTGCGGCAACTGCCAGGACTAGGGGGAAGTTTTTCATGGCGTTTTTTAGTCGAATTCGAAATGGCGATGCAATTCGGATGTCTAGAGCAACTGATATGGATCGACATCCACGGTTGCCAGGACGTCCTCGGGCAGCGGCAGTTTGTCGAGCGTCTCGCGCACGACCCGGCTCAGCCGCATGATGGCTTCACCGCGCAGCAAAACGTGAAAACGAAATTGTCCCTGAAGCTTTTCGAGCGGTGCCGGCGTGGCGTCACCGAGTATGAATTCCGAACCGAGCGATTCTCTTAAACGGCGCACCAAAGTTTCGGCAGATAATTTCGCACGGCCTTCGTGCGCTGAGCGGACCGTGATCAAAATGGCGTGTTTGAACGGCGGGAAGTCGCAGCGTTCCCGAAACTCCAATTCCTGTTGAAAGTAACCGGCGAAATCGTGGTGCCGCGCAAATTGTATCGACGGGCTAAACGGGGTGTAGGTTTGCACAAAAACTTCACCCGCTGTTTCGCCGCGGCCGGCCCGGCCTGCGACTTGGGTGAGTAATTGAAAAGTTCGTTCGCCCGCGCGGAAATCAGGAAGATGCAACGCCAAATCGGCGTTGATGATTCCGACCAGCGTCACGTTTGGAAAATGCAGACCTTTGGCGATCATTTGTGTTCCAACCAAGATGTCGATCTTGCCGGCCGCAGGCCGGGCATTTCTTCGGCACGGCCGCGGTGTGCCCGCAAAGATGGCAACTCAGTCGCGCCATGTGCCGATGGAACGTCAGAGCGACGCTACAGTTCGGACAGTTGCGCGCTTCGCCGCAATTGCTGCAGAGCAGCGAGGTGGAAAAGCCGCGCCGATTCAAAAAGAGAATCGTCTGCTCGCGTTTTTCAAGCCGGTCCGCAATCGCCTGCGACAGTTTCTCGGAAAGAATTGGAGCGATCTTTTCTTTTCGCCGCTCCTGGCGAAGATCGACAATCCGCATCAACGGCATCCGCTGGTCGTCCACGCGCTGGGTCAGCGCAAGCAGTTCGTATTTGCCGGTCGTCGCATTGTGATAACTCTCGAGCGACGGCGTGGCGCTGCCGAGGACCACCGCGCATTTCTCGATCTTGGCGCGGACGACCGCGACGTCGCGCGCATGATAGCGCGGCGCTTCCTCTTGTTTGTAAGTCGTCTCGTGTTCTTCATCGACAATGATGAGTCCGAGGTCCCTCAGCGGCGCGAAGACCGCGCTGCGCGCGCCGATCACGATCCGGGCGCGGCCAGAATGAAGCTTGTGCCATTCGTCATGGCGCTCGCCTTGCGATAAATGACTGTGCAGAACGGCGACGACTTCGTGCATTTCGGCAAAGCGACTTTTGAAACGCTCGACCGTTTGGGGCGTGAGGGAAATTTCCGGGACAAGCACGATCGCGCTGCGGCCGCGTTCGAGCGCAGTCCGAATCGCTTGTAGATAAATTTCCGTTTTGCCGCTGCCGGTAACGCCATGCAACAAAATCGGCTTGGTCGTCTCGGGTGCCGCCAAGGCGTCTGTGATTTTTGTCAGCGCGACGGCTTGTTCCGGGTTCAGCTCAAGATTTGTCGTCGCAATGAATTGCTCGTCTGCGTGTGGATCGCGCTCGACCGTTTCTTCGCGCAGCTCGATCAGGCCGCGCTTGGCGAGCGCGCGCAGCGTTTGGTTGTCGAACGAAGTTTTGCGCAGCAACTCCGCAGCCGGCATTGGCTTCTCCAGTCTGACAATGGCGTCGAAGAGTTCAGCCTGACGCGGTGCGCGCTTCCGCAGATTGTCGATCTTATCCGCCACTCCGGCTTCGGAGTTTTCGGTTTTTGTCAGCGGCTGGATCAAGAGCTGTCTTTTCCAACCAACCTCCGCGCGCCGGATCACTTGCGGCAGCAAACTGCGCATGACCGTTTCGAGTGGGCAGCAATAATAGGCACTCATCCATTTCGCCAGTTCGAGAAGCGATTCACTGATTGCCGGAGCTTCGCCGACCAATGCTTCAATTGGCCGAATGCCTTTCGCGTCGCTTTGCTCCAACGTGGCAAGAACCGTGGCGAGGGCGGACTTGTCTCGAAACGGAACCCGCACCCGCGAACCAATGTTGATTCGATCGGCCAGAGTTTCCGGCACGGAGTAATCGAACTCGCGCTGAATGGCGCGGTCGATAATCACGCGAACATAATTGGGCTTCATCATCTTGCTGGCCGACAATTTAATTGAAGTTTATGTCGATCACGAGCATGAGCAGGAGCACGAAATAAGATGGCCCGATTCGTCTTAAAACTGATTCTTTGCCTGCTGGTCGCTTTGGCGGCCGGGTTCGGTTACCTCGCGCTGCGCTCGGGCGAAGCGTTTTACAGTTTTTACGAATGGGTCAGCCCAGCCCGTTTTCAACAATACGACAAACTTATTTTGTCAGTCGCGGCGGAACATCAACTCGATCCAATGCTGGTCAAAGCCGTAGTCTGGCGCGAGAGCCGGTTCGATCGACAAAAATATGGAACTGCGGGCGAGCGCGGCTTGATGCAAGTGAGCGAGAAAGCCGCCAATGAATGGGCGCACGAACACAAGATCGAGAATTTCAATTTCGAACAACTCTTTGATCCCAAGACGAATCTCGAAGCCGGCTCGTGGTATTTGCGCCGGGCGCTTGAACGTTGGCAGAACGAATCCGAGCCATTGCCGTTCGCGCTCGCCGAGTACAATGCGGGCGCGAGCCGTGTTCAACGCTGGGTTGGCGCTGGTGGAATCACGACAGGTGAATTTCTCGACAACATCGATTTCCCAGCGACGCGCAAATACATCGAATCGATTCTCGATCGCTACGCCTTTTACAAACGGCGCGGCCGAATGTGAGTTGATTGCGTTCGTCAGGCGAATTCGCCGCCAATTTTTGCGTTGAGTTCGATGACATTGTCGATCTTGAGCGACAGATCGACGCCGCGTTGCTTTAACGCCGCGATCACGCTCTCGGTGGGGATGTTTCCAACGAGCGTGTTTTGCGCGAACGGGCATCCGCCGAGTCCGCCGATCGCGGAATCGAATCTTCGACAACCGGCATCGTAAGCGGAGAGAATTTTCCCTATCGCGTCTGCGGGTGCGCTGTGCAAGTGGACGCCAATCTCGCACGTCTGGCCCGATTTCATCGCAGCGGTGACGATTTGCTGAATCAGTGTTGCGTCCGCCAGTCCAACGGTGTCGGCCAGCGAGATAGACCGAATGGCAAGCCCGGCGATACGCGCGATTGCCGTCCCAAGCTCGTATTCGCTCCACGAGTCGCCGTAAGGATTCCCAAATGCCATCGAGACATAAACGACAAGATCGACATCCGCCGCTTCGGCGCGCTTTTTAATTGCTTTCAGCGCCTCGAAATTTTCGTCCGGGGATTGGTTTTGGTTTCGCCGCAGAAACGTGGGCGAAATTGAGCACGGATATCCGAGAGTGGTCACACGCTTTGTTGCAATCGCGCGTTCGGCGCCCTTTTCGTTGACCACAATGCCGATGATCTCGACGTCGTTTCGCGCTTCGAGTTGTTCGAGGACTTGTTCGCTGTCCGCCATTTGCGGTACGGCCTTCGGCGAAACAAAACTCACTGCGTCGATGTGTTTGAAGCCGGCACTAACGAGCGCGCGGAGATATTGGACCTTCAGCTCGGTCGGGATTTGGCCCGGCAGACCCTGCCAAGCGTCGCGCGGGCATTCGATTAATTTTAGCGACTGGTTCGCCATGTTCGGAATCTTTGGTAACGGTTCAAGGGAATGACGAAATCGCAAATCGCCGAGGTTTTGGAGGAAATTGCGACGTTGCTCGAATTGAAGGACGAGAACCCTTTCAAGATTCGAGCTTACGCAAATGCCGCGCGTTCGTTGGAAACATTTGGCGGAAATCTGGCCGATCTTCAGGACGAGGAAGCCCTTGCGAAAATTCCCGGCATCGGCAAAGCGATTGCGGCCAAGATCAAAGAATTGGCCGGCACTGGAAAACTCAAATACCTCGAGGAGTTGCGGGCCGAATTTCCGGCGGCGATTCTCGAATTATTTTCAATCTCCGGTCTCGGGGCGAAGAAAATCAAAGCGCTCTACGAGCAGCTTCACATCAGCTCGATCGAACAATTGCGGGAAGCGTGCGAGTCAGGGCGGGTGGCGCAGTTGCCGGGCTTTGGCGAAACAACGCAGGCAAAAATTTGCACGGCCATCGAGCAGCGCGCGAAGCATTTCGGATATTTTCAATTTGGGCAGATTGCTGCCGAAGCGGAGTCGCTCCGGCGAGATTTAGCAGCGCATGCCGACGCGCTCCAAGTGGATGTCGCTGGAAGTTATCGCCGGCGCAGGGAAATTGTGCGCGATGTCGATCTTGTGGTCGCGACCAGGAAACCGGCCGCGATTACGGAATTTTTGGTCAAACATGCGCTGGTGGAATCGATCATCGCCCAAGGTCCGACGAAAACGAGTGTGCGATTGCGTTCAGGGATTCAATGCGATCTCCGGGTTGTCAGCTCGGTGGAATATCCCTTCGCGCTCAATTACTTTACTGGAAGCAAGGAACACAACATCGAGATGCGCAGCCGGGCGCTTGCGCGCGGCTGGACGTTGAACGAATACCGACTCGCGCGTTTGCCGCCCGATCCAAAAGCACAAAAGGTCCGAGCCGGACGGGCAGTTAGAAGGCCGACAATTAAGATTCCAACCGTCGGCGAAGAAGCGGATTTGTATCGCGCTCTCGGGCTTGATTTCGTGCCACCGGAATTGCGCGAGAACTGTGGCGAATTTGAAGCTGCCGAGAAACATTCGCTACCGCGTTTATTGGAGCAGGACAATTTACGCGGCACTTTTCATTGTCACACCGTCGCGAGCGATGGGCACAATACGCTCGAGGAAATGGCGGCGGCCGCGCAGGAGCTTGGCTTGGAATATCTCGGGATTGCCGAGCACAGCAAAAGCTCGATTCAGGCGCACGGCATCGACGCGGCAAAGCTGCGCTCGCAAATCGCCGCTATTCGCAAGTTGAACAAGAAGCTCGATGGCTTTCGGGTGTTCGCCGGCGTCGAGTGCGACATTCTCCGCGACGGCAAGCTCGATTTTGACGACGAGATCTTGGCGGAACTTGACTTCGCGGTCGCCTCAATCCATTCCGTTTTCAATTTGTCAGAAGCGGAAATGACCAAGCGAATCATCCGCGCAATGGAAAATCCGTTCGTCACGATCCTGGCGCATCCGACCGGGCGATTGTTGTTAAAACGCGATCCATATCTTGTCGATGTTCGGGCCGTGCTCGAGGCCGCGGCCGCGACTGGAACCTGGATGGAACTCAACGCAGCACCGAAGCGACTCGATCTCGATTGGCGATGGTGGCCGCTGGCGAAAGAGAAAGGCGTCAAGTGCGTGATCAATCCGGACGCGCATCGCACGGAGCGATTGCAGGACTTGTGGTTCGGCGTTGGGATCGCGCGCAAAGGCTGGCTGACTAAAGCCGACGTTATGAATTGTTTGCCGCTCGGCAGAATCGAATCGGCGTTGCAAGCCAAGCGGAACAAAAAAGCTTAGATTTCTTCGCGCTGCGGCAAAAACAGAGTCAGACATTTGCAGGCGCCGCCCGCTTTGAGGAATTCGGTCATTGGGAGCTGATGACAGCGGTGGCCGCGACCAGTCAGATCGGTGACGAGTTTGGGCGCGCCTTCGGGTAACACAATGTCGCGTTCAATTACGACGGCGTTGCAACAAAATTGCATTGCCTCTTCCGGTGCGACGTCGATCAACTCGGAAACGTGTTCGCGAATGGCGTGCTGTCCGTATTCGTCGAACGCAGCCGGAAACCAAACGGCCGCGCCGTCTGGCAACGGACAAAAACAAGTGTCGAGATGGTAAAAGCGTGGATCGACAAGTTCCACCGAGACAACAAGACATCCGAGCATCTCGGCGACGGCGCGATGAGATTTAATGTCGGAGCGGAATTTGTAACCGCAAAAAAGTGCGTCGCCTCCGAAAAGCGCGTCTCCTTCGCCTTCGAAATAGTAATCATTGGGCAACGAGGAAACTTGGAAGCCGCGCTTTTCCATCCAGTTGGCAAAATGCGGCGCTTCGCCGGCGCGCTCTTTGTGCCGAAAATTGCTCGGAATAAATTGCTTGCCGACAGCGAGCCCGGCATTGGCTGTAAAGACCATGTCCGGCAGTTTCGGTTGCGGCGGGACCAGCTCGATCTTGCAATCCAGTTTGGAAAGGGTCGCGTGCAAACCGCGCCACTGCTCTTGCGCCAGCGCCGCTTCCGCCCCGCGCGCCCGGCTCATCCAGGGATTAATCTCGTACTCGATGCCGTAGTAATCCGGCGGGCAAAGCAGGAGCGCGCGCATAAGATCGACATTTACTTATTGCCTAACTGAGAGCGATTTACGTCCGCGCCCTGCTCGCGTAAACGCTGGATCAGCTCGTCCAACTCGGGCCGGCTCGGCGCCGTGATTTCGATTCGAGCCAGACTGGGATCAACGCGCTTTTGACCAATCTTAAATTCGACGATGTTGAAAGTGGCGCCGCGGGTCACGATCTGATCCAACACCTTTGGCAAGGTCAGCGAATCGATGATGTGGCCGCGTAACTCAATGGTTTCCGAAAACATCGACAAAATTTAGCCGATGAAGCTCGCCCGCGCCAATTGCGCTAATGCGATGGCGGATCGACAATCTGGGCAAGATCGAAATGAAAAAACCGAATGTGCGCGGACCCTCTGCCGGGCGAAAAGCGCATCTCGCATTGCGCGAAAGATTAAATCGCAAATCAAAGCCAGCTCCAGAGTGGCCTACTCCTACCGAGGGTGGGAAAAAATCGCGGCAAAGTGTCCACAGATCCGTTTATGGGAAAGATTGACGGTCTCGCGGGCTTAACCACCAAAATCGCAGCCAGACTCGCGACTAAGCCGGAGATTTTCATCATCCATCCGGCGGAACTCCGGATTTTGCGATCAATACCTGGTCAAGATCTTTGCGCGCTTGCCGCGGAGAACGGTTGGCGTGTGGTCCGCCGGCTCGGCGGACGGCAGATTGAATTTTATAACGATGCGAGCGCGCGTGAGAGCAGCTAGCTTCCGTTCGACTATGACGCGGCGGTGCTAGTTGATTGTGAAAGTAGCCGTTGCGACCGCACTATCGACGTAGCCACTTTTGACTGCGATCCCCCTGACCGTCTTAGTGCCTTTCCCTGAGAGGGTAAATTGGCCAGTGTAACGAGACGAACTCGTCGGCGAGTGCCTTTATTCAACCCCTCCGCCACTATTTATCGCACCGAATGGCGGAACCTTTTCCAAGCAAGTCGAGGTTCGCCTCTTCTGCACCACATCTGGAGCGACCATGTACTACACGATTAGAAAGCTTTATATGTATAATTGTTAGCGACCCACGAACCGTTGACCTTGGAGCCTAGTGTCACATAGATGGTACGCCCATCCGTGGGAATGTTGTTCACGGTTTTCGACAGCACAGTTATTTGACCGGAATTGTAGATATCAGTGCCGTACAGCGAACTGCCTACGAACAGGAAATAAGCGGTGGCGCTGCGGGCGCCGGGGTCAGCATCACTGCTGGTCCGGTCGGTGTTGGTGTTGGGGTAGGTGTGGGTGTGGGTGTTGGCGTCGGGGTCGGCGTTGGAGTTGGAGTTGGAGTTGGCGTTGGCGTTGGGGTAACTGTCGGTCTTGGAGTTGGAGTAGGAGTAGGAGTAGGAGTTGGTGTTGGAGTCGGAGTTGGAGTTGGAGTGGGTGTGGGCGTCGGCGTCGGAGTCGGCGTCGGCGTTGGCGTTGGCGTTGGGGTAACTGTCGGTCTTGGAGTTGGAGTAGGAGTAGGAGTTGGTGTTGGAGTCGGAGTCGGAGTTGGAGTGGGTGTGGGTGTTGGCGTCGGAGTAGGTGTTGGCGTGGCGGAGGAGTTGAAAGCTTTATATGTATAATTGTTAGCGACCCACGAACCGTTGACCTTGGAACCTAGTGTCACATAGATGGTACGCCCATCCGTGGGAATGTTGTTCACGGTTTTCGACAGCACAGTTATTTGACCGGAATTGTAGATATCAGTGCCGTACAGCGAACTGCCTACGAACAGGAAATAAGCGGTGGCGCTGC
>WNGK01019516.1_pt1 | contig 16320 bp, 5 predicted proteins | sample 5400601 | NCBI WGS metagenome assembly WNGK01 (sample SAMN13153376, study PRJNA577476) | soil metagenome | isolation source: 60 cm soil or saprolite under Garry oak tree replicate 1 | place: USA:California | collected 2016-06-15
TTCCCTTGGCGGAGATCTGACGGTCAATGGCACGCTGACGCTGACCACCGGCGCTCTGGCGATTGGCGCAAACACCTTGACGCTCAATGGCGCCATTAGCACAACCAGCGGGAGCCTGACAGGCGGCGCCAGCGCGAACATCATTTTCGGCGGCGCCGGGGCCGGCACGACCCTGCCAGCAATCGCCTTGAACAACCTGACCATCAACCGGGCCAATGGCATCAGTTTGGGCGGCGCAGTGACCCTGGGCGGCACGCTGGCTCTAAGCAACGGCGCCCTCTCGATTGGCGCCAATACCCTGACGCTTAACGGCGACGTCTCCACGACGGGCGGAAGCCTGACGGGCGGCGCCTCGGCGAACATCACCTTTGGCGGCACCGGCGCTAGCACCACCCTGCCGGCCATTACCCTGAACAATCTGACAGTCAACCGCGCCAATGGCATTGCCCTTGGCGGCAACGTCACGGTCGGCGGCACACTGACTCTGACCAGCGGCGCGCTGAGCGTCGGCGCCAACACATTGGCGCTGAACGGCCCGGCTATCGCCGGAACACCGGCCAATTTGCAGACCACCTCATCGTCCAGTCTCTCCTTTGGCGGCAGTTCGACGGGCGTAAACATTCCCAGCAGCGTGACCGCTCTGAATAATCTGACAATTAACAATGCCAGCGGTGTCGCCTTGAACAGCAGCTTGACGATTAGCGGCACGCTCACCCTGACCAGCGGCTCGTTCACCGTAGGCGCCAATACCCTGGCATTGAACGGCCCGGCCATCGGGGGCACGCCAGCCAATTTGGTCACGACTTCAACTTCGAGCCTGTCTTTTGGCGGCAGCTCGACGGGCATAAGCATCCCAAGCAGCGTGACCGCGTTGAACAATCTGACGATTAACAATGCCAACGGTGTCACCTTGAACAGCAGCCTGACGATTAGCGGCACGCTCACCCTGACCAGCGGCACGTTCACCGTAGGCGCCAATACCCTCGTGCTCAACGGCCCGGCCATTGCCGGCACGCTGGCCAATTTGCATACAACTTCCGCCTCAAGTCTGTCCTTCGGCGGCAGCGCAACGGGCATCGCCGTTCCGAGCGGTGCGACCGCCTTGAACAATTTGACGATCGCCAATGCCAATGGTGTTGCCTTGAGCAGCAGCCTGACGCTCAGCGGCACCCTCACACTGACCAGCGGCGCTCTGAGCGGCGCGGCCAGCCTCACTCTGGGCAACGGCGCCAACATCTCTCGCGCGACCGGGAGCCTCTCAGGAACACCGGCCTTTGGCTCCACCGTCAACGTCACCTACACCGCAGGGGGTGTGACCACGGGGAGTGAATTACCGACTTCGATCAACGCACTCCAGTCTCTGAGCATCAATAACGCTTCGGGCACGGTAACTTTGGGTGCCACCGTGACGGTGAATTCCACGTTCACGATCGCCTCCGGCGCGACGTTCTCCGACGGCGGATTCACACTGGTAGCCAAGTCCACTGTCGCCAACTCGGGGACGCATACCAGCAGTGGAAATGGGGAGATTTCATACAATGGCAATGCGGCGCAGACAGTTAGCGGCACATTCGGAAACATCGAGCTTAACAACGCCCCCGGAACAAGCCTCAGCGGAGCGGCGACCATGACCAAGCTCACGGTGAGCGGTGGAACATTCACGGTGGGGGCCTTTGCCCTAACGGTAAGCGGGACGACAACGATTTTTAACCCTGCGACACTTTCCATCACTAGCGTCACCGGCGCGAAGTCGTTTGGTGATATAAGTCTGCCCTTGGCCGGCGGAACGTTCAACAACACAGCAAATGCCCCCGTCGCTGTCAGCGGCAGCATCGCAAACAGCGGCACGTTTACTGCGGGCACGGGCGTCTACACGCTGACGGGTTCCAGTCAGACAATCAGTGGGACGATTTCGATTCCCAGCGTCACAATCAACACTCCTGGTAATTACCAGAACAACGGTACGTTGACCGTTGGCACCGCGCTTTCGGGAACGGGGACCTTGGTGAACGGAGCCACGGGCACGTTAAACATCGGCGGAACCTCCGGGATCACCACCCTGACAGCCACCGCCAGTGGCAACACGGTCAATTACACGGGCGGGGCGCAGACCGTCCATGCTAACAACTACTACAATCTAACCGTGAGCGGCAGCGGCGCCAAGACCCTGCAAAGCGGCACCACGACGATCAGCGGTAACCTGACCTTGAGTGGAACCGTTTCGGTGACGACGGTAGTCGGCCTAACGATTAGCGGCAACCTTAGCGTTGGAGATGGCACGACCTTTACGGCGGCGGGTTTTGCTCTGACGGTAACTGGCACGACCACCGTTGGTGGGGGAACCAGTGGCACGCTGACCATTTCATCTCTCACAGGGACTAAAATTTTTACCGACCTGGTTACGATTGCTGCTGGTGGCACGTGGAACAACTCTGGCAATTCGGCAGTCACTCTCAGAGGCGGGATTACCAACAACGGCACCTTCACAGCGGGAACCGGCGTTTATACGTTTGACTCCAACACTCAGACGCTGACCGGAACATTCTCGATTCCGAAGGTCACGGTCACCGGCGTTACTCTGAACAACAGCGGGACGTTGACGGTGAGCACCGCGCTTTCGGGCACGGGCGAATTGGCGCAAGGCGCAAATGCCACCCTGAACATTGGCCTGACTTCCGGGATCACCACAATCACGGCAACGGCGAGTGGGAACACGGTGAATTACAATGGAACGACACAGACCGTGCATGTCAACAACTACTATAATCTAACCTTGAGCGGCAGCGGCACGAAAACGCTGACGGGCAACATTGACGTGGCCGGGACAGCGACCGTCAACAGCGGCGTAACCCTAGACTGCGGCACCAGCGTGATCAGCGGCGCGGGCACGTTCACCCTCAGTTCAGGCGCGACGCTAGCGATCGGTTCGACGGCGGGCATCGCTTCGTCAGGCGCCAGCGGCAACATTCAAACCACAACACGCAACTTCAATACTGGCGCCAACTACACTTACAGCGGCGCGGCGGCCCAAAATACCGGCAGCGGGTTGCCCGCTACGGTGAACAACTTCACCATCAACAACAACGCGGGCGTGACGTTGGATGCCACCACTACAGTCAATGGCACGCTCACACTCACCAGCGGCGACATCACCACCGGCGCAAACCAGGTCAATTTGGCAACAAGCGGGACGGTTTCCGGCGCGAGCGCCAGCAGCTACGTCAACGGCAAAGTGCAGAAGGCGTTCCTGACTACCGCCACGTCGTTCACCTTCCCGATTGGTGACGCCTCGAGCTACACACCCGTCGGTTTGGCCAGCATGACCGTCAGCGTAGCCGGCAACCTCAGTGCCACCACCACCGCCGGCGATCACCCGAACGTTGCCACCTCCGGCATCAATTCCGCCAAGGACGTCAATCGTTACTGGACCCTCACTGCCAGCGGCGGGTTCGCGGTTACAGCAAGCACCGCTACATTCAACTTCCTGGCTGGCGACGTGGATGTCGGCGCGAGCACGGCCGCATTTATCGTGCGTCGTTACAACGGCGCATCCTGGTCAACCACGACGACCGGCACGCGCACCTCTACGAGCACGGCTGCCAGCGGCATCACTTCCTTCGGCGATTTTGCCGTGGGCGAGAATCTGATTGACCACTATTCGGTCAGCGCACCGGCCTCCGCTAGTGTCGGGGTGCCGTTCACCACCACCGTCACGGCGCTGGACATCCTCGGCCAGACCGTCGTGAGCGACAGCACCACGGTGGTGACCATGACAGGCAACATAGGCAGCAGCGTGCAGTTCGACAGCGACGGCAACGGCGTCCTGGGTGACAACACCAAGGCCCTGTCCAGCGGCGCGTTCACCATCAGCACCAAGGACAACGCCGCCGAAACAATCACCATCACCGCCACGGATGGCAACAGCAAGACGGGCACGTCAGGCAGCATAGTCGTCAGCACAGCGACAGGCACCTTCCGATCGTTCACCTCAGGCAACTGGAACGCAACCACGACCTGGGAGCGCTTTAACGGCACCAGCTGGCAGACTGGGTTCTTCCCGACAAACACCAGCGCCAGTGTTGTCACCGTCCGAGCGGGTCACATCGTCACCGTGGCGGCCGCGGTCACCAGCGACCAGGTTATTATCGAGTCCGGGGCCCAGGTCACCGTCAACCCAGCAATCATTTGGACGATAGCCAGCGTGACCGGCACTTCGTTAGACGTCTCCGGCGTGGTCAGTAACGTCGGGCTTATCACGATGACGGGGACAGGAGCCTTCCAATCGGGCGCCACCTACCAGCACGGCACCAATGCCTCAACGATCCCGACGGAGACATGGAGCAGCAGTTCGACCTGTGAGATTCTGCGTGTAACCAACACCGCGCCAGCCGGGCTGGGCCAGGCCTTCGGCAATTTTACTTGGAACTGCTCAGGCCAGAACGCAACGCTCAACCTCGCTGGGAACCTTACGACGATCAACGGCAACTTCACCATTGTCAATACTGGCTCCGGCGCCCTGGTAGGAAACACTTCCGCAACCACGCTCACCATGTCGGTTGGGGGCGATATGAGCATCCAGGGGGGAAGCTTCAACTTCGACAGCTCCTCCAGCGCAGGCACCTATACTCTGAACCTTGGCGGCTCGTACAACCAAACAAGTGGGACATTCGACCACACTGCCACAGGGGGAAACCTGGCGGTCAACTTCAACGGTGCAAACGAGAACTTCACCCGATCAGGAGGGACTCTCACAACAGCACACATGAACTTCAACGTGAATTCCGGCGCCTCGCTGACGCTGAACAATGACATCCCGGTCAGCACCAGCAGGGCGCTCACCGTCACCAGCGGCGGCACGCTTTACTGCGGCACCCACCTGGTGAGCAGCGCAGGAACCTTCACCTTAAGCGCGGGCGGAACCTTGGGAATCGGCTCGACGGCTGGCATCACTACCTCGGGCACCTCTGGAAACATTCAGAACACCGGCACGCGAACTTTCACGTCTGGCGCAAGCTACATCTACAACGGCGCTCTGGCGCAGGTCACTGGCGGCGGCCTTCCTATAAGCGCCAACATCAACAACCTCACCATCAGCAACAGTTCAGCGGTCACGCTCAGTGGCAACTTGGCTGCGGTGACCAACTCCTGCACCGTCGCGTCCGGCGCAGATTTCGAGATGGGCGGCAACACCATCAGCGGCGCGGGCACTTTCACGCTGCAAAGCGGCGGGACCCTCGGCATTGGCCACGCCAGTGGCATCGCGTCATCCGCCGCCAGTGGTAACGTCCTGGTCACAGGCACGCGCAGTTTCGACACCGCCGCTAATTACATCTACAACGGCTCGGCACCGCAGGCTGTCGGTGACGGCCTGCCGTTCCCTGTGAACAACCTGACGATCAACAATAGCGCCGGCGTGACGCTCTCGAGCGGACGGAGCGTGGCGGTCAACGGGACCCTCGGACTGACGAGCGGCAAGCTGACCACCGGCAGCGACCTGGTCGCTGTGCTCGCAGGGGCGTCCATTTCGGGCGGCAGCAGCAGCAGCTACCTCAACGGCCACTTGACGAGGGCCTTCAACACTGGGAGCGGCCAATCCGCCGCTTTCCCCATTGGCGACGCGTCGAACTATACGCCGATTAGCCTGTCGAATTTCAACGTCACAAGCGCGGGCAATTTGACCGCAACGACGACTGGCAGCGAGCATCCCAATATTTCGACTTCAGGCATCAATTCCGCCAAGGACGCAAACCGGTACTGGACGCTGGGGGCAGGCGGCATCTTGGGCACCTACGATGTTACGGTCAATTTCATTTCGGGTTCCCCGGTTGACTTGGATTCCGGCGCTTCAACCGCCAAGTTCGTCGTCCGCGGATACAACGGCAGTTCGTGGGCGGCCACGACCACTGGCACGCGGACAGGCACCAGCACGAGCGCCACTGGCCTGGCTTCGTTCGGCGATTTCGCTGTCGGCGAACAGGCGATAGATCATTACGCGGTCAGCGCCTCCGCGGCGGAGACTTCTCCGCTGACTTATTCCGGCAATGGAAACAGCGGCTTCGGCGGGCCCATTGGCCTTGGGAGTCTGACCCTGACCAATAACGGCACGACCGTCTTCGGACAGGTCAACAAGGGGCCCAACGGGTTCAATGACGTGCTAGTCATCTACCTAGATACCGTTGCAGGTGGTTTTGCGGATACTTCCGGGTTCGCCGATGGCGCCGACGGCCTGCGCAGGGCTATTTCGGGTTTTGATGGCGGCGCAAACCGCAGCCTGATGACTTTTTCCGCTGGTTTTCGGCCGGATTACGCCATCGCTCTCAGCCCAGCCAGCGACAATTTCGGCGGGCTATGGCAATTGGCCAGCGGCGGCGCGAACAGCCTGAACTTCATCGCCAGCGTCAACCTGAACCCCACCGGCAACAATAATTCCTCGACTTACACCTTTTCGTTCAACTTGAGCCAAGTCGGAATCACTCCAAACACCGGCGCCAGTTTTGGCTTGCTTGGAACCTACACTTCCAGCGCCGGTTTTCGCTCCGATGAGGCGGTCGCGGGCAACGACGTCGGCGCGCAGGGGTGGAATCCATTTCTTGAAACCGCGTTTGCCCCTTACACCATCGCTGCAGGGCCTTCCACCGCCGGCGTTGCGTTTAACACGACGGTGACCGCCCAAGACACCTTGAACCAAACTGTCGCCGCCGACAGCTCCACGGTCGTGACTATGACCAGCAGCACCAGTCACGCGCAATTTGACAGCGACGGCAACAGCACGTTTGGTCAGCCGTCACAATCAATGCGGCCGCCGCCAGCGCCTATCGCATCACGGCGGCGACGACCACGCCGACTGCGGGGGCCAGCGACGCGCTGACGATCAAGCTGGTTGATCAATTTCAAAATACCGTTACCAGTTTCACCGGGGACAAGAGCCTGACCTTCAGCGGGCTGAGCAACGCGTCCGATGGCACCCATCCCACGGTCACCGATAAGAACAGCACGGCGGTGAACCTGGGGACGGCCACTACGATTACGCTGACCGCTGGCCAAGGCTCAGCGGGCGGCGGTTTGGTTGCCTACAAGGCCGAAGGGTCAGTGACGCTGGCGGCTACCGACGGGGCGCTCTCTACTGCGAGTACCGGCGGTGCAGGCGTCGGCCTCACCGTTTCGGCGGCGACGGCTGATCATTTTGCGTTCACCACTCAGCCGTCGGGAGCAGTCTATAAAACGGCCTTCACAACCCAGCCAGTAGTGAAGACAACGGATCCGTTTGGCAACCTTTCGACGGTTGGCCTGGGCTCCAGCGTGAGCGTGACCCTCTCTTTGACCACTGGCACGGGCCCGCTGGCGGGCACAACCAGCCTGGATATCGGCACCGCGCACGGGAACGGGACCGTTACTTACTCCGGCCTGCAGATCAATAAGGCCGAAAACGGGGACGTGCTGACGGCGAATGCGAGCGGATTTACTGGCAAGGCGAGCAGCGCTTTTAACGTTTCTAAGGCTACTTTGACCGTCGCTGCCACCGGAATTGAGAAGATCTACGATGGCACGACTGCCGCCACGGTGACTCTATCAGATAACCGTTTCTCGGGCGACGTTTTGACGGACAGTTACACGACGGCCACCTTTGCCGACAGGAATGTGGCTAACGGCACGGCCGTGAGCGTGAGCGGCCTCGCAATAACCGGAACTGATTCGAGCAATTATCAACTGAGCTCCACGACGGCCTCGACAAGCGCCAACATCACGCGCAAGGCCTTGACGGTGACGGGCATCACGGCGGCGTCCACGATTTATGATGGTACGACCACGGCGAAGCTAAGCGGGACGGCGGCGTTCGCGACGGCAGAGATGGCGGGCAGCGGCACCACGTCGGACGGCATCCCTTACAGCGTGGATTCAGTTTCAGCGGGCGGGACGGTGGCGGGGACGCTGGCTTCGAGGAACGTGGGCAGCCAAGCGGTGACCATTACGGGCGTTACGGTGACGGGCACTGGCAACGGCAACTACACGGCGACGCAGCAAACGGGTTTGACGCAGACGGTCACGGCCAAGGAGCTAACGGTGACGGGCATCACGGCGGCGTCCACGATTTATGATGGTACGACCACGGCGAAGCTAAGCGGGACGGCGGCGTTCGCGACGGCAGAGACGGCGGGCAGCGGCACCACGTCGGACGGCATCCCTTACAGCGTGGATTCAGTTTCAGCGGGCGGGACAGCGGCGGGGACGCTGGCTTCCAGGAACGTGGGCAGCCAAGCGGTGACGATTACGGGCGTTACGGTGACGGGCAACGGCAACGGCAACTACACGGCGACGCAGCAAACGGGTTTGACGCAGACGGTCACGGCCAAGGAGCTGACGGTGTCGGGCATCACGGCGAGCAGCACGATTTATGACGGGACGACCACGGCCAAGCTGGGTGGGACGGCGGCGTTCCAAGCCGCGGAGGCGGCGGGCGCCGGTACGACGAGCGACGGCAAGCCTTACACGGGCAATGGCGACTCGGTCTCGATTGGCGGAACGGCAGCGGGCACGCTGGCTGCGAAAGACGTAGGCACGCAGAACGTGACGATCACTGGGAACACGGTGACGGGCACGGGCAACGGCAATTACACGGTGACTCAGCAGACTGGATTGACGCAGGCCGTCACGACCAAGGCGTTGAACTACGCCGGCATCAGCGCGGCAAACAAGATTTATGATGCGACCACGACGGTGGCGCTCTCGGGAACGGCTGCGACGCTGACGGCCGAAGCGCCCGGTGCCGGTTCGACCAGCGACGGGGCGCCTTACACGGGTGACACGGTCAGTTTCACGACTGCGACCTTGACGGGCACATTTGACAGCAAGGACGTGGCGAACGGCATTGCAGTGACATTGACCAGCGACGTAACGCTGGCGGCGGGCGGGCAGAGCGCCAACTATTCGGTGGGGTCGCCTTCCACGGCGATCACGGCTAACATCACGCCCAAAGCGTTGACGATGAGCGGGCTATCGGTGCCGGCGAGCAAGGTCTATGACGGCACCACCAGCGCGAGCGTGAGCGGGACGCCGGCGTTGGAGTCGGCGGAGACGGTTGGGAGCGGTGATACATCGGATGGCAAGCCTTACACTGACGACGTGGTCAGCATCAGCGGGACGGCCACGGGCACTTACAACAGCCCGGACGTAGCCACGGCCAGCACGGTGACGTTTGGCGGTCTATCGCTGGGCGGGGATCAGGCTGGGGATTACACACTGACGATGCAGAGCGCGGCTGCTGCGACGATCACGCCAGCCAGCACGTTGAGCGCGGTCACTGCCACGTCCAATCCGGCGCTGCCGGGGGCGAACGTTACTTTCACCAACACGCTGAGCGTGGTTTCACCGGGGGCGGGCACGCCGACCGGCACGGTCCAGTTCCGGACCAACGAGGTTGCGTTCGGCGACCCGGTGGCGCTGGGCGGGGGCGCGGCTTTCAGCCTGACGACGGCGTCATTGCCGCACGGCTCGAACACGGTCACGGCCGAATACGCCGGCGACGGCAATTTTCTGGGCAGCACGAACAGCCTGAGCGAAGTGATCAACACGCCGCCGGCCACTGGACCGTTCGCACTTGGCACGACCAACAACGCACCGGTCACTTTCGCGGTGTCGAAACTGTTGAAAGTGTGCACCGATGCCGACCAGGACACGTTGAGCGTGCTGGACGTCGATGCGACCAGTACCAACGGCGGGACGGTCTCGGTCGTTGGTACGAACCTTACTTACGCGCCTGCGAGTAATTACGTTGGCGCGGACAGCTTCAGCTACAGGGTGACTGATGCTTACTATGGTGGCACCGCCACCGGCACCGTGAGTGTGACCGTACGATTGGGTAATTTCTCCGGCACCATCGGCAACAGCAACATTGAGCAGCAGCCGGATCTGAATATGCGGATCATTGCGTCGGGGATACCTGGCGGGACTTACCTGATACAGGCCACGACCAATGTGAGCTTGAGCCCCTGGGAGACAATCGCCACCAATGTGGCCCTGGCGAACGGCCTGATTTCGTTCGTGGACTTGACTGCGACAAATTATACCAGCCGCTACTATCGAATTTCGACACCATAAAACTATGACTATTCTCAACACAAAGATTAAGACGCCCCGCCTTTCCGTGGAGCGGTGGGGCAAGGGACTTGCCGTGGGAGTGATTGCGGCACTGCTCTGTCTCTCAGCCCAAGGAGCGCTCTACACGTACACCGGCTCGTTCCAGAACGGCGGGGTGATTCCAGATAACAGCACGATAGGACTGACTGATGCGCACACACTCAGTGGTCTGACTACTACGAGTCGGGACATCATCCTGACGGTCAATCTATCGGGCGCTTCCATCAGTGACCTGACGGGCTATATTCGGCTTGGCAACCTTGCCAGCTCCCCTTTCGTGACAGAAGAGAAATGCTGAAATGCTGAAATGCTGACGTCGGAGGTCAGAGGTCGGAGGTCGGAGGTCGGAGGTCTGTAGTCCTGTTGTCCCGTAGTCTGGTAGTCCTGTTGTCCCGTAGTCCCGTAGTCCTGCAGTCCCGTAGTCTCCGCTCGCTCCCCCGTTGTTCCCTTGGATTCGATTCGGGAAGGCACCGGGCAAACAACCGTGGGTTGGCCTGATTGTGGAAGGGCTACGGCCAGGTAAACTGCTTTTGAGAAAGTTGATGTACGTAAAGTGAGTTCGTTATCGCTAATTTTGACGGTTGAGAAGACGTTCGCTGGGGGGTGGGGATCAGGGACGCCCGATGAAAACTCCAAGCTTCAATCACCAAGCATCAGGGAAACTTCAAACCCCAAGCCTCAATGCGCTATTTTGGAGCTTGTGGCTTGTAGCTTCCTTGGTGCTTGGAGTTTGGTGCTTGAGGCTTTTATGACCCCAACCTTCAAATGGGGCTCCACGCTCCACGCTCTTCCCTTCCAAGTCCAACATTTGAGAAAAAGGTCTGCTGGCACCGCGGGTGCTAAGAGACCTGAATGAGCATGTTGCCTTTAATTTCATGTGGGGTGGGGATGGGGATTGTTTTCCTGCTGATTCCGCTGATTCTGCGGAATCGCAGCCGGTTCGCGCAACGCGCGCCGGATTTGCATCACACGCATAAGACGCCGATTCCGCGGCTGGGTGGGCTGGCGCTGGCAGCGGCGTTTCTGGGGGTGGAGGCGTTCGTGGCGGTGTTCTTTCCGGAGCAGGGAATGGCCCGGGAACGGTGGGTGGTGATGGGCAGCTCGCTGGCCATGTTCGGGCTCGGGTTGTGGGATGACCTGCGGCCTTTAGGAGCGAAACGGAAGCTGCTGTGCCAGCTCCTGATTGCAGCGGTGGTTTGTAGCTTCGGCATCGGGATTCAGACTTTCAAGATTCCGTTTACGGGAACCATCATCAACCTGAGCGCGTGGGGCGTGTTGCTGACGATGCTCTGGCTGGTGGCGATGACCAATTTGATCAACCTGATTGACGGCGTGGACGGGCTGGCGGGCGGGATTAGCCTGATGTTGATGGCGTTGCTGGCCTTTGTGGGCTATCAGCATGGGTTCGGGTTGATTGCGTGCGGGATGGTGGGTGCGTTGCTGGGTTTCTTGTGGTTCAACTTTCCGCCTGCCAAAATTTATCTGGGTGACGGCGGCGCGTATTTTTTGGGGTTCCAAATCGGATTGTTGACGCTGGTCAGCTCGCAGAAGGGGACAGTAGTGGCGGCGCTGGTGGCGCCGTTATTTGTGATGGCGCTGCCGATCGTGGATACGACGCTGGCGATCGTGCGGCGCGGGTTGCGCGGGCTGCCGATCTTTCGGCCCGACCGCAAGCATATTCACCATCGTCTGATGGACATGGGTTTGTCGCGGCGGAAAGTGGTGCTGTCGTTGTATGCGGTGACGTTGATTTTCCTGGGAATGGGTTTCACGGTGTTTATGTCGGACGGCTACTGGATACCGGCGCTGCTGGGGCTGGCGCTGCTGTTGATGTTGCTGTGCGCGGGCCGGTTGAGTTTCAGCCGGGAGTGGTTTTCGGTGGGGCGAGTGCTGGGCAATTCATTGAGCATGCGCCAGGACATTCAGTATGCGTTGTGTCTGACGCGGTGGCTGGCGCTGGAAGGCGGGCGGCACAAGTCGCTGGAGGGGCTGTGGACGGATTTGCTTTTCGTGACGCAACGGCTGGGGTTTTCCTCGGTGAAACTGACCTTGGCGGATGGCGAACGGGTTTGGGAACAGCAGGATGTCCAGGTGCCGGTGCCGATGCACACTATCCAACATCAACTCCAGGGGGGGCTGTGCGGGAGCCTGGAACTGAAAGTGTTTTCGTGCCAGATGGACGCAGTTGATTCGGCTTATTTGAGCCAAACGACTGAGGAAGACGCAACGTCCTGCCGGCCAGATCTCATGGATGTCAAATTGTTCGAGGTGGTGAGCGAATTGGTGGCCGAAGGCTGGGTTAAAGCAGCGACTGTGTGGAGAAAAGGCGAGCAAACCGCGCTGAGGTTCGATGGGAAGGCGGCGCGGGCGAAGAGCGAGCGGCCACGCCGGGTGCTGGCGCGGGTGCCGATGGTGCCGGCGTTGCAGCAGGGGTGAGGGGGAATGGATTAAGGAAAACTCCAAACTCCAAACTTCAAACTCCAGGGAAGCATCAAGAACACAAGCCACAAGCGCGCCCTTTGGTGCTTGAAGCTTGGAATTTCCCTGGTGTTTGGCGCTTGAAGCTTGAAGCTTGATTTTCATGGCTCCAAGAAGGAAAACTCCAAACTCCAAACTTCAAACTCCAGGGAAGCATCATGACCACAAGCCACAAGCGCGCCCTTTGATGCTTGAAGCTTGGAATTTCCCTGGTGCTTGGCGCTTGGCGCTTGAAGCTTGATTTTCATGGCTCCAAGAAGGAAAACTTCAAACTCCAAACTTCAAACTCCAGGGAAGCATCAAGACCACAAGCCACAAGCGCGCCCCTTGATGCTTGAAGCTTGGAATTTCCCTGGTGCTTGGCGCTTGGCGCTTGAAGCTTGATTCTCATTGCTCCAAGAAGGAAAACTCCAAACTCCAAACCCCAAACTTCAAACTCCAGGGAAGCATCATGACCACAAGCCACAAGCGCGGTGATGACGGCCATATAATTTCGCTTTGTTCGCCCACTCGCCCTCATGCCGAGGCGCCGCGTCTTCTCCCTCTCCTCCGCTGGGAGCGGAGGAGAGGGCCGGGGAGAGGAGGCGCGTTCTTGCTTAAGACCTCTGGCACACTGTAACCTGAGCGCATGAACTCCACCGCCATCGCCCGCTGTCTGCGTCGCGGTCAGACGGACGAGGAAAAGGGATTGTGGCGCGCGTTGAAAGCTGGACGCTTCGCCGGTTTCAAATTCCGACGCCAACATCCCAAAGCGAAATATTTTCTGGACTTCTATTGTCCGATGGCACGGCTTGCGGTGGAACTGGATGGCTTTCAGCACGGCTTGCCGGAACACCTCCAACGCGACGAGGAGCGGGCAAAGTTTCTCGCGGCCGAAGGAATCCAGGAGCTGCGGTTCTGGAATCATCAATGGCGCAAGAATCGGGAAGGCGTGCTGCTGGAAATATGGGAGGCGCTCCATCGGCGGACAGGGTGTATGAAGGTGGTGAGGAAGGAGCAGAATCAGCGCTTCTTACCGCCAAAGCCGGAGCAAATCATTGCCAAGCCGACGAAGCCGCCGATGTGAAGTGGGAGCCAATGAACGGTGCACCTCCTCTCCCCGTCCCTCTCCTCCATCGGATGGAGGAGAGGGGGTGATGCTTGACTAACACCAAAACGTGCGCGAGGCGGGGGTCGAACCCACAACCTTCGGCTCCGGAGGCCGACGCTCTATCCAGTTGAGCTACTCGCGCGGGTGAAGGCAAAGTAAGTCAATCGGTTGCCGGCGGCAAGGGGTTTTGTGGTGCTCCGCGAAGCCCGCCTAAGAAAAAAATTCAAACCGCGGAATACGCGAAATACGCGGAAAAGAGCTGGAGGCGGGGCGGTGCCTTTCCGCGTATTTCGTGTATTTCGCGGTTCCTCGTTTCCCCCCCGTCCGTTGCGGCTTGGGGGGCTATAGTCGCAGTTGATGCGTGGAGGGTGGAAGGGAACGAAGAATTGCCGACTCAACCTGGGCGGACCGCTCTCCTGAATAGTTGAATCGAAAAGGATTGAAAAGGGGCAGGCGTGTTCATAGGCTCGGCGCATGTTCAGCACCACACAGAAGAGGGCAAGCTTTGCCACAACCCGGAGGAAGAAAAACTCCAAGCATCAAACTCCAAGCTTCAGGAGCCCCTTGAAGGCGCATGGGTCTGGTGCAACGCCGGGCTGGGCTACGCTGGTTTTCACCTTGCTGCTGGCGAGCGGGCTTTGGGCCGCGAAGGGGGCCGATAACACCTATACCATCGCGGTCATTCCAAAGGGCACGACGCATGAATTTTGGAAATCAATCAATGCCGGCGCGATCAAGGCGCAACAGGAGCTGGCCAGGCAAGGAACCAAGGTGGAGGTGATCTGGAAAGGACCGCTGCGCGAAGACGACCGCGACCAGCAGATTCAAGTGGTGGAGAACTTCATGACCCGGCGAGTCAGCGCCATCGTGCTGGCGCCGCTGGATTCGCAGGCGCTGGTCAAACCGGTGCACAACGCGATTGCGTCGAAAGTCCCGGTGGTCATTATGGACTCGGATCTTAAGTCCGACAAATACGTCAGCTTCGTGGCGACGGACAATTACAAGGGGGGGCAGTTGGCGGGCGAGCAGATGGGCAAACTGTTGGGCGGCAAAGGCAACGTTGTCCTGCTTCGGTATGCGGTGGGTTCGGCCAGCACCGAAGCGCGCGAGGCGGGTTTTCTGGATACGTTGAAGGCGCATTATCCGAACATCAAAATCATATCCGCCGATCAACATGCGGGGGCAACGCGCGAAACGGCCTACCAGGTGTCGCAGAACCTGTTGAACCGCTACGGCCACGAGGTCAACGGCATCTTTTGTCCCTGTGAACCGCCGACGATCGCGATGACCAAGGCGTTGCGGGACATCGGGCTGGCTGGTGGCAAAGTGAAGATGATCGGGTTCGATGCCGGCTCGCAGTCGGTGGTGGATATGAAGAATGGGGACGTGCAGGCCCTGGTGGTGCAGAACCCGATGCTGATGGGTTACCTGGGGGTGGTGACGGCGGTGAAATATTTGCGGGGAGAAAAAGTGGAAAAACGAATTGACACGGGAGTGGCGCTGGTGACACCCGAGAACATGGAGCAGCCGGAAATCAGGGAATTGCTCCATCCGGAGTTGGATAAGTATTTGAAATGAGAAGCGCAAGGCGGGAAGCGCAAAGCGCCTTGCGCTTACCGCTTAGCGCTTTGCGCTTAGCGACTTCAATGGCATGGGCCCGCTTAATAAGACAACGGCCTCCAGACGCCTTTTCAATATTTTCGGCCCGTTCCTGGGTTTGTTGCTGGTCATTGGCTTGTTCTCGCTGAGTCCGACGGTTCGGCCTTATTTTCTGACCGGGGCAAACTTCAAGGTTATTTTGACCCAGACGGTGATAGTGGCCATAGGGACGCTGGGGATGACGCTGATCATTGTGAGCGGGGGAATTGATTTGAGCGTCGGTTCGGTGGTTGCGCTGACGAGCGTGGTGGGGGCGACGACGCTGGCCAAAGGTCACTCGCCCTTGATGGCCGGCTGGCTGACGATTGCGGTGGGAGCCGGCGCGGGGTTGATCAACGGGGTGGTAATCGGCGGGCTGCGAATGATGCCGTTCATTGTCACCCTGGGCATGATGGGGATCGCTCGGGGGACGGCCAAATGGTTGTCCGGCAGTCAAACCGTCAACGCGCCCGAGACGGCCATAAACCGTCTGATGGAGTACAAGGATCCCGGCCATCTGTTTCCGGTGCCGTGGGGCGTTTGGATCACTGTGGGCCTGGCGGCGGCGATGGCGCTGGTCATGCGGCAGACGGTTTTTGGGCGGTATGTATTTGCCATCGGCGCCAACGAAGCCGCTGCGCGGTTGAGCGGCATTCGCATTCGGCGGCAGAAAGGGATGATTTATATTGTGGCTGGAGTTTTCTTTGGCATCGCCGGTTTGATGCAGCTTTCGCGGCTGACGCAGGGGGACCCGACGGTGGCGATCGGCTTGGAACTGGACATCATCGCGGCGGTGGTCATCGGGGGGGCCAGCTTGAGTGGCGGGACGGGCAGCATTCTCGGCTCGATGATCGGCGCGCTGATCATGGCGGTGCTGCGCAATGGCTCCAATCAAATGGGCTGGCCGACCTACATGCAGGAGATCATCATCGGCGTTGTGATCATCATCGCGGTCGCAATGGATAAACTGCGGCAAGGGG
>WNGK01009249.1_pt1 | contig 16317 bp, 12 predicted proteins | sample 5400601 | NCBI WGS metagenome assembly WNGK01 (sample SAMN13153376, study PRJNA577476) | soil metagenome | isolation source: 60 cm soil or saprolite under Garry oak tree replicate 1 | place: USA:California | collected 2016-06-15
CCTTCAGCATCGTCAGCGAATCCGCTCATCTGGATGGGGCGATTCGCGGCAAAGCTCCAGGGATAGACGTCTCCGAAGCTGGCGAGCCAATCGGATGACATGTCCTGAACACATGAACTCTTCAATTTGAATAGGGAAAACGATGTTCCTTCCTTGTTCGAATTCGTAGTGGTACTCAGTTTGTCGTCGATGCCATCGATTTCATAGTCGATGCCATCATCTCCGACATTCAAGGCATTCGCCTTTCTGTAAGGATTTAACATCCCGAAGTAGTTGTCGAAGGTATGGTTCTCCTGGAGCAGGAAGATGACGTGGTTGATTGCTTGGACACTTGCGGGCGGGAGGACCGTGACCGTTGCGGCTGCGGTGGCCGTACCCAGTGCACCCGTAGCGGTTGCCGTGTAAGTGGCGGTCGCAGTGGGGCTCACCGATTGAGTTCCGCCAGTCGCCTGCAAGTTATAAGAAGTGCCGTCTGAGCCGGTCAAGTTCACCGTCGTCGAACTTGTGGCAGTTACAGTCAGAGTGGATGAGCTTCCAGCATTGATTGTGGGGGGATTGGCGGTGATTGTAACTGTCGGCTTAGTGACGACGGTCAACGTAGCGGTTGCTGAAGCCGTGCCGCCCGCACCTGTGGCGGTCGCAGTGTAAGTGGTGGTAGCGGCGGGACTAACTGCTTGTGTTCCGCCAGCCGGCTGCAGGTTATAGGTGCTGCCATCGGATCCAGTTACCGTGACCTGGGCTGCGCCGGTAGCGGCGACGGTCAAAGTAGATGAACTTCCCGCATTGATGGTGGAGGGGCCGGCAGTGATGGTGATGGTCGGTGGTGCACTTGCGGTTACATTTACCGTGGCGGTGGCCGACATCTTTCCACCCTTGCCGGTGGCGGTCGCGGTATACGTCGTTGTAGCCGTGGGACTGACTGCCTGCGTTCCCCCATTCGAAGCAAGCGTATATGTACTGCCATCGCTTCCCGTGACCGTTAGTTGAGTAGAGTTCGCGGCCGACACGGTCAAGGTGGACGCCCCGCCTGCCGCGATAGCAGCCGGGCTGGCAGCGACTGTCACCGTCGGTGTCGAGTGTCCAGAAGTCAGGTTTAGAAAACTGCATCCGGTGAGCACCAACGGTAGAAATAATGCGGGAATGATTGCTTGGATGCGTCGGAAGCCGAGGACGCGTGCCTTCATCAAGTATTCTCCTGTCTTCCCATTGCAAGAGCACGCTTCAAGCGCTTGCTCCAGGGAAATGGATCAGAATCAAAGTTGAAATTTCTTGTCTTCAGGCTCGAGCTTTATCGGCAGCTTTAAGCGACTTGGGCCGCCACGGTGGGATTGCTCTCACACGAACTGAGCGACGCCGGTCTGCATACACTTGTAGCTTTGCATATACTTTTGGATGACGAGAAGCTTCAACATGGATGCTTTACTCTTCGGACGGATGTTCCCCCGAAGGGCCGCGCCATCGTAATCTATGCGTCTAATTCGGCCGCCGGATCAGTTTGATCTCCATCGCTTCTCAGACGATCTTTTGGGGCTTTTGACTGAAGCCAGGTAAAGGGATCAACGAAAGCGTCGACCTGAGCACGATTGCGTGCCGGCTCGAGATTAGCAACGCTGTCCACTCCATCGCCGCGACTGATGGGTGCTGGTCCAGCGTGTAACATGCCCCCGGGGGAGGCCTCCTTGGAGCGCAGAGTTCGGAGCCAGAGACGACGGCGCTGCCTGAGAACTCCCGCATCGCGTATTTCCCGCTTGCATTTGTTGAGTTCGAACCAGCGAAGATAATTTCTGACAACGCTGCTCATCGTCATCTCGACGCCGGCGGCAAAGTTGTGTTCGGACATCTGGTGCTGGAGCTCTTGAGATTGCAAGATGGTAATCAATTGTTCAGCGAGCTGGTCTGCATTGCCCGTTTCGTAAAACCGGACGGCCATGTCTTCATCCATAGCCATTCCTCGAAAGTCGCCAATGTCGGCGCATACGATCGGGAGGCCATACTCACATGCCTGGTGAGCAGGCCCGCTCGAACCGGTCGCCGAGTCATAGGGCAACACCAGAACCGACGTGCTCTGGAAGAGCTCAGGTATGGCTTCTTCGGCGACGTATCCGCGGAACTCTATCGGCAGATGTGCGGGCTGCGCGTCACGTATTGATTCCCAGTAACCAGCCTTCGTATGGTGATTCGCGCCGGCGATCACCAACCTTGCATTGGGGATCTTTTCAAGGACCGCAGGAAATGCCTGCATGAGAGTTTCGAGACGTTTGTAAGTTCCCCAGTGTCCGATGGCCAGAATGCGCTGATCGGGATTGCCACGTTTAGAAAAGTCAGGAGGGCTGGGGATGGAGGCGAACGTTCCGTGCGTACCGAGCAACACGTTTTGTGCGGAGTACTTGGTGATGAGAGTTTTGCGATAGCCCGGAAGAAGGACCGAGACAGAGTTTGCTTTGAGCAGTGCGCGGGTAGCCAAGTCGGTACCCATACGGAAGATTCTTTCGCGGCGCACTCCGGCGGCGGCAAAGTCGACATGCTCGATGATGTGGTGCAGGGTGATGTGGGTATAGAATCCGGCAGCTCTCGTAAGTGCGGGTGCGGAGAGTCCCGCAAATGCCGCGAACGGTTTTTCGGGCGTGGCAAAGCTGGAGAAGACGAGGTTATACCACACTACATCGGGCTTCAATTTGCGAATGGTGTTCAACAGCCGCATCGGCGTGGAGATGGTGCCGAACTTCCAGCAGCGGATCACATTGAAGCCCGGCAGTTCGGGCTGCTCGCTGGCCTTGATCGTCTTGCCGTTCTCGTCGGTTGCGAAATCGTAATCAGTTAATTCGTCGGCGAGAATAATCAATTCGACTTCGGGATTTCTCTGCAACTCCCGAGCGATATGAAACGCATATTCGTTCAACTGACGCCCGCTGGGAGGAAAAGTTGCAACTAAGCAGATTCTCATCGGATCCTCGCCTTTAAAAAAGAGTGATGCTTATGTAAGGCCTGAATTGTTGGTTTTGACCGCCCTTGAAATTGAAGAAGGTCTCCTGTTGCACTCCGGCTGAAAATCGAATCGGGTACTGGAGCATGACTGCCCCCGAATCGTCGTTAAATTTACGCCGGAAGGGCATCCCGTAGGTTACAGAGAATCCGTTCTGAATCGCGTCGTACGAGTGGAAGCTCCTGGTGCTTGAATAGGCCGTCGAAGCCCTGAAATCCCAATTACGGTTAGGTGTGAAATCGACCGTCCCTGCGGGGCGCAGATTCTGCGCTATTCCCGATCGGGTGCCCACGACCCGCCACGCCCGCACATCTTCAGCAACGGCCCTGATATTGAATCGATCGGAGAATCGGCGCTCAAGGCCCACGTAAGAGGAGGTGTAGTAATCCTGAAGGTTTTGAGGGTCGAACTGCTGTTTGTTAGCGCCCCATCCGGTCACGAGAGTGGTCTTGCCCCAGGGTGACCCGACACGAAAATCGAGCGCGCCGGTGAGGGTACTTGAATGCGAGTCCCTTTCGGTGAAAGGACCAGACTCCCGAATAACGTACCCGCTCACCGAAACAGCATTGAAGAACGAACTGGTGGACAAGTACGTGAACATGCGGAAGAGATTCTGGTTCATCTCAAACGGCGACCTGGAGTCACGGCGGATGGTGGTTTGAATGCCGCTATTGAAAGTCAGCACGTTGCTGCCGAGGTTCACGGTCGGATTGAGCCCGAAGTTCAGGGTATAGTCGGTGGTGCTGCGGTTCACGATTGAGTTGGTACTCGGCACCGAGATTGCGCCCTTCACATTGCGAACCTGGAAGAACCCTCTCCGCCGGCGTTCGAAGCTTGGGCAAAGGAGGTGAGGGCCAGCGCGCCTTGATGCTGCTGGCGGTACACGTTGGCCTGGGCGAGCAGGTACTGGTAGCTCGGTGCGTTTTCGCCTGTAGTGCTAATGGCGGCCAGTTCCGCGTGAGCCCTGGTGGTATCGCCGAGCGCGAGATAGTTGTTGGCCAAACCGATGCGCACATCTGTATCAGATGCACCAGCGGCTTTGGCGCGCCCGAGATAATTCTGCGACAACTCGTAATCGTGCGTTGAACGAAACACGTCGGCCGCTTCGATGTATTGATTGCCGCTGGGGGGAGCAGTTTCTCCGCCCTCGGCTTCCATGAGGGCAAGCGCGATCTCTCGCTCGGCTTCTTCGGCGTGTCCCTGCTGGGCCATCACCTGCGCGATTGCAAGACGGACACCGACGCGATCGCTGTTAGGAATTGCGATCGCTCTGCGAAATCGGTCCATGGCGCCCTTCTGGTCGCCAATGGCGGTGAGAGCCTCGCCCGTCGAGACAAAGATCGCTCCCTGCTCGGTCGCAGCTACGTCTTCTGTAGTTCCCTTTTGCGGCGGAATCTTCTGATTGACTTTGTCTTGAGCGTGCTGCTCAGCAAGCTGCACATAGCGCAAAGTCTGATCCCGGTCCTGGAGGCTGGCGTAGGAGCGCGCGAGCAATGCGTCGGCTTCAGCGCTCTGAGCGGAGACCTTCTCGGCAATTTCCAGTTCGGCGATGGCATCGCGGAACTGGCGCTCGGAAAACAAGGTATTTCCTAACCCGAGGTGGAGCGCTCCGTCCTCGGGAGCGAATTTCAACGCCGCTTTGTATTCGACCGCAGCCTTCGCAAGGGCGCCCTCACGACCATACGCGGTGGCGCGGATGACGTGAACATCTTTGGAGTCGCCCATGACGCGCTCTGCCTGCTCGGCATGGCGAATCGCTCCCTGCGGCTTATGCAGGTCAAGGTCGGCGTAGGCCAAGCCGAGATGAGCTTCGCCATTGTTTGGCTCACGCTTGAGAGCGGACTCGAAATCTTTCGCGGCTGCATCGGGCTGGCGAAGGTCGTTGAGCATGTAACCGCGGTTGATGTAAGCAGTGACCACCGTCGGATCGCGTTCCAGGGCCAGCGTGAAATCCTGTCGCGCTTCATCGGGTTGCCCTTGGTGCTTGTGCACGTAGCCCTGAAGCAGGGGAATATCGGGCTCTTTGGGAAACACGTCGAGATTCGCGGTCGTCAAACTCAACAGGTCGTCGTATTTCTCAAGGTGGAGAAGATCGTAGCCGAGATAGACGACCACGTCTCTGTCTGTCGGCAGGACTTTGATCGCCTCTCGGCCTACATCTGCAGACTGCTGATAGTCTCCCTTGAAGCTCAGCTGTGCCGCTTTGAACTCGCGGCGTGCGGTATAAAGATCGCCAAGCGCAAGATAGGGCACGTAGAAGGAAGGATCAGCTTGTTCCAAACGCTGGAAGTACTTTTCCGCAGCATCGTCTCGACCCGCCGCGCGCGAGGCGTACCCAAGCGAGATAAGCGCAAACCGATTAACCGGATCGATAGTGAGAATCCGCTTATAGATCGAGATCGCTTCTTCGGTGCGACCGATCTTCATAAGGATGTCGCCGTTTAATTGCAATCCACCAGGATCATGAGCGCTAATTGCAACCGCGTCGTTGATGTCGCGCAAAGCGCTGTCTAATTCGCCGGAATTCATCTTGATCAGAGCTCTCAAGCGCAGAAATGGTGCTCTGCCGGGACCCTGGTCGTTGATCTGGCCGATTTGCTGTTGCGCAATCTGAAGCTGTTGATGAGAGTTGCGATCGTCCTTCTCTGCGCGGTAAAGCTCCATGAGATCCATGTGCAACTGGATGCCATAGAGGGGGCCTTCGACAGGCTCCGCCGGCAGGCCGGACAATGCGGTGTTGTACTCCTTCACCGCTTCCGGCACGTGTTCCTGAATGCGAGCGATCTCTCCGCGAATGGCGTGCAGGCGATAGTAGGTGGCATCGATTCCAGCAGCGCGATTGAGGAAGGTATCTGCCTCTTTCATGGAACCGATTGCGACGTCGGCCTGCGCCGCAGAAAGCTGGAGGGTCATGTCTTTCGGCATGGCATTGGCGGCTACCGCATACATCTTGGCGGACTCGTTCGGCCTGCCGTCGAGCTGGTAAGTGTATGCGAGTTCAGCCGTAACGTCAGGCTTGGGATTGCGAATCGACTTGAGTGCCGCAATCGCTTCTGAATATTTCCCGACCTCCCGGAAATATCCAGCCATCGAGCGCTGAACCTCGGGATTGTCAGGCGCGTGCCGCTTGGCCATATCGAGATATCGGCTGGCCAAATCCATTTTCTTCAGGTGTTCGTAGGAAATCGCCATCAACAACTCTGATCGCGAGTCGGGATGAATTCTTTCAGCCCTGTTGAGCCAATCGAGCGCCTGGTTGTAATCGGCCGATCTCATGTAGATATCGCCAAGCAAGAGGGCCTCGTTGACACGTTTGGGGTCGGCCGCGATTACTTGCTTGAGAAGTCGCTGAGCGTCGTCGGTGCGGGAGCGGCATATCCGAGAAGAAACCAGAGCTGAGGATCATTTGGGGCGGCCTGCGCAGCCCGCTGTGCGAAATCGAGCGCAACCCCGTTTTGCCCCTTCTGGAGAGCAAGCTGCGCGCCGCGGGCGAGCCGGGCATTTTGAATGTTAGATCCCCACCCCAATTCCTGGCTTGAAGATGGTTTTTGAGCGGTCTGCTCCTGAGGGGTTTTGGACGCGTCAGATCCCACATTGTATGTTTGCGCTTGCGCAGCGCAGACAATCGCGACAAATGCTGTGACACATGCAGTTTTCAGGGGTCTAACGATCAATCGGATTCACCAGCGTTCGTAGTAACTTCATGCTTTTTGATTCCCAATCATCGTGTAATGTTGGCTGGACAACCGGCTTTACCTCCTCTGGTTGTTCTATGAAGCTCAAGCGCGGTTTTGAAAGCAACCGACAAAGGTATTTAGGAATCCAAAAGCTTGTACGTACTCGCCGGTTTTCTTTTCTTGCCTTTCCGTCATCTTCTTGCTTTCGTCCGTCCATATGAGACGAGCCGACGCCAAAAAAGTATCCTGAGGGTGGCACTGCTATTTTTTAAGGACGTGGATTAATGAATGACTACCTCTGGAGAGGCAATCGTGCAGCAAGCTGACTCAATGGTAACAAACAAGCGGCCCATTCCCACAGCGCTGATTTTCATGGCAGCGATGGTAGTGCATCTGCCTCTTCTGCTCATGAAGCTGCCTCTGAAATCGTACGACACGAACTTTCACATTTTCTTCGCTTCACATTACGTTCATCACTGGTTCGATCCGTGGAACGCGAAGTGGTACGCAGGCTTCTCTCAGATGACGTATCCACCGCTAACCCACCAGTGGGTCGCACTCATGTCATGGCTGCTGGGATTGGACTTCGCGTATATGGCGGTCCAGTTCGTGTCGATCCTTTTGCTGGCTTTGGGCGTCTACAGGTTCTCGCGGCTTTGGGTTAATCAGCGCGCCGCATCGTTCGCAGCTCTGGCGAGTGTGTTTCTCGGCGCGGAAAGTTTTCTAGTCTACTCCGCGGGTCAGTTGGCCACGACGTCGGCGGCGCCCATTTACCTCAACGCGTTACCATTCCTGTTCGAATGGCTGCGCTACGGAAGTTGGCGATCGTTCTTGAAGGCAATCGTGCTCTTTGGCGCGGCAGCCGCGGCGCATCACGCCACGTTGCTGTTTGGATCATTCTTTTTCGCGATTCCGATCCTGGTGCTGGTCTATTTTGATCGCCAAGGCGGCGAGCGGGTATCTACACAGGCTTTCGTCTTCAGGACGGTCGCCATCGTCGCGGTGGTTGGCTGCGCTATCGCAATCGTACTTCTTCCCTTCTGGATCGCGCTGATTCACTATGCGGTGACCCAGACGCCGATTCCGCATCCCAGCCGCGCAAATTACATTTTGAGCCCGCGATGGGGCGTGAATTACTTCGTGGTTCCTTACGGAGCATTGATCCTGGCGCTGCCGTTTATCTTTATGCGCGGTTCGATGGTTGTTCGCCTGAGGCCGCTGCTTTTCGGCTTCTGGATCGCCTTTCTGGTGGGACTTGGCGGCACCACGCCGGTGGGTCATTTGCTGCTGGGGCGCGCCTTCGACGTGCTGACGATGGAGCGTTTCACCTACTGGGCAACGTTGCTTGCCCTGCCGTTTGTGGGACTGCTCGCCTCGGAACTTATCGACCGGTATCGCTTGTGGGCAGTTGTCGGTCTCACCACAACAGCAGCATTCAGCTGCGCTCTGGCTGTCGCCTGGGCGACATATCGTCCTGCGGATGCCGAGGACTTCAAGGTGGATGCGGAGGCGGCGTGGCTCAATCGCGATGGTCACGATCAATATCGGTACGTCACTCTGGGATTTGGCAACAAGATCGCCCGACTGGCGGTGTTGACCAATGCCAGCAGCGTTGACGGCGAATGGAATTCCGGCCGTATGCTGCCGGAGCTGACAAGCCACGGGGGCGGTTCGCTGACCAGCTCAAAATATTTTGGCAAGCAGGGACTGGATGCGCTGCGTGACATTCTGCAGCATGCCGATCGCTATGGCTTGAAGTGGGTCCTGGTGCGGGATCCGTATTACGACCCGCTACTGTCGTTTGCCGGATGGCGGCCGGTAGACAGTCTTGAATACAAGACCATCACCATTTGGAGCAAGGACGGTGTACCGCCGGCAGGGCCCGTGAACGCGCCGCAGATACCTCCGTCGTGGCAAGGCCTATTGTGGGGATTCTTGCCGTTCGGCAGCAGCATCCTGGCAATTCTGGTGCTCTTTATCCCTCAGGAAAAGCGACTCGAGTACGATGCGGACTTCCCTGTCTCTACAGATGAAAATCTTGTCTCGGGGAGGATGGCCTCGTGAACAAGGGACTTTTACTCGCTGTAGTTCTGGTTGCCGCGACTTTGGCCCTGGTGGCGATAGGAACGGTATGGCCAGTGCCGTCGGCGGCAGCTTACGCGGGCGGTACAAGCCTGATCCGATCGTCGTCAACGCCTGACGCCGCAGTTGAGAATCTTGGCGATGAAATGCGCATCCAGGCCTGGGAGAAAGCATATTCCAGCCTGGCCAATAAAGCTCAATTCACGGAGCCGCAGTTTGTGCACGACCTGACCGGGTTCTACTCGAGTCTTCGCACGTATGCGACGTTGGAGAGCTTCGAAGTGCAGCCGCTTCGAGCGGGGACCAGTGATGCGCAGATGCAGCTGAAGCTGCATTGGTCGTCGGTAGTTGGCCCCTTTGTTGACACGCGCGAGTTGCACGTGGTCAAGAACGGTTCTCGCTGGGAAGTGGAGTGGCCGATCGTCAAGGAACCCACGGTGCCGCCGCAGGTGATCCCGGTGAATTACCTGCGCTGGGACGTGATCTATCGTGGCTCGGCAGATGATTGGGGAGCGCAGGATGTGGAAGCCCCCCACATACGCATCATCGATATGCACCCGGTAGAACGGGCCGAAGGCGTTGTCATTCTGGGCGAGATTTTGAATGAAGACGTAGTTCCGGCATACGTTTCGGTTTCTGCGACCTTGCAGACGAAGGGTGGGGCGGCAATCGAGACCGAGGGCAGCTTCGACAAGATTTCGCACATACTGCTGCCCAAGCAGGTAACGCCGTTCTTTATTAATTTTCCCAACAGGACATTGTCTGAAGTTGGCAGCGTGAGAATGACGCCGTTGTCGACGCTCGTACCGGCCTCGGCGGACCCGATCATCGCGATTCAGGATGAGAAGCTGACTCCGGCTCCGGATGCCTCGGTGATCGGGCAATTGGTGAATCAGAGCGGGCAGGTGGTGAACGTGGCGCATGTTCTGGCCACCTTTTACGATCAAGGTGGCCAGGTAGTCTGGGTTTCTGACCAGTACATCGATCGTGCGCTGTTGCCAGGCACACCAGTTCCGTTCGGTATTCGGATTCCACAGGACCTGGGACGTAAGGTCAGCACGGAGCGCACAGTCGTTTCAACGTATAGCTCGGGAGGTGCGCAGTGAAGACCGCGCTGCCCCTCGTGCTGAGCGGCCTCGCGGCGGCCACACTATCACTTGCCGCTGCGCACGGCGCAAATCTGAACCTGCCTAAATCCATCGAGGCGGGCAGTGCGTTCTCTATCCCGAGTGCCGGGAGCGGTAAGGGAACCGTGTACATTGTCGGTCCCGGAGAGGCGTTGAAGCGTGAGATTCAGCTAGGAGAGACGACGACCTTCGACGCCGGATCTCTCTACAATGCCGGCCATTACGTCGTAGTGATTTCCGGCGGCGCCTCTGCAGACACCGGCTCATTCGATGTTGTCCCGGCAAGCCAACCTGCTAACCTGAGCTTTTTCGCGAAGCCTTCTCGTCTTCCTGTGGGTCTTCAAAACGGAATCACCGGTGCGGTTTACACATTCGACGCCTATCAGAATCTGATCACCGCGCCGACACCGGTATCGTTCGAACTGTCCAATCCGACCGGGGCCACTCAGAAACGGACGGTTACCACTCGCGGTGGCGCTGCATGGACCGAGATGGACTCAAGTCCTCAACAAGGAGTGGACAAATTCGTGGCTCGGGCGGGTACAATTACCAGCACCCGTGTCATCGGACAGGTTCCGGGTGATCCGTGTGGGATTAGTATGACTGCGCGGCCGTCGGGGAAGCAGATTGAATTAGAGACGGCTCCGGTACGCGACTGCAGCGGCAACGCGGTACCGGACGGCACGATCGTCACTTTCACGGAGAATTACGACGGCGCTCAGTCAACGGTTGACGTACCACTCAAGCGAGGAATTGCAAAAGTAGAGTTGCCCGCCCATAGCGGGGCGAGGATCTCTGTGGCAAGTGGAGTAGTGATGGGCAACGAAATCCGGTGGGGGAAATAGCGATGATGAGGTCCCTCGCGTTCAGTTGCGCGATCATTGCCGCTGCTTCGAATCTGGGGGCGGCTCAGCCGACCGTGCTGGTGCAGCCGCCCAGTGTACAGGGCCCCCGCACGCTGCAGGAGCAAACGCAGGCGGCGGTGATTCGCAACTACCTGCAGTCATGGGAGAGTTTCAGTGCAGCGTTTGAACACAACAACGCCGCGCTTCTGGATTCTGATTTCGTGGGAACCGCCAGGGAGAAGTTCGGGCGCACCATTCAGGAGCAGTCGGCATTGGGGCTGCGTACGAAGTATCAGGATCATTCCCACGATATTCGGATCATTTTCTACTCGCCGGAGGGTTTGTCCATCGAACTGACGGATGACGTCGAATACGACGTTCAAATTCTCGACCATGATAAAGTGCAAACTACACAGCGAGTACGGGCTCATTACATTGTTGTGTTGACGCCTGCGGAAGTGCGTTGGAGAGTCCGCGTTATGCAGGCAGATCTTTAATTGCCGTAATTTGCTGCTGAGCAACGTGCCAGGCATCAAAGAAAGAGAAGCTGAAATTTGGAAGCGCCAGGGAACAATTCAGGAGTTGAGAACATGATCTCAGTTGTCGTCCCCATTTACAACGAAGAAGAACTCATTTGCCGATTTCACGAAGCTGTTGCCAATGCTTTGGACAGCGCCGGTGGCGATTGGGAAGTTGTGTACGTCAACGATGGTTCGGTCGACTCCTCCCTGGAATTACTCAAAGGACTGCAGGAAGCCGATTCGCGTGTCGTGGTCGTAGAGTTATCTCGCAATTGGGGGCACATGGGCGCCATCTCGGCGGGGCTGCAGACCGCTCGCGGCCGCGCTGTGATCCTGATGGACGGCGATTTCCAAGACCCGCCAGAGGTTCTGCCGCAGCTGATCGAAGAATGGCGCAACGGCGCAGAGGTTGTGGTCGCAGTGAGAAGGAGCCGGCAGGAACGGCGAAAGATTTTGGCCAAGCTCTTCCCTCTCTTCTATCGCGTGCTAGGCACACTCTCGGACTATCCAATTCCGCTGAATGCTGGAATCTTTAGCCTGATGGATCGGAAGGCTCTCGATTCGGTGAACAGCCTGGGAGAAAAGAATCGGTATCTCCCTGGGCTGAGGGCCTGGGTCGGCTATAAGAACGCCATCGTCTACTACGATCGCCAGGACCGCCTGGCAGGCGACGGCAAGCTCTCGTTCATCAGCCGAATCAAATACGCAATGGACGCGATCACGAGCTTCAGCTACAAGCCGCTGCGCCTTAGCTTCGCGTTGTTTGGCTTTGCCAACATGATGGCGGTCATTCTGGCGCTGTCGATGCTCTTCACCAAAAGCCCATTTACGACCGTGGGCCTGGGCGTGTCGGCTGCAGTGTTCTTCACCGGCGGCATGCTGCTGCTTTGCATGGGCGTATTAGGGGAATACATGGGCCGCGTGTATGACGAGGTGCGCAGCCGTCCTCTATCCCTCATCAGCAGGATTCATCGTTCGTCCGTGATGATGGCTTCGCAGACAGGGAATTTTCAGGACGAGAAACGGCATCGGGCTGCGTAAGCGATTTAGTGAAGAAACAATCTTCGGCGCCTGCCGGAGGTTGTTTTTTTTGCGCAATTTCTGCCTTCGGGTGAAAGTGGGTTGGGCATTCGACTTGAGCCAAAAGCCCAAGCCGCCGTTAAGGTTCTATGCTGCGGTTTAGCTTGACTCTTATCGCATTGTTTGTGGCCGTCGCTGGTGGGTTACGTCAAGGCTTCTTCTGCGATGCAGCTGATTCAGCGACGAGAGCCGGCAGCGGCTGCTTCTGCGATCCCGGGCCACAGGCTGGGATGCCATCCTCTACAGCAGTTCCCTCTTCATGATCGTTCCAGGTCTCAACCATTACGAATGGCGGAGGAGTGTCGGGAGGGAATACTTTGCGCCAGTAATTGAACGTGTCTGTGAAGGTCTGGCCACAGCGCGCTGAAATGTGGCGATTCAGACCCCAGGAGGCTTTGCTGTCATCAAACGTCGCCCAGGCGCCTCCGACCACGATCTTGTCGGAATATTTTGCCAGCATGGTTTGATAGAAGTCCTGAAGATACTGCTCTCCCCAGTTGCTGCCGTCAGGCGTCCAGCCTTTGTTTCCGGGGCTCACCCATGCGTAGTAGCCATCAAACGCAGCGGGATGGTCGCCGGGCAGGTTCTCATTGATAAGCAGCGGTTGTGGGTCCCATTTGTTCACTACCGTACGCACCCGGTCCCAATCGGTGTGTCCGCTCTTGGGGAATATAAAAATCACCGGCCGGCCTTCGTAGGTGAGGTATGCCTGGTGTCCCGAAGCCTTTGAGGAAAGGTACGTTTCGTGGAACATCGTAAAATCTGCGATCGCGGAGTCAGTCGCTCCCTCCTCCTGATCGGTTTCGTCATACATCATGGCGATCTTGAACTTTTTCTTGGCAGCGATCGACTGCAGGATGGCATAGCTGCGGTCGATAAAGGGCTCGCGATCCCCATACCAGTCCACCACAAACCCGCTAATACCCATGGTCTGGGCCTGTTTGATCTGTTTGGTCAATTTAGCCGCGTCCTGTGAGGAATAGCCTATGTCGATGTGCTTGGGGTGACCCCACCAAGCCTCATACAAGGCGAGGATCTCCGGTGACGACCCGGTCGCCTTGTGCTGTAGCCGCTCCGCATGGTTTGATCCGGGTCCAGAACATCCGTGGGGCAGCAGAAGACAAAAAAGAACTGCAGTGCTTACTCGAACAAACATAGGTAAACTAGTTAGACGCGCCGGAGGAGATTCGGGGTTGCAGCGAACGGCCTCAATTGGGCTGGAACCGGCACTCGGAGCAGCCACTCCGTTCATTGTCGCATCTTACAAAGTGTCGCCGCTGCAAAAGATAAACCCCCGGGCGTGAAGCAGATTCCTTCGATCGTGAACTGGAGACTCCAAAAATTACCGTGAGCGCTCTTACCCCAACTACGAAGACGCTGCATGCCCGTATTGTCTCGGGAAGCATCGTATTGCTCTCAGGATCAGGCCTCACGACCGGCGTAAACCTTGCCTACAATGTTGCGGTTGCGCGGTTTCTTGGGCCGACGGGTTTTGGACACGCCACGGTCGTTTATACGTTGCTTACCCTGATCTCTGCGGTCACGCTTTCATTTCAGATTATTTCGGCCAAGGTGGTGGCGCAGCAAGACACGCCCGAGGGAAAGGCTGCGGTCTATCGTGGCTTCCAGCGCTCGGCGTGGGGATGCGGCATCTTTGCCGCACTGATATTGCTGCTGTTCCAGGGCGCAATTGCGGATTATCTGAATCTTCCAGGCTCCATGCTTGTCGCGTTGCTCGCGATCGGCGCAGCTTTTTACGTGCCCCTCGGAAGCAGGCGTGGCTACATTCAGGGCACTTACGGATTTCGTCGACTGGCCTTCAACATGGTTCTCGAAGGAGTCATTCGCCTGGGTGGATCGCTGGTTCTGATCCTCATGGGGTTTGGCGTTCAGGGAGTGATCGCAGCCAATTCGGCCGCGGTGGCAGTCGCCTACCTTGCCGTTCGTCCCAAACTGGCGCATCGGATTCGAAATCCTCTTGGCTTTTGGTATGCGTTTCGCGAAACGTCGCAGGCGTTGGTCTTCTTTTCTGGCCAGGTGTTGATCAACAACTGCGACATCGTGCTGGTGAAACATTTTTTTCCGCCGAAGATGGCGGGGCTGTACGCCGCGGTGGCGATGGTTGGTCGAGTCATCTATGCCTTTTCATCCGCGGTTGTGAACAGCATGTTTCCGCTGGTTGCGGGCACTCGCGAAGAAGAGCGAAAGGACCTCAAGGTTATCGCAACCTCGCTCTTGCTGGTTTTAGGAGTGGGGTCGGGATTAGCTGTCGCTCTGGGAATCACACCGGCGTGGGTCTGGACGACTTTTTTTGGGGCCGGGTTTGAGATCGTGGGCCAATACAGCCTTCCCTATCTTCTGGCGCTGTATGCCATTGCCACGATTGTCTACTCGCTAAGCGTCGTGATTATTACGTACGAAATGTCGTACAAGATCGCGAACACCAGTTGGGTGCAGTTGGCATTCAGCGCTGTGCTCATCGCCGGCATCTGCCGTTTTCACTCGTCCCTGCACCAGGTAATTCTTGTGCAGCTGGACCTGATGGTGGTTCTGTTAATCCTGGTGGCGTTTCCATTCCTGATCAACTCCCTGAGCGATCCTAAAGAGCTGCTGCATGTTGGAGACTGGCGACCTCTCAGGGTGATTCGATGCGTATCAGAGGATGAAGTCATTGCCGAATTCCTGAAGAGCGATTTCCATTATCCGGCGTTTCGGGAATATCAGGAGTCGCTCCGCGAACTGGTGGCCAATCCAAAGCTGGATAATGCCTGCGAAAATGCCAAGCGGCGCGCCCTGCTTTTCATTCGCCACCTTTCGTTATGGAAGGAAATCCCGGTTGATACCGAATGGTTTGAGGTTGAAGTCAAGGCAGCTGATCTCGATCGCATTCGAGTGTTTCCACGGGCGCAGTGGCGTAAGCTCGCACGCGGTAATTTCTCGATGAACGCAATCATTGACGCCATGCGAACGCACCAGGATTCGATCGATCCTCAGTTTTTCGCGAAGATCTCTTCGATTCGCAAACAACTTCGCCAGGCAGATTTTGCAACCGGCGCAGTGATTCTCATCGGTTTGAATGAAAGCGAGCCACTTACAGTGCTGGATGGGAATCATAGGTTGGTGGCGGCACTGCTTGAATCTCCGAGCCGGATGGAGCACCTTCGCTTTATTTGCGGTTTGTCATCCAGGATGACGGAATGCTGTTGGTACAATACGAATCTCGTCACTCTTTTCAAATATGGCAGGAACGTTTTGACACACACAAGACGCGATCCCGAAGCAGAGCTTGCACGTCTTCTTCAAAGCCCGGGATAGATTGTATTGCGCAAATAGGAATTACGGTGGAGATTTGCCTGTGGCAGACTCTGGCGCCAAAGAACAGAGACGTCACAGAGATTAATAAGTGGGGACGGAAATATGAGACTTCGAGTGGGTGCTGTGGCAGTAAAAGAATTACCGGAGACATTGACGTTCAAACAAGGCCAGACCTTTTTTCGGGAACTGGAAAGTTGCATGAATATCGAACGGCCCTGCATTGTGCTTGATTGCTCGAAAGTGCGCGCCATGGACAGCTCAGCCATTCACCTGTTGCTTTGCTGCCTTGAAGAAGCCATGAAGCGAAATGGCGACGTGAAATTGTCGGCAGTATCGACGGAGGCGAGAGAGATACTGCGGCTCACTAAGACGGATCGTCTGTTTAAGATTTACGATACGAGCGCTGAGGCAACCAACAGCTTCTATCACCGTCCCACTCATGGGCAGCATACACCCGCGCACATTGCGACGCACGAAACCCAAGGTTCGAGTTCAGAGATAGCGGCTTAACCGCGTTTCGTTAGTCATACCCAGGTGCATTAAAGAATAGGTCAGGATTAGATGATGATTTCTTTCGATTGGCTAAGAACACGGGTCGCCTGCTGCCTGGTAGTTTTGCTGGGCGCCCCAATGGCGAATGCGGCAGCAACACCGCCGCTGGAAGAATTCTGTGGCCAAGAAGTACAG
>WNGK01003795.1_pt1 | contig 16313 bp, 15 predicted proteins | sample 5400601 | NCBI WGS metagenome assembly WNGK01 (sample SAMN13153376, study PRJNA577476) | soil metagenome | isolation source: 60 cm soil or saprolite under Garry oak tree replicate 1 | place: USA:California | collected 2016-06-15
TCTGCTCGATCAGCATGCGGTCCTTCTCGCCTGCTGGCACTTTCAGTCCGACGTCGGCCAGAAAATTTTCAGGCGTGAGATCGAGCCCCTTGAAATCAGCCTTGATCTGCGGCGGCAACTCGCTCACGCCTTCGTAAAACCTGGGGATGGTGACGCGGCCGTTCTCGTCGTGCATGGCGGCGAGGATGCGCGCAAGCACGCGCAGCGGGTTTTGGGCTGCGCCGCCGAATAGTCCAGAATGGAGATCCCGGTCGGCGCAAGTAAGCCTCACCTCCTCGTAGACCAGCCCGCGCAGCGAGGTGGTCACCATCGGCGTCGTCGGGTCCCACATACTGGTATCGCAGACCAGCGCCAGATCGAGCTTGAACTCGTCGGCATTTTCCTTGACGAAGTCGAACAGGTGCTTCGAGCCGCATTCCTCTTCGCCTTCAATCACCATGGTGATGGGAAGGGGCAACTGACCGGTAATGGCCTTGAACGCGCGACACGCTTCGACGAACGTCATTAATTGGCCTTTGTCGTCGCAGGCACCGCGCGCCACGATGATCTTGCGGCCGTCCGGCAGCGTTGAGATGCGGGGCGCAAATGGCGGTGCCTCCCAAAGATCGAGAGGATCGACCGGCTGTACGTCGTAATGCCCGTAGAAGAGGACGCGCGGCGTCTTACCCTGAGAGCCACCTTTGCCAACTACGATCGGGTGCCCACTGGTCGGCCGAATGGCGGCATTAAAACCCATCATCGATAAATCGTTGGCTACGTACTCGGCGGCGGATCGACACTGATCCTTGTAGGCTGGATCGGTGGAAATCGACTGGATTCGCAGGAAATCGAATAGCCGTTCGAGGCTTTGGTGCAGATCGGCATCGATTTTATCCAAGACCGCAGGCAGGGCTTGCGCGGGCGTCATATCAATCGTGCTCTTCGTTGGTCTAGGCGCCTAGCTGGTACATGCAGATGCGCGAAGCTACCATACTTGACGCCGGTCGTGCATTCTTGCCGACGCCGCATGCATTCCGGCTTATAGCCTCTCCGCAGGCAACTCTGCTCGGCGAAGAATTTGTTGCAAGTTACGATCGGCGAGCACGATGCGAATGCGCCTGATCGGACAAGCGAGTCATGTGTGACCGTCGTGATGCACTAATGCAACAACGCGTCTCGAGTTTTCTCGTCAGTGCTTGTGTTCTGAACTTTTGCGAGACTAATATATGGCCGACCTGCCGAGAGTGCGGGGCTGGTGAGGGGTTACATGGACGATCTCATCGGAGGTCTCGGCACCGTGTACGGTGCCGACCGCACTGCGGAAAAAGTCGTCGGCATCATTCCACAATCGGCGAGATCGTGGGCGCGATCCCCGGCCTTGGCCAATTCGTCAAACGTCTGAAGGCAGCGTCTGGCCAAGAGCGAGTAGAATTCAATGTCCTATTCGATCAGCGCCATCGACGATATCGACGGGGACGAGGCCAAGGCGCTCAAATCCATGGGAATAAGGACGACGGAGAAACTGCTCGAAGCGGCCAAAACTCCAAAAGGACGCAAAACCCTGGCCGCCAAAACCGAGCTCGACGAGAAACGGCTCCTGCGCTGGGCAAATATCGCCGACAAGCTACGCATCAAGGGCATGGGCAAAGAATATGCCGGATTGCTATGCGAGGTCGGCGTCGATACCGTCAAAGAATTGCAATATCGCAACCCCGCTAGGCTTGCGAAAGCCATGGCCGAGGCCAACAAAAAACGAAAACTGGTTCAGTTTCTTCCCTCCGAGAAGCTCGTGGCACGCTGGGTCGAGCATGCCAGGAGGCTGCCCCAGAAAATTACGTACCGATAGCCAATCAGCAGACCGTCTCGGCGCTTGACTCCCCGTATTAGACCGGCGCAAAGCCACGCTGATGACGCTCGTGCGCCAAGCGGCCGGACACCCGGGCGGCGACACAAACTCGCCGGATCTGCTGGCGCGGTTATTGACGCTCGGTCGGCCGCTCGTTATGGGCGTGCTCAACGTCACCCCGGACTCCTTTTCCGACGGCGGCCACTTCTTCGATCCCGCTGCTGCCCTCAAGCGGGCGAGGCGGATGGTCGCGGACGGGGCCGACATTTTGGATATTGGCGCCGAGTCGACGCGACCCTACGGCGGCGCCGTAGCCGTGCCCAGCGCCGAGGAGATAGGGCGGCTCGCGCGCGTGTTGCCTGGAGCGGTCGGGCTGGGTGTCCCTGTGTCCATCGACACCATGAAGACCAGCGTAGCGGAATGGGCACTCGCAGCCGGGGCCGTCGTGGTGAACGACATATGGGGGCTGCAGCGGGACAGCGAACTTGCTCGAGTCGTTGCCCAGCGAGCCGTGCCGGTGATCATCACGCACAACCGGGAGACGGCCGACCCATCGATCGATATCATGACCGACATCGCCGCGTTCTTCTCCCGCTCGCTTGATATCGCCGCATGTGCGGGCATTGCGCGGCAGAAGATTGTGCTCGATCCCGGCATCGGCTTCGGGAAGACGGCGGAACAAAGCATCACCGCGATCGCCCGCATCGGAGAACTCAAATCGTTTGGGCTCCCGCTTCTCGTCGGCGCGTCGCGCAAACGCTTCATCGACAAGGTTTCGCCCGCCCCACCCGATCAGCGGCTGGGCGGATCGATCGCCGCCCATGTGCTCGCGGTGTTGGGCGGGGCAGCGATAATCCGCACTCATGACGTTCCTGAAACCGTGCAAGCCCTGCGCGTGGCCGCAGCTATCCGGAACGCCCTGTGACCGATACCGTATTCGTCACTGGCCTTGCCGTGCACGCCTACCACGGCGTGATGGATCACGAGGCCACGGTTGGACAAACCTTCAGGCTCGATCTCGTGCTCGATGTGGATCTGAGCACGGCGTCGCGGTCCGATAAGCTCGCGCATACAGTGGGCTACGATCAGATCGTCAACGTCGCAAGCCTCGCCTTCTGCACCCGCCGACATCGATTGGTCGAGGCCGCGGCTGGCGCCGTCGCCGAAGCGGTGCTCAGCCGTTTCACGCAAGTCGCGCGCGTGAAGGTCACGGTTCATAAGCCGCACGCGCCCATTGCGGCGACCTTTGAGGACGTGGGGGTCACCATTATCCGCGGCCGGCAGGACCGTGGCTGAAGCACTCGTCGCGCTCGGCGGCAATCTCGGCAACGTGCGCGACACGATCGATCGAGCGGTGGCCGTGTTCTGCGAGGGCCAAAGGGTGCGCCTGCTGGCCCGCTCGTCGGATTATCGGACGAACCCTTGGGGCGTCGAGGATCAACCCCCCTTCGTCAACGCCTGCATCGCCGTCGAGACGCGCCTTAGCCCGCGTGCGCTCCTGGCTCACGCACAAGCCGTGGAGCGGGCGCTCGGGCGCGAGCGTTCCAAGGAACGCAGGTGGGGGCCCCGCCAGATCGACATCGACCTCATCGCTTATGATGATGTGGCTTTGGAAGATCCAGACCTTACGCTGCCGCATCCCCAGCTCTTCACGCGCGCCTTCGTGCTGGTGCCGCTCACGGAGATCGCACCGGAGCGGCTGATTGCGGGCCGGCGTGTACGTGACGCGCTGGCGCAGCTCGGTACGAGCGGCGTCGAGAAGCTGGCGGCGCGCGGGTGATCACCGATCCCTGCAGTTGGCCCGCGGCTCGCAGCATGGCATTTTGAGGCTATGCCCGACACCTCTGACGATGACCTCCCGCTCGCCGCCGATTTTCCTCCCGCGACGCGCGAACAATGGCGCAAGCTGGTGGAGAACGTGCTCAAGGGCACGCCAGAGACTCGCCTACTCATTAAGACTTATGACGCGCTCGCGATCGAGCCTCTCTACGGCCGAAAGGCGCGCGCACAGCCGATTGCCGGGCGGCCGCCAGCTGCGCCTTGGTCGATCATGCAGCGCGTTGATCATCCGGATCCCGAGGCGGCCAACGCCGAGGCCGTGCACGAGCTCGAGAATGGCGCGACGGGCGTTTCCTTCGTATTCGCAGGCGCCATCGGGGCTTACAGCTATGGCCTTCCTGCTGGCGAAGAGGCCATCGCGCGGGCGCTCGAGGGCATTCACCTCGACCCCGGCATTGTCCTCGACCTCGAACCCGGTCCCCACGTACGAGACACCGGGCACTTGCTTGCGCGGCTACTCAAGCGCCGCGGAGTGCCGCCCGCAAGTATTAATGTCAGCTTCGGTATCGACCCGATCGGTATCGCGGCGACCGGAGGCGCAAATCCGCTGCCGAGCGGCGACCACGTCCGCGCTTTCAGCGGCATCCTTTCCGATTTGTCAGCGCAAGGCTTTCGCGGCCCGTTTGCCGCCGCCGATGGGCGGGTGATTCACAACGCCGGCGGATCGGAGGCACAGGAGCTCGCCTACGTCGTGGCGGTGGCGGTTGAATATCTGCGCATGCTCGAAGCGGGCGGGATCGCGCTCGATGCCGCTCGCGGCATGATCTATTTCCGCTTGGCGGCTGACGTCGATGAGTTCCTCACCATCGCCAAGTTCCGGGCGCTGCGAATGTTGTGGGCGCGCGTCGAAGATGCCTGCAAGCTCGCGCCTGCGAGGCCACTGGTCTTAGCAGAGACCGCATGGCGGATGATGACCAAACGCGACCCCTACGTGAACATGTTGCGCGCGACGGTCGCGGTCGTTGCTGCGGGCTTGGGTGGCGCCGACGCGATAACCGTACTGCCGTTCACGATGGCGCTCGGTCTGCCTGACCGGTTCGCACGAAGAATTGCACGAAACACTCAGCTCGTGCTGCTCGAAGAATCACATCTCGCGAAGGTGACAGACCCGGCGGCCGGCGCCGGCGGGCTTGAGGATATCACCGAGCGGCTCTGCCGCGCGGCCTGGACCCGGTTCCAGGAGATCGAGCAAGCCGGTGGCGCGTGGGCCGCGCTCGAACAAGGCGTGATCCAGAACAAAGTTGCCGCGGCGCGCACGGACCGGCAGGCGGCTGTGGCTCGGCGCAAAGATGCGATCACTGGGACCAGCGATTTCCCCGACGTCACGGAGGTGCCGGTCTCGGTGCTCGATGTGCCACCGGTCCCGTTGCCCCCGCTCGCTGCGCCGACATTCGAACCGCTGCCGTGCATTCGGCTCGCCGAACCCTTCGAGGAGTTGCGCGAGGCATCCGATCGGATGCTGGCGCGCACGGGGGCGCGGCCGAAAATTTTTCTCGCCAATCTCGGCACGCCGGCTGAGTTCAGCGCGCGGGCGGCATTCGCCAAGAACTTCTTCGCGGCCGGTGGCATCGAATCAAGGTCCAATGACGGAGCAGCCGCCGGCGAAGGGCTGATCGAGGCGTTCAAAGTCTCGGGCGCCAAGCTTGCCTGCCTGTGCTCATCGGACGAGATCTATGCACGCGAGGCGAGCGCTGCCGCGCGCGCATTACGCCGCAGCGGCGCTTTGGTTTGGCTGGCTGGCCAACCGGGCGCGCAGGAGCCGGAGCTCACGCGAGCCGGCATTTCCGCCTTTATCTTCCCTGGTTGCGACGCCCTGGCGACGCTACGAGCGGCCCACGCTGTGATCGGCGGATGATATCGAGGTGATCGCGTAGCTATCTTGACAGATGCGAGCGCGGGGCTGGCGATGCTGCTGATGGGACGATATATGTGCGGATGTTATGCTCAGCGAGGCGACCTGCGCAGCCATCGAATTGCGCGATGAAGCAAGCCGATCGCGAGTTGCAGCGACGGAAGCTCTCGGACGGTAGCATCATGTCGCGCGTTCCGAACTTCGCCAGCATCGATTTCGCGGCCGTGACCCCGACGGCATTGCCCGCTGGGGCTTCGTGGCTTACGCCCGAAGGCATCGCGGTGAAGCCAGTCTATGCGCCGAACGACATCGAGGGTCTGGACTTTCTCCATACCTTCCCCGGCATTCCGCCCTATCTGCGCGGCCCCTATCCCACGATGTACGTCACGCAACCCTGGACGATCCGGCAATATGCCGGCTTCTCGACTGCCGAGGATTCGAACGCTTTCTACCGCCGCAATCTCGTGGCCGGCCAGAAGGGTCTATCCGTCGCCTTCGATCTCGCGACTCACCGCGGCTACGACAGCGATCATCCTCGCGTAAGCGGCGACGTGGGTATGGCCGGCGTTGCAATCGATTCCATCTACGACATGCGCACGCTGTTTGCCGGCATCCCGCTCGATCAGATCTCGGTATCGATGACGATGAACGGCGCGGTGCTACCGGTGCTCGCACTCTACATCGTGGCCGCTGAGGAGCAGGGCGTAAAAGCGCATCAGCTATCGGGCACGATACAGAACGACATCCTCAAGGAATTCATGGTGCGCAACACGTACATCTATCCACCCTCGCCTTCATTGCGCATCATCTCGGATATTTTCGCGTTCACCGCGGCGCACATGCCTAAATTCAACTCGATCTCGGTTTCCGGCTATCACATGCAGGAAGCTGGAGCGACGCAGGACCTCGAGCTGGCCTATACCCTGGCCGACGGCATCGAATATGTACGCGCGGGTCTAAGAGCTGGGCTCAATGTCGACCATTTCGCCCCACGAATCTCATTCTTCTGGGCGATCGGCATGAATTTCTTCATGGAGGTGGCGAAGCTGCGTGCCGCACGCCTGCTCTGGGCCAAGCTAATGAAGCAGTTCGAGCCGGATGATGCGCGCTCGCTGTCGCTGCGCGCTCACTGCCAGACCTCCGGCTGGTCGCTCGCCGCACAAGACGTGTTCAACAACGTGGCCCGCACGGCGATCGAAGCAATGGCGGCCACGCAGGGGCACACTCAATCGCTGCACACCAACGCACTCGACGAAGCGCTCGCGCTCCCGACGGACTTTTCTGCTCGGATTGCCCGCAATACACAAATCGTGCTGCAGCAGGAGAGCGGCACGACCCGCGTGATCGACCCCTGGGGCGGCTCGTTCTACGTCGAGCGCCTCACATATGAGCTCGCCAGGGCGGCTTGGGGGCACATCCAAGAGGTCGAGGCCATGGGTGGCATGGCCAAAGCAATCGAAGCGGGCCTGCCGAAGCTTCGCATCGAAGAAGCGGCGGCCAAGACCCAGGCGCGCATCGATTCGGGAGAGCAGGCGGTCATCGGCGTGAACAAATATCGTCCCGAGCGGGAAGCGCCGGTGCATCTGCTCAAGGTCGACAATGCCGCCGTGCGTCAATTGCAAATTGAAAAGCTTTCGCGGCTAAAGCGCGAGCGCCAGCAGAAGGCGGTCGAGGATGCCTTGTCGGCGCTGACCCGGAGCGCCACCGGCGGCAACGCCAACTTGCTCGCCCTCGCAATTGACGCCGCGCGCGCGAAGGCAACGGTGGGCGAAATCTCCTATGCACTGGAGCGAGCGTTCGGCCGGCATCGCGCCGAGATCAAGGCGATCACCGGCGTCTACAAGCGAGAGGTCGGCGCCATGTCGGAAGCTTTAGCGCGTGTGCAGAAGCTCGTCACCGATTTCGAAGCCCACGAGGGGCGCCGACCGCGCATCCTCGTCGCCAAGATCGGTCAGGATGGTCATGATCGCGGACAGAAGGTGATTGCGACCGCCTTCGCCGATCTCGGCTTCGACGTCGACATCGGCCCGCTGTTCGCCACGCCGGCGGAGGCCGCACGTCAGGCCGTGGAGAATGACGTGCACGTGCTCGGGGTTTCCTCGCTCGCGGCAGCGCATCTCACGCTCGTTCCGCAGCTCAAGGCAGCGCTCGTCAAAGAGGGGCGTGACGACATTATGATCGTGGTCGGCGGCGTGGTGCCACCGCAGGACTATGAAGAGCTCAAACGCGCCGGCGCTGAGGCGATATTTCCGCCGGGGACGGTCATTGCTGAGGCTGCCGAGGCCTTACTTGGAAAGCTCAACCAGCGCCTGGGACATGGGCAGGAAGCGGCTGAGTGATCTCGCCGACTGAGACAGCGCTTTGGTTCGCCCTCCCCAACCCGGTCCGTAAGGCAAATTCATGTCTTTGCGTCGCGAGCCCACTATTCCTGATATTTCCGATCTCGCGCGCGGCATCGGTGCAGGCGAGCGCGCGGTCATTGCGCGTGCAATCACGCTCATCGAGAGCCGCCGCAACGACCATCAGAAGGCGGCGCTTCAGCTCGTGCAGGAGCTTCTGCCCTCGACCGGCAAGGCGATCCGCGTCGGCATCACGGGCGCACCCGGGGTGGGCAAGTCGACCACCATCGATGCGCTAGGCACATTCCTCACCGGCAAGGACCACAAGGTCGCTGTGCTTGCCGTCGATCCGTCCTCCGCGCGCAGCGGCGGCTCGATCCTCGCCGACAAAACCCGCATGCCGCGGCTTAGTGGCGATGCCAATGCCTTCGTGCGTCCGTCGCCCTCCTCTGGGACGCTCGGCGGCGTCGCTGCCAAGACGCGCGAATCGATGCTGATCTGCGAGGCCGCAGGCTTCGACGTGTTGCTGGTCGAGACTATCGGCACGGGTCAGTCGGAGACCATGGTGGCCGACATGACTGATTTTTTCCTGGTACTGATGTTGCCGGGCGCCGGTGACGAGCTGCAAGGGCTCAAGAAAGGCGTGGTCGAAATCGCGGATATGATCGCCATCAACAAGGCAGACGGCGACAACATCTACCGGGCCAAGGCAGCCGCGGCCGAATACCGGGCCGCGTTGCAAATCCTCAACCCCCCCTCGCCGAACTGGTTGACGCCCGTCGTGACTTATTCAGCGCTGACCGGTGCCGGCATCGCCGAGCTGTGGGACACCGTACTGGAGCATCGCGCGCGCATGATCAAAGCTGGAGAGCTCGAGGCGCGCCGACGTGAGCAGCAGGTAAAGTGGATGTGGGCGATGCTGGAAGAGCGCATGTTCGCGCGGCTGAAGTCCGACCCGATCCTCAAAGCGAAGCTTCCGCGCATCGAGGCCGCCGTCGCGGCCGGGCGGATGTCGGCGGCATTGGCTGTCGAAGAGATCGCCGTCGCGCTAGGCGTTTGAACCAAGCGCCAGAAGGCGAAGTATGCCCGGATCCAGTGCTCCAGTCTTTACACTGTCACCCCCGGTGATGGCGAGCCAACCAGTCGCCTCATCTATGCCGCGGACCATTGTCATCACCGGCTTCGGGCCCTTCCCCGGAGCCCCATTCAATCCCAGCGAGCCGCTGGCGATCGAACTGGCGCGGCGGCGCCATCCTGCCTTCGCCAACGTCCGGCGCGTCGTGCACGTCTTTCGCGTGACGTATGAGGCAATCGATCAGGAGCTGCCGGCATTGATCGCGCGCGAAAAACCCGCGGCGCTGATCATGTTCGGCCTGGCAATTCGCACCAAGCACGTGCGGATCGAAACGCGCGCACGGAACGTGCTCACGCGCCTTGTGCCCGATGCCGACGGGCAAATCCCTCTGGCCAGCGCCATCGCGCCAGGCGCGCCGCTGGCTCTATCGCTGCGAGCGCCGGCGCAGCGGCTGCTCATGGCCGCGCGGGCGACCGGCGTGCCGGCCGTGCTGTCCCATGATGCCGGCCACTATCTTTGTAATTATTTGTGCTGGCGTGCCGCAGAGGCCGCCGGCGCCGGCGCGCTGCGGCTGGCCGCCTTCATCCATGTCCCCGGCGTGCGCCGCGCCCGCATCCAGCACCGCGGCCTGGCATTGAGCCTCGATGATCTCGCGCGGGCCGGTGAAGCCATCGTGCGAACCGCCCTTACCGCCGCGCGCTGATTTTGCGACGCTTCGTTGCCTGTTTTTAATGTGCCGCTGTGACGCATTGCCGTTGCGCATAGCCGGTGGCACACGCCATATTTTGGTCCGCAACCCGGTTCTCATTCCACTCCATGCTCCAGGTCATTCGAAAAGTGCTGCTCGGATTTCTTGTGCTCTTTCTCGTTCCCCTCGCAGTCCATGCGGCGCTCTATGCCGGCAAGGACCGTCCGACCAGCTTCCGCAACGCCGATTGGTCGAGCGTCGGCATGCTGCCGCCAGCAGACGCCGGCCGCGATGCACGGTTGCTCATCTTCACCGGCCGCACCGGTCGGTGGAAAGGCATTTTCGCCGTCCATAGCTGGGTCGTGTTCAAGCCTGAGAACGCCATCACATGGAGCCGCTACGACGTGGTCGGATGGGGCGAACCGATGCGCACCAACGGGTGGGCGCCGGACGGGCGCTGGTTCAGCGACACCCCGCGCGTACTGGTCGATGTGCGGGGACCTGCTGCGGCGGTGCTTATTCCAAAGGTCAAAGCGGCGATTGCAGCCTATAGCTACAACCACTTCGGCGACTACCGCATTTGGCCCGGACCGAACAGCAACACCTTCACCGCCACTGTGTTGCGGGCGGTCCCCGAACTCGAGACAACGCTGCCGTCGAACGCGGTTGGCAAAGATTTCCGCGCGTATCCTTACCTGGGCCTCACCGATAGCGGCACAGGTATTGAAGCTTCGTTGTGGGGTCTTCTAGGCGTGAAGTTCGCCTGGATCGAGGGCGTCGAGTTGAACATTCTGGGCTTGGTCGCAGGTCTCGATCTGCGCCATCCCGCCGTAAAGCTCCCGGGCTTCGGGCGCATCGGCGTGGATGACGGAACCGCGATCGCGGCCCCCGCGCAGGCGAAATGACACTCCTGACGCCCGTGGTCCGGAGTGCACATGATCGCCAACCGCGACTGCACCTTGTGCTCGCGCGCTCTGGGGGACATCTCTCACGCGATTTTGTCCCGTCGCGGCGCCGCTCAACGTGACGCGCGCGACGGGCTGTGCCAACCTCTGTGGCGAACACGGGAGAGCGCAATGCGCGATACGTGGCCGCGGCTTGAACAGATTGCGTTTCCGCCGATTCGGCGCGGGCGGCTCGAGACTCTTCAAGTCAACGTCGGCTATCGCTGCAATCAGTCATGCGTGCACTGCCACGTCAACGCCAGCCCGAACCGCACTGAAGAGATGTCGAGCGAGGTGATGGACGCAGTGCTTGCGTTCCTTGCCATAAAACGCGTGTCCACGCTGGACATCACTGGTGGTGCCCCGGAACTCAACCCGCACTTTCGTAGACTCGTACACGCAGCACGCGCCATGGGCATCCGCGTCATGGATCGCTGCAATCTCACAATTGTTGAAGTTCCCGGGCAGGAGGATCTCGCCCAATTTCTTGCGCATCAGCAGGTCGAGATCATGGCTTCGCTGCCCTGCTATCTCGAAGAGAACGTCGACCGGCAGCGCGGCAGAGGCGTATTCGAAACATCCATTCGCGTCCTAAAAAAGCTAAACGAACTCGGCTATGGGCGGGCGGAAAGCGGCCTCGCGCTCAACCTCGTGTATAATCCTCAGGGATCATCGCTGCCACCGCCACAGCGCGCGCTCGAGGAGGATTACAGGCGGGTGCTCGGGGCGCGTTACGGGGTCGTGTTCAACCGGCTCTATGCGCTGGCCAACATGCCCATCCAACGCTTCGGCGCGATTCTCATCGCTAACGGTGAGTTCGATCACTACCTCGATCTGCTGCAGCGTTCTCATGTCGACGCCAATCTCGACCACGTCATGTGCCGAAATTTAATCTCGGTGGACTGGCGAGGCTATGTCTACGACTGCGATTTCAACCAGATGATAGATCTGCCGCTTAGGCATAATGCACGCAAGCGCGTGCACTTGTCGGACCTGCTCGACGCCGAGATCGAGGGTCGCTCGATCCAGGTCGCGGGCCACTGCTACGGCTGCACCGCGGGCCAGGGATCAAGCTGCGGCGGCGCGTTAGCGTAGACCGCGCGGCAGAGTCCTGCTCCCCATTCCGGCCTCGCGCGCCATGCCACCATGCCAAAGCTCTCGATCATCATGCCGGTGCTGAACGAAGGCGAAGGCATCGCCGCGGCGCTCAATGCGCTTGCCGACATGCGGGCGCGCGGTACCGAAGTGGTCGTTGTCGACGGCGGCAGCGGTGATGCGACCGTCGAACGGGCATGGTTGCACGCCGATCAGATCGTCTTCGCCCCGCGGGGGCGGGCACGGCAGATGAATGCAGGCGCAGAGAAGGCATCCGGCGACGTGCTTCTGTTCCTGCACGCTGATACCCGACTTCCCGCCGACGCTGACTACGTTGTACTGAACGGCTTGGAGCGGTCTGGATGCGTGTGGGGCCGCTTTGACGTCAACATCGAAGGTCGTTCCCCCCTCTTGTCCATCGTTGGCCTGCTGATGAGCCTGCGCTCCCGCCTCTCCGGCATCGCGACCGGCGACCAGGCGATCTTTGTGCGTCGCGCAGCGTTCTACGCGGTCGGTCGCTTTCCGGCAATAGCCTTGATGGAAGACATCGCCCTCTGCAGACAGCTCAAAAATGTGAGCAAACCGCTGCGCCTACGCGAACGCGTGACCACCTCCGGCCGGCGCTGGGAGAAGAACGGCATACTCAAGACAATAGGGCTGATGTGGGGGCTAAGGCTCGCGTATTTCTTCGGTGCCGACCCAAAAAAGCTCGCCCAGCGCTACGGCTATGAATGAACCGGTCGCAGTCGCGGTGCTCGCGAAAGCCCCGCTGCCTGGCTTCGCAAAAACTAGGCTCATTCCCGCCCTGGGAGAGGAGGGTGCTGCCTTGTTGCAGGCGCGCTTAGTGGAGCATGCAGTTGAAACTGTATGCGCTGCTTGCCTCGGCCCAGTTACCTTGTGGGCGGCCCCTGACGAGAGTCATCCCTTGTTTCAAGAAATCAGCGCGCGCTTTGGCGTAGCGCTTGCATGCCAGGACGCCGGCGATCTCGGTGCGCGGATGCTGACTGCGATGGCGGTAGCAAACGCGCCAGCACTCATCGTTGGCACCGATTGCCCGGCTCTTACCTCCGACCATTTGCGTGCGGCCGCCGACATTCTGCGCGACGGAGCCGATGCTGCCATGATTCCAGCGGACGACGGCGGCTACGTACTGATTGGGATGCGCAGACCCGTGCGGGCGCTGTTCTCTGACATGCGGTGGAGCGTGCCGGACGTACTGGACGAGACGCGGCGTCGTCTAAGAGACCTCGGTCTGACTTGGCGAGAGCCAGTTACGCTTTGGGATTTGGACCTGCCCAAGGATCTCGAGCGATTGCAGGGAATCGGCCTGCATCATCTGATTCCAGCGGCAAACTTATGAACGTGGCGCTCTCCAGAGCGCGATCACGGCTCAATAGAGCCGGATCAAGGTTAAACCAACCATGATCATTAATGCCGCGGCGATACGGCCGGCGCGCAGTGGCTCCTTGAGAAACAAGATCGCGATCAGCGCACCGAAGAGGACACTGGTTTCGCGCAGCGCAGCGACGATCGCGATCGGGGCCACGGTCATCGCCCAAATCGCGACTGCGTAGGAGCCGAGCTGTAGCGTGCCGCCAGCAAGCCCGAGGCGCCAGTGACCCTCTATTGCTGCCATCACCCCACGTCCACGCCGTCCGAGTGCGTAGACCGCCATGACCGGGCCGATTCCCACGAAGAGCGCGGCTGAATAGGCATTCGCGCTTCCGGCTCGCCGTGCACCCATGCCGTCCACCACCGAATAGGCGCAAATCGTCACCGCGGTAAACAACGCAAATCCGATGGCCTTCGAATCGAGCCGGGTTACGTCACGACCGCCTCGTAGCGACAGCAACATGACTCCGCCGACCAGCAGAATGATGCCGCTCCAGCCGGCGAGGCTAAGCCGCTCGTCGACTAATGCGGTGGTCGCGACCGCGGTCATCAGCGGCGCCGACCCGCGGGCAATCGGATAGACCTGCCCCATGTCGCCTGCACGGTAGCTCTCGATCAGTGCGGCAAAATAGACAAGGTGGATCAGCACCGATGCGCCACACCACGGCCATGCATCGCGCGCAGGTAACCCGACGAGCGGTAGGAATGCAGCCGCAACGACCGCCGCGCCGATTGAGATCAATACTGTCGTCGCCAACGGGTCGAGGCCGCCTTTGATGGTCGCGTTCCAACCGGCGTGGCAGGCAGCCGCGAGCAGCACTGCGGCAAACACGAGTGGGTCCATGGCGAGAATACTTCCAGGCCTTTGATGCCGTCACGTTGTGATTCTGGCTGCCAGCGAGCCGCGTGCACTCAATTCCGGAACGTCGCCCCCACCCAGACCTTCGGCGCGGCGCGCTGGTATTGCTTGGGACGGGCGATCTCGACGCCGAGTACATGCGCCGCGTGCCAGCCCCAATGGGGGTCGTCGAGCATAGCCCGCGCGAGTGCCACCATGTCCGCCTTGCCTTCAGCGACAATCGCTTCGGCTTGCTTCGGCGCGGCGATCAGCCCGACCGTGCGCGTGACAATCCCGGCCTCGCGTTTCACCTTTTCGGCGAATTGCACATTCGTGTTGGCAACCAAGGTAGGGCGCGCCTCGGCGCTGATCCCTCCCGAGGAGATGCAGACGAAGTCGACCCCGGCGGCCTTCAGCGCCCGAGCGAAAGCAGCTGCATCGTCGGGCGTGAGCCCGCCTTCGACCCAATCGTTGCCGGTGATTCGCGCACCGAGCGGTATGCCGCGCGGCATGACCGCGCGCACCGCGTGCGCGATCTCCAGCGGGTAGCGCATGCGCCCGGAAAGTGAGCCTCCGTAGCCGTCGCTGCGCTTGTTGGAGATCGGGGAGAGGAAACTGTGAATGAGATAGCCGTGCGCTCCATGCAACTCAATGGCGTCGAAACCGATGCGGATCGCGCGCTTTGCGGCACCGACGAAGGCGTCGCGCGCGCTCTCCATCTCGGCGAGGCTCATGTCGAGGGGCAGCGGCCAATCGGCGCCGAACGAAAGCGCCGACGGAGCAATGGTCTGCCAAGCATGCTCACCCGATCCGAGCGGTTGGCCCCCCTCCCATGGTCGCCGGGCGGAGGCTTTTCGGCCAGCATGAGCGAGTTGAATGCCGAGCTTGGCGGTACCGTATCGCCGGCAGTGGGCGATTACGCGGGCAAGCGCAGCTTCGCAATCATCGGAATAGAGTCCGAGGCAACCGTGGCTGATGCGCCCGCGGCGCTCCACCCCAGTCGCCTCGACCACGAGCAGCGCCGCCCCGGAATTGGCAAGCATGCCAAGGTGATTGAGGTGCCAGTCCGAGGCGACGCCGTCATCGGCGCTGTACTGGCACATCGGCGAGACGACGATGCGGTTCGCGAGTTCGAGATCAGCGAGCCGGATGGGAGAGAACAGGGCACTGGTCATGTCACTCGGCTTGATACAAAAGGGGAGCGAGAAGATAAGGAATGGTGCCGCATTGTGAAAGCGGCGCGGATGTCAATTGCGACATCCCCCGGGGCTGGAGGCGTCGCGATGATGTGGGATGCACCGTTTCAGGCTGCCGTACGATGTCGGTTGACAAGCAGCTGAGCCTGGTCGGCCATTGCTTCATCCGCCCTGGGGGGCGCGATCTCGATCCATCGCTCGGTCAAGCGAATGGCCTCGCGCAGTCGACAGAGGAACTGGGTCTCGTTGTAGTAGTATTTCCAGCGGCCGCTGTCATAGAGCTCAACAAAATGCGCACGGCGACGCTCAGCGAGGGCGCGCCATTTTTGGGCGACCGCCTCGAGTGCATCTGCGGGTGACCGTGCCGACATGGAAGGGGCCGGATCGCACGCTCGCGGTGATGTCTCTTCGTCTGGGCCGAAGCACGCATAAGCAACGACAGACCGTTTCCTAAGCTCGAGGCACAAGACCGAATCGCTCGACATCATAATGCTTCTTGGGTGGAGCGGACGGAGTGCCTGCGTTTGCGATGGGAACGACTCACCCGAACGGCCGAAAAAACTGACCCGCCCGGACGGGGAAATCCGGGCGGGTCGCGTTGATCGGCGCAGGGGATCGGGGGGCGTGAGCGCCGATCGGGGCTGTAATCCAGGCTTTTTCGGCCTGTTCGCCTATTAGTCTCCGCAACTGGCCGAAAGGTTCAAGTCGATTTTTGAGGATCCGAAGCGATTTTTCGGCGCGCCAGCGCGATGACGCTCCAGGGTGTCGCAGGAAAATACCAGTAGTTTCAGTGCATTGCTGGAGCTTGGCGATCCGTTCAAGCGGGAAAATGGGCGGGTCGCCGATTTAGCGCGTCGCACGCGTCCGTTCGGCCCGGATCACACGACATCGCATTCTGCCCCTTATGCCTGCACCCTGCTCGAGGACCAGCCTTGTGCCGCAAGCACTCGCACGGCGGCTGCGGCCGTTTCACTCTCTCGCGGCTATGAAACCGACCACCTTGGATTCTGATTGCATTTGCCGAACGATTTTGCCCACCTCGTCGTTCGGTAGCTTCGTTTCGGAGAGGCGAATGCGGTAGAGTTGGCCTCCCATGTTCAGCGGTCCCTCGACCAGGGTGGCCTTGTAGGCGCCGAGAAAGTTGCTGATGTCATTTGCGGTGGCTTGTGGCGCAAAGCGCACGACGGCAAAGGAGCCGTGGCTTGGCGCGCTCGCGAGACCCGGACCGCT
>WNGK01003798.1_pt1 | contig 16303 bp, 13 predicted proteins | sample 5400601 | NCBI WGS metagenome assembly WNGK01 (sample SAMN13153376, study PRJNA577476) | soil metagenome | isolation source: 60 cm soil or saprolite under Garry oak tree replicate 1 | place: USA:California | collected 2016-06-15
GCCAGCCCTTCCACGTGGCAGAGGTTTTCACCGGCTATAAGGGCCAATATGTTCCGGTTGCGGAAACAGTCCGCGGTTTCAAGGAAATTCTGGACGGCAAACACGACGATGTGCCCGAGCAAAATTTCTACATGAAGGGCAACATCGACACGATCAAAGAAAGTTAAGAAGCAAAAAGCTAAATCGTTAAAACGTTTCCCAATTCCTGTTTTTTTAACTTTGTAACTCCGAATCATGACCACGCTAAAGCTCGAGATTGTAACGCCCGAGGAAAAAATTTACTCCGAAGACGTGGACATGGTCACGTTGCCAGGTTCGGAGGGAGAGCTGGGAGTTTACCCCAAACACGTCCCGCTGCTAACCACCTTGGTGCCGGGTGAGCTGCGTGTCCTGAAAAACGGTCGCGAAACTGTAATGGCGATAGGCGAAGGTTTTGTCGAAATTACGGCCGACGCCGTGTCGGTCTTGACCGACATGGCGCTCGAATCTGAGAAGATCGACATCGCGGCTGCCGAGGCAGCGGTCGAGCGCGCCGAGGCGGCGATGAAAGAAGATCAGACCCCCGAACAGGTTGCAGCCATTCAGGCGTCCCTGCAAAAAGCGCTTGCCCAGTTGCACGTCAAACGCCGCCGTCACGGCTAGGAGATTGCAGAGGCGGTCGCCGCGGCGACGGCCTGGATATGCTAGATTAAAAGCTTGGCACAAGCACCGCTACAAATTCTCGGAATCATCGCGGGCAACGGCGTTTATCCAACGATTTTGGCCGCGGCTGCGCGCAAAGCCGGCGTAAAGAAAATCGTCGCTGCGGCCTTCACCAATGAAACCGATTCTTCGATCGACAAGCATGTCGATGTTGTGGAATGGCTACGCGTCGGACAACTGAGCCGATTGCTGAAGTTTTTTCGGGGACACGAAGTTCATCTGGCGATCATGGCGGGCCAGATCGCGCCGAAGAATCTTTTCGATCTGCGCCCGGATGTGAAAGCGCTGGTCGTGCTTGCAAAGCTTAAGCAACGCAATGCCGAATCAATCTTCACCGCAATCGCTGATGAGTTGAAAAAAGTGGATGTCGATCTTTTGCCGGCGACAACTTTTCTGGAAGATAATCTAGCTGCAAAGGGTTTGATCGCCGGAGCGAAGTTGTCGCGTGCGGAGGAGGAAGATGTCGATCTTGCCTGGAACGTCGCCAAGGAAATTGCGCGGCTCGATATCGGGCAGACGATCATTATCAAAAACGGGACTGTGCTCGCGGTTGAAGCTTTCGAAGGAACCAACGACGCAATCAGCCGTGGCGGGGCACTCGCGCGCGAAGGTGCAGTCATGATCAAAGTCGCAAAGCAAAACCAGGATACGCGCTTCGACGTTCCGGTGATCGGCGTCGAGACTATCAAAATTGCTGCCGACGCAAAATTGCGCGTTATCGCGGTTGAATCGGGAAAAACGTTGCTCCTCGAGCGCGACGCGATTGTCGATCTTGCCAGGCGCGCAAACATTTCGATCGTCGCGCGCTAGTTGCAATCAGCGCTCGAAAATCGGCCTTGCTAGAACCAAGTGCAGTCTGATCTTCCCGTGTATGAGATACCGGCCGCCGACGGTTAAGCTGCCAATGCCTGCTGAAAAGATCGAGGGGCAGACTGTGACGTTCAAGCCGGTGAGGGACGGGATAGATTCGGAAGTATCGGGTGTAATGCAAGTCATCGAAAACCCGAACGGATTCAATGTGAATGCTTCGTACATCGTTAGTCAGAATCCACCGTTGTCTCGCGTTTATTGGTTCGATCAGTCTGAGATCGATGCTATCGCCAGGTCGGCGGCCAAAGAAAAGCGACGTATCCTGATTATTGATGACGACCGGGAAAGCACCCACCTGGTCAAAATACTTCTCGAAAAGGCCGGCTCCTATCTCGTACTCGAAGAGAACGACTCTACAAAGGCCCATCAAAGTGCCCAGAATTTTAGGCCGGACGTGATCTTGCTAGACATCATGATGCCAAAGACAGACGGAGGCGAAGTAGCCACACAAATCGAAGCCGATGCGGAATTGCAGAGAACGCCGATCATCTTTCTCACCGCGCTAGTCACGGAGCCTGAGACAAAGATCGGCCTCCGCATTCAAGGGCATCGATCTCTCGCCAAGCCGATCAATATTCCCGAGTTGATCAACGAGATTGAAAAAAATCTACGCGCGCAATAGCGCGCGCTCCTTTCAGTAGATCGTTACAGGAAACTGAAGATAGCCCCAAAATAAGGAACGAAAAAGTCACAGATTTCCATTGTCGGTCGTTAGTTGAGCACATGATGCTGTGATTCGCGTTTACGGCGGACCCTGATTACAAGCGAATCAGAGCCGTGCGGGATTCGCTTACTCATAAGCGAATCTCAAGGCACTTAACTGTTCCTCGTCAACGCCTCCGCTTACAAGTTGAAGAGAATCAACTCGACGTGCCAACTATCATCGACTGCGCGAAGGATGTCGGAAGCAGACACGTCTCGCTGTTGCTGACGATCCTTCTAGAACTTTAGCCAAGATGCCGCGAAGTACGCGTCACGGCTGTTATGCGTCGCGAACCTTATCGATGATGCGCTTCGCTTGCGCGCCGTCGAGTTAGTCGCGTTCGAATAATGCCACCAACGAGAGATTATTTCGCGGCCAAGGCTGTCAACTGATTGGCGACTAATTGCCATCCGGTTGGACCTTTTATCCAAATGTGGATGCTCCGGTACTGGCCGCTTGTCTGTTGACCGCTGTATTGTCCCTTGATTGTCACGCGGCTGGTCGCCACCGCCGTGTTTTGATGAATCCGCACCTTAAGCTCTTCCTCTTCGTTGATCGATTCCAGTGTGGTGGCGCCAGATTTGAGATTCGCGAGGCGCTGCGCCTTGGTGAGCATCTCCCCGGCTGCATTCACAAAGAAGTAATCGTCTGCCCAGATTTGTTCCAGCACGGGGATGTCGCGCCTCAGCAACGCTGCTCGATACTTCTCGATCGCCTGCCTGACCTCTTGCTCGTTGCTTCCGGCCGCTGACTCTTTTTGAATTTTGGACTGCCCGAATGCAAACGATGCCAGAGCAATATTGATGACTATGTAAGGAATAATGCGTTTCATGTGGGAACTCCTTTGTGGCTTTGATACCGGTATAAGGCGAGATGCAAAATCCGATCAGGTTTTCGAAACTTTCCAAAAGACAAAGGCGGCGGTAACCATCGCGCCGATTGAAAACCAATCTGCGACGATCCATAAGCTGCGATCCTGAAGGGCGGGGAAGATTGGATTAAACAAAACCGCCAGCGCGCCAAAAATCCACAGCCACAACATGCGCTTCATTTGAAAAGATGTGACCGCAGAATAAGCAAACACCGCACAGCAAACCCAGCGCAGCAAAGTATAAAAACTGTCAGGCTGTTTCTCAGCCGCAGCGAAAACGAGCGTCACCGCTGCAATTAGCCAAGCGATGTAGAGTAGAAGAATCGTGCTCTTGGCTTTCATTCCTGCGGAAGCGAGGACTCTCCATCATCGCTTGCTAGTTGCAATCGGCGCTCGAAATCTAAAGTCTAAGTTCGTTTCGGGATCTTAGCTCAGTTGGTAGAGCGCCTCAATGGCATTGGTAACAGGGTAAATTATCTCGAATCATCTCAAAGCATCCTGAAGGTTCTCACCTTCCGTCAGCAGATTCGGGGACTCTGAATTGCGACTCCTAAATTATCTCAACCGCTCCCAAAAAACTTGGCCGGTGGACAAAATCGGTGGATAAAATCTGGTCCGCCTTCTCGTCGCTTTGGACTGTCTCGGCTTCGAAAGTTAGAACGGGGGAATGATTTGATCGGCAACGTGCCATGGGTACGCCTAAGTGGGCCGCAGCCAAGCGGCAGCGGCGCGGGTGGCAGACGCAACGGACTTAAAATTGCGGTTTTAGCGATTTTTTGCATTTCAAAATCGATTAAATCCAACGCAATTCACGTGGGTAAATTGCCAAAATCGCGACTTTCTGCTGCGCATCAGAGGGGCGAGCAAAAAGAGGCTCATTCTTGCACAAACGGACGAAATGCTCTGTCCAGTAGGAGGCGAATGAAAATCCGCGACTTCGACCATTGCAAAGTTTCGAACGTCAACAACTCGGCGTCCACCCCCGTCCCGAAAACTGTTGACGGGATATGCGCTCGCGCGACATCCTCGCGGTGCTTAATAATCTGCAGTTATGGCCGAAGAACCGGCACTATTAACGTCGGAAAGCCAACCCGAACCAGAAATGGCTCATGTGCTGTTCACTGACGTAGTCGGTTACTCGAAACTTCCATCCGATGAACAGCCGCGGCTGATCCAGCAACTTCGACACGCAGTGCGCAATTCGGTCGAGTACACTCGCGCACACGACCATCATTCGCTAATCTGTCTTCCGACTGGCGATGGCATGGCGCTGGTTTTCTTCGAAAGCGACGTTTGCGCGCCGGTGCGTGCCGCCATCGAAATCTCCGCCGCACTGCGTGCGGGATCTGGCATCGGGGTGCGCATTGGATTGCACACGGGTTTGGTCTATCGCGTACCCGATATCAATGGGGCGGAGAACGTCTCCGGAGCCGGGATCAACTTTGCTCAACGCGTGATGGATTGCGGTGATGCGGGGCACATCTTGATGTCGCAAGTCCACGCGAGCTTCCTGTGCGAGTTCGACGCGCTCCGCCCGCACCTTCACGACCTCGGTGAAGCGGAAGTCAAGCACGGCGTCCGGTTGCAGCTTGTAAACTATTTCGATGGAACTGCGGGCCGGGCCTCGCGCCCGGCAAAATTGTCCAGTGTGGGTAAAGCAGTATCGCCAGCAACTGACCGAAAGACGTCGTCCTTGTGTGCAGGTGCCAAAGTCGCGCTGATCTATAAGCGAAATGTCGAGCCTGATGCGACGCTTTTGCACAGCCTCGACGCGGAACTTACTAAACGCGGCTGCGAGGTTTTTATCGACGGTCATCTGCAAGTAGGCCTGAAGTGGGCACGAGAAATCGAGCATGCGCTGCGATCTGCTGATGCCGTCATCCCTCTGCTGTCGCCGGCCGCAGTGACAAGCGAGATGCTTGCCTTTGAGCTCGAGATCGCGGACACCGCGGGACAGCAACAGGGCGGCCGTCCACGGCTTCTTCCGGTCCGAGTGAATTGGGAAGGTCCGCTGCCGGATGGCCTGACCAAGATACTGGATTCAATCCAATATACTCTTTGGCGCGGCCCAGAGGACACCGCGGCCATCGTCGCCGAACTCTCCGCGGCACTCGCCGAACCCATCCCTCGTCCGGCGCGCAGCACCCGCGCGCTCGAGCCGCCAGGTGGAGCTATGCCGCTTGATTCGCAATACTACGTCGAGCGCCCGACGGATGCCGAATTTCACGCAGCGATCGAGCGCCGGGACAGCATTGTGCTGGTGGAGGGCGCGCGACAGATGGGTAAAACCTCGTTGCTCTCGCGCGGACTCCAAAGGGCGCGAGCAATCGGGACCAAAGTCGCCTGTACAGACTTCCAAAAGCTCAATCTAAGCGATCTGACATCATTGGAGTCTTTTTTCATCACTCTTGGCACGGCACTCGCCAACCAGCTCGACCTCGAGAAATTCCCCGAGGATACTTGGCGGCCGAAGAGCGGGCCCAACCAAAACTTCGAGAGCTACGTCCGACGGGAAGTGCTCGGCAAAGCGCGCAAGCCGCTCATCTGGGCGCTCGACGAGGTCGACCGACTCTTCACCTGCCCGTTTGGGAGCGAGGTCTTCGGGCTTTTTCGCTCGTGGCACAACGCGCGTGCTCTGGATCCGGAGAGCCCGTGGCGTGGGCTCACGATGGTGATCTGCTATGCGACTGAAGCGCATCTCTTCATCACCGACCTGAACCAGTCGCCATTCAACGTCGGTACGCGGGTTCGGCTGCACGATTTCGGCCCTACGGAGATGCGGCGACTCAATGAGATCTACGACCAACCACTAGCAGAGACGGGCGACTTTGAGCGTTTCGGCAGGCTACTCGGCGGCCAGCCGTACCTGGTACGCCGTGGACTCCACGAGATGGTTGTTCGCCAGATCCCGGTGGCCGAACTGGAGCGGATCGGTCCCGCCGAAGAGGGTCCCTTTGCCGATCATCTCAAGCGCTTTCTCGTGCTGCTTTCGGGGAACGATGCCGCCTTGCAATTTTTGCGTGCCTTGCTGTCCGGCAAGGAAGGCGGCGATGCGAAACTCTTCCATAAGTTGCGTGCTGCCGGTTTGCTGCGGGGAGAGACACCCGCGGATGCGGCGTTCCGTTGCGAATTGTACGCTCAATATCTGGGACGACATCTGGCGTGAAGACGGCGGATTTCTTTGTAACCGGCGGTGCGCTGCAAGCCGATGCTGGTTGCTACGTCGCCCGTGTGGCGGACACCGAACTGCTTGAGGCGTTGCGCCAAAGCGAATTCTGCTACGTCCTTACATCGCGACAGATGGGGAAGTCCTCGCTCATGGTGCGGACCGCAGTGCAGTTGCGGCAGGAGGGCTGTGCCGTGGTCATTCTTGATCTCACCGCAATCGGACAGAACATCAGCGTCGACCAATGGTATTTCAGCCTGCTCTGCTACGTCGGTGAGAAGCTCAATCTCCAAGCAGAGATGGAGGCATATTGGGAAGCAAACGAGCGGCGCTCTCCACTCCATCGCTTCATGGGTGCGATCCGCGATGTCTATCTCGAACGGAAGCGCAAACCGCTCGTCATTTTCGTCGATGAGATCGACGCCGTGCGCAGTCTTCGACAATTCAGCGCTGATGAGTTTTTCGCTGGTATCCGCGAGTGCTACAATCATCGACCGGAAGACGCAAAGCTCGAACGCCTCACTTTCTGCCTACTGGGCGTAGCTACCCCAAGCGACCTGATCCAAGACCAGCGCATCACTCCGTTCAATATCGGCCATGCCATTGAACTTGGTGATTTCACTCCCTCTGATGGGGCGGTGCTCGCGGCAGGACTTAGCCCGCATCGCGACACAGCGGGTTCGATCCTAGCCCGGGTGCTGTGGTGGACCAGCGGGCAGCCTTACCTTACCCAAAAACTTTGCGCCGAGGTGGCAAAAGCCGATGCTCATACGGCGAAGGCGGTGGATTCCGTATGCGCCCGCATTTTTTTGTCTCCTGAGGCTCGCGAGCGCGACGACAATCTGCATTTTGTCCGCGACCGCCTGCTGCGTAGCGAGCAGGAACGCGCAGCCCTTCTCGACGCTTACGCCAAAATCTGCCGGGGCGAACGACTGGCTGACGATCACCTCAACCCTGTGGCCAACGAGCTTCGTCTCTCTGGAATTGTGCGGGTAGTGGACGGCCATCTCCAGCCGCGCAATCGCATCTACTCGCAGGTCTTCGATCTTAAATGGGTACAGCAGAATCTGCCAGACGCCGAAAGCCGACGACAACGAGCGGCTTACTACCGCGGCGTACGGCGCGTGGCCGGCGCGGCCATCATCGCGTTGGCCATCATGGGAGGCTTAGCGTTCATGGCTTGGCGTAGCGCCCATGCGGAGAAGGCCGCGAGCGAGCGGGCAACGCAGGCCGCCGAAAGTAAACACAAGGCTGACGAAGATCTCCTACGAGAAGCGCAGCGCACAAAGGCAGCGCTCAATCGGCTTGTCGACACCCAGTCAAAAGTCGAAGTGTTACTCGAAGCATTGACACCTCTCGTCGGCGATAAATCCGGAAAGCTCATTCTCGAACGTGCCGAAAACGTGGTGAGCAGTGTCACCAGCGATGCAGGGGATGATCCACGCGTGATTCTCGGCCTCGCCGGACTGCGCCGAGTTTGCGGCCGACTCTATTTGCGGTTGGGTAATGATGAAACTGCGCTCAAGCAGGCCCAAGAAGCACGTCGCCTTGTTGAGGCACAATTAAAAATCAATAATGCCGATCCGGCACTCAAAAAGCAACTGCACGATTGCCTGGTCTTAATCGGAGACGCGATACTTGGCGGACGCGGGCCAGACACCGCCAAGCGCAAGACTGATGAAGACTATTCGCGGGCGGTCGCTGCTTATCACGAAGGATTAGAACTGGCCCGAACTGAAAGCATGAACCATCCCGAGGACTCGGCTTGGCGTGACCTTTACTTTTCGGATTTGATCAACCTCGGCGAGACCGCGGAGCTTTTTCGCCCCGGTAAGGTCAAAGAGGCGGAAGCTCAGTACAAGAATGCGCTCAAAATGCTGGGCGAAGTGCGCCAACGCGTGCCTGCCGCCGCCGACCTCAATTCAATAGAGGCATCAATCCATGACCGACTTGGCACACTCTTTCTTGAGCTCGGCCGGACGGCTGAAGCGCGCAACCAGTTTGATCTGAGCCTGAGTCTGCGGCAGCCGGCTTCAAATGAAGAACTTGCCAAAGAACCGGAGCGTGAAAGTGATCTGGCGATGACCTACAATAAGCTTGGGAATTTTTTCAAATATCAGGGTCAATTTAAAGAGGCTTCGGATTATTACGAGCGTAGTCTCAGCATTCGCCGAAAGCTTTGCGAACAAAACAAGCAGCGCGACTGGCAACGTAACCTTGGATTTAGCCTGTACAATGTTTCTTACGTCCAGTGGAGACTCGGAGAGAAATCGAAGAATTCGGCGATGAAGGCGCGCGCCATCGAGTTGTCACAAGAGCGTCTCAGACTCGCCGAGACACTCCGCGCGGAGGATCCGTCGGATCCCTACCTCAAGCTGGATTACGCACACGCGCTCTATGGCTACGCCGACCTGCTGCTCAATGTTTCCGATAACACCCTTAAAGATTGGCCGCGGGCGCTCCAACTGGCGCAAGAGGCCGTCAGCCACACCGATCGGCGTGATCCAGAGTCGCTTGTGCTTTTGGCCCAGGCGCTGCGTTTTGCCAAACGCCCCGATGAGGCCCGCAAGGCCGCTGAGGAAGCGGCCACGCTGCTGCCGCCAGCGGAAAAACGCACTCAGGAAGAAAAGGATGTCGCAAACGAAATCACTTACGAGCTACGCAAGGACAAGGATACAATGTCCCGATTTATTCGCTGACGCTAATCGTTTCCTCTGCCGTCCCGATTCGGCTGGCTGCACGAATATTCCATGCACCCGGCTCGGGCATGAATTGAAGCAGCCCCTCACCGCTATTGCCAACAACGCCGCGGCCGCTCGTCGCTTTTTCGATCGGGGCCAAATCGGCCCTGCGATACTTAAGCAGTTGCTGGCTGATATTGCGGCCGCCAGCCATCGCGCTGGAGAAGTAATTAATGGAATTCGAGGGATGGCACGCAAAGGTAAGAGCACCCGAAGTCGGCTAAACCTGAATGGTGTAATCGGCGATACCATACGGCTTGTGCGCTCCGACATTCTGATCCGAGAAACGACCGTGGTTGCGGACTTCGATTCTCGCCTGCCGGATGTGGAAGCTGACCTGGTCCAGATTCAACAGGTACTGCTAAATCTGATTATGAACGCGCTCGATGCAGTGAGCGCGCTCCCGCCAGCTCAACGCCGGATCATCATTAGTACGCGCCGGGAAGAGGGGCCGTGCGCGGAAGTCAGTGTGCGCGATTTCGGTACCGGCCTGCCCACAGACGGGCCGGAGAAGGTTTTCGATCATTTCTTTTCCACAAAAGGGGAAGGAATGGGCATGGGCTTAACAATCGCCCGTTCGATTGTTGAAGCGCACGCCGGCACGCTCGGAGCAGAAGACGCCGAAGGTGGTGGTGCGCGTTTCTTCTTCCGCTTGCCGGCGGCGCAAGGATCGCTGATAAGTAAAGCCGCATAAGCAGGAGCGAGCAGGTATTGTGACCGATGCAAAGGGGCAAGTTGAGGGGAGAACTCAAGGTATGAGATCCGAAGCATCCTCCGTCTGCCTGGTTGACGACGATCCATTGGTTCTTAGTTCACTGCGACATTTGTTGACTTCGGATGGAATCGCGGCGCATTCCTTTGACAAAGCAGAGACTTTCCTCGCCCACATCGAGCCCGCGCGACGCGCGCGAAGGGCAGCGTCTTACCAAATCCGTTGACGCGATGTTGACGGTATAAGCGTCCGAAGTGGTCGCGCACCGGGACTCGAACAATTCCACGCGCATGCGCGAGGCGAAGGATTTCGTTCACGGTGTTTTTCTACGGCTTGAAAACTTTTTGCTGCAAGACTGCGCAAGTTGGCGAAACGCCCCACGAATCAGTTTGCCTAGCGCCACCTCTGCGCATGCGCGCGTGGAGCTGTTCGATCAGATCCCTTTTCAGTGCGAGATCGTTCGTGTCGGCCGTTTTTAACGGCGAGTTCGGTAATAGCCGTGATGCCAGCGTGCATACTGACGGTGCCAAATCCAGGTGCCCGAAACGAGTGGCCCGCGCATTGCGACGGAGGAATTCATTACATATGGCCATTCAAATTTGGGGCGGAGCTTGCCCTCGTTATCATTTTGGCGATTGCGGCCCACATTCCGCGCAAACAGAACAAAGCGGCGAAACAGCATCACTAACTTCTCTTTGACAACTTTGCCAAATTGACCGCCCCAATTCCGCGCAAAGAGAACAAAGCGACGAAACACCACTACTAATTTCTCTTTCACAACGTCTCCAATTTCATTTCGTGGCGCGACCAAATGTTGGCCCTGTTTACAAGTCGCGCTCTCCCGCTCGTTGCCCTTAGCCGGGCGAAAGGAAGATATGTGAGTCGCAGGACCCAAAAGGCAACCACACCAATCTCTCCTGGAACTTTGCCGTCCTGGACGTCGGCGGAATGAATCTTTTTCTGCGGCCGCCAGATAAACGCTGAGAAAGATCGTTGATTCTGCGCCCCACGACCGAATCCTGCAGCGCCACCGCCGGCGCGCGCCGGCTGCCTTCGGGTCAGTGCATGGCTGCGTTGTATTTCGGTTCCTTGACCTGTTTGCGCACCGCGGCAAAAACCTGTCCGATTGCCATCTGGCTGGCATGATTGGCAATGAATGACGGGATGACTCCGCCGGAGTCCGAATAAATCGAATAAGTGGCGTGCGTTTTATCGATTCCATCAGGCTCAAGCAGCCAGGCGCCTTCACACACTTTGACTCGAACGACGCCGGGTTTCTGCGGAGGACCGAGCGCGTTCGCCAATTCCCAGTAATTGGTATAAACGAGCCCGCCGCTGCCCGGCCATGACGCTTGGCGCACGCGCAGGGTATAATCGCGATCGCCACAAATCTTCGGCGAAATCCGTTGGTAAGTGATTAACGAATCTTTTTCGCGCTTCAGCAGCCGGCACTCCACCATATAAGGCATGAAGCTCGGGTAAGCGTCGATATCGCCGATCACGCCATGGACTGCGCGACTCGGCGCATCGATTTTGCCCACTGCCTTGAATTCCTTCAACGAAGAGCCTTCGTGGAGGCGAGTGTAAATCGTGATGCCGTTAGTTTTCGTTGCGAATTTCCAGTCATCGCCCGCAGCGCCGGATTTGGGAGGCTCGGCTGCCAGGCCGATGGTTCCAGCGAAGATAAGAAATATCGCCGGAATAACCCGCGGATTCATAGGCAAGGACTATCGCATTTCTTGCAAAAACGAAAGAAGTGATCAAACATCGAAGTCAGTGTTTCACCAGCGGAACCTTCAGGATTCGTTCTGCGCGTGGGCCGTTACAAGAAAGCCGGGGCACCTTCCGAACGGTAGTTTAGGTTGCACGCGCTTTTCAAGTCACACGCATCAAGGTAGAGTGCTGCCGTGACGAGCGCTTCGTCAAGCGCGCAGAGTGAACGCGAAGAAATTCTTCACCGAATTAAAACGGCGCAATGTTTACAAAGTCGCGATCGCTTACGGCGTCGTGGCTTGGCTGCTCGTGCAATTTATATAAACGTGTGAGAAAAATTCCCAAACTCTCCGTCGCCCGCGAGTAAGTGGGGGAAGTAGCCCCTTATTTTGAAAAATAATTAGCAAAACGGGCAATCGGACTTCGGAGGTCAGGGGCTGAGCGACTTTTTCAACCACGGCGGCGGTCGAGTTCCCAGATGATCTTTCAAAATCCGGCGTACGAAATCGCGAAAATCGCCGGTGTAATCGGGACAAAGTTTCTGCATCGTGTGCGCCCCGAGCATGCGATAGCTTTCAAATTGCGATTCGGAGAAAAATTGATCCGTCGTACTCTCGTGCGGGAAGGTCGGGCTCGCCTTGAAGTATTCGTAAATATCGCGCGGTTCATCGCCGTAACATGCCGGTTTGATATACACAAACACACCGTCGGGGACGCCTTCGCCATCAACCATTGAGTAACAGATGCGACCGATTGCACAGTTGCGCCCCTTTTGATTCTGCGCCGCGTCCTCGCTGCGGGCGTAGATGGTCATCGGATCAAACTCGATCGAGATCCCGAGATCGATTCGAATTTTGCGAACCGCGTCGCCAAGATCTGCAAAGGAGCACTGCGGGTCTGCGCCGGCATCACTCACAACGATATAATGGCAGCGGCGCAAGACCATCTCATAGAGACCGAGATTTTCGAAGTGGCCGCCATCCGAGAGATAGACATAGCGACTCGTGTCATTGGTTAGCCCGAATGCCTCTGCGATTATCGGAGCGATGCTGAACATGGGGCGGTCGAGATTGTAGGTCGAATCGCCAGCTGATCCGGGGTTCCCGAGCCATGCGCCCAGCCGAACATTTAGAAGGGTAAGAATAAAGGTCACTAGGGGCGATGAGTGGTAACCCATATTGGGGCTTGCCGCAGCACCCGAAATAGTTACGGCAGTCCCTAACGAAATCCCGTCAGTTCCACCGTAGCGTTGGCCTGTGGGACCACCAGTTGTGCGGTAACCAACTTCGTACGAGCCGCAATGAAGCGGTGACAGCGTAAAGCTTTCGGCCTTGCGCTCCTGCCAGGCGAGCTTGCTCCCGCCCACAAGATTAAGGGCAACGTTTACAAGAGGCAGCAGCCGTTTACCAAACTTTGCGTTCGTCCAAAGCTCACGTAATCGGATGTTATCGTTCTCGTCAAAACCAGTGAACGGGTTCGGATTGCGCTCTTTGTTCGAGGCGCCGAGATACGCGCGAATCAAACGATCGCGATAGACCGCGTGAAGCGAGAACTTGTTGGTGTCGATTAGCGCCGCCATCCCAAGCCCAACCAGTGCGAGCACAATGGCCATACCCACAACGAAGTGCCACGGGCTAAACAGAATAACATTGAGATAGGTGACCGCGCGTCCGAGAACGTGTGAAGGATTGTGAAGGCTCCAGGTAAAATGGAGCGCGTTCCCAACGTATTGCATCGCCCATGTTTCCATTTGGGTAATGAGAATCAGAAGCACCACAACAAAAACAAACGCCGCCACGACGGCGGACTTGGAAAAAATCCGACCCAGCAGACTCGGCGGGTCTCCTTGAGTCATGTTGGCAGGAACCGATTTGCTTCGGCCAGCCAGAACGGTAAACGCGCCAGCTGCCCCTCCGGTAACCAGCGTGGATATTGCCGAGACTGATATCGAGAGCAGCAACGGTCCGAAAATAACAAGTGAGCTCGTTGCCATCCATGCAACGGCGATCGCGATGAGCCAACCGGTTGCGCGCCCCCACCATTCGCGATCCGCATCGCTTGTCCAGCGGCTCGAGATTCCTGCAAAGGCCATGATCGCCAGGAAAAACAGTGCCATGAAAAGGGGAACGCCGAAGCAGGTATAAAGTTCCATCACTGCCGTTGGCTGTGGAAACAGCTCGGTTGCTCCAAGCCAGAGAAGCGCGCCGCCGATTGCGCCCGTGACGATGACCGCAACAAATTCAAAGAACCGAAACCCGTGCGCGGGCAGTAACGATCCTAACCAAGAGCAGAAATGGATAATCATTCCGAGATACAGAAACGGCACCCAGGTATACGGTTTTCCAAACCCAAAGAGCGGCCATGCAGGCAGAGGACGCCCATAGTAGGTGAACCACGCCCAGCACGTCGTTATCAACAAGGACGAAATGAAAAGCGGCGCGAGGCAAAAAATGAGAAACATTTTCTGATCCCCGCGAACATTGCGACCGCACGGCAAATTGAACCCCATGTAGGCAACACCAATGACTACACATCCAGCGCCCATCCACAGTGACAGGTAGGGGTAAGGGGGAGGATCTGTCATGAGTATCGCTGCGTAAATCCACGGCAGCGTCAGCGCTGCACCAAGAAGGGGGATGATTACGCACCAGTTCAACAAAAGATTTCGCAGATAGGTGCCGACGAGCGTCCAGCTATCGGCCGAGAGTAAACCAAGCCGTGGACTGAGGTAGTTGCTGTAGCTGCGCAGATTTTGAATTTCGATAGGTTCGGGATTAGGGCGCGCATTAGCATCCAGTCCGGCAAGCTGCTTGATCACGCTCGCCAAGCCGCCCTCCGCGCGATGGATCCAGGCGCTCAGCCAACTCCCGATGTAACCACCCCCAGAAACAGTGGAAAGATAATGGAACTTATCGAGCAACCCACAGCGGGCGAGCCCCTGTAAGACGCCAAGACCAAATGTGGCGCTACGAATCCCACCGCCGGAAATGCAGAGCGCGGCCCGCTTTTCGGGCAACGCATGAATCGCAGACCAGATTGCTTTTAAACGATCTTCGGCGTCAACGGAACCGGTATCCTGGGCTGGAAAAGCTCCGTGAAGCTGGGCAAATTCGCTTTCCAGCACGTCATGTAAGCGCAACGACATGTTGTTTCGGGAAGGATCAGTTGCCAGTCCGTTCGAAACAGCCAATTTTTGTCCCCCCTTCTGAAGGGCGTTGCACCGGAATGCTGGCCCCGAAGAACGCGATGTGGCAAGCCAAATCAATGTTTACGTGGAGTTTTTGGTATGAAAGAGATTATTCGAGTAGTAGGAGCCGCGTCAGAGGCAGAGGCGCACGCGCTGCCCAAACCCTTCAGGATCACCATGAGTCGATCTGCAAGTTGTCATTGGCCATAATGCAGTTGGCGCAAGCCGTTAAGTCCATGGCACAGACTCCACAGACAAAAGGTTGAGATAAAGGCATGCGAAAACAAAAGCACAAATCGAAACATCAACCGAGAAAAGAGAAGCGCGAAGATTGAGAAGGCAGACGTATTGGCAGACAGGATACTGGGTTAACCGCCTACAGGCGTCCTGCACCCTTTCTCCCCTGTTTCACTTAGCCACAGGAGCTCGATCAAAGTGGGTCAGCGGAACAATAGAATACGGAACACGTACCCTATCGGCCAGCCAGTTTTTTATTCCGCGCAAGTCATCTCTCGCGGCTGGCCGATAGTTGCGTCCAGTGCCACACGGCCGTAAGTAATACGCGCGGGGGGGGTGACGCATGCGTCGCACAATTTGTTTCGCGCTTTTCGGACTGCTCGTTTCGAATGGAGCAGCCTTCCCGCAAGCGCCATTGGCACGAATACGGGGCAGAGTGGTTGTCGTGCAGTTCGCAGCGCGTCCGGCGGTATTCTTTCGATACGGCATCCCCGCTCCGTTTCCGTATCCGGTGTGGAATTTCATCGCGCCAGTGCCAACGTACGCGTTGGCGCCAGTGCCAACGTACGCGTTCGTCCTCACGGACTCGGCGAGCAACCCGCAGTTGGTGTTCAAGGACGGCACGACATACATGGTGACGGACTACTGGCGCGTCGACGATCAGCTCCACTTCATCACGATCGAAGAAGGCGGAACGAAGTCCGTGCCGCACACCGTGCCGTTCGGGGACCTCGATGTGCAACGCACAACTGACGCGGATGCAGCGCGGGGGTTTCGGTTCCTTGTAAGAGACGAACCGATCGAGCAATGGCTCCAGCACCACGCGCAGCACACGCCCGGTCGAGTCCAGCAAGCTCAATAGATTGGCAATCAACTGTGGGGGCAGGTTTGAATTTGCTGCCCCTGCGCGCCCGGAACTCTTAGTTGGTTGTAGCCGCGGGATTAAATCTGCCCAGTCGCCCGAAAGCCCGTTACTCGTGCAGCAGGGTGGCAGTGAATCAGTGCAGCACACCCGCACAAGATTAGGGTCGAACCCGACAATAAACGGTTAACGCGATTCACCAGGATGGCTTTAATTCACTCCAGAAAGGGTAAAAGTGCATACATTAGGCCGGCGCATTGGAGGGCAGAGCCGCGATGGTGTCTGGCTGCTCGACGATGATGTCTCGATGCTCAAGGCGCTTGGCCGTTTAATGAATTCGGCCGGTTTTATTGTGGAGAAGTTTAACGATCCAGCCACCTTTCTCGCCAAGCTCCAACATGCTCCATGTCGCGTAGCAGTTCTGGACGTATGGATGCCTCAAATGAACGGTTTGGAAGTGCAGGCTTGCCTCCGCCGAGATTCGCCCGAGACACGGATCATTTTCATTAGCGGACGAGACGATCCGCTAGTGCGCCAGA
>WNGK01003800.1_pt1 | contig 16299 bp, 16 predicted proteins | sample 5400601 | NCBI WGS metagenome assembly WNGK01 (sample SAMN13153376, study PRJNA577476) | soil metagenome | isolation source: 60 cm soil or saprolite under Garry oak tree replicate 1 | place: USA:California | collected 2016-06-15
CGTAGTCCTTGCCCCAGCGGGCGTTGAGCGCGATGGGGATCATGTTCTTGACCGCCTGGATGGTGGTGTAGGCGGCGCTGGTGGCCAGCTCACGCGGCTTCACCGCGATGCCGATCTTGCCAAGGCTGGAGACGACCACCGGCTCCAGGTCGGTCCACGGGGTGACGTTGCGGTTGATCATCACCAGGTTCTTGCACGCCGCCGCGTCGCACATGCCGTCCTTGTTGGTGTCGTACTTGGACTGCTTCATCTCCGCCTGCGCCTTGGCCAGGTCACCGTGGAACCCGGGCGTGGCGTAGGGGTCGTAGGACTGGGTGAGCTGGTCGTTGAGCACGGAGGGCGGCATGATGTGGGTGGCGATCTGCCCGAAGCTGGAGCCGCCCCAGGCCTGCAGCATCGCGGCCTTGTCCATGATCAGGTTGGCGGCCTTGCGGACGTGGATGTCGTCGAAGGGCGGCGTCGTCCAGTTCATGGTGATGTACCAGGTGCGGTCGCCGGAGTTGAAGTGGATCAGGTTCTTCTTGGCGGGCTGGGTCAGGTACTGCTGCAGGATCGGCTTGGGCGGCTGGTTGGTGAACGAGGCGTCCAGGGCGCCGGACTGGACCTTGTTGAAGATGTCGTTGACGTTGGTGTCGATGGTGATCTGGATGCCGTCGACGTTGTTGGTCCGCAGGTTGTCGGTGGCCTGGTCGTAGTTGGGGTTGCGGACCATGGTGATCTGCTTGCTGGGGTCGAAGCCGGCGATCGGCTTCATCGCCGAGCACGAGGTGGTTTTGAGCGCTTCGGAGCCCTTGAGCATGTAAGGGCCCGAGGAGATCACGAAGCGGCCGTAGTCGCCGGCCTTGGTGAAGCACTTGGCGACCTCCTGGGGAACCGGCGCGGTGGCCGGCATCGACACCCGGTACAGGAAGTCACCGACCGCCTGGGTGAGGTGGAAGACGATCGTGGAGGGGTCGGGGGTCTCGATCCCGGAGATCGGCGTCGGGCTCTTGGCCTTGCCGTCCATGCCCTTGATGGTGCCGAAGTAGTACTGCCCGTACTGGGCGACCAGCGGTGCGGTGTTGATCCGCTCGAAGGCGTACTCGATGTCCTTGGAGGTGATCGCGCGGCTGACCGGCGGCCCGAACTTCAGACCCGACTTGAGCTTGAACGTATAGGTCAACCCATCGCTGGAGACCGTGGGCATGGCCGTCGCCAGGTCGGGGTACAGCTTGTTGCCCGGGGGGCCGGCGATGTGCTTGTAGTTGATCAGGGTGCGCGTCAGCGCCTGGTACATGGTGATGGCGCTGGCCAGGTACTCCCCGGTCGGGTCGAAGGCGTTGGTGAAACCGAAGTCGTCCTGCGCGGTGCGCAGCACCCCGCCCTTCTGGACACTGCCGGCGCTGGTGCCACCACCACCACCACCACCGCCGCCCCCACCGCCGCAGGCCGCGGCGATCAGGGCAATCGCCAGGGCAAGTCCCACCATGCCGATCCAACGTCGTCTCTTGCCCACCATTCCCACCTTTCAGATGAGCGGATCTCCCCAACATGGGCGGCGTGGAGGCGCACGGGCCAGCCTCCCCAGTCCTCCCGGAGCGCAGTGCCGCCGCCAACGGTGCGGCGCAGCAACGCGTGCAGCCGGGCGGCAGCTCCTCGAACGCGAACGGCCAGCCAAGATAGGTCGTCCGCACCAGCCGTCAGCCCCGCCACCGGCACGCCACGTCGTCATCGGCCAGCACCAGCAGGATCAGGGCGATATCGTTGTCGACTCGCAGCCGCCGGCACACCTCCAGACTGTCGGAATGGGGCATGCCCACGTCCAGCACGATCGCGTCGTGGTACTCGTGGCTGGCGGCGACTTTCGGAGCAACAGCGCTCGGGATGATCCTGGCAGCCCGAAAATTAGGATCAACGCTATCAAGTTTCGCGTCAGCGCCTCGCCATGACCGAGTAATTGTGTCTGTAATGCTATTCACCACTCGCCTTATTTGAGTGCGAACGGTCGGGCCGATCAGCCTGGGACAATGCCCAGCACCGTCTCGTTGGACCGCGCTCCGTTGACGACCCCCGTTGAAGTCCCGTTGGGCCGACCGACGATTGTGCCGACGCCCTGCCCCAGCCGGCGACCGGTCTCTCCACGACTGCCGAGAGGAATGCAGCGCAGCCGGGCCAGCGCCAGCTCAAACCATGGCGCCCAGGGCCAGCCGGGCGGGCAGATGCAGGACCAGGCGGCGGGCGGAGCGGGTGATGCGGCCGGGCAGGCTGAGTAGGGTGCGGCGCAGGGTCTTGGCGACCATCAGCTCTTGGCGGGCGCCCAGTCCGATGGTGGCGATCCAGCGCAGCAGGTTGTGCGCCAGGGTGGCCACAAGCAGCCAGGCGGCGTTGGCGGCGAATTTTCCCGAGGGGCAGTGCCGCAGGCCGACGCCGGCTTTGAGGTCGCGGATCGCCAGCTCAACGACGGCGTGGCGGCGGTGGTCTTGGTCCAGTTGGACGGCCGTGCCGACCCGGTCGGTGACGAAGGCGTGGTAGCGCCAGTTGGGGAACAGCTCGGCGTGGGCGCCCTGCAGGCGGGTGCGGCGCACGATCAGCCGGTCGCCCCGGTAGCGGGTCTCGGCGACCTGGGCCAGGCCACCGTCGGGATAGACGATCTGGACCCAGGCGTCCTCGTCGATGGTGGCGATGGCGGCTCGGATCGGCGTGGTCTGGCGGACGGTGATGGAGTAGCGGAGCTGATGGCGTCGGCAGGCCCGGATGGTCTTGGCCGACCAGAACCTCGAATCCATGCGCATGGTCAGCTCGCCGGTGTCGGCGCGGGTGGCCAGCAGCAGGTGGTAGCCGAGGGTGTGGGTGTAGCCGTAGGCGGCGCCCTGCTTGTGGTAGCCGTGGACCTCGCAGACCGTGGAGTCCAGGTCGATGGTCATCGCGGCGTCGCCTGGTCCTGCGCCGGCTGCCCACGCCCGCGTGAGGAGTTGCTCGGTGAGTTGGTCGAGCTGGCGGACATGGCCGAAGGTGAAGGCACGCAAGAAGTGCCTAGGGTGGAGGGTGCCATGATCCGGTGGCCGAGCACCCGGCTGGTGGCGCCGCAGCGCAGCAGGTCGGCGTCGTCGATGCAGTCCCCACCCGCCAGCATGGTGTGGACAAACGTCAGCAGCTTGCGGCCGGGCCGGTGCGCGCCGGGCCGCTCGCCAAGGTCGATCAGCGCATCGGCGGCCTGCTAGATCCCGAGCCGCTGGGCCAGGGTGGCGGGTAGCAGCAGGCCGGCGTTGGCGATGGCGTGGGTGTCGTCGAAGGCAATGTCGAGCTGGTCCAGGGTGTGGGAGGATCCCATCGAGAAAGTGCCCTCCTGGTCGGGGAACATGGCAGCTGTCGCAGGCGCCATTCTCCCAGGTCAGAGGGCTTTTCTCATAATCAGAACCAGCATCATTCCACTACTGGAACGGTGGACTCAGGCTAAGCTGGTTGGCAGGCCAACCCGCCGCCAAGCAGGCCGCGCGAGTGACGCAGACTGACAGTGCGGGGGGATCGCCAGATGTACTACGACTACGCGGCCAAGACGCTCGTTCAGGAGCCGGGCATCGAGCCGAGGCCGCCCGCGGTCCTGCTCGCCGTCGACGACGACCCCGGCGCCCTTGCAGCCATTGGCAATGAGCTCCGCAAGCGCTACGGCGCCGACTACCAGATCATGGGCGTTGGCTCGCCGGAGGAGGCCCTGGCCCGGCTGCGGGCGCTGGAGGCCGGCGGCGCCGAGGTCGCCATGATCCTGGCCGACCAGTGGATGCCGGGCATGCCAGGGGCTGAGCTGCTCGCCCGCGCCCACCGGATGCATCCGACGGCAAGGCGGGTGCTGCTGGTCGCGTGGGGCGAGTGGAGCGACAGGGCGACCGTGGACGCGATCCTTGGCGCGATGGCGCTCGGGCACATCGACTCGTACGCCCTCAAGCCGTGGCGCTCCCCTGATGAGCGCTTCCATCGCACCATCACGGAGTGCCTCAACGAATGGGCTTGGGGGCATCCGTCCGCGATCAAGGAGCTGTGCATGGTCGGCGAGCGCCACTCGGCGCGCGCCCATGAGCTGCGGGATCTGTTGCAGCGCAACGGCATCCCGCACTCGTTCTACACCCCGGACTCGAGCGAGGGTAGGGAGCTGCTGGTCAAGGTGGGCGCGGCGCCGGAGCGCCTGCCGCTGCTGGTCCTGCTGGACGGGCGTGTACTTGCCGACCCGTCCAACGCCGAGCTGGCCGACGCCTACGCGGGGGCGCCTGCGCGCCTGTCCCAGAGAACCTTCGACCTGATCGTGATCGGTGCTGGACCCGCCGGCCTGGCCGCGGCGGTCTACGGCGCGTCCGAGGGCCTCAGCACCCTGGTCCTGGAGCGGGAGGCGATCGGCGGCCAGGCGGGCACCAGCTCGCTGATCCGCAATTACCTCGGCTTCCCCTGGGGGATCGGCGGCGCCGACCTGACCAGGCGCGCGTTCGACCAGGCCTGGCTGTTCGGCGCGGCGTTCTGCTTCCGCCAGGCCACGGCGCTGCGCCGCAGCGGGCCGGTGCTGGTCATGACGCTATCCGACGGGGTGGAGGTGACCGGGCGCAGCGTGCTGGTAGCGACCGGCGCCTCCTACCGGCGCCTTGGCGTGCCCAGCCTGGTGGCCCTCCAGGGCACGGGGGTCTTCTACGGCCCAGCGGTTGCCGAGGCACCGAGCCTGCGGGGCCAGGAGGTCTACGTGGTCGGCGCAGGGAACTCGGCCGGGCAGGCGGCAATGCACCTGTCGCGCTACGCCGGGCGGGTGACAATCGTCGTCCGCGACGCCTCGCTGGCGGCGCGCATGTCCGACTACCTGATCACGGAGGTCGAGGCGGCAGACAACGTCGAGGTGCGAACGCGCACCCGCGTCACCGGCGGCGGCGGGGACGGGCGGCTGGAGCATCTCGTCCTTGAGGACGCCGCCGGTCGCACCGAGACCGTGCCGGCGAGCGCGCTGTTCGTCCTCGTCGGGGTGGGCCCGCTCACCGCCTGGCTGCCGACGGCGATCGAACGCGACCGCGCTGGGTTCATCATCACCGGCGACGAGCTGGTGGTCGGCGGCACGCACCGCCGGGGATGGCAGTCGAGCCGCCATCCCCTGCCGCTTGAGACCAGCATGCCTGGCGTGTTCGCGGCCGGGGACGCGCGCGACGGCTCGGTCAAGCGGGTGGCGTCGGCCGCAGGCGAGGGCTCGGCCGCCGTGGGGATGATCCATGAGTACCTGCGCTTGGCGGCGCGACCGAACCGAGGGGCAGGGGTCGTCGCGCCGCGCACCGTGGCTGGGAACACCGGCACGGTGGGCACGATCCCGTAGGCGGCAGAGCGCCGGGCCGCGGCGCGGCCGACCCGATGCGCGGATGTGCCTGAAGCCTGCGGTCCTCTCCGCCGATGCAACCACTGTTGGGCTGGCATGATATCGTGCTGCTCGAACTGGTATTCGAGTCGATGCGGCAGGATGCCCCAGGTCAAGTCCTATGCCGTCGGCACGCCTGTTGGATCGACCGCTTGACCAGCGACCCGGAGGGCGCACGCGGGTTCTACGGCGGCCTGTTCGGGTGGGATCTCGAGGTCGGCCCTCCCGAGACCGGCAACTACACTTAGCCTGAATCCACTGATGTCACCGTTGAAGCTGCTCGTTGCCCTGGTAGGAAGGCCATTTCTGCTGCTGAGGCCGTGCACCTTCTGGAGGTGGCACCCTGCGACTGCCAAAGGCTTCCGACCTGCGAGGACAGCGCGGAGCGCAAAAGACGTTTCCAGTGGATCCAGGCTGAGATGGGACGGCGTCCCAGGGGTGGGCCCTGCAGGCCCGACGCCCACAAGCGTGTCGTCCCGCGAGGACTGGTCCATTAGCACGGCGCCGTGCCTGCACCCGTGTCGTCGACAAGGGAGGCATGGTGCTTGGTGTTGGGATCGACTGGGCCGAGGCGTTCCACCTGGTGGCCCTGGGCTGCCCAGGGGAGGGGTGATCCAGATCCGCCGCGTCGAGCACACCCCGGCCGCGGTCCAGGGCCTGCTGGCCGACATCGCCCGGCTGGAACCCGATGCGGCCGAGGTCCGGGTGGTGCTGGAGACCCGCCACGGCGTGCTGGTGGAACGGCTGGTCGACGCCGGGTTTGTGGTGCTGCCGGTCAACCCCGACCTGGTCGCGCGGCGCCGCGGCCCGGCCCGCAAGAAAGACGCTGCCGAGGACGCCCGCATCGCCTGCCTGCTGGCACTTGACCGCTACGCCAGCTTGCGGCCGCTGGTGCCCCACGGCGAGCTGGCCGAGCTGCGCGCGATCGCCCGCGACGACGAGCGTGCCGCCCTCCACCAGCGCCGACTGCTCAACCGGCTGCGAGCCGACCTGCTGGCCACCTTCCCGGCCGCGCTCCAGCTGGCCGCGGGTGACCTGGGCGCACCGACCATCCTCAAGCTGCTCGGGCGCTGGCCGACCCATGCCGCCGCGGCCGCCGCCAGCCGAGCTGAGCTGGTCGCCTTCGCCCGAGCAGCCCACCACGGCTGGCCGGAGCGCTTCGCCGACCAGCTCACCGCCGCGCTGGCCAGCGACCACTTCCCCCCACCCGACTACCTGGTGGGGGCCAAGGCCGACACCATCCGCTTGGCCGCCGTCCAACTGCTGGCCATCGGCCAGCAGCGACGCGTCTGGCAGCGCAGGATGGGCGCGCTGCTGCTGGGCGCCCCGCTGCGGCCGGGCCAACAAGCCACGAGCCGACGGACCAGACCAGGGGCAGGCGTTCCCTGGCGGTGAGGTCTACCTGAGCATGCCTGGCCTGGGTGACCGCCTCGCCGCCAGGGTCGCCGGCGAGATCGGCGACCATCCCCAACAGGTCCAGTCGCCGAACGCGCTGGCATGCTACGCCGGCAAGGCGCCCGTCACCCGCCGTTCCGGCAAGAGCGAGCTGGTGGTCGCCTGCCGGCTGGCCTGCAACCGCTACCTGGCCAATGCCGTGCAGCAGTGGGCGTTCTGCTCGCTGCGGGAGTCCGGCTGGGCCAGGGAGTTCTACGACGCCCAACGCGGCCGCGGCAAGACCCACCAGGCCGCCCTGCGAGCGCTCGGCAACCGCTGGCTGGAGATCCTGTGGCACTGCCTCCACAAGGGCGTCCGCTACGACGAGGATGGGACCCTGACGCCCAGGTCGCGGAGCGTCTGGCGGGTGACCAGCTCGACAGCTGCGGCGGCGTGGGGGGACAGGCCGGTGCCGGGGCCGAGCTCGGCCGCTTCGATGCCGATGAGTACCAGCCGGTCAGGGAGGCGGTCAAGCGTCCGGGCGAGGGCGAGCAGGTCGCCGAGGGCGAGCGTATGGGAGCTGTCGCGCGGGCGGCGGTCGGGGAGCTGGTCACCATCGCTTACCTCGATCCGCTGGATGCTGCCTGGCGCGGCACCTGAGCGGATCGCGTCGACGATCACCACCAGGTCGGCGCCCTGCATGGCCTCGAGCAGCGAGGCCGGGTCGCCGCCCAGCTCGACGACTTCGACGCCGGCGGGGGCGGCGGCACGGACTCGCCGGGCGACCACGATGCCGGCGGCGTCGTCGCGCCAGAAGGGATTGCCGACGGCGATCAGCTTGGCACGCGGCATCTGGCTCATGAGCGCTCCAGTCGGAGGTCGAGGAAGTGGGCCGCGCAGGAGATGCATGGGTCGTAGTTGCGGATGGCCTGCTCGCACTGGCGGGTGAGCTCTTGCGTGGGCAGGTCCAGGCGGGGTTGGACGAAGCGGCGCAGGTCGTCTTCGATCTGGCCCTGGTTCTGCGATGTCGGCGGGACGATTCGAGCGTCAGTTATCAGGCCGTGGGCGTCGATGCGGTAGCGCTGGTAGAGGATGCCTCTGGGTGCCTCGGTGCAGCCCTGCCCGATGCCTTCCCTGGGCTCGACCTGGACGGCGGGCTGGTCGGGCTCCTGGTAGTTGTCGATGAGCCGTACGGCCTCGTCGCAGGCGTACAGGGTCTCGACCGCGCGCACCACGATGCTCCGGAAGGGGTTGCGGCAGCTCGGTTCCAGGCCAGCGTCGGCGGCGGCCTGGCGCGCGAGCGGGGACAGGTGGTCGGCGTTGAGCGCGTAGCGGGCCAGCGGGCCGACCAGGTAGGGCCGGCGGCCGTCCAGGCTGGCGTGGAGTGCGGTGGAGTGGGAGACCTGCTCTTCGACCAGGAGCTCGTCGAGGTCCCGCACGGCGAGGTCCAGGCCGCGCGAGGAGGCGACCCGGCCAGCCAGGATGGGGTACTCGCTGGGGTGACGCAGAGCGACCAGCTCGTAGTCGCCCTCGAAGTCGGGGAACTGGAATCCGGCGACCCAGCGGACGGTGTCCAGGGCGGTATCGCGGGCGTGGCGCAGCCGCTCGGCGAGCGGGGCCAGCTCCCGCCGGGTGGGGACGCGGTAGAACCCGCCCACGCGGACGTTGACGGGATGGATGGCGCGGCCACCGATGGTGGTGAGGATCTGGTTGCCGGCCTGCTTGAGCGCCAGGCCCCGCTCGACCACGGCACGATGGTCCTTGGCCATGTCGACGGCGCTGGGGTAGCCGAGGAAGTCGGGGGCGTGCAGCAGGTAGATATGGAGGGCGTGGCTGGAGATCCATTCGCCGCAGTACAGCAGCCGCCGCAGGTCCGCCAGCGGGCCCTGGACGGTCGCGCCGCAGGCGTCCTCGATTGCCTGGCATGCGCTCATCTGGTAGGCGACCGGGCAGATGCCGCAGATGCGGGCGGTCAGGTCGGGCGGCTCGGTGTAGCGTCGGCCGCGGAGCAGCGCCTCGAAGAAGCGGGGCGGCTCATAGATGCACAGCTTCACCGAAGTGACCTGCCCGCCGCGGGTGCGCACCAGCATGGCGCCCTCGCCCTCGACCCGGGCGAGCCCGTCGACCCGCAGGGTGCGGCTGCCGGTTGCCTTGTGGGTCATGGCGCCTCGTCCTCCCGCTGGCTGTGCTCGCTTTGGCGGCGGAATGGTTCGGCGGTCGCGTTGAAGGTGCGGAACACGCGGACCAGGTCGTCGCGGCCCATGCCTAGGACGCGCAGCTGGCCGGCCAGGGAGGGGGTGTTGGGGGTCTCGGCGGGGCCGAAGCAGCCGTAGCAGCCACGCGCGACACCTGGGCACAGGGCGCCGCAGCCTGCCTGGGTGACCGGGCCCAGGCACGGGGTGCCGTGAGCGACCATGACGCACACCAATCCGCGCTGCTTGCACTCCAGGCAGACGCTGTGGCCTGGGACGGTGGGTTTGCGGCCGTGCAGGAATGCGGTGATGACCTCCAGGAGCTGGCGCTTGTCGATGGGGCAGCCGCGCAGCTCGAAGTCGACCGGGACGTGGTCGGCGATCGGCGTGGAACGCTCCAGGGTCTGGATGTAGTCCGGGCGGGCGTAGACCACCGACACGAATTCGTCGATGTCGGCGAAGTCGCGCAGCGCCTGGATGCCGCCGGCGGTGGCGCAGGCGCCGATGGTGACCAGGTGGCGGGAGGCTCGCCGCACGGCTTGGATGCGCTCGGCGTCGGCGGGGGTGGTGATCGACCCTTCTACCAGGGACAGGTCGTAGGGGCCGCGGACACGGGCGCTGGACGCCTCCGGGAAGTAGGCGATCTCGACTTGGCCGGCGAGCTCGAGCAGCTCGTCCTCGCAGTCCAGCAGGGTGAGCTGGCAGCCGTCGCAGGATGCGAATTTCCAGACTGCCAGCTTCGGGCGACGTCGCATGCCCACTCACACCTCCCTGATGGCCAGCAACGGGGCTACCTGCTGGTAGTCGAAGACCGCGCCATCGCGGCACACGAGCACGGGTCCGAGCTGGCAGTGGCCGCAGTGGCCGACCGCGCACTTCATGTTGCGTTCCAGCGAGACCCGGATTGCGGTCGGCGGGACGTGCTGGTCGGTCAGCGCCGCCGCGGTCAGGCGCATCATCACCTCGGGGCCGCAGACCAGAGCGGCGGTCCGGGCCGGGTCCAGCGGCAGGGAGGGGAGCAGCTCGGTGACTACCCCGACGTGGCCGCGCCAGCCCCGCTCGGCGTGGTCCACGGTCACCTCGACCCGCAGGTCGAAGCGGCTGCGCCAGGCGTGCAGCTCGCGTGGGTACAGCAGCGTGGCGGGGGAGCGGGCGCCGACCAGAACGCTGACGGTGCCGTAGCGGTCCCGCTCGGCGAGAAGTTGGTAGACGACCGGCCGCAGCGGCGCCAGGCCGATCCCGCCGGCGATGATCACCACGTCCTGTCCGGCCGCTCGCTCCAGGTCCCAGCCGGTGCCGAACGGGCCGCGAACGCCGAGCACGTCCCCGGGTCGGGCCGCGCAGAGCGCTCGGCTGACCGCCCCGACCGCACGGACGGTCTGCACCAGCGGGCCCTCCCGGGTGGGGTCGCCGCTGATGGAGATGGGGATCTCGCCGACCCCGAAGGCGTAGAGCATGTTGAACTGCCCGGGCGCGAAGCCGGGGGTGGGGCCGTCCAGGGGCTCGAGCGTGAGGGTCACGGTGTCGGGCAGCTCCCTGCGGCGCCGCCTGACCTGGTAGCGGCTTGGGACCATCGGTCCCGGCGGGGGGGAGAGGTCAGCCGGCGCTTGCATGGCCGTAGAGGTCGAGCAGTCGCACTCGGGCCGACTGCAGGCGGTGCTGCATGACCGCGCCGATGCGCTGCATGAGTTGGTAGCCGAAGAGCGGGTCCTGCTCGCAGGCTTCACGAACCGCCCCGCCGCGAAACGCGAAGGCGTCGACCGGTTTGACCGCGTGGGCGTCGAATTGCCAGCGGTAGGGCGGGAACAGCCACGAGACGCCGAGCAGCTCGCCTGCCTGCACGGTGTCGACGATCACGGGGCCGCGCTGTGGTACCAGCAGCTCGAGCGCCACCCGGCCGCGGTGCACCAGGAAGAGGCGGTCGGCCGGCTCGCCCTCGTGGAACAGGTAGCTGCCCGCCTGGAACTGCACGGGGCTGGCGGGGACGCGCCCAGCGAGGAGCTGGTCGAGCGTGCCAACGTCCATGGCCTATCCCTCCTCTTTCTGGTCGCGGATGGCGCGGACCTCCTGGGTCAGGTCGATGCCGACTGGGCACCAGGTGATGCAGCGGCCACAGCCCACGCAGCCGGAGGTGCCGAACTGGTCGATCCAGGTACCCAGCTTGTGCGTGAGCCACTGGCGGTAGCGGGCCCGGGTCGAGGCGCGCACGCTGCCAGCGCCGAGATGGCTGAAATCGAGCGTGTAGCAGGAGTCCCAGCGCCGCCAGCGTTCGGCGTGCTCGCCGGTCAGGTCGGTGGTGTCCTCCACGGTGGAGCAGAAGCAGGTCGGGCAGACCATGGTGCAGTTGCCGCATGCCAGGCAGCGGCTTGCCACGTCGTCCCAGCGCGGGTGCTCGTAGTTCTCGTACAGCAGCTCCTTGATCCCGGTGGTGTCCATGTGCCGGCCCATCCGCGTGGCTGCCCCCTCCACCACCGCGTCGGCCGCCCGCTCCTGCTCGGCCCGAGCCGGCTGGTGGGGCACCGCCGTCAAGATCTCGGCGCCCTGGTCGCTGCCGACCTCGACGACGAACTCGTGCCACACACCGTCCACGACCTCGGTCAAGGCAAGGTCGAAACCAGGGCCTGCGCGGGGTCCCGTCCCCATCGAGGTGCAGAAGCAGGTCCTCGCGGGCTCGCCACAGTTGACCGCGACGATGAATGCGCCACTCCGGCGGGCGGAATAGGTCGGGTCGGGGAAGCGGCCTTCGAGGAACACCCGGTCCTGGATGGCGATCGCGGCCAGGTCGCAGCCCCGTACCCCGAGGAACGCATACCTTGGAGCCTGCTTTGGCTGATCCTCGGCGACCACCATGCCGTCGCCTCGGCGGGCGGCCCGCAAGAGGCGCGTCCTTGGCGGGAACAGGAACCGCTTCCAGGAGTGCGGCCCCACGGCGTAGCCGAAGAGCGCGTCGTCATCGCGGCGGTGCAGCCGGTAGGTGCCGCCGTCCTGCTCGTCGGTCCAGCCCGCCGGCAGCTCATCGACCGACTCGATTTCCTCGAAGACGATCGCTTGGTCGCGGACCGTCGGACCCACCACCCGGTAGGCACGCTCCCGCAGCACCTCGACGAGGGCTCGCAGCCCCTCGAGGTCCAGCACGGCACGTGCTCCCGCTGCATCCACAGGCCGCCCCCTCCGGTCTTCGACGCAGGTCTCGGCTCCACGTTTCCGTAAGTCGACGGTCCCAGGCAGGGTCAGAGGTCCGCATCCGCCCGGGCCCACTAGGCCTTAGGACGGCCGCGAGTTGCTGCACCTCCCTACCAGGCAACCTCCGGGGTGCCGCCGGTGACGCCCGAGCTGGCGAAGGCAGCAAGTGGGCGTCAGCTCGTCGACTCTTGCATCGCCGAGGCGGACGCTGACGCGGGACGCAGGGCCCTTCGCTGGTGGGACCAGCCGCCCTACCGTCGGGCCTTGCCCTACGGTCAGGCTGTGAGGATGATCCGTCTGAGCTGGGGGCCACGCATGAAGCACACAGTCGAGTCCGTGATGACCGCTGAGGTCGTCGCCATCAGGCCGTCCAGCCCGTTCCGGGATCTGGTGCGGCTACTGCAGCAGCACCGGATCAGCGCCCTGCCGGTAGTGGACGACGCTGGCCGGCCAGTCGGCATCGTGTCCGAGGCTGACCTGCTGGTGAAGGAGGGGTATCCGCACGGCGCCGAGGACGCCGGGATGGTCGACGCGATTCGCTACCGCCGGCGGCTGGGCAAGGCCGCCGGCGCCACCGCCGCCGAGGTGATGGCCGCACCCGTGATCACCATTGCCGTGGGGACCTCCGCCGTGGAGGCCGCCCGGCTGATGGTCCGCCAGGGTGTCAAGCGTCTGCCCGTGGTGGACGAGCAGGGCAGGCTCGCCGGGATCGTGACCCGCAGTGACCTGCTCAAAGTTTTCCTGCGCCCCGACCCGGCGATCGGCTGGGAGGTGGAGCACGACGTCATCCGCGATCGGCTCGGGTTCGCTCCCGGAGCCGTGCGGGTTAAGGTGCGCGGTGGGGTGGTCAGCCTGCGTGGCGAGGTGGACCGTCACAGCCAGGTTCCCGCGCTGGTCCGCCACGTCCAGGCCGTCGAGGGTGTGGTCGACGTCGACGCCCAGCTCACCTGGCGCATCGACGACCAGATCAAGACGGCCCCATGGCCAGTCGCTTGATCCCGGTGAAATACGCCTTTCGGGATTTCGGCCAGGCCGACGGAGGTGTGCGATGTCGCAGGTCACTATGTATCTGAAGGACCGCCACGTTCCCTTCGAGGTCCTGCCGCATCGTCGGGCGGTCAGCTCCAACCAGGAGGCGCGAGTGCTCGGCGTCGACGCCGACACGGTCGTCAAGACGGTTGCGCTGGTCACCGCCGACGGCTATTGGCTGGCGGCGATCCCAGCCTCCTGCCGGTTGGACCTGCGCCTGGTGCGCGAGGCCCTCTCCGATGACAGCGTGCGGCTCGCCAGCGAGGAAGAGCTGCTGGTGGCCTTCCCTCACTACGAGCTAGGGGCATTGCCGCCGCTGGGGAGGCTGCTGGGCGTGGCGGTGCTGGTCGACCCACGCGTGCTCCGCCACGAGCGGGTTGCCTTCGCCGGGGGGATGTCGACCGAGTCCGTGAAGGTGTGCGGCGCGGAGCTGTTCGCCGGTGAGCCCGGGCTGGTGGCGCCGATCGCTCGTGATCCGGAGTTGGACTGACACTCGTTCATCCGACGCCAACGCGCAACCCTGCTGGGCGCCTACCCTCCGGCAAGAGGCGTCTCCTGTTCTTCGAGGAGGCGGTTGAGGCCTGCCCAGATTCTCTGTTCCTGGCTCCGGCCGATGACGAATCGTCGCCTTCTTCAACGCGCACTTGAAGCCATAGGATCGAAGGCGGGCCCGAACAGGGTCGCCAGCAACGACGCCTCAGTTACGCCCGCGCGGCGGAGATGGAGCAGCGGCGCATAGGCCTGACCTGAGTACCCCCCTGGTACCTCGGCCGGCCCGTTGCTGCTAACCATGGACCCTTCGGCTCGAGGCTGCCTCGGGAGGCTGGTGGCCGTTGGCGAGGGACCGGGTGGTCTGCAGCGTTGTGGCCACGCGATCGAGAAAGTCCTTGATGGTGGCCTCGGCGATGCGGTGCAGGGCCAGCCGGTCGACGGTGCGGCCGACAGTACCAAGCGGAGGCTCGTAGCGGCCGCTGAAGGCGAGTTGGGTGCGGTCCTTGCCGAGTGTGCCGAGTTCGAGCTCGGCGTCGAGCTTTGGCAGCAGCCATCCGCTCGGCTCCCAGCCCATCGGTAGCGCGAGCTTCGATGGGAACTTGATTGGCCTGCCGAGCCGGACGGTCACGCGCTTGGCGACCCGCAGGCTCCCTTGGCCGATGCCGACCTCGGCCAGCAGCGGCTCGGCTCCCTCGACAGCGCTGTCGGCTAGGGCTGGTAGCCAGGTGGAAGGGGAGTCGAGTAGGGCGGCCTCGGCCTGCGCGACGGGCAGGTCCAACTCGACGAAGTAGCGAAGAAACATGGATCCATCCATATCAGGGCGTATGCCAATGGTGGTCTAGTCAGGCTGCAGTCGCGGGTATCGGTGCTGGTGAGAGTCCTGCCGGGTGAGTGTCGCAACACGCCGGAGGATGTCGTCGCGCGCCAGGATCCCGATCGCACGACCCGACTCGTCGACGACCGGAAGGCGGTTCACGCCGAGGTCCACCATGAGCATCACGGCACTGGTCAGCGGCCAAGTGCTTTGGACGGTCGTCGGTCCGTGGGTCATCAGCTCGCCGACGCGGTACCTCGCCAGCTCATCCTCGTGGCGAAGGAACGGTCCTGACGTGTGCGCGGCAACGTCGTGTCCCACGGCGGTGAACAGGTCCCGCAGGGTCACCACCCCAACGGCTCGGCCGTGGCGGACCACTGGTGCGCCGGAGACACCGGCCCGCTCCAGCCGGCGTGCGGCGACGTCTGCGGGCGTGTCTGGATCCAAGAGCAGCACCTCGCTGTGCATGGCCTCGGCGACGGTGCCAAGGAGCCGGTCCAGCGTCTGGGCCTTGTCGGGTGCTCCGTCAGTGGTCATGCGAAATTGCCTCCTTCCCTACGAGCAGTGTGGTCTGAGGGTGCACTTGCGGGCATGGCCAGTGGTCCCGGCGATCGGGGGACGTTGCGGTGCTTCAGACGTTGCGGTTCTTCAACGGGCTGGCCTGCCCTGCTAGGCTCGCGCTGTGGGCGTGCAGAAGGACCATCGGGACTTGCTGTTGGAGGCGGGCCTGGCGCTGTCGTCGGAGCGGTCGTTGCCGGCGATCCTGCAGCGCATCGTGGAGCTGGCCACCGAGCTCACGGATGCACGTTATGGCGCGATCGGTGTGCTGGGGCCAAATGGTGGGATCTCGCAGTTCGTCTACACGGGCATCACGCCTGAGCAGCACGCGGCGATCGGGCATCTGCCGGTCGGCAAGGGGATCCTCGGCGCGCTGATCGAGGACGCCCGGCCGTTGCGGCTGCGGGAGCTGTCGCGGGACCCGCGGTCGGTGGGGTTCCCGCCCCACCATCCGCCGATGCGGTCGTTTCTGGGTGCGCCGGTGATGGCCCGCGGGCAGGTGTTCGGCAACATCTACCTGACCGAGAAGCAGACCGCGGCCTCCTTCGACGCGGACGATGAGCGCGCGCTGGTGATCCTGGCGGCCCAGGCAGGGGTGGCGGTCGAGAACGCGCGCCTGAACGAGGAGTTGGAGGCGCGTGTGCAGCGTCTGGACGCGCTGCACACCATCGGCACGGCAATCGTGCAGGGCGATGACACGGATGTGGTGACCGGGCTGGTGGCCCGTCACGCTCGTGCGCTGCTGCACGCAGATTTGGCCAGCATGGTTGTGCCCAGTCGTGATCAGCAGCAGTTGACCGTGCTGACGGCTGACGGGATGGAGGCCGAGAGCCTGGTCGGCGAGATGTTCCCGCTGGAGGGGTCGGTGTCTGGCGACGCGATCACCGGCGGTCGGCTGGTTGTGTTGCGGGATGTGGCGGTGGACGAGCGGGTGGCGCAGCCGATCGTGCGGTCGGGAGCGTTCGGGCCGGCGCTGTTCGTCCCGCTGGCGGCCAGGGGCCGGCCGTTCGGGACCTTGCTGCTGGCCCGCCGTCGCGGCAGCCGGCCGTTCGAGGAGGGGGAGGTCCGGCTGGCGGAGGTATTCGCGGGGCAGGCGGCGGTGGTGCTGGAGCAGGCCAGGCTTCAGGGTGAGGTCCACCGGCTGCAGACGCTGGAGGACCGTGAGCGGATCGCACGGGAGCTGCACGACGGCACCATCCAGTCGCTGTTCACCGTCGGGCTCGGCCTGCAGGGGACCGCCTCGCTGGTCGGCGAGGGGGAGGCGGTGCAGCGGATCCAGGCTGCCGTGGAAGAGCTGGACC
>WNGK01007010.1_pt1 | contig 16295 bp, 10 predicted proteins | sample 5400601 | NCBI WGS metagenome assembly WNGK01 (sample SAMN13153376, study PRJNA577476) | soil metagenome | isolation source: 60 cm soil or saprolite under Garry oak tree replicate 1 | place: USA:California | collected 2016-06-15
TATGGCCACTAGCGCCGAACCGAAACGCCCTCCCCCGTCAGCCGTCAGCGCCGACGAAGCGCGTGACGTCGCCGAAGCCGCGCGCGAGCAGGAATGGGCCGCGCCCAGCTTCGTGCGCGACCTCTTCCTCGGCAACCTCCGGATGGATCTCATCCATCCGTACCCGGAGCAGGATGCCGACGAAGTCGCGCGCGCCAAGCCGTTTCTCGACAAGCTGGAGCGGTTCCTGCGCGAGAAGGTGGACTCGGACCAGATCGACCGCGAAGGGGAGATTCCCGACGCCGTCATTCAGGGCCTGCGCGACCTCGGCGCGTTCGGCATCAAGATCCCGCGCGAGTACGGCGGACTCGGCCTGTCCCAGCTGTCGTACATGAAGGCGATCGAGCTCGTCTCGTCGGTCGACGGCTCGATCACCGCGTTGCTCTCCGCCCATCAATCCATCGGGGTGCCGCAGCCGCTCAAGATGTTCGGCACCGATGCCCAGAAAAAGAAATACTTCCCGCGGCTCGCCAAGGGCGCGATTTCGGCGTTCGCGCTCACGGAGGCGGGTGTCGGCTCCGACCCCGCCGCGCTCGAGACGATGGCCATCCCGAGCGACGACGGCGAGGAGTGGATCCTCAACGGCGAAAAGCTGTGGTGCACCAACGGCACCAGGGCCGAGCTGATGGTCGTGATGGCGCGCACCCCGTCCAAGGTCGTCCGCGGCAAGGAGAAGCGGCAGATCTCGGCGTTCATCGTCGAAACCAGCTGGCCCGGCGTCGAAGTGGCGCACCGCTGCCACTTCATGGGCCTCAAGGCGATGTACAACGGCGTGATTCGCTTCACCAATGTCCGCGTGCCGAAGGAGAACCTGCTGTGGGGCGAGGGCAAGGGGTTGAAGCTCGCCCTGATCACCCTGAACACGGGCCGGTTGACGCTCCCCATTTCGTCGGTCGCCGCGGGCAAGCGGTGTCTCGAAATCTCGCGCCGCTGGGCGGCCGAGCGCGTCCAGTGGGGCCGGCCGATCGGCCAGCACGACGCGATCGCGCAGAAGATCGGGGCGATGGCCGCGAACACGTTCGCGATGGAGGCCGTGGCCGAGCTGTGCGGGGCGATGGCCGAGCGGGGCGGGTACGACATCCGCCTCGAAGCGGCGATCGCCAAGCTGTACAACTCGGAGGCGGGGTGGCGCATCATCGACGACACGCTGCAGATCCGCGGCGGCCGCGGCTACGAGACGGCGGACTCGCTCAGGGCGCGCGGCGAGCCGGCGGTGCCCGTCGAGCGCATCATGCGCGACTTCCGCATCAACCTCATTTTCGAGGGCTCCTCGGAGATCATGCACCTGTTCATCGCCCGCGAGGCGGTGGACAAGCACCTGCAGGTCGCCGGCGACGTCGTGATGCCTGGGAAGTCCCTGGGGCAGCGGCTCGCGGGTCTCGCCCGCTCGGCGCTGTTCTACGTTTGGTGGTACCCGTCGCGCTGGCTCGGCTGGGGACTCTGGCCGCGCTATGCCGGGTTCGGTTCGCTCGCGGGCCACGTGCGGTTCGTCGAGCGCAACGCGCGGCGCCTGTCGCGCGGCGTCTTCCATTCGATGATCCGGTTTGGGCCGAAGCTCGAGCTGCGCCAGGCGGTGCTGTTCCGCCTCGTGGACGTCGGCGCCGAGCTATTCGCGATGGCGGCGACCTGCGCGCGGGCCCGGTGGCTCCTCGGCCGCGACCGCGCGAGCGGTGAGCGCGCCGTGCGCCTCGCCGACGTGTTCTGCCGCCAGGCGCGCGGCCGCGTGCGGGCGAAGTTCAAGGGCTTGTGGCGGAACGAGGATGTACCGACATACAAAGTCGCCCAGGATGTGTTGAAGGGCGAGCATCGGTGGCTTGAGAGAGGGATGGTCGAGCTGGACAGCTAGGCGGCTTGATGCGCGATCATGATGCTCTTCAGACGCTCCGGCCCCTCGGCTCCGGCGCCGGCATCGCCGTAGGGCGCCGGGTGCCCCTCCGCTTCTAGTACGACGCTGGGACAGACAAGCGTATACTGCCGCGCCCGGATGCGGTCCGCCGCAGGCGCCGCGGCGACGGGGGCCGCGATGATCACCTGCCGCGCGCCGAGCTGCTCCGCCGCCTTCGCCGCCGCCAAGACCTTCCACGGGTAGACGATCTGCCCGTCCACGATCACCACGGTGCGACCCTGAAGGTTTTTCACCGGGCGTTGAGTGCGGTACAGAACGAGGTCCTGCTTCACGCGCGCGCGGGACTCGTCGATCGCCGCCTGTAACTTCTCGAGCAGGTTCATCCCCGGCAGGAAATCGGGATCCATCTCGGCGGGCGCCGACTCCGCCATCGCTCCGATCGGCGCGAGGTTCGAGCCGAGCTTGATGAACGACGCGACGATCACATCGAACTGCGCGCCCATCGCCTTCGAGGCATGCGCGGCGATCTCCACGCCCTCCGGCGTGATCCCCAACAGGATGCACGACTGATATCCCTGGCCCGCCAACTGCTGGCCGAGCGCGGCGCCCGCGCTGGAGCGCGTCGGATAGAGACTGGGGCGGGACGGTCGAGCGTCAGGCACGGTGCGCCAAGATACGAAAGCCCGCCCCTCCCCGCCACAGGTTATCTTTCCCGCGCACCCAACTTGAGGACTCGCAGTGGCGAAGGATACCCTCTCCGTCACCGACAATCGCACGGGAAAGTCGTACGAGATCCCGATCCAGGACGGGACGATCAAGGCGGCGGACCTCCGCCAGATCAAGGCCTCGGCCGACGACTTCGGGCTGATGAGCTACGACCCGGCGTACATGAACACGGCCTCGTGCCGCAGCGCGATCAGCTATATCGACGGCGACAAGGGCATCCTGCGCTATCGTGGGTACCCGATCGAACAGCTCGCCGAACAGAGTACGTTTCTCGAGACGTCGTACCTGCTGCTGCATGGTGAGCTGCCGTCGGCGGCGGAGCTCGATGCGTGGGTCTTCAACATCACCCACCACACGATCATTCACGAGAACATCAAGAAGTTCATCGACGGCTTCCACCACGATGCCCATCCGATGGGCGTGTTCGTGAGCACGGTGGCGGCGCTGTCGACCTTCTATCCCGAGGCGAAGCGCATCACCGACGAGGCCTCGCGCACCAACCAGATCTTCCGCTTGATCGCGAAGACTCCGACGCTGGCGGCGTTTGCCCACCGCCACACGGTCGGGATGCCCTACGCGTATCCCGACAACGATTTGAGCTACACCGGCAACTTCCTGAACATGATGTTCAAGGCCACGGAGGTGAAGTACGTTCCGAACCCGACGCTCGAGCGGGCGCTCGACGTGCTCTTCATCCTGCACGCCGATCACGAGCAGAATTGCTCGACCAGCGCGATGCGCGCCGTGGGGTCGGCCCACGCCGACCCCTACTCCTGCATGGCGGCCGCCGCCGCGGCGTTGTACGGACCGCTGCACGGGGGCGCGAACGAAGAAGTGCTGCGGATGCTGCGGGAGATCGGCACGATCGACCACATCCCGGCCTACATCCATCGCGTGAAGCAGGGCGAGGTGCGCCTGATGGGGTTCGGGCACCGCATCTACAAGAACTACGATCCCCGCGCCAAGATCATCAAGCGGACCGCCGAGCAGGTGTTCGACGTCACGGGGAAGAACCAGCTGATCGACATCGCGCTCGAGCTGGAGCGGATCGCGCTCCAGGACGAGTACTTCGTGTCCCGCAAGCTCTACCCCAACGTGGACTTTTACTCGGGGATCATCTACGAGGCGATGAAGCTGCCGATCGACATGTTCCCGGTGCTGTTCGCGATCGGGCGCACGCCGGGGTGGCTGGCGCAATGGCAGGAGATGTTGCTCGACAAGGAGCAGAAGATCGCGCGGCCGCGCCAGGTGTACATCGGCTCGCCGGTGCGGGACTTCGTGACGATTGAAAAGAGGACGTAGAAATACGACGTAGAAGTAAAACGTAGAGATTCGACGCAGTCTTTGGACGTCTTCTTTTAACGGGGTCCCATGCCTACCTACATCCTGCTCTCGAATCTGACCGACGACGGCGCCAAGGCGCTGCAGGCCAAGCCGAAGCGTCTGCAGGAGGTCAACAAGGAGATCGAGAAGTTCGGGGCCAAGGTCACCGCGCAGTACGCCGTGCTCGGACTTTACGATTTCGTGAGCATCGTGGAGTGTCCCGACAACGAGACGATCGCCCGCGTGTCGGTGGAGCTCGCGTCGCGCGGCAGCGTGCGCCTCATCACCCTGCCGGCGATGCCGGTCGCGAACTTCGTCCGCAACCTGAAGGGCTAGGGCGGCGGCGGCGGCCGGGTCGAACCGCCACCCGAGCCCACCAGCGCCCGCACCCCGAGAATCGTCGCGACGATCCCGGCGGCGCCGCTGCCGATCACGAGCGCACTCCGCACCGGGGATGCCCGCTTCTCGCGCACCGCGGCGATGTCCTGCCTCGGCAGGCTGACGCCGATGCCGGTCGCCTCGTAGGTCCGCCCTTCTTGCCCCCACAACCGCGCCACCGCCACCGCCAGGGAATCCGCACCCGAGGAGAGGAGCCGCCCTTGCACGACCGTGATCCCGTGCACCGTGACGTCTTGCAGCACGACGTCGCGAGGCGCGGCGAGCTGGACTTGCACGTCGGCTCCATTGGCGGGCGCGGGACCGCCGAGCGCGACATAGCTGTAGCAGCCGCCGACGACGACCAGCAAGACGGACAACAAGCCCCGCATCGGGACCTCCGATGTCAAAACCCGAACTGCTTACCCACCCGGACCGGGGTGACACTCCCCTTGGTCGACCCGTCACCCAGCTGGCCGCGGTCGTTGAAGCCCCAGCAATAGGCGACGCGCTCGGTGGTGAGCCCGCAGCTGTGCTGGGTGCCCGCGCTGATCGAGCCGAACGTCAACCCACCGGCCACCAGCGCCGGCATCCGGGTACAGAGCTGACCACCGCAGAAAGCGGCCGGCTGGCTGCCGAGCTGCCCGCTGCCATCCGACCCCCAACAATAGCCGGCGCCGCTGACGGTCACACCACACGTGTGCGTCCCGCCCGCGCTGATGGAAGCAAATACCAGGCCGCCGAGCACGCGAGTGGGGGCGAGCGCCTGATTCACCAGCGTGTCGCCTAGCTGCCCAAGCGTATTGTCGCCCCAGCAATCGACGTCGCCGCTCGCCTCCAGCGCGCAGGTGTGAGTGAAGCCCGTGCTCAGCGCCGTGAACTTCCGTCCGCCGGTCACGGGTACCGGGACCACCGTGTCCGTCGTCGTCCCCGTGCCCAGCTGGCCCGCGTCGTTCGCCCCCCAACACCACGCCGTGCTGTCGACGGCGAGCCCGCAGCTGTGCTGCGCCCCGGCGCTTACCGCGAGGAGTCGCAGGTTCCCGGCGACCGCCACTGGCGCCGGTCGATCGGCGCGGCCGCTGTCTCCGAGCTGGCCGTGGGCGCCCCAACCCCAGCACCACGCCGTGCTGTCGGTGGCAATGCCGCAGGTGAAGGCACCCCCCGCTTCTACGACGAGCATGGTGAATCCGCCTGCGACCGGCACGGGGACCGGCGCCCCGGCCAGGCCGCCGTTCCCGAGCTGGCCGCTCAGATCGAACCCCCAGCAGTAGGGCTTGCCGCCCGCGGTGAGGCCGCAGGTGTGGCCACCGCCGCTACTTACCGAAGCGAAGCTGGATTCGCTGAGCACCCGTACCGGAAGCGGCCGGTCGGAGTGGGAGCCGTCTCCGAGCTCGCCGTCCCGGTTCCAGCCCCAGCAATACACGCGGTGTGTCGTTGTCGTGCTGCACGTGTGCAACACCCCGACGGCCACCGAGGCCAGCGGCGCATCGATGGGCGGCGGGTCGAACGGCGGCTCGCTGAGCCCGCAGGCGGCCCCGCCGAGGGCAACGAGGAGGGCTACTGGGACGCGACGGACGCTCATGCTGTCGGCAATGTATTGCCTCGCGGTCTTGACGTCGACTGCGTCGGGCTGCACACTCGACGCGTAGATCTTTCCGACCGATCGGGTTCCCGCCGTCCTCGATCGGAGTTTGAAGTCGTCCGCAGCGAGGCTTCATCCCGAGGCACGTGTGCCTCAGACGAGTTGTCGTCCGGTTCTTCCTTCACAGGAGGTGGAGATGACGTCTCCGCTTCGTTGGTCGACTCGCGCCCTCGCGTTGGGTGCGAGCGTCGTGTTGTGCGCCCTGGCAGCGTCGCCGGTCTACGCGCAGGTGACCGGGACCGTTCGGGGCCAGTTGACCGATGTGACGACGCGCCGCCCGGTGGACGGCGCCGAGGTCTACATCGTGGGCACCGATCTGCGCACGCTCAGCAACGCCACCGGCCGGTTCGAGCTGAACGTGAAAGCCGGCGACGTCGACGTCCGCGTGCGGCGCTTCGGCTACGCCAGCGTCACCAAGCGCGCGACGGTGCCCGCTGGCGAGGCAGTCACCGTGGACTTCGAGCTCAATCAGGCGGCGATCGGTCTCGACGCGATCGTCGTGACTGGGGCGGGCGCGGAGACCGAGAAACGCAAGCTCGGCAACACCGTCGCGACGATCGACGCGAGCACTCTAAAGAATGCGCCGGTCGTGAACATCTCGGAGGCGCTCGCCGCCCGGGAGCCCGGCGTGAGCGTATTGCCCTCTGGTGGGCTCGCGGGCGAAGGGGCGCGGATCCGCATCCGCGGCATCGCCAGCCTCTCGCAGGCCAACGAGCCGATCGTCTACATCGACGGCGTCCGCGTGGACCGCAGTGGCGGGTTCGGGGACTACATCGGCACGGGCGGCGGCGGCACGCCGTCGCGGTTGGACGACATCAATCCCGACGCGATCGACCACATCGAGATCTTGAAGGGCGCGGCCGCCGCGACGCTGTACGGCACCGAAGCCTCGGCGGGCGTGATTCAGGTATTCACCAAGGCCGGCACGCGCGGTGCGCCGCGCTTCGACTTCACGACCGAGCAGGGCGTCTCCGACTACCCGAGCGGGCGCTATCACCCGAACGCCGGCTTCGCTCGGACGGCGGCGCAGGCGCAGTACCTCGGGTGGTTCTACTTCCGCGACTCCACGGCGTTACAACCCTTCCAGGTGTTCGAGCGCAACTTCATCCCCGCCCTGTTCGAGACCGGCTACAACCACACGTACTCCGGCTCGGTGAGCGGCGGCACGCCCGCCGTCACGTATTTCGTGAACGCCCGGGTGCAGCGCGAGGACGGGCCCTTCGGCAACGCGCAGCTCGGCCCGGCGAACGACGCGGACCGCAAGGTGCAAGGGTCGGCGTCGATCGTGATGCTGCCGACCGACAACTTGAAGATCCGCGTGAACACACAGTACGTGGACGCGCATCACGAAACGCCCGCGAATAACAACAACATCTTCGGCACGATCTCGACGATGATCTTCGGCAAGCCGGAGAAGGCCGGGTGCAACTCGGCCGCGGACGTCACGGGGGACGGCGACTGCCGCATCGGTGGCAATCCCAGCGCCGCGATCGCCCCGGGAAACCCGTTCGGGTCGCCGGCCTTCAACACCGTGCGGGAGACGATGCAGGAGCTGTACGGGCAGAACACGAAGCACTTCACCGGGAGCGTGAACGTCGCCTACCAGGCGTCGCCGCAGCTCAGTGGGGAAGCGACGTTCGGCGTGGACATGACCAACCAGATCAGCACCGACTTCGCACCGTTCGGGCACAACCTCGACGGCGTGGCCGGCTTCGACCCCGAGGGCTTCAAGTTTCTCGATAACCGAACCCGGCGCGAGATCACCGCGGAGCTGAAGGGCACCTGGGCCCGTCCGTTCGGGACCTCGTTCCAATCGACATTCGTCGCGGGCGGCCAGGGATTCCTCGCGCACCTGGACGACGAAGGCCTTGGCGGCGAGGTGTTCCCGGGGCCGGGGCTCGACGTGACCAGCGCCGGGCTCTACAAGGGCATTTACGAGCGAATCCTCGAAACGGTGAACGTGGGCGCGTTCGCCCAGGAGCAGCTCGGCTACCGCGACTTCGCCTTCGCGACGGTCGGCGCGCGCTACGACCGTAACAGCGCGTTCGGAAAGACCTCCGAGGGCGTGTGGTACCCGAAGGCCGGCCTGTCCTTCATCCCGAGCGCCCTGTCTTTTTGGGGGCACTCGGCGCTCACGAGCAGAGTGTCCACGCTGCGGCTGCGCGCCGCGATCGGACAGTCGGGTCTGCAGCCGGGAGCGTTCGACAAGTTCACGACGTTCTCGCCCCTGCCGGCCGAGACCGGGCCCGGGTTGCAGCCCGATAACCTGGGGAACCCGAACCTCAAGCCCGAGATCAGCACCGAGCGTGAGGTCGGGATGGAGATCGGCCTGGCGCATGATCGGGTGGCGTTCGAGGCCACCTATTACCGGCGCACCACCAAGGACGCGCTCTACCCCCGGCAGTTTCCGGTGTCGGGTGGGTTCACGAATCTGCAGCTCGACAACATCGGAGAGATCAAGGGCGGTGGCTGGGAGCTGAACGTCCGCGGGCTGGTGTTCAACCGCCCGGGCCTATCGGTCAACCTGTTCGCGAACGGCGCCTGGAGCTGGACGTACGTCACCAACCTAGGCGGCGCTCCGCCGCTGAAGGTCGGCGGGAGTTACCCGCGCTACCGCAACTTCGTGATCCAGGGTTACCCGGTCGGCGCGCTGTTCGGGGCGAAGCTGCTGCAGCCATGCAGCCAGCGGCCCGCCGGGGCGACGTACCGTTGCCTGCAACCAGGTCAGCTGCCGTATGACGTGACCGGCCCTACCGTCGGCACGCCCGACGGCGTTCCCGACAACGAGGCCGACCTTCTTGCCTACTTCGCGACTCCGCGGACGCTGACGCCACTCAGCGGCCATGTCAACCAGGGAAGCTACTATACCGGCATGCTGATGGTGGACGAGGATGGGGATGGCGATTTCCTCGATCACTATCTCGGGAAATCGTACCCGGACTGGCAGGGGTCCTTCGGGGCGAACGCCACGTTCGTGCGCAACTTCGAGCTGGCGGCTGTGCTCGAATACAAGTTCGGCAACTACACCATCACGAACCTCACGGATGCGTTCCGTAATTCGAACGCCGGCATCGGACGGAACACCCGCGCGACCGCCGAGGTGGAAGCCACACTCATGAATCCCGCGAGCACACCGCAGCAACGGCTCCAGGCGGCGAAGAGGTGGCTGAAGCTGAAAGCGCTTACGCCGCACGACGGGCTCAACCAGAGCGAGAATGGCGCGTTCCTGCGCTGGCGCGAGCTGTCGTTGACCTACAACCTGCCGGGCCGCTGGTCCGAGCAACACTTCGGGCTGCACTCGGTCTCGATCCGCGCAGCGGTGCGGAATCTGGCGCTGTGGACTGGCTACACCGGCATCGATCCCGAGCTGAACGTGTTTGGGCGCGGTGCGGCGTCGGCCGACCTGAACGGGATCGACCAGAACTTCGGCGACGCGATCGACGCATTCGGCTTTGCGTTGCCGCGACGGTTCACGTTCGCCGTCCGCTTCGGCTTCTGACCCCATCACCGGAAAGGAGAGAGTTGCCATGTCGACTACCAAGAGCCTCGGGGTCCGGAGCCGCGCGATCATCTCGTTGTATCTGGCCGCGCTGGCGGCCGCCTGCAGCGGCCTCCTGGACGTGGAGAATCCGAACAACGTCAACATTGAGAATCTCAGCAACCCTGCCGTCGCGGGTGCGCTGGCGAACGGAGCTCTGTCGGCGACGGCCCGGGCGTGGGGCACCGTGCTCACGCCCTACTCGGAAGCCACCGACGAGCTGACGTGGATCGGTTCGCGAGACGCCTGGAACGACCTCGACCAAGGGTCCCTTTCGGGCGTTACGAACGAGTTTGTGGACGCGGCGTTCCCCTCGCTGGCGCAGGCGCGCTGGCTGTCGGACGAGTCGATCAAGCGACTCAATGGGTTCGCTGCCGCGGGAGTGTTGCCGGACAGCAACGACCTGGCGCGGTCGTACCTCTACGGGGCCATCGCCTACGTCACGATCGGGGATATGTTCGATGACTGGCCGATCGGGTCGGACCGCACGCGGGCTGCGCCGCCGCTCGGGCCGGCCAACATGGCTCAGGTGTACGACACGGCCATCGCGTACACCACCCGGGGGATCGCCATCGCCGACTCCACCGGCAACGCGGACCTGGTGCTCGATCTCACGGCCATGCGGGCGCGCGCCCGGCACGCGAAGGTCGTGTGGCAGATGCTCAACCCCTTCACCGCCGCGACGCTGGCGAATCCGCTGGTGAACGACGCCGGCGCCGTGGCCGATGCCAATGCCGCGCTGGCGCTCGCCGCGGCGACCCCGGACTGGATGTACCGGTTCAACTACAGCTCGGGGACGATCAGCACGAGTATCGGATTCGAAGTGAATCAGCGGCTGGAGAGCCGGTTCGGCGATCTCTACATATTCCCGACCGCGGACAACAAGCGCGTGGAGAGCATCCGCCTCCGGGATCCTATCGACAACGTGCCCGATCCGGTCCTGTCGAGGACTATCTACGAGTTCGTCACGGGAGTGCAGTACGGCTCCCTGACGGTCCTCTCGAGCCGCGAGATGTACCTGATTCTCGCCGAGTCACGTCTGGCCCAGAACGACTCGGTGGGCGCCGCGACGTACATCAACAACGTCCGCGCATTGGACCCGGGGCTTACACCCTACAACCCCCTGAACGCCGCGCAACCCCGCGCGCTGGCCATGTACCAGCACGAGCGCCGCGTGAACCTCTTCTTACAGGGACGGCGCCTGGCCGATCACTACCGGTTCGGCGTACCGGCGGACAAATGGCCCCCCAACGCGGAAGCGCGGCTGCAACCGGGGACGGTCTTCCCCATCACGAACACGGAGCGTCTGGCGAACTGCTACATCAACGGGACGTGCTAAGCGCCTAGCGGCGCTTCTTGCCGCCGCGCCGCGGCCTGAGCGACCGCTCGGGCCGCGCCGCCTCGGCCTGCTGCAGCCTCGGCTGCATCGGCGGCACCGACGGCTCGAACCCGGGGATCACTTCGCGCGGAAACCCCTTCCCGATCAGCTTCTCCACGTCGGCCATCAGCAGCCACTCGTCCGGGGAGATGAGGGTCAACGCGAGGCCCTGCGCCCCGGCGCGGGCCGTCCGGCCCACCCGGTGCACGTACACCTCGGGATCGGTCGGCACATCGAAGTTCACCACCATGCGGATGCCGTCCACGTCGATCCCGCGCGCCGCGATGTCGGTCGCGACGAGAATCTCGGCTTCGCCGGAGCGGAACTGATCCAGGGTGCGCTGGCGCTGGCTTTGCGCCTTGTCCCCGTGCAACGCGTTCGCCGCGATGCCCTCGCGCCGCAGGAACGTGACGAGCTTGTCGGCGCCGTACTTGGTGCGGGTGAAGACGAGCGTCTGGCCGGCCGGCTTGGCCTTGAGGATCGACCCGAGGGCACCCTTCTTCTGGACCTTGTCCACCGCGACGATGATGTGCTCGATGCCGTCGGCGGGCTGCGCCCGGCGGCCGATCTCGACCGACGCATGGCCGTTCAGGGCCCGGCGCGCGAGCGCGTCCACCTCCGGCGAGATCGTCGCCGAGAAGAGCATCGTTTGCCGCTCGTCGGGGAGGGCGTTGAGGATGCGCCGCACGTCGGGGGCGAATCCCATGTCGAGCATCCGGTCGGCCTCGTCGAGCACCAGGACTTCGAGCTTCGAGAAGTTGACGTGGCCGCGTTCCATGTGGTCGAGCAAACGACCGGGGGTCGCGACGACGATGTCGGCGCCGTGCTTCAGGGCGCGGGTCTGTGGCTCCATGCCGACGCCGCCGTACACCGCGGCGCCCTTGAGATGCGTGTGGCGCCCATAGGCGCGGACGCTGGTGACGACCTGCTCCGCCAGCTCACGGGTGGGCACGAGGATCAGGGCGAGCGGACCCGATCAAATCGCGGCCCGCGAGCGCCAGCGGGATCGCTTCATTTTGGATAGGGGTGGGGTGCTCGTAACCTTCATCGGCCACGGCACGGACGAGCTCGGGCATGAGGCCCAGGGCTGTGAATGACATAGTACTCCTTTACTGCACACACACGCGCGCTGCGGGTGACCGTGTGTCACCACGTCGCAACTTCGCTAGTTGTGAACCTGGGGAATGAGACCGGGCGTGTGTACAGCGCCGGAACCCGCTCCTGAGCGGGACGGTCCTTCGGAAGGAGGCCAGCTCGCGGTTCTCTGCACCACCAAGGTAGCAACCTGTACTCCGAAACGGTAGGGGCACGGCAATGCCGTGCCCCTACCTTTCCCCGACAACCTGTCTATTTCGCTGCCGTCGGCTCCTGCCCCCACCACCACATCGTCGGCAGTGCCTTCTGCCGCGGCCACACTTCGTTCAGCGTCCCCCCCTCGTACAGCCGGCCGTTCTTCATGACGTACCGAATCGTGTTCGTGTTGTGGATGTCTTCCAGCGGATTCGCATCGAGCACGATCAAGTCGGCGAGCTTGCCCGGCTCGAGCGAGCCCAGGTCCTGCTCGAACCCGATGGCGTGCGCCCCGTCCCACGTCGCGACCCGCAGCACCTCGAGCGGTTTCATCCCCCCCGCCGCCATGGCCCACAACTCCCAATGGCAGCCGAGTCCGTCCAGCTGGCCGTGACAGCCCATGCCCACGAACCCGCCGGCACGCAGGATCGACGCCGCCGATGCCGCGATGCGCGGGAAGACGTACTGATTGTCCCGGAACCAATCGCGGCGCTCGGCGCGCTGGTCGATCTCCTCGTGCGGGATGAAGCGCCGAATCTTCGCGTCGTCGTGGATGTCGAAGTGTTCGTAGAAGTAATTCTCCGAGAACGGGCCCCCGTACGACACGAGCAGCGTCGGCGTGTAGTTGATGCCCGACTGCGCGATCAGCTGCACCGCATCCTTGTACAGCGGCATGATGGGGTAACTGTGCTCGTGTCCCGGATAGCCATCGAGCGCTTCCGTCAGGTTCATCTTGAAGTCGAGGCCGCCCTCGGTCGTCGGCATCAGGTTCAGCTCCTTCGCCGCCATGATGACCCACTGCCGCTGCTTGCGGTTCCCCGTCATGTACTCCTTGATCGTGTGAGTCCCGTAGAACTCGCTGTAGCGCCGCAGGGCGTTGCGTGCGTCGTCCAAGCTCTGGAAGTTCTCGTCCCAGAAGACGCCCGGGCCGGTGTGATAGATCCGCGGTCCCAACAGGTCTCCCGTCTCGACCTGATCCGCATAGGTCAGGACGTCCGTGGTCGCCGTCTGGGGATCGCGCGTGGTCGTCACCCCGTAGGCGAGGTTCGCGAGGTACTGCCACACCTGGGACTCGTGAATCCCCCAGCCGCCGCTCGGCCACGGATGGGCGTGGACGTCGACGAGCCCGGGAATGATCGTCTTGCCGGTCACGTCGATGATCTGAGCACCCGCCGGCGCCTGCCCGCGCGCACCCACCGACACGATGCGGTTGTCCGTGACGACGATGTCGCCGTTTTCGATCACTTCATCGCCCTTCATCGACACGATGCGCGCGCCGCGCAGGACGACGGTGCCGCGGGGCACGTCGCGCGGGGCGCGAATCGTCACGTCCACGCGGGGCGGCTCGTACGCCGGCAGCTTGGCGAGCGAGTCGGAACGGGCCTTGAGCCGCTTCTGCACCGAATCGGGCCGCGCCTTGACGCTGTCGCTCTTCAGGGAGTCGGCGCGCAGCGAGTCCACTCGCGCTTTGGCCTTGCCGAGCGAGTCGGCGACGGCCGGGTCGTAGCGGAAGAAGCTGGGGCCGATCGACCAGTACACCGATTTCGCGTCCGGCATCCAGCCGATGAAGTCGCCGCCGATGCGCGTCAACCGGTGGATCGGGAATGACGCGCTCGACGTATCGGAAATGCTGATGCGCGGCGTCGGGCCGCCGACGAGCGGCAGCGTCACGAGGTAGACGTTGTTCCCCGCCTGCGCGAGCACCTGGTCGGTGTCGGGGCTGATCAGGATTTCATCCGCGGGCTGCGGTTCGGCCCCGGGGCCGGGATAGGTGTAGCCCGTCACCTTGAGGTAGGCGCGGCGGTCGGTGCCGTCGTAGCGGATCGAGACCAGGCCCTCGGGACCTGCGTAGTAGTAGATCCGGCTGGCGTCGCGGGCGAAGTGGGGCCTGCCCCATCCGTCATACGGTGCGATGCGCGTCGCCGCTCCCCCCGCGGCGGGAAGCCACACGAGCTCGTACCCGGGCCCGAAATGCGCCGTGAGCCGCTGGCTGCGCGGCCCCTTCACCGCCACGATGCGCTGCCCGTCGGGTGACCACGCCGGCGTGTCGTAGAACGCCGCGTCCGCCGTGAGCCGCACCGGGGCCGCGCGGCCGTCGGCGCGAACCTTGTTGATGGACCCGCCGCCGTTGCTCCAGGTGACGTACGCCAACCACTGGCCGTCGGGCGACCACATGGGCACCTGCTCGTGCACCGTGTCGTTCGTCAGCCGCCGCGGCGTGCCTCCCGGCAGATCCAGCACATAGAGCCGGTCGAGCGCGCTGAACGCGAGCCGCTTACCGTCAGGTGACGGCGACGCGTTCCGGATCTGGCGCAGCAACACGGCGCCCGTGTCCACGCGGTACGCGAAGCGCACAAGCGGTCCGAGGTTCATCGTCACTTGCGCGGTGAATGGGATCGCCGTCGCCTGACCTGAGGGCACCTCGACGCGCCAAATCTTGCCGCCGTACGAGGCGACGATCGCCTTGGAGTCCGGCGTGAACGAGAAGCCGGGGTAGAGGTCGCGCGTGAAGCGCGACTCCTCGTCGTCACGCGTCACCGGATAGACCAGCCAGCGCTCGTCGCCCGTCTGAAGGTTGCGCAGGCGGAGCCCGGTTTCGGCGTCGTAGCGCGTCGCGTACACGAGCCAGGCGCCGTCGGGCGAGAGCACGGGACGCATCGCGCTGCCGTAGAGGTCGGTTTGCGGGAACGTACGGCCGAGCTGGCGGTCGTAGATCGCGAGCTGCCATAGCGGGTATTGCAGGTCGTACCCGAAGCCGCCGCGGTGACGGGCCACCCAGATGTAGCGGGGATCCTTCCCGAACGCCGCGCCGAGCGTGTTCATCGGCGGCGGCTGGTTGGGACCGGCTTGCACACGCAGCATCGCCGCGCCCGACCCGCCGTCCTTGTGGTACAGCCACAACTCGTACACGCTGCCGAGCACGCCGCTGGTGCGCGACGCGACGATGTAATTGCCGTCGGGCGTCCATTCGGGCGAGGCGTACAGGTTGTTGTTCCCCTTGGTGAGAGCCTTAGGGTTCTTCCCGTCGGCGTCACACAGCCAGATGTTCTCGGCGCCCGAGCGGTCGGAGAGGAAGACGATGCGCTTGCCGTCGGGAGACCAGCGGGGCTGCGAATCGAACGCGGGTCCGGACGTGAAGCGCGTCGCCGCGCCACCCGCCGCGGGCATCGTGTAGAGGTCGCCAAGCAGCTCGAACACGATCGTCCGGCCGTCGGGCGACACGTCGAGCGATATCCATGTGCCCTCGGACGTTTCGAAGCTCACCGTCCGATCCATCTTCAACGGCAACGAGTCACGCTTGGTCGTGTCAGGCGGGGGAAGCTGAGGGGGAGGCTGCTGTACAGCGAACGACACTGCGACAAGCAGGGCAAGCATGGATTCTCCGGACTGAAAACCGACGGTAGAAGGGGCGACGGCAGAAAAATCGACGGTAGAAAATGCGACGGTAAAAAAGCGACGGTAAGGGGCAGAACCCTTACCGTCGCCTCATCTACCGTCCTCTACCGTCGCTTTACCTACCGTCGTTTTTAGATACTCAGCGCCCGCACCTGTCTCGGCGCCGGGTCCTGAGACCGCAGGACAATCCGCATCGCATGGGTGTCGAAATCGATCTCCCATCCCGCGATGCGAGGCCTGACAAATTCCTCACCGTCGTCCGGCGTGAGACCCTCCGGCGTGGCGTCGAGGAATTCCATCAACTTCATGCGATGCTCGAGATAGGTGCAGCCGTCGCGGCTCGCCGCGATGCGGATACCCACATCGTCATCGAGCTGACGCCGCACGAATCCCTGAGCGACTTCGAGCAACCGGCCGACGATCACACGCTCCAGCATCACGCCATCCTTGCGGGCCAGCCGCCGGGCCAGCACACGAGCCCGGGCCTGGTCTAGACAGAGGGCAAGGAATTGCCGCCGGATCTCCGGATGCGGCCGCCGCTTGCTCTTGGTCTCGCCGTCCCGCTCCGCCTTCGCGCAGGTGGGGAGGTCGTTCCGATGGAGCTTGAGGAACTTGGTCATGGGCGCGTAGACATCCATCCGACCGGGGGCCGGAGGACGCCGCCGTCCCGCGACGAGGTCAGCGATGTAGATCTCAGACACCTGAACCGCATCCGCCAGCTCGCGCGGGGTGCGCTTCAGCT
>WNGK01013649.1_pt1 | contig 16291 bp, 7 predicted proteins | sample 5400601 | NCBI WGS metagenome assembly WNGK01 (sample SAMN13153376, study PRJNA577476) | soil metagenome | isolation source: 60 cm soil or saprolite under Garry oak tree replicate 1 | place: USA:California | collected 2016-06-15
TAAACCCGCGACTCGGCGTTTACCCGTAAACGGGCACGGGGCGTCGGTACTCACACCGGTTCACCGGCACATGCCGAGTCGCGGCTTGAGCCGCGCATACACGAGCGGCGGACCTTTCACAGCCGAGGTGTTGGAGGAGCAAGCGTGGCCGTGAGAAAACTGAGTGTGTCAGGACTGCTGCTGGCAGTGGCGTGCCGGGGCTCGGCGCCGGGCGGGGGTGGAGACCAGGCGAGAAGCGACTCGGCTCTCACGGCCCGGACGTGGGGATTGGCGTACCTGCAGCAGAATCAGCTCCCCCGTGCCGAAGCGGAGTTCAAGAAAGTCGTGGCGCTCGCCCCCGATCAGGCCCTCGGGTATGCGAACCTCGGGCTCGTATACCTGCGGGAAGGTCGCTACCGCGATGCCGAAGCCCAGCTGCGCCGCGCCGCGGTGCTCGATTCCGCCGACAGCGACGTTGACCTGATGCTGGCCAGCGTGTACCAACAAACCGGTCGCGAGACCGACGCACACCGCGCAATCGACCGCGTGTTGCGGCGCGATTCCACCGACATCCGGGCGCTGTACGCCCTCGCCGCGCGGTCCGCCGACCCCCACGAACGACAGCGCCGGGAAGGCCTGCTGCGTCACGTGATGGCCCGCGCCCCCGCGAATATCGTCGTTCGCCTCGAGCTCGTGGACCTGCTGCTGGCGGGTGGATCGGCCGGTGACGCCGCCGGCGAGCTCGAGGCGCTCGAGCGGCAGCTGCCCCAATTGCCGCGGGAGGCCGCACGCTTCTTCGAGCGCGCCCTTGTCCTGGCGCGCTCGGGCCGCGCGGCCGAAGCGGCGGCTCAGGCACGGCTCTTCCACCGCGCTATGGAGGTCACCCCCGGCTACCAGGTCGGTCTCGAGCGACTGGGCCCCCCCGGTTCGAGCGCCACACCCGGTACAGTCGTCGGCTTTCCCGTGCTGAGGTTCAACCCCAACCTGGCGGTGTCCACCGAGGACCCCCGGGCCGTCGCGGCGGCGATCCGCTTCACCGATGTGACTGCGGGGAGTGGGCTCGAGGGCGTGCCGGCGCTCCCCGACAGCCTCGTCGCGTCGCTCGAGCGCGCCGTGGCGCTGGCGGTGGGAGATTATGACGACGACGAGACCGAAGACCTGTTCGTCTCGGGCCACCTGTTCCGCGGCAGCCTCGGACGCTTCGTCGAAACCAGCGCGAGCTCGGGGCTAGCGCTCCGGGATCGGCCCGTCGCGGCGGCGTTCGGCGATTTCGACAACGACGGACGGCTCGACCTGTACGTCGCGACCGCCGGGCGGGGAGTCCTGTTCCGGAATGAGGGCGGGGGGAAGCTTCGCGCCGTGGCAGCTTCCGCCGGCCTGGCCGATTCGGGAACGGCAACCAAGGCCCTGTTCGTGGATCTGGACCACGACGGCGACCTCGATCTCGTCCTCGCGACGCCGGCCGGAACGCGCGCCTACCGCAACAACCTCGACGGCACGTTCCGCGAGATGGCCGCCCAGATGGGTTTCTCCGGCGCCGCCAGCCGCGATGTGGCGTACGGCGACTTCGATGGCGACGGCCGCACCGATCTGGTGGTGGTCGGCGCCGAGGGCCGCACGCAGCTCTTCCATAACACGGGCCAGGGACGCTTCGAGGATGTGACGGCGGCGAGCGGCCTCGCCGCCGTGCAGCGGGCGGGCGCAGTGGCAGTCGGCGACTACGACAACGACGGATTCCTCGACCTGTTTGTGACGTCGCTCGACGGCACCGATCCCGCGTTGTACTTGAACCGCGGCGACGGCACGTTCGTGCGCGACGCCCGCACGGACGGCCTGCGCCGCAAGCTCGCCGGCGTGGCGGGTCTGGACGCCGCGTTCTTCGACTTCGACAACGACGGCCGGCTCGATCTGATCGTCGTGGGCAAGGCCGCGGCACCGGGCGGGCGCGGCGTGTTCCTGTTCCGCAACGACGCCGCGAGAGGCTTCGAGGACTACTCCACGATCCTTCCCCCCACCGACAGCCTGCCTGCCGGCCGGGCCGTCGCCGTGGCCGACTACGACCAGGACGGCGACCTCGATCTGATCGTCGTCGGCTGGGACGGACGGCCCCGGCTGCTGCGCAACGACGGCGGGAACGTGAATCAGTACGTACAGGTCCACCTGGTCGGGCTGCGCCAGGGGAGCGGCAAGAACAACGCCTTCGGGCTCGGCGCGACGCTCGAGCTCCGCTCGCGCGATCTCTACCAGCTGCGCCTCGTGACCGACCGGGTGACCCATTTCGGCCTCGGGCGCCGGCTCAAGGCGGATGTGCTGCGCGTGCGCTGGCCCAACGGCGTGTCGCAAACGGTCTACTACCCTGGGACGGAGGAGGACGTGCTCGAGCAGCAGTTCCTCAAGGGGTCCTGCCCGTTCTTGTACGCGTGGGACGGCCACGGCTTCACGTTCGCGACGGACGTCATGTGGAACAGCGCGCTGGGCATGCCGCTGGGCATCATGACGAGGGAGGGCGGCATCATGTCCGCCTCGCCACACGCGTCGCAAGAATACCTGCACATCCCGAGCGGCCTGCTCCGGCCCCGGGACGGCCGCTACGAGCTGCGATTCACGGAAGAATTGTGGGAGACCGCGTATCTCGATGAGCTGCGCCTCGTCACCGTGGATCATCCGGAATCGGTGCAGGTCTACTTGAACGAGCGCTTCGTACCGGCGGGACCCTCACCGTTCCGTCTCTACCAGGTGACGCGGCCGCGCCCGCCGCTCTCGGCGACCGACGAGCTCGGCAACGACTTGCTGCCGGCGCTGCGCGCGCAGGACGACGTCTACGCGGCGACGCTCGTTCCGGCACGTTATCAGGGCCTGACGGAAATGCACGATCTGGTCCTCGACTTCGGGCGTCTCGCCGCGATGGACAGCGTGTTCTTGTTTCTCACCGGCTGGATCTACCCCACCGACGCGAGCATCAACCTGGCACTCGCTCAATCAGCTGCGATCCGGGTGGTCCCGCTCCACGTGCAGGTGAAAGACGCCGCCGGTCGGTGGCGCACCGTGATTCCCGACCTCGGCTTTCCCGCGGGCAAGAACAAGACGGTCATCGCGGACCTCACGGGGAAGTTCCTGAGCGCCGACACCCGCGTGCGCGTCCGCACCAACATGGCGATCTACTGGGACAGGGCGTTCGTCGCGGCGTCGGCGTCGGCGAGCCCGGTTACCGTGACCACGCTGCGCCCCCTCGCCGCCGATCTCCACTACCGCGGATTCTCGCGCATGCACCGCAAGGGCGGACGCTACGGGCCCGAGTGGTTCGACTATGACGCCGTGTCGCGGGAGCCGCGCTGGGCGCCGATCGCGGGTGCGCTCACGCGGTACGGCGACGTTCTGCCCCTGCTCGACGCTGCGGACGACATGTACGTGATCTTTGGTCCGGGAGACGAGATCGCGCTCCAGTTCGACACGGCCACCGCGCCGCCGCTGCCGCGCGGCTGGACGCGCGACTTCGTCATCTACACAGACGCCTGGATGAAGGACGCCGATCTCAATACCGCGGCCGGCGGCACGGTGGCGCCGCTCCCGTTCCACCAGATGTCCCGCTACCCCTACGGCGCCGATGAGGCATATCCCGCCAACGCCGCGCACCGGCGGTACCTCGAGACGTACAATACGCGGCAGGTCCTCAGCCCCTGGTCCGCTCTCCGCTCCGGAGTCGTCACTCCCTGACCACCCTTTGGGTCCTCACCCCCTGACCCCCGCTCCGGTTGGTGCCCCGACCATGACGATCCGCTTTGGAACGGATCATCGGGCCCGCCCCCCTTGCGGGCTTTTCATCTGATGCGTATTTCCTATCGACGCTGCGCTTCCGTTGCTCCGCGGGTATGCGATTGTCCACCTGTAGGAGAGCAGCTGTATGGCACTGGGCCGTCACCTCGTTGCCGCGCTCATCGGTAGGCTGTCGTGCGGCGTTACCCTCGCCGCGCAAGACTCAGTCTTCCCGTGCGACGACACGAAATGACCGTGGATCGAGCGCTGACCCGCGTCGCGTTCTGCGTCCTGCTGGCCAGCTCGTGCCGTTCCAACTATTCGCGACAAGTCGCTGGAAGTCCCTACCCTAAGCTGGAACGGCACTCGCCGACTTCCGTCTTCGGTCAGGCTCGCGTGACGGATCATACGGGTGCCCCCGACCCAGTCTACCTGATTATCCGCAGCGACGACGCGGGGTTCAGTCACAGCGTTAACGTGGCCCTGCAGAGACTCATTGACAGCGGACTTCCCCTGTCCGTGTCGGTCATGTTCGCCTGTCCCTGGTATCAGGAAACCGTGGAGATGCTGAAGCGACATCCCACGGTCGCCATAGGCATTCATTTGACGCTGAACTCGGAGTGGAAGAACTATCGCTGGGGACCCGTATCGGGCCGCGAGGCCGTCCCGACGCTGGTCGACGCTGACGGATACTTTTTCCCGTCCGCCGAGGCCCTCTTCAGGAGCCACCCGAGCTCGCGGGAAATCGAGAAGGAGCTGCGGGCACGGAGCTCGGAGCACTCGAGGACATGAACACCGACCATCCCCTCCCCGAGATGAGCAAGAATCGTCAGGGAGAGCTGGATGCGCTCACGTCAGAGAGATTCACCCGGGCCGTCAAGGCCCGAAACGTAGTGCTCATCACGTATCGCGAGCTGATCGCCAAGCAAGGCCTCAAGGCCATGCGAAGACCCGCAGGATGAGGACGCCGCCATGAGAGACATGTTGCAGCGTAAGCGTTTCCTCCGTGAAGTGGGGATGAGTTTGCTGTTGGCACTGATGTTGTGCGGGCCTGCATTTGCCCAGCAGCAGACAGGGGTGTCCGGCACAGTCACCTCCACAGACGGTGCTCGTCTTCGGGGAGTTACGGTACACATCCGAGGGACGAATACCAGTACCGTTACGGATGCGGACGGGAAGTATTCGATAACGGCTCCTGCAGACGGAGTCTTGGTTTTTGGTCGTATCGGGTATCGCGGAGTAGGGATAGGCATTAACGGACGGACGACACTCGACGTCGCCATGGAACCCGCCGTCACCGTGCTGCCGGAGGTGGTCGTTACCGGTTACACGACACAGCGCCGGACCGACATTACGGGCGCCGTTTCGACCGTCGATCTCTTGAGCGTCGACAAGCAGACCTCGGCCAGTGTGCTGCAGAGGCTGGATGGCCGCGTTGCCGGAGTAACGGTCGATGCCAGTGGCTCTCCCGGCTCCCGCAGCACGGTCAGGATCCGGGGTATCAGCTCCTTCCAGAACAATGATCCGCTTTACATCATCGATGGTACGCCCACCCTGGACTCCTATCTGAACTGGGTGAATCCAGGCGATGTCGGGTCCATCCAGGTCCTGAAGGACGCATCGGCGGCTTCCATCTACGGCTCGCGGGCGAGTAACGGCGTCGTCGTCATCGAATCGAAAAAGGGAAGACCGGGGCCGCGCCAGATTACGCTGGATGTGAGAACGGGCGTCGCCAGTCCGGTCAAGGGCTATGACGATTTCTTGATACTCGATGCGCTGCAGTACTTTCAGGTCCTCAAGCAGAGCTATCAGAACGCCAGGCTCGCCATTCCGACCAAGATCTACGGGGATTCGCTCAATCCCTCGGTTCCCAACTACATCTGGCCGAACAATTGCACGCCGAACCCGTGCTCGACCGTGGACGAGAGCAGCTATTCCTATCCCAGCAATCTGATCATGCGCGGCAGCCCCGGGACGAACTGGTGGAAGACCGTGTTCAGTCCCGCTCCGGTGGCGGACGCGTACCTGGCCGTCTCGGGCGGGGGCGAAGATAACGCGTACCACGTTTCCTTCGATTACTTCCGGCAGGATGGATCGGCCGCCTACAACCGGTACCAGCGGGGGACCGTTCGCGTCAATACGGCGTTCACCCTGGACCGGCTCAACGTCGGTGAGAATATCGGGCTCGCGCTCGAGCAGTCGTACGGCGGGCTGGCGGACGACCCCGGTGGCTATGCGGAAGACGGCATTCTCGGGAAGAACATCCTGATGCAGCCGGTCGTCCCCGTGTACGACGTCGGCGGCCACTTCGCCTCCGAGAAGTCCATCGCCAATCAGTCCAATCCGCTCGCCTACGCCTTCAATCACAAGGACGATCGCAACACCAGCGGCCGGATCTTCGGAAATGTGTTTGGCGGCCTGGACGTCACGCGCCGGCTCGCGGCGAAAACCAGGTTCGGGTTCAACGTGGGTCAGGGCACCGTCAGAACCTTCACTCCCACCACGCCGGAGAACAAAGAGCCGGTCACCGCCAGTCAGATCAACCAGGACTTCAGCTCGTTCGTGGAGTGGACCTGGAGCAATACGCTGAATTACGTGACCACCTTCGACCGCCACAACGTCGCCGTGTTGCTGGGACAGGAAGCGAACCGCAACGCGAGCCGGGGCATCAATGGAAACCTCGCGAACCTCCTCAACACGGGTATCGACTACCGTTACATCACCGATGCCCTGGGCGATGCCAAGACGAAGAACGTGAACAGCAGGGGGGATATCGGCACGCTGCTGTCGTTCTTCGGAAAGGCGGACTACAATTTTGCCGAACGATACTATCTGAGCTTCACCCTGCGACGCGACGGCTCCTCGCGGGTGAGTCCGGCGCACCGTTGGGGAACCTTCCCGGCCATCGGCGCGGGGTGGCGCTTGTCCCAGGAATCCTTCCTCTCGGGCAGCGATCTCGTCTCGAACGCCATGCTGCGGTTCGGGTGGGGCATCACCGGAAATCAGAACATCCCTTCGGGTCGCATCAACTCCCAGTTTGGCGGCGAAACGGGAGGCAGCTTCTACGATATCGGCGGATCCGGCACCACGGTGCTGCCGGGCTACCGGCAGACAGCACTAGGCAATCCGGACTTGAAGTGGGAAGAGAACAAGTCGGTGAACGTCGGGTTGGATCTCGCGCTGTTCAAGGGCAAGGGCAATTTCAGCGTAGACGTGTACGACAGAAAGACCGACAATTTGCTGTTTCCGCCCGCACTTCCGGGTACTGCGGGCACGGCAGCCGCCCCCTTCATCAATATCGGTAGGATGAGCAACAAGGGCATCGAGTTTTCCCTCGGCTACTCTGGCAACCTGGGCGAGGGCAAGCTCTGGAACGTGACGTTCAACGGGACCCATTACACCAACAAGGTCGAGAAACTCGATGGGTCGGCGACTTATTTCTTCGGTCCCATTTACACCCGCGAGCAGGACGCCACCATCAACCAGGTGGGCGATCCGATCGGGGCGTTCTACGGCCTGGCGGCGAATGGCTACTATCGGGATTCGCTGGACGCCGCCCAATGCGGCACCGGGGACCCGCTGGGCCAATGCTGGGCCGATGGCGCCCGTCCCGGCCGCATCAAGTTCCTGGACGTGAATGGGGACCACCATATCACGTCGGCCGATCGCGCCGTTATCGGCAGCCCCCACCCCAAATTCACGGGGGGCCTCGATCTCGGGCTGCGCTGGGGAGCGTGGGACCTGAGCGCGACCATGTTCGGGTCGTTCGGCAGCCAGATCTTCAACTACCAGAAGTATTGGTACGTGTTCCGCGTGTTCGACACCAACGTGCGGCGCGACCTGCTGACGAACTCCGCGGTGCTGAACGGTGATTGTGCCGGTACGACATGCCCGGGCGTCGTGACGAACCCGGACGCGAAGTATCCGCGGCTCGATGTGAGCGACGGCTTCAGCAACCAGTTCAGCAGCTATTACATCGAGAGCGGCACGTACGTCCGGCTGCGCAATCTGCAAATCGGATTCACGGTGCCTCCGGGCCTGATCCGCTGGATCCCCGCCGCGAGAATCTATCTCCAGGCGGAAAGGTCTCGATCCGTCGTTGCCCGCGGCCAACATCACCGGCCCCGGCAACTTTGACATCAGAGACCAATATCGCGGTGTCGATCGGGGTTCGTATCCGAGCAACCGGATGATCAGCGTGGGCTTCAGCACCACGCTCTAGGGAACGCCTTTTCTCGAGGAACGGACGACGATGAACATGCGCACTGGGCATAGCTTGCTGGTCGGGACGGCGTTCCTGATCATTGTCGGCGGGGTCACGTACAGCTGCAAGGACTTTCTCGACGTCGCCCCACAGGGGGCGCTGGACGAAGGGACGCTGTCGAACCCAGCAACTGGGTGTGGGGAAGCGTCACGAGCGACGATGCCCACAAGGGGTCCGACGCCAACGATCAGGCCCCCATCGCGGACATCGAGCTCTATAACTGGGGGACCGGCCTCGCCGAGGGCTATTTGAACGATAAGTGGCGGGCCGTGTGGGAAGGGGTGGTCCGCAGCAACGCGACGTTGCGCCTCCTGAGCAAGGTGAGTGGGATCCCGGCGAGCGACGCGGCCTCGATCAAGGGCGAGGCGCTGTATCTCCGGGCGCACTATCACTTCGAAGCCTGGCGGATGTGGGGGAATATTCCCTACTACACTGAGACCGATGCGGATTTCAACAAGCCGAATAATCTCGGCGTGGATTCCGTCGCGAAGCTCATCATCAGCGACCTCGACGCGGCCATCGCGTTGCTGCCGGCGACTCCGAGAAACGGACAGGTGGGACGAGCGACCAAGTGGGCTGCCACAGCCTACAAGGGAAGGGTGCAGGTCTATGTCGGCGACTATGCCGGGGCATTGACGACGTTGCAATCGGTCCAAGCGAGTGGCGTCTATGCGCTGGAAACCAGCTTCGATCACGTCTGGACCGGCTTTCACCAGTTCGCCAACGGCAAGGAAACCATCCTGGCGTATGAGGCCTCCATCAACGATGGAGAGCCCAATGGGAACAATTCCAACTATGGCGAACGCCTCAATTTCCCGTATGTGGACCCATTCTGCTGTGGCTTTCACCAGCCGTCCCAAAACCTCGTCAATTTCTTCGTCGTAAACGACAGCGGCCTTCCCTTGGCCGTGACGAATCCGGCGTGGAACACCCTGGACACGAGCTTCGCCGCCAATACGACGGTTCCTGTGGATCCGCGGCTGGACTGGACGGCCGGCCGGGATGGCGTGCCTTACAAGGACTGGGGGCTGCACTCGCCCGCCTTCATCAGAGATCGAGCATACTCGGGTCCCTACAGTCCGAAGAAGAACGTCCACGAAAAGAGCAGTGGCGCTCAGAGTGGCGTCGGTTGGAACTCGTTCCAATTGAATTCGGTGCACATCCATATCTACCGGTATGCGGATGCGCTGCTGCTCTTGGCCGAGGCGGCCGTTGAAACGAATAGCCTCGAGGAAGCACGAGGGATCGTCAATCAGATCCGAGCACGGGCCGGGCAGACCGCGGAAGGGTGCGGATCGGGGTCCACGAATTCCCCAACGCAGGTGAAGTACCCCGGATCGTGGCCCGCCGGATGTGTGGGGGACGACCGGATCGCCGTGCCTTTGGTCCAGGGGGCCAGTCGCGACACCTTGATCACTCCATATGCGTACTACAAGATCGGACAGTACACCACGCCGTGGACCGATCAAGCGTTTGCCCGAGCGGCCGTGCGGTACGAACGCCGGCTCGAGCTGGCGATGGAGGGCCAGCGCTTCTTCGACCTGCGACGCCGGGGCAGCGCCGATTCGGTGATCACCAACTACCTGGCGGTCGAGAAAAATCGGCTACCCTGGATGGGAAGTGCGGCTCCCTTCACGAGTCGTCATCATCTGTATCCGATCCCTCAGATACAGATCGAGTTGAGCCACGGCGCGTTGGCCCAAAATCCGGGGTGGTAGCCAGGGCCGCGCCCCTTCTCCACCGTCTCCCTCGCGGGTCGGTCCTCACCCCCTGTCCCCCTCTCCCTTCGGGAGAGGGGGAATGTTTTTAGCGCGCCGTGATCACAAACGTCCGCAGCGAATCGCCGTTGTTGGCAACGAGAACGGCCCTCCCTGCGGGCGTCTTGATCAGCGCCAGACCGGTGACGTCCAAGGGCGCCAGAAACCCGCTTTGAACCGGAGCAACCGGCGTGAACCGGCCATGGCCGTCGCCCTTGAGCCAGAGGCCATTGCCGGCATCCGCTCTTGGGGTGTTCGGCTCCGACTGGTAGAGGTTTCCCGCCACGATCAGATCGAGATTGCCGTCCCCGTCGACGTCGTGGGCGATGATTCCCTTGATCGGTGATAGTTGCGCGAGATTGGGTAACGCGAACGAGGTGAAGGTGCCGTCTCCGTTATTCTGCAGATAGACGCTCGCGAACGTGTCCGTCTGATAATGGAGGGCGCGCCGCAATTGGGGGGCGCCGAACAGCCGTTCGACGGAAGCCGTTGCAAACGATGCGTAGCTCGGGAATCTCACGGCAAGAGGATAAATCTCTCGGCCCAATGGAGCCAAACCAAAGAGGGGATAGTCCGTCCCGTTTATCTCCTGGGTGAGCACGATGTCCGTGGTCCGGTTTCCGGTGAAATCGGCCGCATAGACCCCGAACTTGCTCCGCTGCGACGTCGTGTACGTGTAGTTCAGACCCAGATTCCCGGCCACCAGGTCGGGACGGCCGTCGTTGTTGAAGTCGCCCGTGGCAAGACTGTACCACCACCCCCGCATCGGCGGCAGACCCATGGAAGCCGTCACGTTGCGAAGTTGCTTACCATCGTTCTGGTAAAACTGGAGCGGCATCCATTCCCCCGCCGTGACCAGATCCAATCGCCCGTCGCCGTCAAAGTCGATCCACACCGCGGCGGTGATCATTCCTCCGGGGTGAACGAGCTCCGGAGCTACCTGTTCCGTAACATCCGTGAAGTGGCCCCCGTCATTGCGTAACAGATAGCTGCGGGCGGGATTTGGATAGTTTCGGGGGACCAGGCGGCCACCGACGAACAGATCCAATCGGCCACCGCCGGTAAAGTCGCCCGCCCTCACTGTGGCTGTGCTGGTCAGCATCTTCGGCAAGGCTTGGGTATCCCTCACAAACCTGCCGCCTCCCTGGTTGATATAGAGGCGGTCCTGCAACCACCGAGAACCCGGTGCGAGCGAATATCCGCCGCTCGCCACATACAGGTCCGGCAGCCCGTCCCCGTTGGCATCGAAGAGCAGGGCCCCCCAATCCTCGTAATCCTTGTCGGTTACCCAGGGTTGACCTTGCGCGGATTCGACGAAACTGCCGTCCTTGCGCTGAATGAACAGCTTGCCTGGGACACCCGCCGCGCCGCCGATGAAGACGTCATCCAGGCCGTCGCCGTTGACGTCGCCCACGGCGATCGGAGGGCCCTGGCTGGAAAGCATGTACGGCAAGAGGCCCTGCACGCTGTAATCGACAAAGCTCCCTCGCTGGTGTCGGTACTTCAGTGCTCGGCGGGCGTCCGCCGGTTGGAAGAGACGCATCCCGTGTGCACCGGCACCCGACACCTTCGTGGTCGCATCTCGCTGCTTTAGCGTCACCATCCGATCCACGTCCAGATCGGTCAGTAATTGGGACCGCCCATCGGGCCAAACCACCTCCAGGCTGTCCACGCGCCCGGCGTGGCCGAGGCCGAAATGCTCCCGGTCATCCATCGTGGACATGTAGCCGCGGTAGGGGGAATGGTAGATGTACTGCTTCTGGCCCCCGGCCGTGAGGATCAGCTTCGATCCGATCCCCCGTTTGTTGGGAGACTCCCCCTCGAGCTTGATCCCGAGATAGTGATGTGCGTCGTCTTTGGGTTGGACGTTCTCATAGATGAACGCGGACGCGTCGATGTTATTCACCACGAGATCGAGCCTGCCGTCGTTATCGAGGTCGGCGTAGGCCGCGCCGTACGAAAAGCTCGGGTGATCCATCCCCCATTCTTTCGTTTTGTCGGCAAATGTCAGGTCGCCGTTATTCCGGAACACAGCGTTCGGCACTTCGTAACTGTACAACTCTTTCAGGAGCTTCAGCGCACCTCGATTGTCCCCGGCGCGGCGCGCCCTGAACACGGCCGTCTGGTAATCGAAATCGTTCACCGCCTTGGGATAGCCGTTGGTGATGAAAATGTCCTTGTATCCATCGTTGTCGAAGTCCCCAAACAGGGCACTCCAGCTCCAGTCCGTGTACGCCACGCCCGCCAGGCGGGCGATTTCGCTGAAGACAACATCGCCGTCCCGGGTGACTCCGTTGCTCAATTGCAGGGAGTTGACGTCGTAGTCGTGGCGAAAACCCTTGCTTGCGAGGTCCGTGAAAGCGCCATACGTCACATGGCCGCTCATCCGTTTACGCGCGCTCAAGGCTTGCGGCATCATGTCCGTCTGCAGAATGTCTGGCCAGCCATCATTATTGAAATCGGCGATATCGACGCCCATGCCGGCAAAACTCGTATGCTTGAGCCATTGGCCGGCCTTGTCCGTAAACGTTCCATCCCGGTTGTTGACGTAAAGGACGTCGTTCGGCGTGATGTCGTTCGAGACGTAGATGTCGGGCCACCCGTCTCCATTGATGTCGCAGACGACGACGCCGAGTCCGTACCCGAGCTGTCGCAATATCCCCGCTTCCCTGGAGACATTCGTGAACGTGCCGTCACCGTTGTTCCGGTACAGTTGATTGTAGCTGCGGGCGCTCCCGCCGCGCCCGGCCGCCGGGTGGATGGTGGCTTCACCGCGCGTGAAATCCTCGGGCGAGTTGTTGAGCAGAAACAGGTCGAGGTATCCGTCTCGGTTGTAATCGAGGAAAACGGCGTGGGTGGTGAACCCGGTGTCTGCGATTCCGTATTGTGAGGCAACTTCCCTGAAGGTGTGATTGCCGTTGTTGAGGAACAGCAGATTGGCGCGCTCTGCCGGTTTGGACCATGGCGGTCCGGAAACGGAGACGTAAATGTCCAGATACCCGTCGTTATTGATATCCACCATGGTAGCGCCGGTGGCCCATCGGTTTGTCGTAAGGCCTGCTGACTGCGTGATGTCCTCGAACCGCATATTCCCCTTGTTCAAGTACAAGCGGCTCGAGACCATGTTGCCCGTAAAGAAAATGTCCGGCAATCCGTCGTTATCGATATCCCCGACGGCCACCCCGGCACCGTTGTACACATACACGTCCGTTTGAGCGTTCAGAGAATCGTTGGTGGCGATGGTATTGGCGAACGTGACCCCCGTTTGGGCCGGGCTCAGGAGCCTGAAGAGGAACGGGGCCCTCGCCGATCGACGGCCACAGCCCATCACGGCCACGATCGGCACGAGCGTACCGATCGACCGAAGCGAGAGTCGGAGCATGGTGCGGAGAATCTAACGCTCCCGGTCTGGGGCGATATCATTCAGTCCATGTCTGAAGACTCCCATCACGCGGCGCTGAGACTTGGTGTTCTCGCTCTCGCGTGTTTCTCGCCGACAAGTTGCAGCAGGCCGTATGGGTCCGAGGGAGAGCGGCTCGCGCATACCTATTGTGCTGCGTGCCACATGTTTCCCCAGCCGGCACTGCTGGACAAGAAAACCTGGCGAACAGGCGTCTTACCACAAATGGCCCTGCGACTGGGCGTGCCTGCGAGGTCGTTGGTCGCCGAAATGTCCCGGGATCCGGAGCTGGTCGTCCTGACCAAGAAGGTGTCAGAACCAGATTGGGAAAAAATTGCCGGATATTATCTCGAACATGCCCCCGACACGTTGCCACCACAGTCCCTGCCGGCTCAACCGCAGCTTGATCCCCCCTTGTTTTCCGCCGGTCCGTTCATTCCGCGGATCCAAAGCAGCGCGATCATCACGCTCTTGAAAACTGACACCGTCAATGAACGAATCTTTGTTGGGGAGGCCGGAAGTAACACGTTTCGGGTCTTTGACTTCAACCGCCATCTGAAAGCGTCGCTGACACTGGGTAGCCCTCCGACGGACGTGATTTCCGAGAAAGACCGTCTCCTCGTGCTCGAATCGGGCAAGCTCGAGCCCAATGACGAGCCAAAGGGCACGCTCGTGCAATATGATTTTGCCCGTGACGGGTCGCTCCATTTCAGCAAGATCCTGATCGACTCGCTGTTCCGGCCGGTCTTCGTGAAGCAATTCGACTTTGCTGGGGATGGGCGGAAGGACTTTGTGATCTGCGAATTCGGCAACAACCGCGGGCGCCTGGCGCTCTACCGAGAGCATGGCGCGACGTATCAGCGCCACGTTCTCGATGCCACGCCAGGCGCGATACGATTCGAAATCATTGACCTCACGGGGGATGGATTTCCGGACATCGTGGCGCTGTTCGCGCAGGGTGATGAGCGAATTGTCTTGTTCGCCAACGACGGGACAGGCGATTTTTCCGGACGGCGTACGGTGTTGGCCCGCTTTCCGCCGATATATGGCTCGATGTACTTCACCATGCGTGATTTCAACGGCGACGGAAAACCGGATATCCTCTACGTGAACGGCGACAACTTTGACTATTCGCGTGTTCTAAAGCCCTACCACGGCATCCGAATCCTGGAAAACGACGGCCACAACAATTTTACCGAGCGCTACTTTTTCCCCATGTATGGCGCAGCCCAGGCGGTAGTCGCCGATTTCGACAAGGATGGTGACCTCGACATTCTGACGACGAGCAATTTTGCAGACTCTGCGAGACATCCCGAGCGGGGCATCATGTATTTCGAAAATGTCGGTGGCTACAACTTCAAGCCCTATGCATTTTCCATCGCCAGCGGCAATCAGTGGAATGTGATGGCAACGGCCGATCTCAACAGAGACGGATGGCTTGACGTCATCATCGGCGCCATGGATCTGGAAGACATTGCCAGGATTCAACGGAGACTCCGCGGACCAACGCTGGAAACGGCGGTGGATCCGATCCTGCTCTTCGAGAACAGGATGCAGGCGCGGTCACATGATGGACAGAGCAGGGTCGGTCCCTGACCGGCGCCGGTACTTCCGTTCTTTCGAAATGCGGATATCATAGCCGGCCGACCATGCGCGTCACTCGCCGCCTCCCCTCACCCGTCGTCGCGATCGTCGCAGGGCTCGCTCTGACGGCGGGATGCCGGACTGGCGCACCCCGCCGGGCCTCCAGTGCCCCCCCTACACCCGTCTCGCGCTACGACCCGGCGCACGACCTCGGGCCCCTGTTCCAGGACGTCCAGCTCTCGGGGACATTCGCCGACTCAAAGACCTTCGTCGACGCCCGGCCGCTCTCGCCTCCGGCCGACATCGCCGTCCGCTACGCCGCCACGCGCGCCACCTCCAGGTTCAGCCTCCAGGCGTTCGTGCAGCGGTACTTCGAGCTGCCGCGGCCGATTGCAGAGGGCTTCCACACGGACACGTCCCAAACGATGGAGCAGCACATCCGCGCGCTCTGGCCCGTCCTCACGCGCGCGCCACCCTCGGAAACAGCGGACGCGCGGTCGTCGCTGATCCCGCTCCCGAACGCGTACGTCGTCCCGGGCGGCCGCTTCCGCGAGGTCTACTACTGGGACTCCTACTTCACGATGCTCGGCCTCGTCGCGAGCGGCCGGACCGACCTGGTGCGCAGCATGCTCGACAACTTCGCCCACCTGGTCAGGACCGTCGGGCACATCCCGAACGGCAACCGGACCTACTATCTCAGCCGGAGCCAGCCGCCGTTCTTCGCCGCCATGGTGGGGCTCTACGCCGCCGCGACCGATACGGCGCAGGCGCTTCGCTACCTCGATGCGCTGGAGGCGGAGCACGCGTTCTGGATGGATGGAGCGGAGCGTCTCGCGCCCGGCGAGGCGTACCGCCGCGTCGTGCGGCCGCCCGACGGATCGGTGCTCAACCGCTACTGGGATGACCGGGCCGAGCCCAGACCGGAGTCGTACCGCCAGGACTACGAGCTCGGTCAGACGCTCCCCGAAGCCCAACGCGAGGCGTTCTATCGAAACGTCCGGGCCACGGCCGAAAGCGGCTGGGACTTCTCGAGCCGCTGGATGCGTGACCCGAAGGATCTGCGGACGCTGGAAACCACGGAGTTGATCCCGGTCGATCTCAACAGTCTCCTCTACCACGCCGAGCGGACGATTGCCGCGCTGCGGGCGTTCCGCGGGCGGCCGGGCGACGCGGAGGTCGCCGGGCGCTTCGCCCGAGCGGCTGACGAGCGTCTTGAGGCGCTGCTCGCGCTCGCCTACGACCCCATCACCGGGTTCTTCTACGACGTCCGCTGGAAGAGCGGCGAGCGCGTAGACGACCGCCCCACGCTCGCGGCCGCCGCCCCGCTCTATTTCGGACTCGCCACAGCCGAGCAAGGCCGCAGGGTCGCCGCGCGCCTCGGGCGGGAGTTCTTGAGGTCCGGCGGGTTCGTGACGACCCTGATCGCCTCCGGTCAACAGTGGGACGCGCCCAACGGCTGGCCCCCCCTGGAGTGGCTGGCGATCGAGGGGGTGCGCCGCTACGGCAGCGCGGACCTGGCCGACGCCGCCCGCGAGCACTGGCTCGCCCTGAACC